>LXNJ01001454.1_pt1 | contig 13973 bp, 11 predicted proteins | sample 809081 | NCBI WGS metagenome assembly LXNJ01 (sample SAMN04870510, study PRJNA318959) | sponge metagenome | biome: sponge; feature: marine sponge reef; material: water | host: Petrosia ficiformis | place: Greece: Milos, Mediterranean Sea | collected 2013-05-29 | depth 5-7 m
AGCGCGGACATACGCCTCATAGTCGTCGACGAGGCGCACTGCATCTCGGAGTGGGGGCACGACTTCAGACCTTCCTACCGGATGATCGGGCGCATCCGCAGCCGTACCCGCGCTCCCCTGCTCGCGCTCACCGCCACCGCCACCCCCGACGTCCAGCGGGACATCGCCTCCAACCTCGGGCTCGTGGATCCGCGCAAGGTGGTCAGATCCTTCGACCGCTCCAATCTGAGCTGGCAGATAAGGAAGCTCGGTCGCGGTGAGGACAGGATCGGGATCGTTCACTCCCTCCTCGGGTCTCGTGCGGGCAGTTGCATCGTCTACGGGGCCACCCGGAGGATCGTGGAGGAAGCGGACAAAGGGCTCAGGCGGCTCGGTCATCGGGTTGAGACCTACCACGCCGGAATGAGCGGAAGCGAGCGTTCCCGAACTCTCGAGGTCTTCCTCGGGGACGAGTGCCGGATCGTGTGCGCGACGAACGCCTTCGGCATGGGAATCGACAAACCCGACGTGCGAACCGTGGTCCATCTCAACCTGCCCACCACCCTCGAGGCCTACTATCAGGAAGCCGGACGGGCGGGACGGGACGGCGAGCCGGCCCTTTGCGTCGCGCTCTACTCCGCCCGGGATCGCGGGCTCCGAGAGAGTTTCGTGGAATCGGCGCACCCCGATCTTCGTCGTCTCCGCCACGTGCATCGCGTTCTCTTGTCGGTGAGCGACGCCAACTGCGTCTCCAGCACGGAGCTCGGAGAAGTGGCCCGACTGGCGGGAGTGGCCACGCCCGGCGCGGTCGCGACCGCCCTTGCCGCTCTGGAACGCACCGGAGCCATCCATCCCCTCCAACCCCTTCCCGAGGCCGGAACCATAGGCCCGGCGGAGGTGTCGTATCCGCTTCAGGTGGGGGTGACGGCAAGGGCCGACTTCGCCTGGGCCGCTTCGCTTCGCAGAGCCGCGATCGAGAAACTGGCCGCTGTCGACGCATTCGCATGCGGCCGCCGGTGTCGGCGAGCGGCGCTCCTGCGTTACTTCGGCGAGTCCTCACCCCGACGTTGCGGGGCGTGCGATCGTTGCCGAGGACAACTTCAACTCTAAATGCGACGCTACCTGGACGACGGTCACCTAAGACTACGGGATCGAGTGCGCTCGTTCGCCGAGGCGCGCATAGCCCCCATTGCGCGGGAGCTCGACGAAAAATCCCGCTTTCCGTGGGAAACCGTGCGCGAGATGGCTGAGATGGGTCTCCTGGGCGTGACCGCGCCTCGCGAGCTCGGTGGTCTGGGGCTCGACTTCCTAAGCTACGTACTCGTGGTCGAGGAGCTGGCCCGAGTGGACGCCAGTCACTCGATCACCGTGGCTGCCCACACGGGGCTCTGTCTCTCTCCGATCATGAGCCTTGGTGACGATGATCAGAAGCGCCTGTTCGTTCCACCATTGGCGAAGGGAGAGGTGATCGGCGGTTTCGGGCTCTCGGAGCCCGGATCGGGATCGGACGTGGCGGCGATGACGACCCGGGCGCGGCGAGAGGGCGACTCCTACTCCATCTCCGGCGCGAAGATATTCATCACCCACGCAGGGGTGGGCCAGGTGATGGTGGTTACGGCGGTGACCGATCCCGAGGCAGGAGCCCGCAGTCTCAGCACTTTCGTGGTCTGCAAGCACATCTGCGACGACGAGAGGGCCGCGGCGTCCGCGAGCGGATGGACCCACCCGACCCTTCCCCGCACCGCAGGAGTGGTGCCGGGAGTCAAGGACGACAAAATGGGCTGGCGCGCCTCGGACACGCGTGAGCTCTTCTTCGACAACGTCCGCGTTCCGGCCGAGTTCAGACTCGGAGCGGAAGGAGCGGGACTTGGAAACGCCTTGCATACGCTGACTGCAGGTCGCATCGCCGTCGCCGCGCTCTCATTGGGACTCGCGCAGGGAGCCCTCGACGTGGCGGCGGCGTACGCTACCCGACGCGAACAATTCGGTCGCAAGATCATCGATTTCCAACAGGTCGGATTCAGGTTGGCCGATCTCGCCACCGAGATAGAGGCCGGCAGGCATCTGACCTATCACGCGGCCTGGCTCAAGGACCGGGGCCATCCCTTCGAGCGCGAGGCGTCGATGGCGAAGCTGTTCTGTTCCGAACTCGCGATGCGGGCGGCGCACGGTGCGATTCAGACCTTGGGAGCGGCGGGTTACACGAGCGACCATCCGGTCGAACGCATCATGCGTGACGCGAAGGTCTGCGAGATCGGCGAAGGCACGAGCGAGATCCAGCGGTTGATACTCTCGCGCCTTCTCACAAGAGAGACGACGGCGATTCTCGACGCCGAGGCCGCCAGCTTCGGAGCCGCGTGAAGCGGGAAATCCTCGTGAGCGCCACCGACCACGAGTCGTGGGTGGCGATCGTGGAGGACGGACGACTCGCCCAGGTGATGCTCGACCGTCCGGACCGAGACCGCATCGCCGGTCACGTCTTCAAGGGCCGGGTAGACGCCGTGGTTCCGGGTATTCAGGCGGCCTTCGTGGACATCGGGCTCGAAAAGGCGGCTTTCCTCCAGGCGCGCGATCTCGTCGAGAACGACGATTCCGACGCTGCCGAGGAGCGAGACGCGATCGAGGAAAGGCTCGGTCGCGGCGACTGGATCGTGGTTCAGGTCACCAAGGAATCGATCGGCGGAAAGGGACCCAAGGTCACTGCCGAGATTTCGCTGGCGGGCCGGTTCCTGGTCTACCTGCCCTTCTCCGGACGAGTGGGGGTGAGCCGCAAGATAGAGGGAAGGCGGCAGCGTCATTCCCTGAGACGTATGGCTGCCGCCGTGGTGGGGGACACGGGCGAAAACGGCGGCGTGATCGTGCGAACGGTCGGCGAAGAAGTCACCCCCCAGCGCATGGCTCAGGAATTTGCGGGGCTGAGGCGCACCTGGCGGCGCATCGAAGCCAAGATCGACGCGCTGGAAACGCCGGGGGTCGTTCACAAGGAGGCCCGGCTCATCGGCGGAGTCATCCGAGATCTCTTCACCGACAGCTTCGAGGCGGTTCGGGTCGAACCGGAAACCGTTTACGCCCAGGTCCGAGACTATGTGGCCGAGGTGGCGCCGGATCTCGTGGACCGCATACACCTGCACGACGGCGCATCCGGAAGTCTGCTGGAGGAGGCCGGCGTCCTCGACCAGCTCCATCGCGCCTTCGAGCCCAGGGTGGAACTCAAGTCGGGTGGGCACCTGGTCGTCGAGTCCACCGAGGCCCTGGTCGCGATAGATGTCAACACCGGTCGCTATACCGGATCGGGCACCGATGCGGCGAAGACGATCCTGCGCACCAATCTCGAGGCGGCGCGCGAGATCGCCCACCAGCTCAGGCTCCGCGACGTGGGCGGACTGGTAGTCATCGATTTCATCGACATGGAGGAAGCCGAACATCGGCAGAAGGTCCTGCACGAACTGCGCACCCATCTGGGCAGGGACCGCGCGCGCACCCGAACTAACGAGATCTCGCAGTTCGGCCTGTTGGAGATGACTCGTCAGCGCGTCAGACCTCCGCTGCTCGAGCGGGTGACCATCGGCTGTCGTTCCTGCGGGGGTTCGGGGCGCGTCTATTCGCCGGCGACGGTAGCGCGACGGGTCGAGCGCGGCATCCGGCGCGCGGCGGCGGACGGGAACGCGAAACGCATCGTCATCGGACTGCATCCGGAGGTGGCGCTGCACCTTCTAGAGGAGGAGTCCGGCCTGATACCGCTGCTCCGACGCGGAACGGGGCTGGAGCTCGAACTACGGGACGATCCCGTGCTGCGAGAAGATGAAGTACGCATACTCGCGGGTCCTGCCGAGGCCGACGTCACCGGCAAGTATTTGTAAGTCTTCTGAATCTGCTCCATGGTCGTGACTCCTCAAGTTGATGCGGAACCTGCCAACGACTTTGAGACACTTTCCGATTCAGTTTAGCGAGCCCTCCTTTCGCCCGTTGGTTGACTCTATAGTGCCCCCGATTTCCCTGGACAGTATTTTAGCAACCCTTCTGGGGTCCAGGAAGAGCGGTCGCAGCCCGGCTTCCCAGCTCGGTCATCCCCGCCTTTCGAAAGCTCCCAGAACCATGCCCATCAGGAGTATCCCGATGGCCGCCGGAATCATCCAGTCGAGGTCGAGCAAGAGCCCGAGGAGGGCCAGAGTCGCACCTGCCGCCAGGCTGGCGATGCGCCAACCGAGCAACGGACCAGGCGGTCCCGCACCGGATCTTCTGGGCAGAAACACCGATCCGACCTCAGCGGCGGCGGAAGAAGCGCGCGAGGCCGTCGCGAAGTTCGTCCGACTCCCTGGCTTCGGCGTTCACGTGGGCTCCCAGCGCCATCGCCTCGTCGAAGGAGAGCCCGTCGCTCTCCGCGAGGAGCTTCCTGGTGGCGTTCATCGCTCCCGGAGGGCGCCCGGCCAGATCGCGCAGGTACTCGGCAGCGCCGGAATCGAAGCTTTCCCCGGGGAACACCTTGGTAATGAGGCCGATCTCGGCGGCACGGGCGGCCGACACCGGTTTCCCGGTGGCCACGAGATCGAAGATGCGCGTCTCAGGAAGCTTTCTGCGGAGCATGGCCATCACCAGCGCCGGAACGAAGCCGATGTGCAGCTCGGGAAACCCGAAACGGGCGTCGTCACTCGCAAGTACGGCGTCGCAGGCGATCGCCAGACCGCATCCGCCGCCCAGTGCTCGCCCGCGCACGGTCGCCACGACGGGCCGGGGATGGTTCCGGATCTGCTTGAAGAGTTCGCCCAGGCGCATGGCGTCCTCAAGACGCTCCTCGCGCGAAAGTTCGCGAGACTCCGCCAGCTCGACGAGGTCGGCGCCGGCCGAAAAATCGCTGCCTTCGCCGCAGATGGCGACTACCCGGCTCTCGGGGTCGCAGGCGGCTTCCCGCAACGCTCCGGCCAGCCCTTCCACCAGACGACGCGAGAGGGCGTTGCGCTTGCGTCCGCGACGGAGCTCGATCCGACGCACCCCGCCATCGACGTCGGCGGCCACCAGGGAGCTGCGCCCGCCCTTTGGCACGTTCAAGGCGACCCCTCCGTTTCCGGACCGACCGGCGCGTAGCCTTTCCCGGCTCGCTCCATCGCGACTTCGTCCGGAACGTCGATCTTCATGCGCAGCAGGGCGTTCGAAAGAACCTTGCCCTGAGAGTCGGTTCTGAGCGAGACCGTGCCGCCTCCGGCCAACGCGTTGCGCACGAGGAAATTGAAGGCCGAGAGGCCGGGAAGCTCGAAGCGTTCCACCTCGCCGATGCCGAACGGAGCGAGATGGTTCTCGACCCGCGACGCCGTCAGCTCTCTCGCCAGCAGATCGTAGTCCTCGGAGCGGTAGGCGATCACCCCGATGTTGGCTGTGTCGCCCTTGTCGCCGGACCGGGCGTGCGCGAGATGGACGAGTCGCAGCTTCGCCATCGGATCAGACCTCGACCACGTCGACGGTGACGAAGGGCTCCACCATGTCGCGGTCGATCAGCGCCGGCCAGAAGGCGATCACCTCCTGGACGCGGGGCCGCCCGCCCAGGTAGCCGGTGGCCGATGGCGGTCCGGTGAGCACGAGCGGCGCGATCTCGCGGCTGAAACGCTCGACGGCGGCGCGGGACTCGGAGCGAACCCCGAACCGAAGTTCGACCTCGGGCAAATCCGGCGGCGGCGGTCCGGCAAGCGGTCCCAGTGCGGAATCCCAGCCCACGAGTTCGGCCCGCGTCTCGTTGAAACCGAGACCGAGCCGGTCCAGACGCCTTCCGAGCAGACGGGCGGCCGCACGGGCCTTCAAGGCCGCGTCGGGCCACGCGTAGGTCATCGTTCCGGTGGCGCGCCAACCGGATGCCACCCCTATCGAGACCTTCAGACGTTCGGGTCGGGGCCGACCCCCGGCACCGCGCACCCTCACCCGGTCGGGACCGTCGCTCTCCAGGCTCAAGCCGGTGAAATCGGCGATCACGTCCGGTGTGGCGTATGCCGCAGGGTCACCGATCTCGTACAGGATCTGCTCGGTCACCGTCGCCCGATCGACCCGGCCTCCGCTTCCGACATGCTTGGTGACTGTGATTCCACCGTCGGCCCCTGCCTCGACGATGGGAAAGCCGACCGCAGCGAGATCGGGAATCTCCCACCAGGTGTGCATGCAGTTGCCGCCGGTCGCCTGCGCTCCGCACTCGAGCACGTGGCCGGCGACCGTCGCGGCTCCCAGAAGATCGAAGCGCCGCATGGACCAGCCGAATTCGTGCACGAGGGGAGCCACGGTCAGAGAAGCGTCGGCGACCCGGCCAGTGACCACGACCTTCGCTTTCGAGGCGGCCCCTTCCCTGCTTGCATCCCTTTGGGCGTCCAGCCTAGCGAGCGCCTCGACCACGGGAGTGGCTCCGAGATAGACGTTGGCGCAGCGAACGCGATCGAGCACGGTCGTCAACGGCTCGCCGTTCTCCATGTGCGACAGGGTGTGACCGGAAGAGGTGATCTCTTCGAGCCGATCGGCGATGTCGTCGCCCCGAACCAGCGCTACCCGGGCACGGGTCCCGGCTCTAGCTGCCGCATCGGCGACGGCCCGAGCGCACCCTGCCGGATTGACTCCGCCCGCGTTCGCGATCACGGTGACGCCCCGGCTCGCGCACTCCGGAAAGATTCGCTCCATCAGCGGTACGAAGTCGGTGGCGTACCCCGTGTCCGGATTCCGGTCCTTCATTCGGCGCATGATGGACATCGTCACTTCGGCCAGGTAGTCGAGGGTGAGATAGTCGATGGCGCCTCCCTCGATCTGGCGGACCGGGGCCTCGCGGTCGTCGCCCCAAAATCCTTGCCCGTTCGCCACTCTCACCACGCGGCGAAGCTCTTTGTGCGACGGATTCACGCCCGACCGCCTCCGTCCGAATCGTGGACCTCGTCAAGCTCGCGGTCCCCACCGAATCCACCCTCACCGAACCCGCCGTCCCCACCGAATCCATCGGCTCCGAGATACCTGATACCCAACTCCTCCGGCGTCCGACGCTCCCTTTTTCCTCGCGTCGCGTCCAGCAGAAGCGCCAGGTAAGGTCGAAGCTCCTCGGGCAGGACGATGGCGTCCACGAAGCCGCGCGCGGCGGCGAAGCGGGCGTCGAGCTGCCTGTCGTACTCGGCCCTGACCTCGTCCATGCGCGTGGTGAGCTCTTCGTCCGGCAGCTCTTCCCTCTCCCTCAGTCTGGCCAGTTGCGAATCGAAGAGGGCGGCCACGGCGCTTGCCCCCTCCATCACCCCCATGCGTCCCCCCGGAAGCGAGAGGATGAAATCCGGATCGAACCCCTGCCCTGCCATCGCGTAATATCCGGCTCCAGATGCGTGGTTGAGCGTCACGACGATGCGCGGTACCTTCGCGGTGGCCATCGCCTCGACGAAGTCGGCGCCCGCACGGATGATCCCGGAACGTTCGGCCTCGGGACCGACCATGAACCCGGATACGTCCTGGATGAAGAGGAGCGGTATGGATTGTCGATCCATGATGTCGATGAAGCGGGCCGCCTTGCGCGCGCTCTCGGTGTAGATGATCCCGCCCAGCGTCGGCGGTCCGTCGCCACCCGGCCTCGGGAAGATGCCGCGAGCGTTCGCGAGGACTCCCACCCTTCTTCCCGCAACGGTCGCCCGAGCGCAGATGAGTTCCGGAGCGTGGCCCTCCTGAAATTGACGGAGAGAGTTCGCGTCGACGATGCAGGCGAGCGCCTCCCGGGCGTCGTAGGGGTGACGATGGTCGTCAGGCAGCAGCTCGTAGAGATCCGCAGCGGGTCTCACCGCCGACGCGGTGGCTTTCGTGGCATCCGGGGCGGGTGCCGACGCCACAGCCTTGAGCTGATCCCTGATCTCCTCCACGCAGGTCTCGTCGTCGGGCGCCGTGCGGTGCGCCACGCCGCTGATCTCGACATGTAGACGAGCGCCGCCGAGCTCTTCGGCGTCGACATTCCGTCCCGTGGCTCCCTTGACCAGGTTGGGGCCTCCCAGCCCCATGAACGAGCTGCCTTCGACCATGATGATCAGGTCGGAGAGCGCCGGCAGGTAGGCCCCTCCCGCAATGCAGGGTCCCATCACGGCCGCGATCTGGGGAATGCGAAGCCAGCGGCGCATAATGGAGCAGTTGCGGAATATGCGCGCCGCGCCGTAACGCCCCGGGAAGACCCCGCTCTGATAAGGAAGATTGACCCCGGCCGAGTCCACCAGATAGACGATGGGGAGGCCGCATCCCATCGCCGCTTCCTGGGCCCTGAGCATCTTGGTGATCGTTTCCGGCCACCAGGAGCCCGCCTTGACGGTGGCATCGTTGGCCACCACCACGACGGGGCGCCCGTGGACACGTCCCACTCCCGTCACGACCCCTGCGGACGGGGCTCCCCCCTCATAAAGGTCGTACCCGAGCAGAAGGCCGATCTCGAACCAGTCTTCACCCTCGTCGAAGAGGAGCCGGACGCGTTCGCGGGCCGTCAGTTTACCTTTGGAGTGTTGACGCTCCACACGTCGGGCGCCTCCGCCTCGGTAGAGCTGCTCGCGAAGCTCGAGGAGTTCGTCCGCGAGTATGCGCTGGCGTCCGCGGGCGGCCTGCTGGTCGCCGTCCACTCAGGCGGCCGTTTCTTCGAACCAGCCGCGTACGTACTCGATAGCGTCTCGCGTCGAGGTTCCTGGTCCGAAGATGCGTCCTATCCCTCTCTCCCGCAATGCCTTGGCGTCTTCCTCCGGAATGATGCCTCCGCCGGTGATGAGCACATGTTCCCCTCCCTGCTCCCGGAGCAGCTCCTGCACCTTGGGGAAGAGCGTCATGTGGGCGCCGGAGAGTATGGAGAGGGCGACCACGTCGACGTCCTCCTGAACGGCGGCGGCCGCTATCATCTCCGGAGTCTGATGGAGACCCGTGTAGATCACCTCGAATCCGGCGTCGCGGAAGGCGCTTGCGATCACCTTCGCGCCCCGGTCGTGGCCGTCGAGCCCTGGCTTCCCGACGAGGATTCTGATTCTGCGTCCGGGGACGCCGGCCGGTCCCGCGCTCAAAAGAAAACCGGCTCCCGGTAAGCTCCGAAGACCGTCTCCATCGCATTCCTTATCTCGAAGAGCGTGCAGTCGGCTCGCGCACAGTCGATGAGGCGCGGGATGAGATTCTCCGAACCGGCTGCCGTCCCACGCAGGGCTTCGATCGAGCTCTCGGCCCTGGCCGCATCCCTCGCGGCTCTCAGCTCCCGCAGGCGTTCCACTCGACGCTCCTCCACGCTCGGATCGATCCGCAACGTGTCGATCTCGATCTCCTCCGAACCGCCGGTGAAGGCGTTGACGCCGACCACGATCCGTTCCCCGCTCTCGATCTCGCCTTGCTGGCGAGCCGCCGATGCGGCGATCTCCCTCTGGAACCATCCGCTCTCGATGGCGGGCACCACTCCACCGGCATCCTCGATCTCCTCGAAGTACTCCTCCGCATCCCGTTCCAGCTCGTCGGTGAGCGCCTCGACGAAATAGGATCCGGCCAGCGGGTCGATGGAGTTCGCGACGCCGGACTCGTGAGCGAGTATCTGCTGCGTGCGCAACGCTATGCGTACCGCCTTCCTCGTCGGGAGAGCGAGCGTCTCGTCCATGGAGTTCGTGTGCAGCGACTGCGTGCCGCCGAGGACCGCGGCGAGCGCCTGGTAGGCCACTCGCACGACGTTGTTTTCGGGTTGCTGCGCGGTCAGGGTGACCCCTGCGGTCTGCGCATGCGTGCGCAGTCTCCAGGAGAGTGGATCCCGAGCGCCGTAGCGATGGCGGAGATGCCTGGCCCAGATACGGCGGGCGGCCCGGAACTTGGCGACCTCCTCGAAGAGGTTGTTGTGCACGTCCAAAAAGAAGGAAAGCCGCGGCGCGAAGGCGTCGACCGCAAGACCGCGTCTCCGACCCCGTTCCACGTACTCGAAGCCGTTCGCGAGTGTGAAGGCGAGCTCCTGTGCGGCGGTGGCGCCGGCTTCTCTGATGTGGTAGCCGGAGATGGAGACGGGGTTGTACTTCGGAGTGTTGGTCGAACACCACTCCAGCATGTCGACGATGATGCGCAGGGCGGGCTCGGGCGGATAGACCCACGCATGTTGAGCCTGATACTCCTTCAGGATGTCGTTCTGCACCGTGCCGCGCAGCAGCGCCGCATCGACGCCCTGGCGCTCGGCGGCGACCACGTAGAAGGCGAAGAGTATCGCAGCAGGTCCGTTGATGGTCATGGAGACCGACACGCGGTCGAGCGGTATGCCCTTGAAGAGACGTTCCATGTCGGCTGCGGAAGAGATCGCCACGCCGCACACGCCGACCTCCCCGAGCGAACGCGGGTGGTCGGAGTCGTAGCCCATCAGCGTCGGGAAATCGAAGGCGACCGAAAGACCGGTCTGACCCTGTTCGAGGAGATAGCGATAGCGCGCGTTGGTTTCCTCGGCGGTGGCGAAACCGGCGAACTGGCGCATGGTCCACAGCCTGGTCCGGTACATGCTCGTGTAAGGACCCCGAGTGAACGGATACTCGCCGGGAAGGCCGACATCGGAAAGGTAGGAACCGCCGGAGTCGAAAGGCGTCGCCAGCGGCGGCACCTCCTTCCCCGCCGAGTCGACGAGGTGCGGACGCTTGGGAAGCTCTCCGTAGGCGGCCTCCCAGGCGCCCAGGCGAGCGCGAAGATCGGCGATCTCCGTTTCCTTGCTTTCCAGGACCCGGATCAGGCTCTCGGAGGTGCCGGGCGCAGTGCTGGTGTTGGACATGTGGTTGCGAATCAGGAGTGGGTCACCGTGTGCGTGCTACCCCGTCGCTCGGGCTCCGGTTCGATTCGGTGAACGAGCGTCAGAGTCGAAGCAGGCGGTCGGTGATCTCACGCGCGACGTCGTAGGGCGTCACGCGACCGGCCGCGATCTCTCCAACCTGGCTCTCGATGAGCTCCTCGGCCCATCCGGCACCCTTAAGTCTTCCGATCAGCTCGCGCTCGGCGATGTCGCGCACCCGGCTTCCCGCGCGCAGTTCTCGCCGCCTGCGCAGTTCGCCAGAACTCTCCAGCCACTCCCGATGTCGGGTGATCGTGGCGAGCAGTTCGGGAACGCCCTCCCGCCGGTGGGCGACGGTCGGAAGCACCGGGACCCTCCATTTCGTCTCGTCCTTTCTCGGAGATTTGCGGGCGGGGCGTCGGGATGCGGGCGCATCAGGCTCCAAGCCGGATCGGTCGCCCCCTTCCGTCGCCTCGTTTCGGCGGACCCGCACCGACGTCAGGTCGACTCCGTGATGACCGGCGGCCGGTCTGGTCACCACCTCCTCGCGCAGTCTGAGGGCCTGCCTGAGATCGCGGGCCAACCGATCGGCCCCCGGGCGGTCGGCCTTGTTGACCACGAAGATGTCCGCTATCTCCATCAGACCCGCCTTCATGGCCTGCACCGAATCTCCGGATTCCGGCACCAGCACCACCACCACGGTATCGGCCGCGCTCACAATTTCCAGCTCGGTCTGCCCCACGCCCACGGTCTCGACGAGTATCCGCTCGAAGCCGAAGGCGTCGATGAGATCGAGAGCTTCGCGGGTTGCGCCTGCCAGCCCTCCCAAGGAACCTCGAGTCGCCATCGAGCGAATGAAGACACCGGGGTCGGTCGCGAGATCGTTCATGCGAATGCGGTCGCCGAGCAGCGCTCCGCCGGAGTACGGGGAGGTCGGATCGACGGCCACCATCCCGACCCGTTCATCGTCGGAACGGTAGGTTTCGGTTGCGGCTGTCAGGAGGCTGGACTTGCCGGCTCCGGGCGGACCCGTGAAGCCGGTTCGACGGGCTGCGGGAGGACCACCGAGCAACTCTCGCGCGAGGGTGTCGTATCCCTTTCGCTCGTCCTCGATTATCGATATGGCTCGTGCAAGAGCGCCTATGCGTCCGGCTCGGAAGTTTCGGACCAGGCTGTCGAGATGGGATCCGGGCACGAGCAAGGTCCTGGTGGCTTGGCCCGGGTGGCCCGGGCGTCTGAACGAGGCGGACGAGGACGCCGGAAGGCGTCGAACTCCGCCGGCACGCGAAAGATAGTAACGACCCGAACCTGTCCGGGGTACTCTTCACCATGACGGTCAATCTTCAGCTCCTCGCCATCCTCGCCTACTCTCTGGCCCTCGCAGGCCTGGGCATTTGGCTGGCCAGGCGCGTACGCGACGCGTCCGGCTTTTTCGTGGCCGGGAGGCGGCTTGGCGCCGGGCTTACCTTTTCGACCTTCCTTGCGGCCAACATCGGCGCCGGTTCGGTGATCGCGGCGTCCGGCCTCGCCTACCGGGAAGGGCTTTCGGCCTGGTGGTGGGTCGGCTCCGCAGGGATCGGATCCATGCTCCTCGGCCTATGGATCGGCCCACGCATCTGGGAGATCGCCAAACGGGAAGGGCTGCTTACCACGGGCGATTTTCTCGAATACCGCTACGGTCAGTCGGTACGGACGGCGGTGGCGGTGATTTTATGGTTCGCCGGTCTCGCCGCGCTCGCCGCTCAACTCGTCGCCATGTCGCAGATCCTGACCTGGGTGCTGGGAGCGCCGACCTGGCTGGGCGCGGCCTTGGGCGGAGCTCTCGTCGTCGCCTATTTCGCGACCGGAGGCCTCTTGGCCAGCGCGTGGGTGAACATGGTCCAGCTCGTCGTTCTTCTGGGAGGCATGGCGGTTCTGGTGCCCGTGGCGATGGTGCGCGCCGGCGGCTGGGATAAGGTCGTGGGCTCGGAGCTCGCCCACGGGCTTCCCGACTTCCTCAATGGAGAGGGATCCGGGTGGGTGCTCGCAGCTCTGCTGGTGCCGGCCTTCATGGTGTCGCCGGGGCTGCTGCAAAAGGCGTTCGGGGCTCGCGACAAGCGCTCGCTACGTTTGGGGATCGTTCTTCAGGGCGTCGTGCTTCTCTTGTTCGCCTGCGTTCCGGTGGCGCTGGGGCTGCTCGCCCGGGTCCACGACCCCTCGCTTGCGGGAAGCGCCGAACTGGCTGTGCCCACGGTGCTCACCTACGGCGTTCCGGCCGCAGTCGGAGCGCTCGCGCTCGCGGCGGTGTTTTCGGCCGAAGTGTCGTCGGCGGACGCGGTCCTCTTCATGCTGACCACCTCGCTTTCGAAGGACCTCTACAAGCGCCATCTCCGTCCCGAGGCCTCCGATAGGGATCTTCTCCGGGTGGCGCGCTTCACTGCGGCGATCGCCGGAGCGGGAGCGGTGCTGCTCGCCATTGCCAATCCCAGCGTGGTCGGTCAGCTCACCCTTTTCTACTCGATCCTGTCTGTCAGCCTGTTCGTGCCTGTGCTTGCAGGGATCTATCGATCTCGATTCGGGACGCTCGAAGCGCTCGCGACCATAGCCTTCGGAGTCGCCGTGCTCTTCATCGTCCGGTTGAGCGACCTCGGGGACGCCCATCGGCTGCTTGATCCGGCGCTCCTCGGGATAGCCGGATCGGCTTTGGCCGGGGCGCTGGCCCTCGGGGTCCGGAGGCTAAGGTAAGACCCTGCGGATCCGGGACCGGGCCAGGTTGGACCAGTGGATCGAATCAGGCCGTTTCGCGAGCTTCTCAGGGCTCCTGCCCATCAGTTCTCTGACCAAGCTGGCAGTCGGGTTACGATAGTCGAGCAGGTCGTAGGACCGGGGTTCAGGCATGGAAGGGCACAAGTCTGGAGAACGCAATCATGTTCTCACCGCCCGGGACGCCGTGGACTCCCGGCTTGAGCGTCTTGACTGGCATGTCCGGCGGACTCCGGGTGTGCCCGGGGTACGCGCGGGCCCCAAGCTGAAGCCTGTGGAAGAGAGCGTCCGGCTCTCACGGTGGGATTGCTTGCTCGAACATGCACACCGGTACGGTACCCGGAACATCCTATTATTATCCCAATTATCCCCTCCAGCGATCCGTTGCCGCGTCCCAAGGGAACCGCCGCGCCATCGCTCCCTTCCCCACCGAGCCATGCCCATAGCCACGCCCCGCGAGTTCGCCGCGATGCTCGATGCCGCGCAGGACGGCGATTACGCGTATCCTGCAGTCAACGTGACC
>LXNJ01001455.1_pt1 | contig 13972 bp, 10 predicted proteins | sample 809081 | NCBI WGS metagenome assembly LXNJ01 (sample SAMN04870510, study PRJNA318959) | sponge metagenome | biome: sponge; feature: marine sponge reef; material: water | host: Petrosia ficiformis | place: Greece: Milos, Mediterranean Sea | collected 2013-05-29 | depth 5-7 m
CTGGAACTTTGCCGCGCTGGTGGCGATCCGCTTTCTGTTCGGCTGTGGCGAGGCAGGGGCGTTTCCCGGAGCCACCTCGGCCATCGCGCGATGGTTCCCGCGCCACGAACTGGGCCGCGCCCAGTCAATCGTGATGTTCGGGAGTCGAATCGGCTTTGCGATGACCTCGTGGGTCGTCATAGCCCTCATGACCGCCCACGGCTGGCGCAGCGTGTACTGGATCTTCGCCGTGCTCGGCATCGCGTGGGCGATCGGATGGCGCATAGGGTTCCGCGACACGCCAGAGGCTCACGCTGCGGTGGGCCGGGAAGAACTGACTCTGATTCAACAACACCGCTCCGCTTCCGGTCACGGGTCGAGGATCCACTGGGGTGTCCTGCTAACAGACCGAAACGTTTGGGCGTTGTGCGGGATGTACTCGGGATACACCTGGGGCCTGTACTTCTACATCCAGTGGCTGCCCACCTACTTGGAACGTGCCCGCGGACTCGAACTGCCCGAGATCGGACCGATGGCGGCGGCAGTGCTGGTCTCCGGCGCGGTGGCCAATCTGTTAGGAGGATGGATCAGCGACCGGCTGGTTCCCGGCCTTGGCATCCGTGCGGCACGGAGGATTCCGGCAATCGTGGGCTTGCTTGCGGCAGGGGTTTTTCTGGCGCTAGCCGCAACCGTCCGTGACAACACCCTGTCGCTTGTCTTCCTCGGTCTCAGCTTCGGCTCGGCGGAACTGATTCTGGCCGTGACTTGGGCCACTTGCCTGGATATAGGCGGCTCCGCGGCCGGAGTCGTCTCCGGTACCATGAACTCGCTAGGTCAAATCGGTGGGGCGTTGGCACCGTGGCTGATCGGCTTGATGGTCGATCGCACCGGGAGTTGGGAGCCACCCCTGCTGGTGTCATCGGTGTACTACATAGTCAGCGCCTTGCTTTGGCTGTTGATAGAACCGAATCGTCGCTTGAGGATCGCACATGCCGAGCCCAGCATTTGAAGACGCGCCGTATACCGCGCCGCCGGACGAGACCGACGTTAACCTGCGCGCATACTTTGACTCGATCAGCGAGAGCAAGCTCGAGTGCTTGGACCCGAACTGGGGTGACAAGGAGCTGCGCGCATGGGACGGGAACTTTCGGATCGACGGATCGCTAATGATGGTGTGCTGCGACCGCGATGTGGGAATTGACGAGTACCGTCGAGTGCTGAACGAGTTTCTTGCATTCCGCAGGTCCGCACAGCAACGGTGCGGTACGAGGGGAGAGGTGTCGTGAGAGGGTTAGACTGAGTGGAGGAACTGCCCTTACCTGCAAGGTCCGGCAGCCTCCACGCGTGAGCAGCCACAGCCGAATCCGTTCCCCGCGCCCAGCTATGAAATCCCACCAGCTCTTGCCATGCATGCTCGCCGTGCTAGCTCTTGCCCAGGCGCTCCTGCCGGGCGTGCCAGCGGCTGCCCAGGTCTACGATCCCGTACAGTGGCGACTCGAGTTTGCGGAGGAGGAGTATAGGCCGGGAGCAACTGCGCTAGCGCGGCTGATTGCGGAGATAGAGGACGGCTGGCATTTCTATTCGACCACCACTCCGGAAGGCATACCGCTGGCCGTGGGCGTGGCTGAGTCCGACGCGGTGACCGGATGGCGGGCGCACCAGCCGGATCCTGAGATAGTCTTCGACCCCAACTTTCAGGCCGAGGTCGAGTGGTACACAGGAGAGGCCGTCATCTTGATTGAGATCGACTTGGCGGAGGACGTTTCAGGGGAACTTCCGATTGAGGCCCTGGTGCGGTACGGGGCTTGCGATGATCGCCAATGCCTGGCACCCAAACGCAAGAGCGCCACTGCGCTTGTCAGGGTCGACCCTTCCTCCACGGCATCGGCGGTCGCGTTGCCATCGGACTACCAACCCGCACAAGTCAACCCGGTCGGACGTCCCCGCTCTCGCGACGCAGCCGGCACTGCGAGCAGCGCGGCAGGGGCCGACGAATTTGAAGCGTCAGGTCAGGGGTTGCTAGGTTTCTCTCTGCTAGCACTTGGTTTCGGATTCGTAGCGATTCTGACGCCCTGCGTATTTCCGATGATTCCGATCTATATGGGCTCCTTCATGAGCGATGCGAACCGGCCCTGGGATGCAGTCTTGCGCCAAGCGGGGACCTTCTGCATCGGGGTGATTGTCCTATTCACAGCCCTGGGAGGGATCTTGAGTGCCTCGCTGGGTCCGTTCGGGCTCAGCCAGATCGGCTCCAACCCTTGGGCCAACCTGTTGATCGCAGCCGTGATGTTCTTCTTCGCATTCAGCATGCTCGGCGCATTCGAAATCACCGTGCCCAGCAGCTGGACGACCGGTGCGAGCCAGCACTCCGCAGGGACAGGCCTGATTTCCACCCTGATGCTTAGCTTGGTGTTCACGCTGGCTTCGTTCGCCTGCACGGGCCCGTTCATCGGCTCGCTGCTGGCCGGCTCCGTCACGGCGGGCAGCAGCGTCTATCCCATTGTTGGCATGACGCTTTTCGCGACCGGTCTGTCGGCTCCGTTCTTCGTGCTGGCCATGTTCCCCGCCCTGCTGAACAAACTCCCTCGCAGCGGCGGCTGGCTGGCCCTCTCCAAGCGGACCGCCGGAATCGTGATTGTCGCGGTTGCCGTGAAATATCTGGGAAACGTCGATCGGGTCCTCGGCTGGGAACTCCTCTCGCGAGAGCGATTCCTCGCGATCTGGGTCGTGCTCTTTGGTGCGGCGGCGCTGTACCTCTGGGGATTGTTGCGGATCGGAGAGGATGCGGACTCGCAATCAATCGGGCTCGTTCGCTTCGGCTTTGGCGCAGCATTCTTGGCACTGGCGCTCAGCCTGTTGCCCGGCATGGTTGGCGGTTCACTAGGCGAGCTGGAAGCGCACGTGCCTGAGGCCGCCGGCCCCAGCTGGGGCGCGGGTGGCGACGGCTCGATTGCTTGGATCAAGGACGACTACGATGGCGCCGCGGCCTCGGCTCGCAACGCTGGACAGCCCCTGCTGGTTAGCTTTACAGGCTACGCCTGTTCAAATTGCAAATGGATGAAGGCCAATATGTTCACCAAGCCGGAGGTCGATGAATTGATCCGCGACTTTGTGCTGGTGGAGCTCTACACCGATGGCCTCGACGAAGCAAGCGAGAGGCATCAGGCCTACCAAGTGGAACGCTTCCGCTCGTCCAGCATTCCGTTCTACGCTCTGATCCGGCCGGACGGATCAGTGGCGGCCACGTTTTCAGGCCAGACACGCGACGTCCAAGAGTTTCGCGAGTTCTTGATGAGCGCAGGATAAGCCGGGGAGCGCGGCACCGCGCCGGCAAGCAGGTGCACTCCCCATACGGAGACCCCACTCCCGCGCTGGCATGTACTGGGGATGATGCCAGAAACGTACCGCTTTTTCCTGACCGCTGCCGTTGCGGCACTGCGCCTGTACCACTTGAACCGGCAAGTTCGAGCCAAGGGGAAGTCCGCCCCGGCGTCACCACCTGCCAAATCCGGCGCTCATTCTGTTGACCGTGCGAGAGGCTTGCGCGGCGAGATTCTGCTAACGTTACTGCATGGTTCCGCTCTGCCGAACTTGCCGTCGGGCAATGTCCACTGACACATGACCCTGCGCGACGCTGCTGCTGAAGTCATACGGGATCTTGGTCCGACCCACTACATCAAACTAGCCAACGAGGTTCTCGGACGAGGTTTAGCCACTTCGGATTCAAAGACACCCGCACAATCCCTGTATTCGTCCATTTCGGCAGAGATCAATCTCAAGGGCTCGCGCAGCGAATTCGTCCGCACGGGTCGCGGCATCATCGGCCTCCGCGCACTGCACGCACCGACCACGGCAAAGTCCGCGTCCACGAGGGTTGGCAAGCGGATTCCCGACGTGGTGCAGCCCCAGGAGAGGCGGACATTGCGCGACGCCGCAGCTGACCTTTTGAACGAACTTGGCCCAACGCACTATCGGAAGCTCACGAAGGAGATTCTCAAGCGCGGCCTGGCGTCTACGGATTCTCAGACACCTGCGGTGTCGCTGTACTCCACCATCAGTGCCGAGATCAACCAGCAGGGCGGAAGCAGTGAGTTCGTCAGCTTGGGTTCGGGCATCTTCGCCCTGCGCGGACAAGAGGTCTCCGTCGCAGAGCCTGCGGACGCAACGGCAGGTGGGGAGGACAGCCAGGAGGATCTCGAGCCGGGCAAGGTGGACGGCGATCAGGATCAGCGTGTTCGAGTACCGCACTTCCCCACCTATCGTGCCGTGCGCACATTGCTGCGTGTGCTGCCGGGTCGCGCCGCTAAGCACATCACGGGCCTGCAGGCCAGTCTATCGGCAATTCAGGCAACGGCGGTTGGTCCTGTCAACTGGGCCGACCCGAGCAGCTGGCTGTCCGAGCGCCTGCCCCTGCCGCAGCGGGATCTTGCCAACGCCATCTTGGCCGACAGCGATAAGAGTCTCAACCCGAGAGAACTCTATGGGGCTTGGCTACTGTGCCAGCGCTACATGCTGCTGGACGAAGCTCCTAGCGGCGCGCTGCGTTCGTCGCCTTTGGGAAGTGAATTCATCGACCTAGAAGGGGGCAGGGTCGGGGGCTACATCGACGAACAGGAGGGAGTTTCGAAGCTCTTGTTGCTAGTGGCAGAACAGGGCCCGGCGCACTTTGACGACCTCTTGCCAGATTGGACCGAGTATCTGGCTCGTCACTCCACGTACCGGCAGCCCGCGTCGATTCGCAAAACCCTCAAACTGCGCTTGGAGAATCTCGTCGACCGAGACTTGGTGAGCCACAAGAGCGCACTTTATTCCTTAGCGGAAGCGGGCATTGAGGTTCTGCGCGAAAGTGAGGGATCATCCAAGTCCGGCACCAAAGAGCAGTCCGAACTGCTCTGGCACATTCAGAATCAAGAGACTACGGTCCGGGCGGCGATCCAAGGCGCCCTGCCTGAAATGAAACCGTTCGCCTTCGAACAGCTCATCAAGCGGCTGCTCGAGGAGATGGGCTACCGCGATGTCGAAGTCACCCAGCAAGCTCGCGACGGCGGCATTGATCTGCTAGCCAGCATCGACATGGGTATTACTGCCGTGCGCGAGGTGATCCATGCCAAGCGCCACAGACGGAAGATCCAGCGCAAGGACCTAGACGCCCTACGAGGCTCGCTGTTTCGCTTCAAGGCTGTCCGAGGCACGATCATCGCGACGTCCTCTTTTTCCGACGACACACAGGAGGCTGCGATTGTGCGCGGATCCGCCCCGATCACGTTGATCGATGGCCAGAAGCTAGTCGACCTCCTACTGGAAAACGGCATCGGCGTTCGACGCCGGAGCGTTGAAGTACTCACGTTTGACAGCGCAACATTCAAAGACGACGACACGGAGGCGTAGCGGGCTGGCAGCCGCCGCCAACTCAAGATCGACCGGTCGATCCCCTGTTCGCCTGGCAGGACTAAAGCTAGCCGTGCGTGCAGAGCAGGATCGCCTCATCACGTCCGACCAAAGCTACGGAGAGCCCAAGCGCGTGCCGATTTCCGGCGACTTCGGCCAAATGCCTGCCGGCCGCCCAAGACAAACCTACTCAGGTATTGCAGGCTTGCGTTCTGTGTTCGATCCAGTCAAGGCGAGGCGGTGGCTTTGCGGAGGGGTGCTCTTGACTCTCGCGACAGTCGCCCTGCCCGTCAGCGCTCAGGACCAGGAAGCGACTTCGGCGAGCGTTGGCGAACGGCTCTTCGACAGCTATTGCTCGGCTTGCCATCAATACGACGACCAAGGCATGGGCGAGGCCCCTCCGCTGGAGGCTTCGCCATGGGTGGTTGGACCAAGCGAGCGGCTGGTTCGAATCCTCTTGCACGGAATCAGCGGTCGGATCGAAATTGGCGGGCGCGTCTACGACCGCGAAATGCCCGGATTCGGGCGGATCTTGTCCGATCGGGATGCGGCGGCGCTGGCGACGTATACGCGCCAGAGGTTTGGTGCCGACGAGCCGAACGTCACGCCAGCCGAAGTCAAGCGAATACGGGACGAGCACGCCGACAGGACAGCGTACTGGCCAGCCGACGAGCTCCTAGAACTGCGTTAGTCGGAGTGCTTGCGCCCCAATCCGAACTCGTGGCCGATCTCCACCACCTTGCCGTCGCGCATGTGGACTTCGACAAACTTTGAACCGCTGACCGGTTGCCCGCTCTCGTCGCGCAGGGTGGCCACGAGCTTCTTCGTCTTCACGTCGAAGACATCTGGCGTGTGGCTCCACGCATACTTGCCGTCCAAGCTGAACGCTACCCAGCCATGCCCTCCCTGCGACAGTTCGACGTGCCCCTTTGGCGTCGGGGGCATCTGAGTCGCGTCGAAAACGAACAGCTTTTGGCCCTTCTGGTCGCTGATCCAAAGCTCGGATTCGTCAGGCGTGAGACCGGCACCATGGGTGCGATGCGGGATCTTGTCGTCGCCGGCGAACACGCGGTGGATGGCCTTGCCCGACTTCAGATCCACGACGTCGAAACCGACGTGATTGCCGAGGCAGACGTAGGCGTAGCGCTCCCGGCTGTCGATTGTGAACGGGAAAATCCCGCGCTCGCCGACATCCTTGACCTGCATCAAGAGTTCTTCGGTCTTAGTGTCAAAAACCGACAGCGTGGTGGTAGTGCCCAGATAGAGCTTGGTGCCAGACAAGTTGACGATGCTGTTGTGGGCCGCCGGACCGACCTTGATCCGCTTGATGATGTCGCCGGTCTCGCCATTGACGACCAGCAAGCCGCTGTCCTCGCCTTTGTACCACCAGCCTGTGGGGACGTAGATCTTCTTGCCGTCCAATGTCACCGACGAGCGGTCGCAGCCTGCGTCGTAGACTTTCTCCCAGATCGTCTTCTCGCTTTCGATGTCGAAGCGGCCGAGCCGGTGGTTGGTCGAGGAGTAGTAGACGCTGTGCATGGCGAGGTTGCCGGCAAAGCCGCGCAGACCTTCCTCGAAGACCGGCATGTCAATGCGCCGGACAAATTTGTGCCCGTTGTCGATGTCAAACACGAGAATCCCGGGGTTTGAGCGCCCTTCCTTCTGAGCACCGTCGGGCATGCTGAGGTACAGGTACCGCTTGACTTCGCCGGAGTCGGCCCCGGCCAGCGTCGGCAGGGCCAGAGAGAGCGCTAGAACGAATTGGAGGCGTCGCATGCCGAGAGTGTTGCAAGCTAACGTCGGTCGCGTCAACTCCAAACCTCAAATTCGATCCGATTTCGTGGTACCGCCTGACTCGAGGACCTCACTAACCTTCTCCACTCCCCGTCCTTGCTTCAGTCCCGGCGCTGTCCGATGCGGCACTCCCACGTATCGCTCAAACGCCAGCTGGGTCTGCGCCAGACTGGATAGGCCCCTCGATCTGGAGTTGCTGGGCTTTCGCCGCAACTGCTTAACAGTGGAGCCTTGAGTGACATGTGCGAGACATATGCCGAGACGCGAATCCGAGAGGCCAGGATCGATTCGCCACGCACGCCTCTTTCGGAACGGCCGGAATCAAGCTCTTCGAATTCCACGCGAGTTTGAACTTGCCGCTGACTAGGTCATCATCTGCCGCGATAATGATCGCCTCGTCCTCGAACCAGTGAGACGTTCTCCTTCTTAAGCAGCAGTGTTACCGAGGTTGGCACCGCTGGACGAGGACTTTCCACGGCTCGCCGATCCTCCGTCCGAGCCCGAAGCCATCCTCAGATGTGACCGCTCTCCGCTACATGTTGGATTCGAATATCCTGCCGGTCACAAGATGCTTGTGAAAGTCGGCCTTACATACGGCGATGAATTCTGCTCTGGAGCCGCGGACGAGTTGGCACAGCGGCTGCCGTCAGTATTGGTCGTCGCCGAAAAACGCCGGTTGGCGGGGGCGCAGTCCGGCTCCGTGGGTGGGCAGTCGGCGCTTGGCGGCATTGCCGCCGCAGGCCCACTGGCGCCGTTCCTCAGCCAGCTAGGCACTCAGCCCGAGCGGTCCAGTGCTTGGTCTGTCGGCTGCGGCAGCGGGTTCCGGGCGAAGATGTATTCTTCGACCGGATTGCCATCGCGCAGGTGCTCGACAAGAATCCGTTCCAGCACCTTTCCGCTCGCCGAGTGGTACCACGTGCCATCCGGATAGACAACGGCGATGGGCCCCTTTTCGCAGACGCGCAGACAATTGACCTTGGAGCGGTAGACGCAGCCGTCGCCATGGGCCAAACCCATCTCGCTGAGCCGGTCCTTGAGCGTCCGCCAGGCATCGAGCGTGAGACTTCGCGGGGCGCACTTCGGATTGGATTGGTCCGCACACAACAGGATGTGCCGAGAGTACGAGCCCGTGGGGATGCGCAGTTCCTCTGCCATCACACAACGCCTATCATCCCGTGCAACTCGGCGGTCAATCGTGCCACATCGCTCGGTGCGCTATCGGCGAGATTGTGGTTTTCGAAGGGGTCTTCTTGGATGTCGAACAACAATGGCGCGGCCGCCGAATCGCCTTCGGGATACACCGGGATGCCACTCCCGCCCTGCGCCTTGCCGCCCGCATAGCCGCGCACGAGCTTCAGACGCCCGTCGGTGACACACCGCCACGGGTCCATGCCGCTCAACAGGAATTCACGGTGATCCTCTGATATGCCCTCCAGCACCGGCCGCAGAGATCGGCTGTCCATCCCAGACGGAACCTCGATTCCAGCGTAGTCGAGGAATGTCGCCGCGAGGTCCATCATGCTGGCTAAGGCTGGAGTCGATACGCCGTTCCGCACGCCGGGTCCGGCCGCTACAAGCGGAACGCCCACCGAAGCCTGCTGGGGCAAGCGTTTCATCCACAGATCGTGGTCACCCAGCATCTCGCCGTGGTCACTTGTGAAGACTACCAAGGTGTTGTCCAGTTCCCCGCGCGCTTCGACCTCGGCCAGCAATTTGCCCATCCACGCGTCAATGTTCTCGATCATGGCGGCGTAGTTGCGGCGGATCTCGAGGTGTTTCGCGGGTGTGAACTCGGTGTTCCGGTTCGGCTGCGGAAAGTCTGCATCGCGATAGAGGCTCACCATGCTCTTCGTGATGTCGACCGGTTCGTGCGGTCCGGCGAAGTTGACCGCCAAATGCCACGGCTGGTTTTGCGGCGCCTCCCGTAGCAGGCGCACGCCTTGGGCTGCGATCCAGTTGTCGCAGTAGGACTCCTCTGGCAATGGAGTCGGGAAAGTCGCCGCGAACGTGCCGATTTCATTGCGCTTGCCAAAGTCAATGCGATGCATCTCCACACGGCCCGTGTCGTGCAAGTGCGCCGTATAGGGATCGCAGGGCTCGTCCATGCCCCAGCGGATTGCGTCCCACTTGCCAGCACTGTCGATGCCCGCGGAAATGCCCCACTCCTGTAGCAGGTGTTGCCCTTCTACGCCCCAACTCGGCTCCGGCTTGTGCAAGTCAAACTTGCCGCACCCCATCACGTGATAGCCTGCTTGCCGAAGCAATGTGTAGTAGGTGATTTGATCGAGCGGGTAGTTGAGGCTGTTGTCGGGAACGCCGCAGCGGTCGTACTCCCGGCCCCCGGCTAGGCAGGCTCGTGACGGCGCACAAAGCGGAGATGCGCAATAGCAGTTCTCGAAGTTGACTCCTCGGGCCGCCAGCGCATTGAGGTGCGGGGTGCGCACGCCAATGTCAGGGTTTAGGCCAGTCCAGTCATAGCGGAGTTGGTCCGGCACGACCAGTAAGATGTTTGGCGGAGCCTGGGGTGCTTTGCTGTCACTGCCGCACGCAGCCGCAACCGCCGCCGTCGAGCCGGCCAAGAAGTCCCGCCGCGTAAGTCTCGCCATCACGTACAAGTGTAGCCTTGCCATCGCTCGACTCTGCTCTGGCCTGCTTCCGGCTTTTCTGCTTGAACGGCGGGGAGTCGGACAATGCGTAAACTGCTGCCAAGCGAGCGGAGGTCAACAGCGGAGCGCCGGACCGGCCAGGACCGACACTACTTCGTGCGGCCGTGCACTCAGCGGACTTTACGAGCACCTCTGGCAACACCGAACTGATCGCCGCTGAAGCTACTTGAGGATGATGCCGTGGGAGCGTCACCTGAAGGCCGGCCACGAATCAATGGATGGTTGCGGTCACGGATGTCGGGATCGAAAAGTCACCGCTGGCGCTGAGTTCACGAAGGATTCTCAGGTGACTTGGCGCTTTCCGCGACGCGCACAATAGCATCCAGCTTCTCTGAAATCTCGGGGTCGATCTCGCTGTCGGGAACATATTCGGCCAACTCATAGAAATTCTTCTTCACCATAAGATTCGGCAGCCCGAGTTTCTCGAAATACGCTTCGAAGAGGGGCTCCAGGAAATCATCGCTAGCGTTGATGTCCGCGTCCCACGGAGAACCCTTGCCTTGCGCCTTGAGCGCCGCTGCGACCTCATCGATCGCTTGGCGCATCGTGCGCAGGCACCGGTCCGCTTCTTGCTCCATGAACAGCGGCCCGGCCACCGCTTCGATCGTCGAAGATTCGGCATAGGCTTCCAAGGTGGCGTGTGTGCACAAGTAGTTCTCCAATTGGCAACGCTTCCAGACGAGGCGTTCGACCGGGCCCATGTCCCGTGCGTCCGGCTCCAAGCGATCGAATACAACAACACCGCGCAGCCCGGGGACTGCTTCTCGTAGCCCGTGATAGTGGTCGTTGATCGCTGCCGGATTGTTCTCGACATACTTTACGAACGGTCGCTCAAGAACCCGCAGAGCTGCTGCATGTTTCAAGCGCCTAGCTAACGCATGCAGGATCGCCAAGTCTGTCGAGCCTTCGAGATAAAGCACCCACCCGGTCTGCTCCGCTTGGTAGTACTGTTCGAAACCGATCTCCCGGAGCGCCTTGAGCACTTGGCTTCCCTGATCATCGATGCGGTGAGGCTGGCCTACGAAGGCTATGACTAGATCCCGGCCGGCAGCCTCGTTGAGCAGAACCTCTGAATGGCTGGCGGCAATGATTTGGCTCTTGCTCGCTCGTGCCACATCGGTTAGCAAGCGGTAGGTCTGGCGCTGACGGAGAATGTCCAAGTGCGCATCGGGTTCGTCCAAGAGCAAGACCGCACCGGGATTCGCGTACATGTAGGCCAGAAGCAGGAGAGCTTGCTGCATGCCGCGCCCGGCCGAGGACATGTCAAGTGTCGTCCCGCGCTCGCGGTAGCTCATAACGGTCTCGCCGCGTTGAGGCATGTAACGCGGCGGTTCGACTTCCATTCCAAACAGGTTCTTGATCTGCGTCGCCAGCTGTTTCCAGTCTTCCTCCTGCTCCGCGTGAACTTGGAAGCAAAGGTTGCGCAACACCTCTGCCGTGCGCCCTTCCCCCATCCGCACATCCACAGCGCCCTGTGTGATTCGCGTTTCCGTCGCCGCAAGTCCCGACATAGGCGGCAGAAACGCAATCCGCTCTCGTCCGGCTTCGTCGGGAACCGGCATGCGCTCGGAGGTGTTGCCTTCAGCGGTGCGGAGCGGCCGGCAATAGAACGACTCTTCGTTTGCATAGTCGAACTCCAGCCCACAAGTCCAAGGCCGGTCGTTCGCAATACCCTCGACTACGATCTCGATCCGTATGTTGCTCGTGCGTTGCTGCCCATCGACCCTTTGAACGTTGCGAACGTGAAGATTACGCCACAGTAGGTTGGCGTCAGGAATCGGAATCGAGACGAGGTCCCGGCGATTGACAGTAATGCCCGGGCGCTTCTCTGGGGTGCTCTTGCCCGATCGCTTCTCGTTCCAGCGCCTGAGCCCGATGTTCCAGAGTGACAAAGCCTGTAGGGCTGAAGTCTTTCCCGAGTTATTCGGACCGAAGAAGACAACAGGACTGCCGAGTTCGATCTCGACACTACCGAAGCGCTTGAAGTTTCGGATCGTGAGCTTGGTCAACATACGCTGGATCCATTTCACCAATAAATGTGCCGTCGTCGATCAGGTCAGCGGCGTTCGACAGCGGCCGCGACCCCATTACGCCCTTTTGGTCGCCGCACACCGCTTTCCGATGGAAGTCGCGAGCTCGATCAGATCTGGAGTGCATCACTAGTTTTGCTGATGAGCCAGCAATGCGATCGCACCCATCGACGCTCCTCCGGCTCGAATCAAGAGTTCACCCGCGGATCTCAACATAGAATGGTGCCATGTCGCTGCGCCTTGCGTTGATTTGGGTCTTGCTGCCGCTTGCCACAGTTGCCCAAGACCGTCCGAATGTCCTGCTGATCGCAGTTGACGATCTCAACGACTGGGTGGGCTGCATGGGTGGACACCCCCAAGCGCAGACACCCAATATCGATGGCTTGGCCCGGCAGGGAGTGCTGTTCTCGAACGCTCACTGCGCTGCGCCGTTGTGCAATCCGTCCCGCACAGCGCTGTTGTTCGGTAAGCGCCCGACCACGACGGGGGTGGTCGGCAACATGGACGACTGGCGCAAGTTCGAGTCGCTGAGCAACTCCGAATCCCTGCCGCAGTTCTTCCGCCGCAATGGCTACTTCACTGCAGCCGCTGGCAAGATATTCCATGCCAATCACGGAGGATGGCGCGGAGCTCTGACTCATGCCGAAGGTGCTCCCTACGCGGGACGCGGCGGCTTCGGCCAGCCGGAGGCTTGGGATGAGCGCTTCCCCGCCAAGACGATCCAGCTGCCGATGGCTCCGGTCTTGATCGACACGCACAGGAACGGCATTAATCACCATTGGGACTGGGGCCCGATCGACTTCAAGGCCGACGTGACCGAGGATGGCCAAATCTCAAAGTGGGCGGTACGCCAGCTGCGGGCCGAACACGAAAAGCCGTTCTTTCTCGCGGTCGGGATCTACAGGCCGCACGATCCCCAATACGCCCCGAGCGAGTACTTCGACGAGCACCCGCTGGCGGACGTGGAGTTGCCCACGATTCTCGAGTCAGACCTTGAGGACGTGCCGCAGGTCGCTCAAGGCCACATCCGATCCGCCAACAACTATGAGGCCATGATCCGCAAGCACAATGCCCTCCAGTCCGCGACGCGAGGGTACCTCTCGGCGGTCACTTTCGCGGACGCGATGATCGGCCGTGTCCTGCGCGCCTTGGGCTCCAGCAAGTACAACGACAACACCATCGTGGTCCTGTTCTCAGACCACGGCTATCACATCGGCGAGAAGCAGAAGTACCACAAGAGCACGCTTTGGGAGGAATCAACCCGCGTGCCGCTCATTGTCCGCTGGCCCGGCGTAGGAAGGCCTGGCGCCGTCTCGCAGCGAGCAGTCAGCCTAATCGACCTGTACCCGACGCTCGCAGAATTGACCTCGCTGAATCCGCCAGCCGACCTGGACGGTGAGAGCCTGGTTCCGTTGCTGCGGGATCCGGCAGCGGCGCGGAGCACGCCAGCGATGACCACGCGCCAAGGGAAGCATCACGCTATCCGGACGGACCGCTGGAGATACATTCGTTATGCCGACGGAAGCGAAGAATTATACGATCACGACGCCGACCCCATGGAATGGAGGAACCTAGCTGGCAACCGCGCGCACGAGGACACCAGGCAACGCCTGTCGGCAGAGTTAGACCGCATGCTGGAATAGAACGGAGGCCGAGCCGAGGTTAGTGGATTTCGGGGCGGTCCTTCGAGCGATAGGGATGCTCGGATTCTTGCTGCTTCCTGAGGATCTTGGCGACGAGCGCGACCGCTAGCAGGACGCCGATTACGACCAAGATGTCCTCGATCCCGCGCAACGCCAAGAACAGGGCTCCTAGGAATGAGAACAGTAGCAAGAGGGCCGCGACGCGGATGACGACTTGGCGGAGGGTCCAAGCGCTCTCCTCGACTGGCGCCTCGTCATCGGGGAGGGGCTCGTGTTCCCAGTCGCGATCCCAGTCAGACATTGGTTGCAACGGCAGCTTCGGCTTTGGATCTACCGGTCGCCCGGCAAGCTGAGGCTCGGCCGATCGGTCAGAATTCCTTCCCGGTGTAGAGTTCAGAAACGAATGCCTCGTACCCGTTGTACATCAGCGTCGGACGCATCGAGTACATGAGCGACCCGCCCGGCCCCAAGG
>LXNJ01001456.1_pt1 | contig 13972 bp, 11 predicted proteins | sample 809081 | NCBI WGS metagenome assembly LXNJ01 (sample SAMN04870510, study PRJNA318959) | sponge metagenome | biome: sponge; feature: marine sponge reef; material: water | host: Petrosia ficiformis | place: Greece: Milos, Mediterranean Sea | collected 2013-05-29 | depth 5-7 m
AGAATCGACATCTCCACCCAACTCGGCGTGTAGAGTCCCCAGCCGCCCGGTTCGTACTCGTGGGCGAGCGAGGTCACGATGATGACGAACCGCTCGTACCACATCCCGATGTTGACGAAGATCGTGAGCGCGAACAGCGCCGGCAGCGTCGTGCGGACCTTCTTGAACCACAGCGCCTGCGGCACGACCACGTTGCAGAACACCATGACCCAGAACGGGAGGGCGTAGGCCCCCATCGCCCGCCAGCGGAAACTCTCGATCTCGATCGGGTCCGCCGAGTAGTAGGCGAGGAAGAACTCCGTCCCGTACGAGAAGCCGACGATGAGCGAGGTGAGGAGGACCAGCTTCGCCATGTTCTCGAAGTGGTTCTCCGTGATGTACGCCTCGAGCCCGAACGCCCAGCGCAGCGGGATCATGATCGTGATCACGAGGGCGACGCCGCTGAAGATCGCGCCGGCCACGAAGTAGGGGGCGAAGATCGTCGAGTGCCACCCCGGCACGATCGAGAGCGCGAAGTCCCACGAGACCACGGAGTGCACGGACAGCACCAGCGGCGTCGCGATCCCCGCCATGTAGAGGTAGATCCGGCGGTAGTGCCGCCACTCGCTCACCGTCCCCTGCCACCCGAGCGAGAACGCGCCGTAGATCTTGTACATCCAGCCCTTGGCCCGGTCGCGCAGGATCGCGAAATCGGGGATGAGCCCGGTGTACCAGAACAGCGCGGAGATCGTGAGGTACGTCGACACCGCGAACACGTCCATCACGAGCGGCGACCGGAAGTCCGGCCAGATCTGCCGCTGCGACGGGTACGGCATCAGGTAGTAGAAGTACCAGACGCGCCCCAGGTGGATGAGGGGGAAGAGTCCCGCCGTCATCACCGCGAAGATCGTCATCGCTTCCGCGGTGCGGTTGATCGTCGTGCGCCAGCCGGAACGGAACAGGTAGAGGATCGCGGAAATCAGCGTCCCGGAGTGGGCGATCCCGACCCAGAAGACGAAGGTCGTGATGTAGACGCCCCAGAAGACGGGATGGGTGATGCCCGCGACGCCGATGCCGGCCCCGATCTGGTAGAACCAGGCCCCGAACATGAGGGCGAGACCCGCCGCCGCGACCCCGAGCACGAGATAGAAGCGCTTCTCGGGCATCGCGATGGGGCGCGTGATGTCGCGGTTCGCGTCGGCCAGCGTCGGGTGGGCGGGCACCCTCTTCTCCGCGGTGGCCATCAGTGCGCCTCTTCGCCCTCTCCGGCCGCGGCCGGCTCACCATGCCCGCCGGCCGCCATGTGCTTGTGCGTGACGTCCTCGAGATACGTGATGGCGGGACGCACCCCGAGTTCACCGAGCGCGTGGTAGCCGCGGGCGCTCTTCGCCTTGCGGGAGACCTCGCTCTCCGGATCCTTGAGGTTGCCGAACGTGATCGCGTGGGTCGGACAACTGGACTGGCAGGCGGTCGTCACCTCGCCGTCCATCACGGTCCGCCCCTCGTCCTTCGCGTCGATCTTCGCCTTGTTGATCCGGTGCACGCACATCGTGCACTTCTCCATCACCCCCACCTCGCGGACGGTGATGTCCGGGTTGAGTTGGAGGTTCAGGGGCCAGGCGAAGGCCCCGCCCTCGCCGCGGCCGCGCGCGGCGTCGTGGTTGAACCAGTTGAAGCGCCGGACCTTGTAGGGGCAGTTGTTCGCGCAGTACCGCGTGCCGACGCAGCGGTTGTAAACCTGGACGTTGAGCCCCTCGGGGCTGTGGTACGTCGCATACACCGGGCACACGGGCTCGCACGGCGCGTCGCCGCAGTGCTGGCAGAGCATCGGCTGCTGGACCGTCTGGAAGCCGCCGTCTTCCGTCTCCTCCTCGAAGCGGTGGATCCGCATCCACGACATCTCCCGCCGCAGCGCGGCCTGCTCTTCGCCGACGGTGGGGATGTTGTTCTCGGAGTAGCAGGAGGTGACGCAGGCGCCGCAGCCGGTGCAGGAGTTGAGGTCGATGACCATGCCCCAGCGGTACGGGCTGTTCGGATCCGAGTCCCACGCGGCCTCGACCATCTCGACGAGGTCGATCTCGTGCTCCTCGATCTCGTGCAGTGCGTCTTCCACGTTCATGGCGTGGACGATTTCGCGGTCGAGGTCGTCGGTGGAGCCCTGCGTGACGACGAAGAACTCGGCTCTCTCCCCGGTGGCCATGACGTTGACCGCCGTCCCGGCGTACGCCAGCGCGCCCGAGCCGGGGTCCGCGCTCGCCGCGAGAAGGTCCAGCGGGTTCACGCCGCGGCCGCGCGCGTTGCGGCCGTACTCCGTGTGCCCCTGCCCGAGCGGGATCGCCACCGTGTCGGAGCGGATGCCGCGATAGACGTAGACGGGGACCTCGATGGCGCCCTGGGCGGATTCGACGCGAACGAGGTCGCCGCGCTCGACGCCGAGTTGGGCCGCCATGTCGGGGTGCATCTCCACCCACGAGTTCCACACGGCCTTGGTGATCGCGTCGGGCTGTTCCTGCATCCAGGAGCGGTTCGCGCCCCGTCCGTCGTAGAACTGAGCCGTCGGGTAGACGACGAGCTGTGTGCCGGAGGGCGCCTGCGGGAGCTGGAAGCCGCCGCCGTCGCCGAGATCGCCGCCCGCGGGAGCATCGTTCTCGCCCGCCCCGGCGCCATCGTCGCCCGCCCATGCCGCCGCCGGGGCACCGCCGCGCCGGAGCGCGTCGAGCCACGCGGCGTGGCCGCCGAGCCGCTCGGTCCAGGTGCTCCGCAGCACGGTCGCGTAGTCCGTCCCGGCGAACGCGCCGCCCTGTCCCGCCGCGTTGGCGACGTCCAGCAGCAGATCCTCGCGCTGGCGCGTGTCGAACACCGGGTGCATGAGCGGCTGTCCGAGCGCCATCGCGCCGTCCGCCAGGTCGGCGTCGCACCACGACTCGAGCGCATGGTGGCAGGGCAGCACCCACCCGCTGGCCGACGCCGTCTCGTCGAGGTGCGGTGTGATCGCGACCGTGTTCGCCACGTTCGCCATCGCGTCCGCGAACCCGGCCGCGGCGGGGAGCGCGTAGGCCGGGTTGCACCCGGCGACGATCAGCGTTCGCACCTGGCCGGCCCGCATGCGCCCGATCAGAGCCTGCATGTCCCCGAAGCTCGCCGTCGTGCCCTCGGGCGCGCCGTCGCCCGGGAAGACCGAGCGGCCCACCGCGCCCAGCACCTCGTTGAGCGCCGCGACCGCCTGGTGCGCCTGCCGGGCATCGGCTCCCTGCGACTCGAGCCCCGGCGGGATCGCGACCGCGTTCTCCGCGGCGGCGAGTTCCTCTCCGAGCGCGCGGATCGCGTCGGCCGAAACCCCCGCGGCCTCCGCGGCCGCCTCCGGCGACACACCGGGCAGCCCGGCGGGCAGTTCGGCGCCGCGGGACGCGGCCACGACGCCGGCGACCGCGAGCGCCACCGCGCCCTCGGCGCCCGCGCGGGCTTCGATCCACTCGTCCGCGTTGGCGCCGGTGAGCGAGAGGCGCGGTCCGACGAAGGTGAACTTCGCGTGGTGGTGGGCCTCGATGTCGCGTGCAGCGGCGAAACCCGCGGACATCTGCGTCGGCGCGAGCCAGGTGCCGAGGAAGTCCGCCCCGAAGCAGGCGATCCGGTCCGCCGAGGAGAGGTCGAAGCGCGGCATGCCGCCACCGCCGCTCACGTCCGCGGTCCCGGTCGCCAGCGCGTCGTTCGAGAACGGCTCCCACGCGATGTGTTCGACCCCCATCACGCGAGCCCAGTCCGCGATGAAGCGGCCCGTCGTGCCCGTGACCCGGCCCGTCAGCAGCACCCCGCCGCCGACGCGAACCGCATTCGTGAGCGCGGCCGTCGCATCTTCCCAACTCGCGAACTGGAAGGGAGGCGCACCCTCTTCGGTCGACGGGTTCCGCTGGAGCGGCTGGCTCACGCGATCCGGATCGTAGAGGTCCTGCAGCGTGGAGTGCGTCAGCGACGAGAGGCCGCTCGTCCCGCCCCCGAACCGGGAGTTGGGGCTCAGGCCGAGGACGCGGCCGTCGCGCACCTGCGCATGCACCGGCACCGGCTCCGGCCCCGCGTCCGGAAGCACCGTCGCGTAGGTCTCGGAAACGCCCGGCGTGATCCCCTCTTCCTCAACCAGGTGCGGGATGAGCTTGTCGGCGAAGTTCGGCGGGCCGCAGGCGGCCATGGTCGCGGCTCCGGCGCCGGAAGTCCCCAGCACCTTCAGGAACCGTCGGCGCGAGGTCCCCGTCCCGTTCACCGCGCCGTCTGCGGAGCCGTTCGTCGCACCGTTTGCGGAGCCGTTCATCGCGCCGGGCTCGGGCCTGACGTCGCCCGAGCAGCTTCCGCCGCACCCGCAGCCGCCGTGGCCCCCGTTCAGAAGTGACATGCCGCGCAATCCGTGGGGGCCCGGGTCCGGCCGTAGTCCGTGTCGATGTCCCGTGGGTAGAACCCTTCCGGCTGGCGAGGCGCGGGCGCCCGTGGCGGCGGGTTGTCCCGCGCCAGCGTGTGGTCGGTCGCGAAGTCGGCGTCGGACGGAGGTTGCCGGTGGCACTCGAGGCACCAGCCCATCGTCAGCGGCGCCCACTGGTACACCCGGTCCATCTCCTCGACCGGCCCGTGGCAGTCCTGGCACTCGAGGTTGCGCAGGTGTGCCTTGTGGCTGAACTGCACGAACTCGGGCAGCTTGTACACCCACTCCCACTCGACCGGCTCGCCGCGCGCTTCGTACTGGCGGAGTTCCTCGACCGGCGGAAGCCCCGTGCCCGCGATGCGGTGGCACCCCATGCAGACCTCGAGCGACGGGACGATGCCCGACACCGACCGCTCCGTCCCCACGTGGCAGTACATGCAGTCGATCTGCAGGTCCGTGACGTGGAAACGATGGTTGAACGGGATGGGCTGCTCGGGCCCACGACGCGCGTTCTCGTGATCGTAGATCGCGCGCCACTGCGGGGGCATCGTCGCGAGGTCCTGCTCATCGGCGTACTGAGCGGATGCCGCCGCCGTCTCGCCCTCGCCCGCGGCCTGCGGGTCCGCGCTCTCCTGCGCGTGCAGGAACGACGACGGATCGAGACTCGCGACCGCGAGCTCGAGTTCGCCGGTTGAAGGCCGGTACAGCGCCAGAGCGGTGGCGCCGAGGGCCGCAGCGAGGACGCCCGCGGCCGCGCGAGAGCTTATCTTCATCCGCCTCTCTGAGGGGGAATCGACGATGTGAGTCGCCCGTCAGCCTCCGGTGGCGGAGGCGCGGGTCGCGAACAAGGTAAAGCCCGCCCCGGCGGATGCAACCGTCGCCCGGGACGCCCCATCCAACGCCCGCCGAGGCACCCGCCAAGGTTGACCGATTCAGGCCGTTCCTTTAGCATTGTGTCGTCCGAGCGGGCTCCCACCCGGGGTCCGCTCGTCGTGTCTTTCGGAGGGGCCTTAGCTCAGATGGCTAGAGCGCTACGTTGACATCGTAGAGGTCACTGGTTCGAGTCCAGTAGGCCCCATCGAAACGCCGCTACGGGGGCTGTAGCTCAGCCTGGTTAGAGTGCCGGTCTGTCACACCGGAGGTCGCGGGTTCGAATCCCGTCAGCCCCGTTTCCAAACAACGTGTCGAGCGAGGGGCCGTAGCTCAGTCTGGGAGAGCGCTTGAATCGCACTCAAGAGGTCGCGGGTTCGAGTCCCGCCGGCTCCACTGCCGTCGCGTCCACCCCCTGCTACCCCCGGCGAAGCCCTCGCCCAGGACAGCACGGGTAGCGTCCGACGGCTCGCCACCGTAGCTCAGGGGTAGAGCACCGCATTCGTAATGCGGCGGTCGTCGGTTCAAATCCGACCGGTGGCTCTGGCAGCACCCCCTCCGCCCTGGCCGGCCCGACGCCGCCAGCCGGAGGGAACAGCACAAGCGGGTGTAGCTCAGTTGGTAGAGCGCAACCTTGCCAAGGTTGAGGTCGCCGGTTCGAATCCGGTCACCCGCTCTAGAAAGCCGACTCGCCGCTCCGTCAGCGAGCGCGAGCCCGGCCCCGCGCCAAGCGCGCGGTCCGCAGTACCCCTCGGGGCGTGGCTCAGTCCGGTAGAGCGCTGCGTTCGGGACGCAGAGGTCCCCGGTTCAAATCCGGGCGCCCCGATTCCGCACGCCTGGGCAGTTTTGGCCGGGCGTACTGTTAAGATCCCTGGCCTGCCAAGTTGCCCCCCGGATTACGCGGGCCGCCGAAGGCGGTCGTAGCGAAATCCGGGCGCCTCGGCCCGGTCAACCAGCCGTTTTCTTCAGGACCCTACGCTGACCGCGCCAGCGGTCGCGGCCCATGACGCCCCAGTTCCCGCAGGACAAACTCGTGCGACACATGCATCCACCGCGAAGGCGTGGATCTCGAGGCTGCGATACGTTCCTCGACGCAACGCCCCTTGACGACGTTGAGACGAGTCATGTTCCAGCAGTATCCACAGAAGGACGTTAACGAACCCATCCTGCTGCACGAGGGCAGGTTCCGCGTTCGCGCGGGCGATGATTGGCTTGAGCCGAGAGGCTCGGCGCACCTGCGCTGGCTACCAAGACCGGGCATCGAGTTCGAGATGGAGATCCAAGAACCGCCTGCCGGAGTCGATTTCGTTTCTTTGGCCGTGCCACTTCCGGGCTTCACGACGCACAACGTCGTCGCTTGCTGTCACCCGTCGACGATCGGCGGCGGGATGGGGCGGCGATCATCGAGCGGTCCGTCCGTTTCTCATCGTAGCGCCATTCGGGTTATGTTCGGTTATCGGCCGGACCCGACACACCCGTCGCCACCACGGAGGTTGCCCGATGGGCCAGCGGACATCGATTGAGTGGACCGAAGTCACATGGAACCCGACAACCGGGTGCACGAAGGTGTCGGAAGGGTGTGACAACTGCTACGCGGACGCGCTGTCCCGAAGGCTCTTGACCAGCATCTACCGTAAGCGTTTGCCGGTCGTTGACACGGCGCCAAACCGTGCTGATCCGTTCGCCGTGAGGACGTGGCCGGAGCGGCTGGCGCAGCCCGCCCGATGGAAGGGAAGCCGTCTCGTTTTCGTCAACTCAATGTCGGACCTCTTCCATTGCGACATCCCACCGGATTTCCTGCGGGAGGTCTTCAAGGTGATGCTCCATGTGGGTCGGCACACGTATCAAGTGCTGACCAAGCGTCCGAGCCGAGCCGCACGCTTCGTGCGGCAGAACCAGGACCTATTCGGTGAGCAAGGACTGCCCCCCCACATCTGGATTGGAACATCGACTGAAAATCAGAAGACGGCCTACAGGATTCGGCATCTGCAAGCGGTACCGGCGGCGGTCCGGTTCCTCAGCTGCGAACCGCTGATCGGACCCTTGAGCCTGTGCAAGGTGCTGCGTTCCGGCGGGATTCATTGGGTGATCGTGGGAGGTGAGAGTGGGGCGGGGCACCGGCCGATGGATGTCCGGTGGGTCCGGGATCTACGGGACGAGTGCGTGGCTGCGGAGGTGCCGTTCTTCTTCAAGCAGTGGGGAGGAAGGACACCGAAGGCGGGGGGAAGGGAACTGGAGGACAGAGAGTGGAATGAAATGCCGGTGTGGGATGGGAGTGGAGCAAATGGGATTGCAAGCACTTAGCAACCGCCAATCCGACGAGGCTCAAGCCGCCGTGGCTGGGAGCGTTGCATGAGCAGGCGCGTTGAATGGACGATGGGGTTCGGTGGCCCTTGGACCACGGAAAAACTGCAAATTCTCGAGAGTTACTTGAACTCCTACACGACCGCTCTAAAGAGCCAGCCTTTCAGGCTCGTCTATGTCGACGCGTTTGCTGGGTCGGGGGAGATCAATATCGGCGAACACGGGGTCAGCGATTTCGACAGCGATTCCTTTGTTACGGGATCCACGGCAAGAGCGCTCAGTGTAAGGGACAGGCCGTTCGATCATTTCGTCTTCGTGGAGAAGCAGGCCGACCAGTACCAGGAGTTGATGGATTTGAAGGCGCAGCATCCGGATCGATTGATTGACGTAAAGCAGGACGATGCAAATGCGTTCTTGGCCAGCCTGAGCAAGCAGAGCTTCCGACGTGGACTTAGCGCTCCTGCCTTCGTGGATTGGCGGGGTGTACTATTCGTGGATCCGTTCGGTACCGAACTCAAATGGACCACAGTAGAACACATTGCGGCACTTCATCGGCTGGATATGTGGCTCCTCGTGCCGGTTGGAGCGATCGGGAGGATGTTGCCGCTCTCAAGGAACCCAGATGAGGTTCAGTCAAAGTGGGCGCACCGCTTGAACATCGTGTTCGGAGGCGACCACTGGCGGAAGCTCTATTCCGTCTCACCGCAGGGAGATCTGTTCGGCCAGGAAGCCTCGGAAAGAGAGCCCGGCGTGGATGGGTTGCTGAAGATCTACAAGGATCAACTCAGGGACGTATTTGGTACCCGCTTCTTGCCAGAGTCCCGCGCCCTGAAGAATTCCAAGAAATCTCCCCTCTTCGAGTTCATCTTCTGCGCGGGACATCCCAAGGGTGCTCATATTGCTAAGAGAATCGCCAAGCACCTGATCGCGAACATGTAGAATCTTAGGACTCCTACGCAGAACCAAGTCAACCAGATCGCCGTCTAGCAAGGGCGCCTTTCCCGCGAGAGATTCAGCCACGCAGATCGTGCAGTCCATCACCCAGTGCTGAAAGGCCTTTCACAGCCGGATCGCCACCTCAACGGGCACCCCCCTCCGCCCGTTTAACAACTCCGAAAGCGCCTGACGAGTGACACCTAGGCCCTCCGCCGCCGGCGTCACGGTCAGATTCATCAGTTCGAAGCACTGCCGCCTCACGATGCTACCCGGATGCGGCGGGTGGTGGGTGGCTATGGCCAGTTCTCGCCTTCAGTGGTAGTCTACGTGGTCCACATCGGCCACCGCGCCGCCCTCCAACCTGAACGTCACCGGCTTGTCATCCGGTGCGGATGGAACAACAATTGCCGACAGTTCTGCACTCCGGCATCGTTCTGGAAACCCGAGAAAGGACGGCGAAGATGGTCATGTATCGCGATTACGTAAGCGACTTTCCTCGCCGATGTTCCGAACTGCTCAGGGAGCTGCATTTCACGACGCGTGTCATGGGTCTAGACGTGACTCACCTCCTATCTATCACGACGGTCGGTCTGATGGTTCCCCACGAGCGACTCAGAGTGGGGAGCAAGACCACGCATCCGTCGGGTGATCTTCTCCGCTTCAAAGAGGCGGTCGCCGAGTACAACGGACTCCTTGAGGAATACTTCCTTTCATCTGGACTCTGTCTCGACGAGCCAAGGACGTGGCGGAAGGGCAGGGTCAAAGATGTTAAGAGACAAGCACCGGATTTTTCTCAGGCATTCGCAAGCGCCAAGCCCATGCGATCCGACGTCAAGGTAAGAACTGTGGTCGGGGGGATCATGCGCAACGCCTTGGCACACGGCAACATCGTGACCAGGGTGACCCAGGGCCGGGAGATCAACGACATCATGTTCCTCGCCGAAAGAAGATTCCCGGACTTCCGTTTCGTCGCCGTGGAGCCGGAAGACCTCCACAAGTTCATGACGAACTACTTCGAGTTTCTCAGCGGCTTGGACTTGGGCAGTGGACAAGTGATCGGTGGAGCACCCGAAGCCGCCTAGGATCGGCTTCTATCCCGCCTGCGGTCGCGATGTGTAGGCGTCCGCAGCGATCGTCGCCCGTCTTATCGATCAGATCCTGTACTGCGACGTCAACGAGCACCTCGTCCCGCGCTGGAACCGGCTGAAGCGCACCCTTCCTTCGGTCCCCGCGGTCGAGTTCAAGCGCGGCGCAGCGCACATTGCGCTTGAGGCCATACCGTGAATCACCGTCGCGTTTCACCGCACGGACAGCCAAGGCGACGGCGGGAGCGGGCTCAGCATCTTAGGGAGCCGCCTGGCGGGGACGAGGCTGCACCGGTTCCCTTCAGAGGGTGGGCTCTTCATAACGGACGGCTCGAACTTCTGGGGCAAGCAGCTGAAGCGACTAACCCGTACCAGCGGAGTGGCGACTCATCTCTGGCGGCTACGCCCTGCTCCGGACCAACTCCTCCTCGATCCTCATGGACTCTGGATCATGCACCGCAAAGGAAGGAAGGCGGAGACAAGCTCCCGGTAACTCGAGCGGGTCCATGTGCATGATGCGGACGAGGGTGTCGCGGAAGATGTGGGGGTTTGTTCCTGTTGTTAAGCCGCCACTCTGTTTCTTCAGGATACCTGTCAGGGCGCCTGACGATCGAAGGACGGCGAACTTGACGGTGGTAGGTCCATGGCCTACACGTGCATGAGCACGACGCGGGTGAAGATTGCCCGGGACGATCCGGAAAGCGTGCCCGGAGGGAGGGTCGACTACGCGGTCCTGGACAGCACGACCGAGGCGACCTAATCTCGCAGGCAACGCGAGGACGATGCCCGCGCTGCAGGGGCATTGATCGGCGGCGCGGAGGGTGAATGGAATGCTGAGTGGGGACGAGCCGCCGAAAGCGCCGGGCTTCGACGGCGCAACAACGCCGCCGCTGGCCTGTGAGCTGTTCAGGTCGAAAGATGAGGTGGAGGGTGAGTAGTTAGTGGGTCGTATGAAGAGTCGGCTGGTCCGCCTGAATCGTTCCAGGGCACTCCACCGCGCCAAGTAGGTCACAGAGGACTCTCTGGAAACGCGAAAGCCCCTGCCAGAGCACGGGCTCGGAACGCGGGCAAGCCTAAACCTGCGCTCGAAAAGCAAGCCTGCGTCATGGAGCCGGGGGCGGCAAGTTCCCGCGTGGGGAGGGATTGGCATCCGGGCTAGCCCAAGGGTGGCTTGCACACCGGATCGGCGGTTAGACTTCTCATTCAAGACAACCCATCGGACCACCGCCCAGATAGGGAGACACGGGGTCCGATCATCAGGACCCCAGGGACGCCTCGTGCGTCCCTGTATTTTTTTGTGGAGTTGCTCCGACCCAATGGCCGACGTGAATCAACTCGCCGATGCTCGCCAGCGCGTCCGCGTGTTCGTTGATTTCTGGAACTACACGCTGCACATGAAGGATGTGGACGGAGAAGGGTGTCGATGTCCGCATGGCGACGGACATGATCAGCCTTGCGTGGGTCGATAGCTACGACATCGCGGTGCTGGTGTCGTCCGACCGGGACTTCGTGCCCGTGGCCGAGTTCCTTGAGACCCGGGGCATCAAGGTGATCCACGGTGCCTTCCCGCCAAGAGGCTCGGAACTGACAACCCGGTGCTGGGGCAGCATCAAGGTCCCGCAACTGCGCGAGAATTTCCGTCTCACCGCGTCATCATAGGCCATCACCGTATGCATGCCGGAGCCGACGAGTGAGACCCCAATAGGACCCCGGGGGCTCATCAGGGGTCTCATTCATCCTCGACAGACTCGGATGCACGTCAGGTCGTGAGTCATCCAAGCCCGATCATCACGGGTCATGAGGATCGCCTTTGGAGTCTCCCTCCGTGAGAACACTGCCGTCGGGGCGGGCATCATGGTCGCGCCCTCTCATGGCGGTGTAGAGGGCGAGCTTTGCCCCAACGACCCGCGGAACTGCGACCATCTCCTGCTCGTCCGTCACGGCGTCCGGAACTGGAATGTCCTCGCGACACTGCATGTACGAGCCGAGCGCCACGGTCAGAGCGTCCTCGGCCATCGCCAGGGCGTCGTCCCGGTCGTCGCCGCACGTTACCGCCTCTGGCACGTTCGGGAAGGACACCGAGTAGCCACCGTTCTTCTCGGGCGTCAGCACGCACGGATAGGCATACCGCATCAGAAGTCCTCCTCAGACCGCCACAAAGCGTTCCACCGTGATCTCGCCGGCGTGACCGCGAGCCTGCCAGAGATCGTACGCAATCTGCATCCCCAGCCACGTCTCGGGCGTCGAGCCGAAGGCCTTGGAAAGCCGGATCGCCATCTCGACCGACACCCCAGCGCGTCCGTTCAACAACTCTGAAAGTAGTCAACATCGGCCGCCGCACGGTCCTCGAACCTGAAGGGCTCGACGGTAGAGCGTCGCCTGTCAAGTGACAACTTGCAGCCAGTTGGCAGCGCGAACGGACGGGTTGGCGTCCAGGTGGCTCCCGCCGACAGGGACACAACCGGCCGGCCCGGTGTATCACAACCAAATTCAGGAAGTGCGGATGAAGGCGACGCGGACCGTCAGAGGAGGCAATCGCCGTGAACGACCAGTTGAACCGGGAAGAACGGGAGATCCTGGAGAAGTTCAACCGGGGAGAGTTGCACCCGGTCACCGACGTCGAGGGCGAAATGACGACCGCGCGTCAAGCGGCCCGCAACACCCTCAAGATGCCGGGGAAGGAGACCGGAAACATGAGCAAGACTCGCGTCACGATTGATCCGGAAGATCCTGGAAGCCTGCCCGAGGGGAGGGCCGATCACGCGGTGCTGGACGGCACCACAGAGGCGGATCTTGTCTCGCAGCAGCGAGACGATGACGCCGAGGCGATGAGTGACGTCGCGAGGTCTGCCGGCTTCAAGGTGCCGAACGCTGAGACCCTCAGAGCCATGGCCGAGTGCGAGGAAATGATGAGACGGGGAACGGCTCGATTCGCGAACGCGGAAGAGATGTTCGCGGAGCTCGAACGGCACGGCTCCACCGTGGTTGCGGTGCCGCGAGAGGGGCGACCCGTGTTGACGGCAGCGGAGGTCGAGGAGACGAGTGCCGGTCTCCGCTCCGGCGCGCCCTCGGCGAGCGGGACTCAAGGAGTCGGGTGACTGCCTACCCGGCGAATTCGTACACGAGGTCGTCGCCGGACACGCCCGTGACCCGAAGAACGACCGTGCCCGCACCGGGTCCGTAGAACTCCTGATGGCGCGTCCTGACCAGGGCGAGGTCGAAGTCGATGGACTCCGTGATCCACGCCTCGCAGGCATCGCCGTTCGCCTCGTGAGCGAGCGCGGCCCGGAGTTGCACGGGATCAGACTCCAGGAACGTGCTCGAGATCACCAGCGTGAAGTCGTGCCTCTCGCAGCCGCCGGCGTACGAGACCTCGAGGGTCAGTTCGTGTCCGTCGACGGCGGCCGAGTTCACGACGTAGGGGTCGTCTCCGCGGTTGCGGCCGTCCTCGACCACGACGTTGCGTTCGGGGGCACCGGGAGCGACCGGCGATTCACCGCAGCCGACTGCGGCGAACAGGCCGAGCAGAAGCCCGATCGAGGCCACGCCCCTCGCGGCGGAAACCGGGGAACCGGAATATCGGCCGCTCAATCGTTCGCCCGCAGATCGTCGAAGAGGTCCTCTACGGTGGCGAACTGCGCGAGGTCGCCCCGTCGGGCTTCCCTCATCGCTTCAATGGTCGCGGCGTTGGGAACCAGCGGCGCGCAAGGCAGCAGTTTCATGTCGAGCATCCGTGTTTTCGAGTTGACGTACAATACCATGCAGCCTCGCAGGCTGGCCGGCCACGCGCGAGGCGTCTACGATGATGGTAGCCCGACCCCCAAACGAGAACCTCCTGGGACTGCGCTCGGCCATGAGACTCATGCACGCCGCAATCGGACTGTCGATTGGGATCTCGCTTCTCGGCTTTGAGCTTCACGCGCAGGAGCCCGACCACCGCCTGCACCAGTATCACTACGGAGAGATCTCCATTCCGCCCGCGTCGGAGGATGAACCGATGGCGGAGAATCTGTCCATCGAGCGGGCGGTCACCTACCTCGAAGGTGGAGCTAGGGCCTGGGCAAACAACCGCGGCTGCGTCTCGTGTCACACCACGGGTTGGTACGGGATCCTTCGTCCACAACTCGCCGAGAGCCTGGGTCGGCCCGATGCAGCCTTCCGGGCCTTTCTCGAAGAGCGTCTCAAGGAGAGGGTCGCCAAGGGTCCCGCAGAGCTCCAGCAGGGAGTGGACCCCGCAGAAGTCGTGCATCTGGCCGCGTCTCTGGCATCCTGGGATGCGTACGTGGACCGCCGGCTGTCTCCCGAGACCGAACAAGCTCTTCAACTCATGTTCAGCCTTCAGCGCGACGACGGAGCGTGGCACTCGCCGGACACATGGCCGCCGTTCGAG
>LXNJ01001457.1_pt1 | contig 13936 bp, 5 predicted proteins | sample 809081 | NCBI WGS metagenome assembly LXNJ01 (sample SAMN04870510, study PRJNA318959) | sponge metagenome | biome: sponge; feature: marine sponge reef; material: water | host: Petrosia ficiformis | place: Greece: Milos, Mediterranean Sea | collected 2013-05-29 | depth 5-7 m
ATTAAACGTAATAATAAATCAATAAAACGAATATCGATTTACATATAAATTAATTTACTATTGAAATAATTCAAGTCTCACGGTTTTTTCCCATTTGTCTTTATCCTGTTTATCCCGTCCATCCATATAAGTCTCTGTTTATGAGTTAGTAAGGCTAGTTGTCGTCGGGTTCCTTCAGTTTCCAGCCCGGACTCGTGCCCCCCTGCATGTCTGGCGGAAGGGGTTCCGCCAGTTTGCCGTAGAGATCGGGGCGGCGCGCGCGCAGATAGCGGTACCCGGACGATACAGGGATTTTTTCGGGGATGAGCAACCCCACCACCACGTCGTCCTCCAGCGCATCGGACGCAACGAGGATTTCGCCGAATGGATCCAGGATCATCGCATTGCCGTTTTTAACCGTGTCGTGGTCGACACCGATTGGATTCGTGTACACGGCGTAGACGCCGTTTTCGTAGGCACGCGCCGGCAGCCAGCGCATGAGCCAGCCGCGGCCCTTGGGTCCATTGAACTCCTGCCGCAGCGAAACCGGGTCGCGGCGGCGGTTCTCCCAGAGGGCGCGGTCGATAACGCCCCTGCCGGGCATGGGGGAGGGCAGCCCGCAGGTGACGTGCGGCATGAAGATGATTTCCGCACCCATCATTGCGGTCAGGCGCACATTTTCAGGCAGGTTGTTGTCGTAACAGATCAGGATGCCGACCCGGCAGCCACAGAGATCGAATACGGTGAATGCGTCGCCGGAGTCGATAAACTTGCTGATAAAGGCGTGCAGCTTGCGATGTTTCGCAAGGTAACCGTCGGGACCCACGGCGACGTACGTGTTGTACAGGGCGCCGTGTTCCGTTTCCACGAGGCCGGCCAGGATGGCGACGTTGTATTTCCTTGCGATGTCGACAAGACGATTCGTGGAGGGACCGCCGGGAACGGGCTCGGCCAGTTCGGCGATTCGGGAACGCGGGAGGGTCTGCAGAAAGGTATAGCCGGGGATGCAGCATTCGTGGAAGGAGACGATTTCGGCGCCCGCATCGACAGCCCGCCTTGTCAGGGCGTCGATCCGTGAAAGGTTGTAGGGTTTGTCGGCATCCCGGGCTTCGAACTGGGCGGCGCCGACTCTGATTTCGCGCATGGATTTCCGTTCTTGCTGCCAACGATTCGTCTGAAGTCAGATTTTCGGACTCGGCCTTTCCGGCGATGCCGCGGATGCGTCGGGGCGTCAGGCCGTTCCGTCCAGCAGCCCCTTCATATAGCCGATGGCATAGAGCCTTCCCATCAGCGTGTAACCGGGCGGGTCGTTGTCTTCGCCTGACAGGACCGGGACGTGGTCGGGCCGTATGGGGCCGTCGAAACCGATGTCCCGGTATGCCCGGATGCACTCCGCCATGTCGGTGTCGCCCTCGTCGTGGAAGGTTTCCTCGAAGCTGGGTACGGTACCTCTCACGTCGCGGAAGTGGGAGAAATGGATCCTGTCCCCAAACCGGCGGATGCTTGCCGGCACGTCCGCGCCCATGGCGGCGAAGTTGCCCTGGCAGAAGGTAATGCCATTGTAATCGCTGGGAACCATGTCTACGACGCGCTGGAACGCGTCGACGCTGGTGATAATGCGGCCGATCCCCCGAACGGGCGACAGGGGCGGATCGTCGGGATGCAGCGCCTGCCTGACGCCGGCTTCCTCGGCCACGGGTATGACCCGTTCAAGGAAGTACTTCAGGGTTTCCCAGAGCAACGCTTCGCTCACTTCCCCGTATTGCGTAAGCGGCGCGTCCTTCATCAGCGAATCGTTGTAGCTGCTCACAAAGGCATCCCCCCGGCCGCGCGTGGTAAAGGACGTACGCATCCAGTTGAACACGGCCATCCAGTTCCAGCACATGATCCCGATACCGGCTGCTCCGAGGTTGCGGATCGTCTGGCAATACGCGTCGAGGTCCTCGTCCCTGCCTTCCAGACCCAGCGTGATGCGATTCGAGATCGGTACGGACTCCACCACGGACCACGTGAGACCCGCGTCGGCGATGCGTTCCTTGTGGTGGACGATGGCATCGAAGTCCCAGATCGGACCGCCATTGGGCAGTGTCGTCACCAGGTCGGTCACGCCGATCTGCCGCGCGAGGGCCATCCGTTCTTCGTCAAGGGGATTCAGGACGAGTGCGAATTTCATGGGATTGGTCTCCGAAATCGGGTTTTGAAACGGCCCAACCAACGTGGGTCAGACGACTGCTCGAATGCACGAAAGGCCTTTCAATTTATACGATCACGAATTCATCCGCAAACCGAAAGGCGCCGGACCGGGACTGAAAGCGCGAACGTCGCCACCTTCCGTCCCCACAAGCAGACCGGACACCCCGGAATGCGCCAGGGGGGCCAACACGGTTACGCCCGTTGCCATGCGGTGGCTGGCAATTACCTCTCCATCGATGGACAGGAAGACGACCCACCCGTCGGAAGTACCGGCAACGATCGCCTCCTGGCCGTCGGCCACCAGAAGGGCCATTCCGGTTACCCCGCCGTCGAGGTCCCGCCGCCAGCGCTTCTCGCCCCTGTCGCTCAACAGCGCCATGTGCCCGCTTACGCTTCCGGCCGCGAATCCGTGTCCGGCAACCATCAGGCCGTGCCGGACGTCGTCTCCCAGGTTGGCCGTCCAGAGGATCTCTCCTGACGTCGAATCCACCGCATACACATTCCCGTCCATAGCGCCGTAGACCGATTCCTTCACGCCGTCGCCATTCAGGTCCGCGAGGGCCAGCGCCGAAAAACAGGGTCCTCCGTTAACGGTCCACCGGATCCGGCCGTCGGCCTCCAGAAGATTCGACGTATAATATTCGGCGCCCACCAGGATTTCCTGCCTTCCGTCTCCCTCCACGTCCCCCACCACCAGGGTCCGCGCGGCGTGGTGTTCGATCTGCCGCTGCCAGACTTCCTCGCCATCCGGCGCCAGCGCCCATACGAGCCACCCGTCCGTGGCCGTCAGGATCACCTGCTTTCCGTCTCCGGTCAGGTCCGCCGTGGTCACCGCGTTCACATTCTGGTCCACCCCGTGGGACTCTGAGAATGCCCGCCTCCACGAAACCCCGCCGTCAGAATCGAACAGCGTGAGCGCGCGGTCCCGCCCGCCGGCCAGAAGCGGTCCCTCCTCCAGGTCGGCAAGATGCACGGCGCGCACTTCTTCACCCGTCTCGCGCTGCCAACGGATTCTCCCTTCCCGGTTCAGCATGAGTACCTGGCCGCCGGCTGTTCCGACCGCGATCGAGTCTCGCCTCACGTCGGCGCATCGGACCGGTCCCCGGACCCGCGCCTCCCAGAGTTGCCTGAGCGGCGTATCGTTCGGCACGAAGCCGTGAATTCTCGGCGCTTTGCGATGCACGTAAGGCGCCCCGGCCCGAACGGCCTCGCGCAAGACGTTGCCAAACCCCGTTTCCAGGCTGATCTGATACGTTCCGGCCGAAAGACAGTCCGGCGCATATGCCGCCTCCCCGGCAAGACAGATGCCCTCCGTCCGCACTCGGGTCTCCTCTTTCACACGAACCTCGCCCCGTCCCTCGTCCGGATGCAGAGCCATATGCACCGGCGCGTCGCTCTCAAAAGTCGCTCCATTCGCCCTCAGACCCTTCGCGTCAAGCAGCATCAGCGACGAATCGGTCAACGCGAAAGCCCCGGCGGCGATCCTGAAACCACCGATCTGCGTCTCCCCATCGACAACGCCGAAAACGATCGGACCATCCGCGTGCGCCACCCTTATCATGCCCTCGCCGATCCGTTCGATTCGCCACGCATCGATCTCCTCATTCGTGCCTGCTGCCATCAGATTGAAATACCGCTCCACGTTTCCGGGATGTCCGTGCAGCGACTTGTGCTGGCTGAAGATCCGGATCGGACCGTCCGCAAACGCATAGGATTCGTACGGGTCGGTCCCCGCAACGCGGGCTTCCTCCGTCAGGAGCGACTTTCCCGAATCATCCGCATTCAGGATCCGGAAATAGACGCCCTCCTGTTCCACCGTCAGTTCACACCCGTCCTGCCTGACCTCGCCAAGCGTCCGCCACAGGCACCTCAGATCGTAATCCGCGTCCTCGAGCAGCCTCAGCGAGTCCGCGATCAGAAAGCACCCACCCTTCATCCAGAAAATATCCCGCGTCCAATCCAACCCGTTATATCCCGGCACGACCGTGCGTGTGAAAGCCATCCTTCCAAACGTCTCCGCCCACTTCAGCGCCACCAGCGGCGGCATCTCCGCGGTTTCGCCGCCGCAGATCGGCACGACCGACGAGTGGTGCCGGGGCCGTTTCCAGATGTAGTCCAGTTCCGCCAGCCACATCCGCCCCTTCCACGTCAGCCGTTCGATCGAGTTTCCGTCCTCGTGTCCGTGGGCGAACGTCGACGTCCCGTCCAGCAGGAGGTATTCGTCGTCCCTGTCGAACCCTCCGCGCAGGACCAGCTTGTCGAACGCTTCCTCGACCGGCACGTTCGCTCCGCCGCGCGTATGCCGCTCCACCCAGGCGTATAGCGACCGGTTGAACGGCGCCACGGAGATCCCGTCCAGCCGGTCTGGCGCCCGTTTCGGCAGCGCGCGGTAGTAACAACCCGGATACGGCGCGCCGCCCATCCAGTCCAGCGCCCAGAGATAGCTCCCGTCCTCATAGTACCAGGCCGCCGTGCACAGGGCCATCGCGAGTTCGAGCGAGATGGTCTTGTTCTTGAGCGCGACCGCGTACCGCCCCGGCTCAATATAGGACCACATATCGCCGAAGCTCACCGGGACGCCCAGATTGTCCGTCACCTGTATGCCGTAGTCGGCAAAGGTCCGTAACTGCCCGTTCTCGAGAAAGCGGAAGTCGTCCCGCTTCAAATCGTAAATCACCTGGTGGTACGGCGCCAGCCAGCAATAGCCCCACCATCCGCCCCCCGCATCGTCGTTCGGTTTGTAACTCTCGGCCTGCCCGTCGAAAACCGCCTGTGAGAACCGGACCTGCGTCTCAAATCCCGTGATTTCGTAATAGTCCTGGAAATACTTCGCGCAAAACGACCCGCTCAGTCCCGCAAACGTCCAGTGGTTCTGCCGGATCTCAGGCGGCGGCGCGTCGCCTTGAAAATAACGCGTGCCGGCCACGTAGTTCGCCAGCCCCCACAGGATGTTTGTGATTCGGAGGCGTTCCACATCGGTGAACGCATCGCTCTCTTCGATCAGATCCCAGACCATGAAAAGCCGCCACGCCCAGGAATAGATGAACAGCATATGCTCGAACAGCCAGTTCCCGCCATAGCGGTTCCTCACCAGGTCCTCGTAGTAAAACAGGGCATCCCGGAACATCCGCGCGCAGCCGGGATCGTGGGTGAGGTGGTGGACCAGCCCCAGGAACGTCCCCTGCTCCACTGGATAGTAGCTGAGGTTGTTCCCGTACATCTCCGCCACCCACTCCCGGAACGCGTCCGGCGTCATCTCCGGCAGCAACACTTCGTGGACTTCCGACCGCGACAGATTGGTGTACACCAGACGCCCCCGGGTCTTCTCCAGAACCTCTTCCAGCACCTCGAGCGCCGCGACCGCGCCTTCCAGCCGGCTGGCGCCCACCAGCAGCACGTTCCAGCCGCAGTTCTCCGGGTTGTGCACCGTCCGGATCGCGTACCCGTCCCCGCCAGGGTAATAGTCGTCAAGGAACGCGAATTGCCGCCGGTAAAGCGCCATGATCGAACCGTTGACCATCGCGTTGCCCAGCAGCACGCGGTGCCGGCCTTCGGGCAGGGGCGCCAGGCCGGCCGGATCCACGACAGGCAGCACCACACCCGCATGCGTCCGGATCATCTCCCGCAGCCGCCGGCTGAGTGGCGCCCATTCCGGATCTACCGGCGCCACGATCTCCGCGCCTTCTCTTAGATCCGTGGTCAGGTACATCTCCTTCAGCGTCTCAATCCGAGCCCCTGTCAATAGAAGATCCTCACTTTAATACGCGTGGACGCCGTGTCCCTTTCCGCCCAATTACGTGTTGTCCGGCGCAAAAGATATTCTTACGTTCATCGGGTACTCGACGATCAATCCCGGGAAACCCGCAAAAAGAAGCAAATTACGCAGGCTTAACTTACGGATTTCACGTCTGAATATATGGAATGTGCGTGACAGGTTGTGTAGATTCGCGTATCTTTGAGTTTGAATTCTTCCCTTCCATTTCGGAGACTTCTGGCAGTGACGATAGAAAAAATCAAACAGATCGCTGATCCGGCGTGTCGGGAATTCAGGGTAAAAAGATTGGACCTTTTCGGATCTCTGAGCCGTGGCCAGGCAACTGCGATCAGCGACGTGGATTTGATCGTTGAATTCGAGGATCCTGCAATACTCCCTTCAAAAAGGTTTTTCGGGCTTCTTCACCATCTTGAGGATGAGTTGGGCTGCAGAGTCGATCTTCTTACTTTCAACGGACTGAAGAACCCCTACTTTCGTCGTAGCATCCTTGAAGAACGGGTGAACATCTATGGACGCTGAGATACTCAAAAATCTCTTCGACATCAAAGATGCGGCCTCGCCAGACACCGCTCCATACCGGACGTCGTCGCCCAGATTCGCCCGCGACACGAATCCTCGCCATTGCCTACTCAACCGGCAACTCGACCAGAACGCTCACCGCATCGACGGAATTGAAGACGCGTCTCCCGTTCAGTTCGGCAAATGTCCCACCGTGTAACACCACCGACCCGCCGCCGTCCTTTCCCCATCGCACCAGACTGGCGCGGGCGTCCGTGGTCAGCCCGCCCACGGTGACTGTTTCATCTCCTGTTCTGAAGACCGCAAGAGCGGTCACATCAGCGCCGCTTACCCGGATGCCGATCCCGCCATCCCCCATCAACCCTTTCGCCGAAACCGGTTCGGCTTCAGCGGAACGCAGCGGCTGAAGCAGGTGAAGGTAGTGCGCCTTTTCCACCGGCTCCGGCGTTGGAAACCTCAGATAAGGCTGCCGATCCGCATCCCGGGGCGCGGGCGTGGAATCGACCCTGGCGGTCGACGCCTCAGGCCAGAGGTGTCTGACGTGCATCCATGCCGCGCGCCCCTCGATTCTGGAAGTCTCGCCGGCGACCGTCACCTTGCCGTACGGGCTCAGCAGCCGCCACTCTATCTGTCTGGGCCGGCTTCCGGCGGTTTCGATCTCATCGAACAGCACCAGGTACCGCAGGTCCGGATCGCCCTGCGGCTTCAAGAACATCAGATGGCGACGGTAGGTCTCCAGCAGGGGTCGGTACGCGTGCGCCGCTTCCCCCCTTACGTAATCGTAGTCCCTGGAGAAATAGGTCTCCTCGATCCGGCCGCTCTTCGCTCCGTCCTCTCGTCCCAGCCACTGCAACTCGTACTCACGCGGCACCGGGCTCTCCTCGTGCACCGTCGGTTGTCCCCGTCCATCAACCAGGATGGTGTTTCGCCCGGGTGTGCCCTGGTACCAGGCCGTCAGATCGTACTGCGCCTGAGTCAGCGCCGCCGCCCCCGTCTTCGGGGTCCGCAGCGGTGACAAAAGCCGCTCCCCAAACGCGACGAGCGTAAACGCATTCTTGTCCCCCTGTTCCTTACTCACTTCCGGACCGGACGTGAACGTGACGTGCACCCCTTCCGCGTTCAGCGTGTCGTGTAACTTCACCAGCCCCAGGTCCCGGAAGTGAAACCCGGTTACATCCTTCTTCGGAGCCGCCGGCGTCAGGCTCTCGTCGTAGAACAGGAACTCCCAGGGGCCGTGGAAATAAAGCCCCTTCGCCGCCGCAACCCCCAGCGTATACGTTCCGTCCATCTCCTCAACCGCCTTGGCGATCTCGTGTTCACCCGTAAATGCGATGCCCCTCACACGCCGTCCTCCGGACATCAGCATCAGCATTGCCTGCCCGGTGTCCGATCGGTACTTACGCAGGGAAGCCCGAATCTCGCCGGCGCGCAGGCTGGGGAATCCGAGGGCCGTCGCCCCGCGTTCATCCGTCAGCGCCACCGGTCCATCCAGACGATCCACGACACCCCCGGCGGCGTCAAGGACCTCCAGAGAAACGATTTCGACCCGGTCGCCCTCAATCTGAAGCGTGACCCTGTCGATCCCTTCCACGGGTTCGATATCCTGCCGATCCCGCAGGACGCCATTCACTTCGATCTGCATCCGGCCGGTCCCGGCATCCCACCGGAGGGAAACCGTGTATCGTGTTTCAGGCTGATAAAGGACTTTATCCCGGTTATACCAGTACGACGGGTATCGCTTCATATCGGGACCCAGATCGTGCTTCAGCGCCAACCATTGAAGTGCCGGATCCCGCAGTCTTCCGGCGTGCGCCAGGAGGCCCGCCCGATCGTTATAATGCCCGCGTGACCTGTACATCTCCATCCCGAAAATCAGAAAGTGCGACAACCGGCGCAACGGCCCGGTATCGAACAGGTCCGGCCCTCCGTTGCGGACCAGCGCCTCCATAAACCGCCCCCCGTCGCTCAGGCAGACACCCAGCCAGCCACGTCCCTCCATCCGTTCTCCGTCTCTCCCATAGGCCGCCGGCAGGAGGTAATCCCGCGTGAGCACCAGCCCCATATCCAACCAGTCCCGCGCCTCTTCGACCTCGTAGAGCAACCCCAGCCCCGCCAGTCCCTCAAGTGGTATACTCCGCCACCGGTGGTTGTTCGCAAGCGACCCGCGACGCGACGCCGGGTCCTGTGTCAGCCAGTACGCATCCTTCTCGCACAGCTTCCGCCCTTTCTCGCGCAGTCCCGCAAGCAGACGGTCGCGTTCCGCCCGGGAGAATCGACCGGGAATCCAATCGTAGACAATCACCGCTCCCGACAGGATCATGGCCGCCTCCATATCCCAGGGATCGGCCGCCGGACCCCAGTTCTCCCAGCCCGCGAACGCCAGCGCCCACGCCTTGGCGCGTTGCGCGAAAACCTCCTCCTCCGTCAGCAAATAGGCGAACGCGTACAAGGGGCCGTAGTATTGCATCGCGTACGCATAAGACAGAAAATCGTAGGTCGCCTTCAGAAACGACTCGTCGTAACTGCCATCGGGTAAACGGCTCTGGGCCGCTCCGGCAGGCGGTTCTTCAGGAATCGGGTTTCTCAACGTCAGCCTGGCCGCCCGGACAATCCCCTCGGCGCACGTCCGGTACGGTTCCCGCCTGGCCATTTCGCGCAGACGCGGCACGTCTTCGGCCGAGAAGAAAAGGTAGGGATGCGGGCGTTCGTCCTCCAGCAACGCCCCGCTGATCCCCCGGTCTTCCAGCAGGTCCCGGATGTTCACATGCTCACCCCCGAAACTCGAACTCCATGAAACCGCCACTGAGGCAGCGAGTGTGCAGACCCCTGCCCATCCTGATTTCGTAATGACACGCGTCATTCCCGACTCAATGCAGTAATCAAACCCCGGTCCGTGCCTGCCAGGAGGCACGATCCGTCGGCGAGATCCAGGGCGGCCAATGCCGTCACCCCCCCGTCCATCCGGTGGTTTCCGACGACCTCGCCCTCGATGGACAGGAGCACGATCCACCCCTCGGATGTCCCCGCGGCGATCAACTCCTCGTCGCCGCCGTCAAGAAGTACCAGACCGGTCACGGCCGCGTTCAGGTCCCGGCGCCACCGCTGCTCGCCCCCCGGGTTCAACAACGCCACGTTTCCACTCTCGCTGCCTGCCGCAAAACCGGTCCGGCCGACCACCGCGCCATGACGGACGTCATCTCCCAGATTCGCGGTCCACAGGGGCTTTCCGGACGTGGAATCCACCGCATAGACGTTTCCGTCCATGGACCCGTAAACCGACTCCTTCACGCCGTCTCCGTCCAGGTCCAAGAGCGCCAACGCCGTAAAGCAGGGGCCGCCCCGCATTGTCCAGCGAATGGTCCCGTCGGCTTCGAGCATATTGGAAGTATAGTACTCCGTACCCACCAGGATCTCCTGTTTTCCGTTCCCGTCCACGTCTCCGACCACGAGCGACCGCGCCGCGTGGTGTTCGATCTGCCGCTGCCAGATCTCCTGCCCGTCGGGACCGAGCGCCCACACCAGCCACCCGTCCGTGGCAACCACGACTTCCGTCCGTCCGTCTCCGGTAAGATCGGCCGTCCTCACCGCATTCACGATCTGGTCGCGCCCGTGAGACCTGATGAACTCCCGCCGCCAGCGGACTGCGCCTTCCTCGTCGAAAAGCGTCAATGCGCAGTCCCGGCCACCGGCCATCAGCCTGCCAATTCCCAGGACAGTGTGATGCACCGTTCGCACCTCGGCGTCCGTCTCGCGCGTCCAGAGTGGCTGCCCGACCGGGTCCAGCAGGACAACCTTCCCACCCGCCGTTCCCGCCGCAATCGACTGACCCTTCACATCCACGCATCTCACTTCACTGCCCGCATCCATCGCCCAGACCGCCCTGAGAGCCGGCTCCCCCATAGGGACGAACCGGTTTTCCGCGGGGACCCGCCGGTGTGTGTAAGGAGACCCGGATCCATCCGTTTCCAGAAATTGGATTCTGTCATGCTCCGCCCGCGAATCACCAGGCAACCCGCCCACCTGCACCCCATCCTCACTGACGCTGAAATCCACCGGACCGTCCGGACCCTCGATCCGCACCAGGCCCTCGCCAACGCGCCCCATTCGAAACGCGTTGACCTCCGCATCGGATCCGGCCACCATCAGATTGAAATACCGTTCCACGTTTCCGGCCTGTGCGTGAATTCTCTTGCGCTGTTTGAAGATTTGGATCGGACCGTCTGCGTACGGGTACCCTCCGTAGGGATCCTGGCCTGTAACACGCGCTTCCTCCGTCGCCAGGGAAACATCCGAGTCGTCCGCGTTCTGAATACGGAAGAACACGCCCTGCTGTTCCACGGTCAACCCGCGTCCGTCCATGCGCACCTTGCCAAGCGTTCGCCACAAACACCGCAGATCGTAGTCCGCGTCCCTCAGTAGCTTGAGCGAGTCCGCAACCAGCAGGAATTTCCCCTTCAGCCAGAAGATGTCCCGTGTCCAATCCATCCCGTTGTAATCGGGCACGACCGTCCGGGTGAACGCGGCGTTTCCGAAGTCTTCCGCCCACTTCAGCGCCACAAGCGAAGGCATCTCCGTGCTTTCTCCGTCGCAGATCGATACGACCGAAGTGTGATGTTTCGGCCGTTTCCAGATGTAGTCCGTCTCCGCCAGCCACATCCGACCCTTCCACGTCAGGCGCTCAATCGAGTTTCCGTCCTCGTGTCCGTGCGCAAACGTCGACGTCCCGTCCAGCAGCAGGTAGAGATCCTCCTCTTCGAAACCGCCCCGCAGCGTGAGCTTGTCAAACGCTTCCCCGGCGGGTACATTCGCCCCGCCCGGACCGTGCCGCTGCGTCCACTCGTAGAGCGGCCGGTTGAACGGCGCGATTGCGATCCCCGCCATGTGGCCGGCAACACGCTTCGGGACGGATTTGTAGAAACAGTCGTGCCGCGGCGCCCCTCCCATCCAGTCCAGCGCCCACAGATAGCGCCCGTCGTTATAATACCAGGCCGCCTTGCACAGCGTACTCGTCACGCCCGGGGAGGCGTTTCGGCGGGCGCCGTAGGCCCCCACGTCTCCGAAACCCACCGGCGATCCCAGGTTGTCCGTAATCAGAATCGCGTAATCCGCGATCTCGCGCAGGTGCCCGCCCTCCATATAGCGAAAATCGTCCCGTCTCAGGTCGTAAGTCATCTGGTGGTTCGGCACCAGCCAGCAGTATCCCCCGCCGCCGCCGTCGTCATTGGGTTTGTAGCAATCGGCCTGCCCTTCGAAGATCGCATGGCAGAAACGGAGTTCCTTTTCGAAATCCTCGACACCGTAATAAGCCTTGAAATATCCGGCGCTGAACGACATGCTCAGGCCAGCGAAGGTTGGATGGTTCTGCCGGATCTCCAGGGGCGGCGGCTCCTCCCCTGCGAAATAACCCAGACCCGCCACGTAATGCGTCAGCCCCCAAAGCAGGTTCGTCATCCGGAGTCGGTCCGCATCCGTAAACGCGTCGCTCTCCTCGATCAGGTCCCATACGTAAAACAGCCGCCACGTCCAGGCGTAGATGAACAGCATGTGCTCGAAACACCACTCTCCGCCATAGCGGTTTCTTACCAGATCCTCGTAATAGAACAGGACGTCCCGGAACATCCGGGCGCAGTTCGGGTCGTTCGTGAAGCGGTGCACGAGACCCATCGTCACCCCCTGTTCGATGGGCCCGCGGCCGGCGTTGCCCTGAAACGCCGCCTCCGCCCGTACGCGAAACGCCTCCGGCGTCATCTTCGGCAACAGCGCATCGTGCGAATCCGACCGCGCCAGATTGGTGTACCCCAGACGCCCCCGGGTCTTCTCCAGGACGCCCTCGAGCACCTCGAGCGCCGAGACCGCGCCTTCCAGCCGGCTGGCGCCCACCAGCAGCACGTTCCAGCCGCAGTTCTCCGGGTTGTGCACCGTCCGGATCGTGTACCCGTCCCCGCCAGGGTAATAGTCGTCAAGGAACGCGAATTGCCGCCGGTAAAGCGCCATGATCGAATCGTTGACCATCGCGTTGCCCAGCAGCACGCGGTGCCGGCCTTCGGGCAGGGGCGCCAGGCCGGCCGGATCCACGATCCACAGTTCCACACCCGCATGCGCGCGGACCATCTCCTGCAGCCGCCGGCTGAGTGGCGCCCAGTCCGGATCCGACGGCGCCACGATCTCCGCGCCTTCCCTTAGATCCGTGTTCAGGTGCATCTCCTTCAGCGTCTCGATCCTTTTTCCGTCCATCTGAATATCCTCATCTCGCGTGTACGCAGCAAACGCACGGCGAGTATTTCAGAAGCTTGTCATTCCAAATGTATATCCTTACCTTACCCGGTCCATCACATCTCACCCTGAGTCGGGGGCAGGATGGCAACGGTAACCCTGCAGAACGTCCGGAAAATATACGGCAGGAACACCATCGCGGTAGATGACTTCAGCCTCCACGTCGAAGATGGGGAGTTCGTGGTGCTGGTCGGGCCCTCGGGGTGCGGAAAATCGACCACCCTGCGGCTGGTCGCCGGCCTCGAGGACGTGACCGCGGGAAATGTCTACATCGACGGCGAACCGGCGAACGACCTGCCGCCCAGGGACCGGAACATCGCGATGGTCTTCCAGAACTACGCACTCTACCCCCACATGGACGTCTACCGGAACATGGCCTTCGGGCTGAAACTCAGAAAATTCCCGAAAGAGGAAATCGACGCCAGGGTGAGGGAGGCGGCGGACGTCCTGGGCATCGAAGACCTGCTGGACCGCAAGCCGAAGGAACTGTCGGGAGGGCAGCGCCAGCGGGTGGCCGTGGGCCGGGCGATCGTCCGGAAACCCAAAGCCTTCCTCTTCGACGAGCCCCTGTCCAACCTGGACGCCGCGCTCAGGGTGCAAATGCGGACCGAACTCGGCAAGCTGCACGCCCGGCTGGGGGCCACGATGATCTACGTCACCCACGATCAGGTTGAGGCGATGACCATGGGCGACCGGCTCGTTGTGATGCGCGACGGACGAATTCAGCAGATCGGGGTTCCGGTTCAGCTCTACCGGCGCCCTGCAAACCGGTTCGTGGCCGGCTTTATCGGCAGCCCTTCGATGAATTTTCTTGAGGGTGAACTCGTCCGGGACGGCGGTCCGGCATTCTCGGGAGACGGCATCACCCTCCCGATACCGGACTGCCACCGGGACAGCCTGTCGGGCCACGTCGGCCGCCGCGTCATCCTCGGCATCCGGCCCGAGCACATCCGCTACGCGCCTGCGGCTGACGCACCCGCGGAATCGGAAGACGTTACCGCGAAAGTCGAAGTGGTCGAACCGATGGGACACGAAACCTGGCTCTACATCAGGATCGGGCGTGCCACCTGCGTGGCCAGGGTGTCCGCGGAGCCCGTTCCTTTGGTGGACGAGGTGGTCAGCCTGGCATTCGACCTTTCCGCCGTCCACTTTTTCGACAGGGAGACCGAAGCCGCGCTGCTCCCGGATGCGCCCGAA
>LXNJ01001458.1_pt1 | contig 13933 bp, 14 predicted proteins | sample 809081 | NCBI WGS metagenome assembly LXNJ01 (sample SAMN04870510, study PRJNA318959) | sponge metagenome | biome: sponge; feature: marine sponge reef; material: water | host: Petrosia ficiformis | place: Greece: Milos, Mediterranean Sea | collected 2013-05-29 | depth 5-7 m
CTCCCGTTTAGGACTGCGACTTCCGCGTAGCGCTCGGTCATCTGTTGCTCGTGCAGGTGATAGCGTCCCCTTGGAAGGTTGGCGAAGGGAAGTGCCCGATGTCCAGTGATGCGTGGGATTCAGTGGGTGATCAGCCGTTCGATGGTATTCGGGTTGTGGAATTCGGACAGTTCGTAGCGGTCCCATTCGCGGCCCAACTGCTGGCAGAGGGCGGCGCAGAGGTCATCAAGATCGAGTCGCTCGAAGGCGATCCGACCCGCCGTCTGGCGCAGCTCGCGCCGATGGAGTCACGCATCTACCTGTCCCGGAATCGAGGGAAGCGATCGCTTCCCCTCCATCTTCGCCACCAGGCTGCCTACGAGATCATCGACGCGCTGCTGAGCCGCGCCGATGTGGCGTTGATGAATTTCCGCCCTGGTTTGGCCGCGCAATTCGGGCTCGACGTGGAAACACTCAAAGAGAAATTTCCACGACTGATTGTCGCAACGGTCACGCCGTTCGGTCGTTACGGACCCGACGCGGGGCTCGCTGGCATGGACATCGTCGTGCAGGCGCGCAGCGGTCTGATGGTCGCGAACGGTCGACAACTGGACGGCCGACCGCTGAGCGGCGATCCGGTCAGCGCCGACTACATGGCGGCGATGTCGCTGGCGTTCGGAATCGCCTCGGCTCTCTATCGCCGAACGACTACCGGTCGTGGCGGCGAGGTCCACGCCTCATTGATGCAGGCGGCGATGACGCTCAACAACAACCAGATGCTGCGTGTCGAGTTGGTTGACGGTCCGATTCACGATGAGTCGCGGCAACGACTCGCCGAGATGCGAGAGCGCGGCGCTACCTATGACGAGCAGCGCTCGGCTCAACCGTCTGCACGCGCTCGGACGATGGCAGACATCTACTTCCGCACCTACACCACTGCCGACGGCTGGATGGCGATCGCCTGCGGAAGCCGCAAGCTGCGGGCCGCGTTCATTGATGCCATTGGTCTCGAGGACCAGCACGCAGGCGACGAGGTCGAGGATCCCGACTACTACCCGAACCTCCAGACCGCAGCAGAAGCGCGCATGCTGGAACAGACGACCTCAGATTGGGAATCGACGTTGGCCGACGTTGGTGTTCCGGCCTCGCGAGTGTTGCTTCCGTTCGAGATCCTTGACGACCCCCAGGCTGCTGCAAACGACATGCTTTACGACCTCGATCATCCACAGATCGGACCGGTCCGCATCCTCGCGCCGCCGGTCGCGCTGGACCAAACGGGCTTCCAGCAACCGAAGCCGACCAAACCGTTCGCCAGCGAGACTCGGGACATCCTCGCAGAGCTGGGATTTGAAGGATCGCAGATCGACAGCTTCGTCGAGGCTGGTGTGACACGCGAGTCGATTTAACCAGATCACATCAGATCGACAGCCTGCGCATCTGCGGGAAGAGGATCACGTCGCGGATCGACTGGGAGTTAGTTAGCAGCATGGCCAGTCGATCCATGCCCATGCCCAGACCGCCGGTCGGCGGCATGCCGTGCTCGAGAGCGACGATGAAGTCCTCGTCCAGCAGTTCGGCCTCGTCGTCTCCGGCGGCCTTGAGGCGAAGTTGTTCCTCGAACCGCTCTCGCTGATCGACCGGATCGTTGAGTTCGGTGTAGGCGTTGGCCAGTTCCCACCCGCCGACGAACAGTTCGAATCTCTCGACAAGCGTGTCGTCGTACTCGGTGCGCTTGGCCAACGGGGAGATTGCCAGAGGATAGTCGAGCAGGAACGTCGGCTGCTGCAGGTGAGGCTCGACGCGCTCAGAGACGAGTTCATCGAACAGCTTGCCCCAGCCTGCGTCAGGCGGTATTCCAACGCCATTGTCGCGAAGCAATTGTTCCATCCCCTCGACCGATGGGTAGTCGCGGAAATCCACTCCCACGTGTTCACCCACCGCGTCAACCATCGTGATTCGCTCGAAGGGCGGAGTGAAATCGATCTCGCCATCTCGCCATGGCACCTTCGTTGATCCTGTCACCTCCTTGGAGACATAGGCGAGCGCCGCTTCGACCATCTCCGCTACACCGTGATAGTCGGTGTAGGCCTCGTAGCTCTCGAGCATCGTGAATTCCGGGTTCCAGCGGTTGCCGACTCCTTCGTTGCGGAACACGCGACCGATCTCGTAGACGCTGTCGAATCCGCCGACAACGAGCCGCTTGAGGTGCAGTTCCAGCGCGATCCGGAGCTGGCGTGGTTCATCGAGGGCGTTCAGATGAGTGAGGAATGGACGTGCCGCTGCGCCGCCGGCTTCCGCCTGAAGCACCGGCGTCTCAACCTCGATAAATCCACGATCGTCCATGAACCGCCTCATCGCTGAGACGACTCGGGATCTTGTGCGCAATACCTCCTTCGCTTCATCGTTTGCGATCAGATCGAGGTAGCGCTGGCGGTAACGTGTCTCGACGTCCTGCAGTCCGTGGTACTTCTCGGGTGGCGGACGCAATGTCTTGCTCAACATCACGATTGAGTCGGCTTGGACCGAGATCTCTCCGCGCCTGGAGCGGGTTAGCGGTCCCACTGCTTCGAGGAAATCTCCGAGGTCGAACGCGTCGAGCCGGCCCCACGACTCGCCGAGCGCTCTCTGGCTGGCGAGAATCTGGATCTGTCCGCTGTCGTCCTCAAGATCAACAAATGCGATCCGGCCCATGTTGCGGATCGCCACGATCCGGCCAGCCAACGTGACGATCGGTCCTTCGCGCTCAGGCGACTCGGCCTCGTGTGCCGTGAACAGACTGATGGCTTCGCCGATGGCATGGGACCGGCCGGTTCGCCGCGGATAGGGATCGATGCCGCTGCCCCGCAGCGCCTCGGCCTTGGCGTGGCGTTCGAACATGATCTCGCGCAGGCGACGGCTTTCGGCGAGCCCGGATTCGATCTGCGCTTGCGTATCCGAAATCGGATCCGACTCAGTCGAACTCATCTCGGACGCTCCCCTCGATATGCATCGATTCTGTGCACCCCATAATGATCGGCGGTCTCCCGACCGCCGCAAGAGGTTGAGCGGGGAGACCGCGCTCGTCTACGAGATTGCCTTCACCTTGAACTTGCGCACGCCGGTCGGCGTCGCGACTTCCACCGTGTCGCCAACCTTGGCGCCAAGCAAGGCCTTGCCGACCGGCGACTCATCGGAGAGGAAACCGTTCTTCGGGTCGACCTCAGCCGGTCCGACGATACGGTAGTCCACATCCGTGCGCTTGGGCATCGGTCGGACCGTGACCGTCGACCCGATCCGGACGATGTCCGAACCTTGGACTTCCCGCTCGTCAATGATCTCGGCGGCGGAGACAACTGCTTCGATCTCGCGAATTCGGCCTTCAATAAAAGCTTGTTCGTTCTTGGTCTCGCTGCCTTCACCTTCGTCGCGCGCGCCCGGTGAATCCTCGCGCGACTGCTGGATCAGTTCCGCCGCCTGCCGACGCCGTTCCTTCAGCGTGACCAGCTCATTTCGCAACCGCTGCAGACCATCTGCGGTGATGGGAACTGAACGTCGGAGTACCACGTGTCCAGCCTGACCAGTCCAACCTGCGAGATTCATAAGGACTTTATGGCAAGCTACGATAACAGCCAAGAACGACGGATCAGCCTTGCGCACTCAGACATCCGTGTAACGTGCGTCACATTTTCACAATCTCCCTCATCTCAGCACTGATCGGCGCCGTTTGCGGCGCTGTTGTGGTGGCAGTTCTGGACAGTGACGATGGTCGATCGCAAGAGGAGTTTGACGCCGCCGTGGAGGCCGCGGTTGCGCAAGCCGTTGAACCGGCTGTCGAACGAGCCATGCAGGAATCTAGCGACGAATTGGCTTCCCGGATTGACGACACAATGTCGGCGCAGGAGAGCAAAATCGCAAAGGTATACGAACAGGTCTCCGCATCGGTCGTGATCATAGACGCCGAAGGTCCTGAACGGACAAACGAAGAGGGCGTGGTTGTCGTTCCGGCCGCGCTGGCGACCGGGTTCGTGCTGGACGAAGCTGGGCACATCGTGACCGCGGCCCATGTTCTGGAGGACAAGACCAGCTTCGTCGTCATTTTCCCCAATGGCGACCGACATATGGCTCGGCCGGTCGGCAATGATGTCCCATTCTCCGATGTGGCGGTGCTGCGGATCGATGAGACCGAGAGCGTTGAACAGCTCATCGTTCCCTCTTTCGGAAGGGCAAACTCTGTTGACGCTGGTGAGACCGTGCTGGCGGTTGGCAATACGCTGCTGGGACAGGAAATTGCTGTCACAGTTGGCATCGTTAGCGATCCGGATACCTCATTTTTCAGAGAGCGGTACGAACAGGACAATCTAATCCAAACTGATGCTGCGCTGAATCACGGCAACTCCGGTGGGATCCTCGTCGACTTGAACGGTGACATTGTCGGAATGACCGCGGTGATCGCCCGGACCACTCGCGAGGGAGAGTTTGTGGACGGTGTTGGATTCGCCGTCCAGATCGATGCGGTGCTGGAAGTGGCACGAGCCATCGCGGAGCAGGGATTCTATCCACGACCTACGTTTGGCGTTGTCGACGAACGCCTGCTCACTCGGACGGCGGCTAAGCAACTCGATCTCGAGGTCACTGAAGGCTCATTCCTGATTGAGTTGACGCGGCGGGGCGCATTCGCGCGAGCCGGGATCCGACCCGGCGATGTACTGCGCGAACTCAACGGAACGCCGATCAACGCCGAATCTCCCTATTTGAACGTGCTGGCGACGCTCGAACCAATGGTGCCGGTGGTCGTCCATATCCATCGCGGAGGTGAAGATTACCGCCTCAACATCGCGCCCGACTTGCGATCGCCGTGACGACCCGTGATGGCGGCGAGTGGCAGCCGCGACCCGTAAGACGTATCGGCGAGCCTCCACAGGAGCCGCCTCGTCGAGGTCGCCGGGCACGACAGCCCCAGGCTTCCGCGCCGTTCGAATCTACACCGGATCAGCCGCCCGCTTCGGTTCCGGCGCCTTCGAGGCGGCTGGGGGGGGCGGGGCAACGCGGGGGCGGCGGTCAAGGCGTTCCGCCGACTGGCGGCCGTGGCCTCGGCGTGATGCTCATCTTGATCATCGCGGCCCTCCTCGCCGCAGTGATCATCGTACTCTTCTTCGAGCCTGGATTAATCGACACGAGCTTCACGTCGGATGAAGCGACCGGCGCTGTGGTCGACGATGACCTGGAGACTTCCCTACCGGTGTTGTACGAGGCGCGGTTGATGGATCCTGTTCCGCCAATTCCCGATGTACTGGGAGCTGCCTCGCCAATCTATGAGTTTTTCTACCCGGAAGGTCGCCAACCGCCCTTTGCGTTCGAACTTCGCCTGACGACCCCGACACAAGATGCCAGGAATCTTGGCGCATACACGTGGGACGGAGAGGATTGGATCAGGCTCGGCGACGCCGCCTTGAGCAGCGATCGGGTCTCAGCGCGGATCACGCTGAGCCAGCCTCCGGAAAATCTGGCGATTCTTCGACGTCTGCAGTTCCGCGACGTCATCGCCGGCAGATTGCCCCGCGGTCAGGAACCGCAATCCATCCTCGCCGATTCCCTGACCCTCGTCCATCCCGACGGCTGGCAGCCGGGCGGCGACGGGTCGTTGCTAGGCAGCGTGGGCTTCTCCGCAACAGCAGTGCCTCAAAATATCTGGCCGACGGTCTATGCCACCACGGATCAGGCTGAGTTGGTCAACGACATCCTTGCATCCGACGACCTGCGACGACAGCACATCGCGAACATCCAACACGGAATCAATAGCGGACGCTACGACGGCGTCGACATCCACTATCTCAACGTCTCTCCGGCGCTGCGGTCTCAGTTCACATCATTCATCGGCGAACTCGCGGACCGACTGCACCGAGACGACCGCGGACTCGCCGTGCATGTTCCAATCTCTGCGGCCGGTGGCGTCGGAGAAGGGGCATACGACCTCTCGCAACTCGGTGCATCGGCCGATTTCATCGTGATTGAGCCGCCACTCGATCCAACCGTGTTCCAGGCCGCGATCGACGCTTCGCTGCCGACACTGATCGAGCGCATCGAATCGAACAAACTGTTGCTCGCCCTTCGCTCAAATGCGGTGATTCGAGATTCGACGGGATTCCGAGAGATGACACAGCGCGATGCACTGGGCATGGCTTCCGAGCTCAGCATCCGCGAACCGGGTCCTTACCGACCGGGATCACGGGTGACACTCCAGGGCACCTCAATCTTGCTCGACAATCTCGCCGGCGGGATTCGCTGGGACAGCGTCAATCGGATCGTGACCTTCACCTATCCGGATCAGACCGGCGCCGCCGTCACCATGTGGATCCACAACCGCTTCAGCGCGGCGTTCCAGTTGGAGGTGGTGTCGAGGCACGGCCTGGGCGGCGTGTACATCAGCAACGCCTCTGCAGACCCCGCGAACGCCAATCTCTGGCCGGCTGTGGCGGCCTTCTTCGAGGCTGGCATTCCCGACCTTCGACTGCCGAATGCGATTCTCTTCGACCCGATCTTCAGCGTCGAGGCCGGCGAGCTCTCAGGTGCAAGTGGTAGCGGCTGGCAGTTCTGGGATCTGCCCACGACGCCTGGTGACTATCGAGCTCAACTCGTCGTCTCAGACGGTGACGTACGAGTCGGGCACGTGATCACCGTTCCGGTTCGAGCCGAGGAGTCGGAGTAATGTCGAGGGCGCTGCCCCGGATCGTGGGAGGCAGGTTGGCCGGTCGGCGCTTGCGATCGCCAGCCAACGGCACCCGTCCCGCCACGGCGGTCATTCGCTCGGCCATCTTCGACCGACCGCAGATCCAGGATCTGGTCGAGGGTGGGCGGGTTCTCGACCTTTACGCAGGAGCAGGCTATCTCGGACTCGAGGCGTTGAGCCGAGGCGCCGACTCGGTCGATTTCGTCGAGCGCAAGGGGCCGGCCTGCGCCGTGATTCGCCGCAATCTGCAGGAACTGGGACTAACCGAGCAAGCCCGCGTGCATCGTTTGCCGGTTGAACGCTGCTTCTCGCGGATTCCGCTCGATCCCGAACTGATTTTCATCGATCCGCCCTATCGAGTCGACGCAACACCAGTCATCGAGGCGCTCATGGAGCGGGCCAGCTTGCCGCCAGGCGCGATTGCCGTCTGGAGACGCCTGACCAGAGCGTCGGGAGGAGTTCCCGCGCCGCCAGATAGGATCGCCGGGCTAGTGCGGATTGACCAACGGCGCTATGGTGACGGCGCTGTCGACACGTATCGCGCGGAGGCCCCATCATGACGATCGCGCTCTATCCCGGCGGATTCGACCCAATCACCAACGGTCATCTGGACATCGTCCAACGCGCTGCAGGCATGTTCGAAGAAGTCGTCATGGCGATCTATCCGCGCTCGAGCGAAACCTTCGACGTGGACGAGCGTCTGGCAATGATCGAGGGCGCTACCAAGCACTGCCCGAACGTTCACGCGGCCAAGTTCACCGGGTTAGTCGTTAACTTTGCCGACGAGGTGGGCGCCAGCGTGCTCGTCCGCGGTATCCGCGCGGTGACAGGATTCGAAGCTGAGTTCGATATGGCGCTGATGAACAAGAAGATGGCGCCGCACATCGAATCGGTCTTCCTGATGGCTGGCCATGAGCACCTGTTCATCTCGGCCAGCCGGATTCGAGAATTGGCTTCCTTGAAGCAGGCGGTTGACGATCTAGTCCCACCCAATGTCAACGAGGCCCTGATCGAGCGGTACGGCCCGCCTCAGCGCTGATTCGCCTCGCAGATTCGCTCGGCCGACCCTGCGCTAGAGTCAGATCCAGGGTTGACCGAGGCGAGTCAACGGGCAGGAGTTCATCATCGACCTCCTTGAGCTGATTGAACAGATTGAAGCAGCAGTATTGGCGGGTCGACGCAGTCGCTTCGGCTCGGGCTGGACTGTCGACCGCGAGCAACTGCTTGACCTGATCGACCGCCTGCGCATGGCTGCTCCGGCGTCGGCGGACCAGGCACAACGGCTACTTGAGGAGCGCGAGCGACTGCTGCAGAACACCCAGGAAGAGGCGGCGATCCTCGCGCAGCAGGCTCGACAGGATGCCGAACAGCAGGTCTCAGTCCATGAGTTGGTGCAGGCCGCGGAGGCGCGGGCCCAGAGTATTGTCGATCAGGCTTACCAGTCCGCAACCGAGGCCACGACGCGAGCTAACCAAGAAGCTGCCGCGATCCGCGGTCAGGCGACCACCGAGGCTGTCTCGCAGGCCCTTGAAGCAGATCGATACTCGCTGGAAATGTTGCGTCGTCTCAGCGACCAACTTCGCACCATGCAGACTTCGGTCACGGGTGCTGTTGACCAGCTCGAGTTCAAAGTCCAACAGAGCGAGCAGTCTCAGGACGCCGACCAACGCGACGAGGCTGCGCGACGCGCCCTCACGAGTGAGTTCTAGCGCGGCTGACGGCCTCGACTGCGGCTTGGTCGCGGGTCGACCCTAGTCGGCGACGGCGGAGAGTTGCGGCTGCGGTGCCAGCGGATGACCGACGGCCTCGCCGATTCGCTCCAGCGAGCGCATCAGGGAGTCGAAGTTCTCAAGTGTCAGCGACTGCGGTCCGTCGGACAGCGCGTGGTCCGGGTTGGGATGCACCTCGACCATCAAGCCGTCGGCACCGACCGCCATTGACGCGCGTGCCATCGGCTCAACCAGGTACCAGTGGCCGGTGCCGTGCGCCGGGTCGCTGACGATCGGCAGGTGGCTGAGTCGTTTGACGACGGGAATCGCGGAGAGGTCGAGTGTGTTCCGTGTGGCGGTCTCGAAGGTACGTATGCCGCGCTCGCAGAGGATGACGTCGCGGTTGCCCTTGGCCATGATGTACTCGGCCGCAAGCAGCCACTCGTCAATTGTTGCTGAGAGACCGCGTTTGAGCATTACCGGCTTGCGCGCCAGGCCGACCTCGTCCAGCAGCATGAAGTTCTGCATGTTGCGCGTGCCGATCTGCAGGATGTCGGCGTAGCGGGCGACCAGCTCCACGTCCCGCGCTTCCATGACCTCGGTGATCACGGGTAGGCCGGTCTCTTCGCGAGCGGCCGCCAGGTGTATGAGACCTTCCTCTCCGAGACCGCGGAAGGCGTAGGGCGAGGTGCGAGGCTTGAATGCGCCGCCGCGCAGGATCTGCGCGCCTGAGGCGGCCACAGCCTTGGCGGTCGTGACCATGTGCTCCTCGTTCTCGATTGAGCAGGGCCCGGCCATCACGACCATGGTCCCGCCACCGATCTTGACGCCGCCGACCTCGATCACGGTGTCGTTCTTCTGGAACTCGCGTCCCGTCAACTTGTAGGGACGGGAGATGGCGATGACCTCGTCGACGCCGCTCATGCGACCCATTTGAGCGCGGATGTCGGGATCCCCGATCACGCCCACCGCGCCGATCACGACGCGTTCCTTACCGGGGGACAGGTGGCCCTCGAGGTCGAATTCCTTCAGTCGTGCGAGCACACCCCGAACCTGTTCGTCGGTCGCGCCCATTCTCATGACAATCAGCATGTCGTCACCTTCTCGCTCATTCGATAGACGGTTCGGGATCTCCCTTGAAGCTTCTCAGGAAATCTCGGACCGAACGTGATGTTTCTGTGTTAACCGTTAAGTCCGTTCGTAGCACCCTGGCCCCACGCAGATAGACGTGCTGGATCTGGTTTTGCCTGAGCAGCGTGTTGACGTGCAACAGGATCCGCAAACAGGAGGGCAGCGACCCGGGCACCTGCATCTCATGTCCGCACATCAGGGCGGCGTGACTCCACTTGAAGGTGAGGCGCGCAGCAACTGCGGGGAACTCCGCATTGAGATCCGGAGTGGTCGTGAACCAGACCGAGGCCACCTCGCTCGACTCGATGTCGTTCTGGACGATCATTTCGGCGAGCAGCTCCTCAGTGGCGTCGATGATGTCGGCTCGCGTGTTGGCGTCGACCGTCGTCGCGCCGCGAATGCCGCGTAGACGCCAGACAGGATCGGAATCGCGTTTGGCCATCGTTCGGTGCTCAGTAGTTCCCTAGACGTGTTCCCAGTAGCTGGAACAGGGACTGTTGGTGCTGCAACGGTGCGATCAGCGATGCGACGAATCTCGTCGGCACGCGATCTAGCGACCGGCCTCAAAGATGCCGGCCGCGGAGATATAGACGCAGTCATCGAACGTCAAAACCAAGGGGCTTCGGCTGTTCACTTACTTGTCTCTTCACTCCGGCGGCCGGTGACCACCTCGAGATATCGTTCGACGGCAGCAACTCGGGCACCGTCGGCCGCCGACGCGATCGTCGCGGTCAGCGCTGAACCGATGATAGCAGCGGGCACCAGTTTCCCGACTTCTACGACGTGCTCGCGGCGGCTGATGCCGAATCCTACTGCCAACGGCGTGTCAGTCCGAGCTCGCACCCGAGCGACGAAGGCCTTGAAATCGGCGGCCACCTGATCGCGTGCGCCGGTCACGCCGGTCAGCGAGACGAGATAGATGAAGCCCGACGCCCGCTCGGCCACGGCGGCAATCCGCTCCTCGGTCGACGTCGGCGCGAGCAGGTAAACCATGGAGATGCCGTGCTGGGCGAAGACTTCGCGTGCCGCATCGGACTCGTCCACCGGCAGGTCGACGATAATCACCCCGTCAACGCCGGCCTCGGCGGCGCGCTTCGCCAACGGTTCCATGATTTGGCCGATGGCCTGGCCGGGGTCGAGCGTCTTGTCCCGACTGAATGATCCGTATGACAGGAACGGGTTGAGGTAGCCCATCAGGGTGACCGGCAGATCCGGCGCTGTCCGGCGAGCGGTGCGGCAGGCATCGAGCGCCGTCTCGATCGTCGCCCCCGCCGCCAGCGCGACTGTGTAGGCATCCTGGTGCACGGGACCGTCGGCCAGCGGATCGGAGAAGGGGACTCCAATCTCGAATCCGGCTGCTCCGCCTCTGATCGCGGCGCGGACCAGCTCGGGCGTCTCCTCGGGAGTCGGGAAGCCGGCCGTCAGGAACGGAAACAGGAGCGGACCGTCGCCACGGGCTGCTGAGCCGGCGAAGGCGTCGCGATATCGCTTTCCCAGTTCCGGCATCGTGCCTCCTCAACCGAGTTGTTGTACCAGCGTCGCCGAGAATCCGATTACGTTGAAGCCGACATGCGCCATTGAAGCCGCCGTCAGCGAACCGGTGCGCAGGTAGACGATTCCAAGTATCACTCCGGCAATGGCGAACGGAATCAGACTGCCGAGATCGGCGTGCAGGGCGGAGAACACAGTGGCCGAGATCAGGAACGCCGGAATCATACCCCAGTGAGGCCGTAATCCACCGAGTAGGAAGCCGCGGGCAAACGCCTCCTCGTAGATCGGCGCGCAGACGATAACCAGGAAGCCCAAGGCGATCATCACCGAGGTGTGGATGAACAGCCGATCGTTATCGATCGTGGACTGTGGTTCGAGCGAGTCGGCCCCTGCAGCGGTGACGATCGCCGTGTAGGCGTAGAGGATGCCGTAGATGAGCAGCAGCCCGCCGATGGCCCAGGCGAGATCGCCGCCGGTTGGACGCCGCCAGGAAATGATCTGTGTCGTCCGCCTTCGGCGCATGATGAGCTTGGGCAGGAGCAGCCAGCCGATCAACCCGGCCGCGCCCTGGCCGATGACGAAGGCGAGTAAGCCGGCTTCGCTGGTCGCCTCGTCGGCGTCGTCGATGACGCGGACGATCACGCCGGTGATCACCAGCACGATCAACCAGGCGAGCGTGCAGAGCAAGCCCCAGCCGACTAGTTTGAACCCCTCCAGGCCTCCATCTAGCGGCTGTTCGGCCCGTTCATCTGCTTCGAGTATCTGAGGCTTCGTCATCCGACTCCGTACTCGATCAACAGCAGGACGGTGACGCCAAGATTCCACCCGGCGTGGGCCAACGCCGGCGCGGTCAGGTGTTTCGTGCGAAGGTAGAGCGCACCCAACACCAGACCGAACAGCGCGAACGGAACAATGACCCGAAGATTGATGTGGACTGCGGAGAACAACGCGGCGCTGAGCAAGAGCGACGGGATCAACCACCAGACCCGATTCAAACCGCCCAGCATGAACCCGCGGAAGAACGTCTCTTCAACGATTGGCGCCACTATCACCGCGCTCGCTGCGAAGACCGCTGCGTGCCACCAGGAGATGAATGCGACGACGTTTGCGTCGTCGGGCAGCGGCACAGGAAGCGCCCACTCCCAACCTGTCCAGGGAACCATTTCCCAGTAGACGAGCCAGAATCCGACCATGACGGTCAGTCCGGCGCATATCCATTTGACATCTTGCCGTGTTGGGCGGCGCCAAGCGACCAGGCTGCTGGACTGGTGTCGCTTCAAAATCCAACGCGGGATCGTCACCCAACAGACGACGGTGACCAGGCTGGTACCCGCCATGATGACGACGAGCCACCATTGCCAACTGAGGTGTTCGTCGAGGGAGGTTCTGACCAAGAGGAAGGCCCAGCCAGCGGCGAGCGCGAGTGTGAGGGCCGTCAGGGACAGGACGCGCACGGGCATTCGAATCCGACCCAGCGTTCGCGCCGGGATCAGCTCCGTGGAAGCGGGCTTCGGCAGGTCCAGCCACGCGTGAGGCGCATACGAGATAGGAACCGAGAACGACTGCGCCGCCGGTTGCGCGATCAGCCTCATGTTGGACTGTTGCTGAGCAGGCCGCGCTACGAGTTCCAGCGCGTCCTGTGACATTACGGCGCTCGCGCTTCCAGCGCGTCGCGGACGATCTCAACGTCCTTGTCGCCGCGGCCGGAGAGACCGACCAAGATCGTCGCGTCGGTACTCATCGTGGGCGCGACCTTGGCGGCGTAGGCGATCGCGTGAGCCGTCTCGAGGGCCGGGATAATGCCCTCGGTTTCGGAGAGCAGCTTCAGCCCGTCGAGGGCTTCGTCGTCGGTGACTGAGACGTACTCCGCACGCTCGGTCAGCATCAGCCAGGCGTGCTCGGGTCCGACGCCGGGGTAGTCGAGGCCCGCTGAGATGGAGTGGGCCTCGGTGATTTGCCCCTGCTCGTCCTGGAGTACGTAGGTTCGCGTGCCATGCAGCACACCCGGTGAACCGGCCGAGAGCGTGGCCGCGTGACGCGCTTCGAGGCCTTCGCCGGCAGCCTCCACGCCGATCAGCCGCACCGGATCATCGATCAAGGGATGGAACAGACCGATCGCGTTGCTACCGCCGCCGACGCAGGCGATAGCGATATCGGGCAGCGCGCCGATCTTCTCCTGCAACTGGGCTTTGGCCTCACGACCGATGCAGGACTGCAGTTCGCGCACGATCAGGGGATACGGGTGCGGTCCGATCGCGCTGCCGATCAGATAGTGCGTGGTCCGGACGTTTGTGACCCAGTCGCGGATCGATTCGTTGATCGCGTCCTTGAGCGTTCTCGCACCTGATTTGACCGGGACAACTTCCGCGCCCAGTAGGTTCATGCGGAAGACGTTGAGCGCCTGTCGGCGGACATCTTCCTCACCCATGTAGACGACGCATTCGATGCCGAAACGGGCGCAGGCGGTCGCGGTGGCGACGCCGTGCTGTCCGGCACCGGTTTCGGCGATGATCCTCGGCTTCGCCATCCGGCGAGCCAAGAGCACCTGACCGAGCGCGTTGTTGATCTTGTGCGCTCCGGTGTGGGCAAGGTCCTCGCGCTTGAGCCAGATTTGGGCGCCGCCGAGCTGCTCAGAGAGCCGTTCAGCGTGGGTCAGCGGCGTTTCGCGACCGACATAGTCTCGCAGCATGCCGTCCAACTCCGAGCGGAACAGCGGATCGGACTGGGCCTGTTGCCATGCTTCCTCGAGCTCCGCCAGGGCTGGCATCAGGGTCTCGGGCGCGAACTGTCCACCGAAGGGACCGAAGGCTCCGCTTTCTCTCGTCACAACACATCCTCGCCTTTCGCCGCGGCGATAAACGCGCGGATTTTCTCGCGATCCTTGGTTCCGTCGGTCTCCAAACCGGACGAGGCATCG
>LXNJ01001459.1_pt1 | contig 13932 bp, 10 predicted proteins | sample 809081 | NCBI WGS metagenome assembly LXNJ01 (sample SAMN04870510, study PRJNA318959) | sponge metagenome | biome: sponge; feature: marine sponge reef; material: water | host: Petrosia ficiformis | place: Greece: Milos, Mediterranean Sea | collected 2013-05-29 | depth 5-7 m
CTTCGCACCCTGGAAACCATCGCCCCCTACATCCGCGAGACGGGGCAGTCCGCGGAAGCCTGGATCGACCTGCACGAACAGGGCGGCGTCCAGGCCGGGGTGGGAAACGCGGACTACGAGGGAAGGCCCGGCATGAAGCGTTCGGAGATCGAACAGGGTTTCCCCGGGATCCGCCTTGGCGACGAGTTCGACGAGGAGGGCTGGTGGAAGTGCCGGCCGTGGGAGGATTACGGATCCGCCCAGGCGCGGGCGGAACGGGTTACGCGGAGGATCCATGACGAGTTCGGCCATACCGGGGAAAGCGTCGTCCTGATCTCCCATGGCGCGTTCATGCGGTTCCTCGTGGGCGTGGTCCTGGACACACCGGGCATGGGGCACGACCGGATCCACTGGTTCGCGAACACCTCCCTCACCCGGTTCATCATCACGCCGACCTATACGCAACTTGCCCTGATGAACTGCACCCGCCACCTGCCCGAGGCGTGGATCACCGGTACAGACATCCATCCGTACCAATCGGGTGAATTCGTCGAGGTCGCCGATGATCGACGTCGTTGCGCCTGGACGCTGAAAGACCCGGTACTCGCCGCCTACCACGACGACGAGTACGGTTTCCCGCTGACCAGGGACGACGACTTTCTTGAACGGCTCGTACTGGAGATCAACCAGGCGGGACTGAGCTGGCTGACGGTACTGAAGAAACGGAAGGCGCTTCGGGAGGCGTTCGAGGGGTTCGACGTGGACCGTGTCGCGGCCTATGGCGACGAAGACCGGTCACGCCTGCTTGACGACGCCGGTATAATTCGGAACCGGTTGAAGATCGACGCGGCCATCCACAACGCGCGGGTCATCCAGCAGATCAGTCGGGAGAACGGTTCGTTCGTGGCCTGGCTGAACGGCCAGACCTGCGCTTCGCTGGAAGAATGGGTCGCGGTGTTCAAAAAGACCTTCCGTTTCATGGGACCCGAGATCGTCGGCGAATTCCTCATGAGCACGGGTTATCTTCCGATCCGCCACGACCCGGACTGCTATCTCGCCAACGAAGGCCACCGTGTGGGATGAGGGTGGTCCGGGCATCGGCCGCGATGTGATTCCCCCGGAACGATGCCCTGGCCTTCAGGGATCGCCTTCCCCTTCCTCGGGAAGCAGTTTGCGTTCTTTCAGTTCCGACTCCAGCGCATCGATGCAGGTCCTGAATTCCTTCCAGATCTCCGGCGAGATGGTGATACCCTTCCTGCTGGGCAGGAAATCGCCGTCGCTTTCGTAGTAGATGCGGATATCCGCGTAGTCGTTGCCGCGGAACGAAGAGATGTTAAAACGAAACTCTTCCTGGCTGTTCTTCTGAAAGCTGGCTACGGGCTGGTTTTCATCGGCCATGGATGTTCCTCGTCGTGCGGGCGATTGGCGTAGAGCGAAAACACGAAATGTTCGCCATGATAAGGGCTTACCCCGTGTCGCTGTCAAGGGATTTTAGTCTTGTTTTTCCGGGTTCGTGATTTTACTTTCAATGCACGCGGGACACGGTGCGGCTGGTCGCTCCCGCGGTCTTTTTGCAGGTCGGAATAGAACTTGGACCCGTGGGACAATGTCGGATCAGACGGCAGTCTGATTGATCAACTGAAATGGTGCGGGAGGTCATGATGGACTGGCAGGACGCCTTTGCGGATCGCATGGACCTGATCGGCGATACCGCGGTCATCGAATTGCTCAAGCTGGCCGAACGGCCGGACGTGCTATCCTTTGCCGGTGGATTGCCGGATGCCGCCACCTTTCCGATGGACGCGATGAAAGGCGTCGCCCTCCAGGTATTCGACGACCACGGCAGCATGTCGCTGCAGTACGGCCCCACCGCCGGGTATACGGCGCTCAGGGAGTGGATTGCGGACCGCATGGGTAAAGTCGAGGGCGTTTCCGCGACCGTGGACGACATCATGATCACCTCCGGCGGGATCGAAGCGATGGATCTCATCGCGAAGACCTTTCTCAATCCCGGCGATATCGTGGTCGTGGAAGCCCCCACCTATCTGACTGCCTTTTCGGTCTTCCGGTGTTACGACGTGGATTTCGTCGCGGTGGACATCGATGACGAGGGCATGCGTGTCGATCTCCTGGAAGAACAGCTGGCGGAACTGGAACGGCAGGGCAGGCGGGCCAAGCTGATCTACACGATGCCCGCGTTCCAGAACCCCGGTGGCGTGACGATGCCTCTGGACAGGCGCCGGAGGCTGGTCGAGTTGGCCGACCGGTACGCCATCCCGATCCTCGAAGACCACGCTTACGCGGAACTGTATTATGGCCAGGCGCCTCCGCCGTCGCTCAAGGCGCTGAATCCCGATGGCGTCCTCCTGGTCAGCACTTTCTCGAAGATCTTCGGACCGGGCGTGCGTCTGGGTTGGATCGATGCGCCGCCGGCCGTCATCTCCCAGCTCTGCCAGGCCAAACTGGGCAGCGATCAGTGTTCGAACACCCTGGCGCAGCGCATTGTCTACGAATACGGTCGCCAGGGGTTGATGGATTCCCAGATCGTACTGTCGCGAGCGCTGTACCAGGCGAAACGCGATACTACGATGGATGCCCTCGAGCGGCACGCGCCGCCGGGCACGACCTGGACGCGGCCGGCCGGTGGTTTCTATGTCTGGCTGACCATCCCCGAAGGGATCGACACCACGTCCATGCTGGCATGGGCCGTGGAAAACGAGAAAGTAGCTTTTGTGGCCGGTCCGTCGTTCTACACGGACGGAAGGGGAACGAACCAGTTCCGGGTGTGTTTCAGCTATCTCGACAAGGACCTCATTGAAGAAGGTATTTCCCGGATATGCCGCTCGGTTGCGCGCCATATCGAACGGCGTCACCGGGTGAGCGTGTAGGGACACTTTCGTGCGCCGGTCCGTGTGTAGACCCTTAGGGACGTGGTCCGCACCTGAACCGCAGCAACGAACCGGGTACAGGCTGGATTCCGATATGTTTCAATTCACCGGCGAGCACGAAAAGCGATTCCGGGAAGACGGCTACCTGATGGTGGAGGACCTCTACGACGAGGAGGAAATGGAACTCCTGCTCAACGTGGGACGGGCCGATCAGGAAAAGGCCACCCTCGTGCGCGCCGCGGAGGATACGGAGGGACGGGAAAGCAAGCTCTGGCTGACATCGGACACGGATCGCGAGGACATTTACAATGCCATCTGCCACGGCCGGCGCATGGTGGATACCCTGGAACGGCTCATGGGGGACGAGGTCTACCTGTATCACTACAAGATGATGGTCAAGGAGCCGCGTGTCGGCGGAGCGTGGGAGTGGCACCAGGACTATGGTTACTGGTATCACAACCAGGCGCTTTATCCCGATATGGCGAGTTGCTATATCGCGGTGGACCGGGCTCACCGGGGAAACGGCTGTCTCCAGGTCATCCGGGGTTCCCATCGCCTGGGACGGATCGAACACGGCCGGTACGGCTCGCAGGTAGGCGCGGATCCGCAGCGGGTGGAACTCGCCCTGGAGCACCTCGATCACGTTTTCTGCGAAATGTCGCCCGGGACCGCGCTTTTCTTCCATGCGAACCTGCTGCACCGATCGGATCCCAACGACAGCGATGATCCGCGGTGGAGCCTCATCTGCTGCTACAACACCCGGCACAATCCGTGTCAGGACCGGCCGGGGCATCCGTCCTACAAGCCGCTACAGAAGTGGGAAGACGACCGGGTCAGGGACATAGGCCGAAGGCAGTGGGCGGAAATGGTCGAAACGGCTGGTGCGGGGGAGATCTGATCCCCCGGGCGGGAGAACGGCGTGGCCTGCAAAGGGGATGGCAGATCAGCGGAGTCGTTATATCCGGCACCTGATCCGTTGTTGAAGCAAACGAAGGGCTTCAGTTTGTTGTTGCGAAGGCGGGGACATTGAAATAATAATGTATTAGATGGTATGTGGGCTTGAATCACTGATACTATTTCCAAATCATGTAACGCTGAAATCCCTTTTTTAATCTTCCTGTCCCGCCTGGCGGGAATCCACATGAAAGGATCATGATCATGACCCGATTCACATCTTACCTGGTGATTTGTTTTATCGGCGTGTTCGGTCTGGCAGCCTGTGGTGGCGGCGCCGAAGAACCGGCCATGGAGGAAGAATCCATGGAAGAAATGGCTGCGGACGTAGCCATGATCAACGTCGAGGTCTCAAGCATCAGCGAAGAGTTCGCCAACATCAACACGAACGCCACGAGCGATCAGTTGATGGAAGCCGGTTTCGCTACGGACGGTTGGATCTCCATTACCCATAACGAGCAGACCCTTGTCATGCCGATGGTCGTGGATTACGGCGACGTGGCGGAAGGCGCCTGGCTCGCCCGGATGGACGAGGATTCCGGCACGCTTCAGATCGCCATCAACGGCGGCAACGCCGCGACCGAGATCGGCGCCGCGGTGGGCGATATGCTGCACGTCATGACCGCCGATGCCCCGGAGATGGATATGGGCGAAGGCGACATGGGTGACGGCGAAATGGGCGAAGGCGAAATGGGCGAAGAGAGCATGGAAGAAGGCGACGCCGGCGAGTCCATGGGCGAAGAGGAAGCCACCACGCAGCCCGCCCAGTAAAGACGAAGGCGGCGGGTGCACAGCAACATGCCCACACGCCCCAACATCCTCTGGTACTGCACGGATCAGCAGCGATTCGACACCATCGGTGCGCTCGGCAATCCCCACGTAAGCACGCCAACGCTCGACGAGCTTGTGCGGGAAGGCGTCGCATTCACGCGGGCCTACAGCCAGAGCCCGATCTGCACGCCCAGCCGGTCGAGTTTCATGACCGGTATGTACCCCGGGCGGATTCACAACTGCCGAAACGGTAACGGCTCCTTCGTGAATCCGCCTCCCCTGATTTCCAAACTGCTGGCGGACAGCGGATACGACTGCGGGCTGGCGGGCAAGTTTCACCTCCAGAGCGCGGGGCGGCGCACGGAGCCCCGCATGGACGACGGCTACCGTTACTGGCGCTTCAGTCACGCGCCGAGGGACGACTGGCCGGAGGGCCACGATTACGGGGACTGGGTCCGCGAGCGGGGCGGCGACCTGGACGCCCTGCGTTTCAGCGAGGACCGGGTGCCGCCGGAACTGCACCAGACGACCTGGGTCACCGAGTGCGCCCTCGAGTTCATCAACCAGCCCAGGGAAAGCGGCGCGCCGTGGATGCTGACGCTCAATCCCTACAGCCCCCACGAGCCGCTGATCCCGCCCACGGTCTATGCCGAAATGTTCGATCCGGCCGATATGCCCGGCCCCCATTTCCGTGAAAGCGACCTGGAACAGCAGGCGGAACTCGAGGGTGTGTTTTTCCAGTCCGAGTCGCGGCATCCCGAAGAATTCGAAGGCAAAAAGCAGCAGGCGCTCTACTATGCCATGATCCGGCAGATCGACGACCAGTTCGCCCGGATCATAGGCGAACTGGAGCGCACCGGTCAGCGGGACAATACCGTGATCATTTTCACCAGCGACCACGGCGAGTGCTTGGGCGACCACGGCCTGCTGTGGAAGGGCTGCCGGTTCTACGAGGGACTGGTACGCGTGCCCCTGATCTTCTCCCATCCCAGCCATATACAGGCGGATCTGCGAAGTGACGCGCTGGTCGAGTTGATCGACATGTCGGCGACCATGCTGGACCTGGGCGGCGTGGACCTGCCCGCGGACTTTCAGGGCCGCAGCCTGTTGCCTATTCTGACAGGCGAGGACGACCCGGGATTCCACCGGCCTTTCGTCCGCTCCGAGTATTACGACGCCGTTCACGCCGAGCCAATGAGCTACGCGACCATGTACCGGGACGAGCGGTACAAGCTGGTGTCGTATCACACCCATGGCAAGGGGGAACTGTTCGACCTGGAAACGGACCCCTGGGAATTCGAGAATCTGTGGGACGATCCCGACAGTAAGGACATAAAGCTGCGGTTGATCGAGGCGTCCTATAATGCTACCATGGTCCAGGACGTCGACCCGGGCGGCGCCTTGATCGCGGGGACCTGATCGCGTCGACAGGATCTTGCAAGAGTGTCTGCAGCGCTTTGAACGCGGGAACGTGAATGGCGGTTCCGGAGGAAACTGGATGATTGTTGATCGAGCCCGGCTGGAGGATGTGGAGGAACGGACGCTCGCGCCGTACGCCGTGATGAGCAGCGCTTGCAAGGGGCGAAGACACCCCGAGGAAGAGGCGCCCTGGCGGACGCCTTTCCAGCGGGACCGCGACCGGATCGTCCATTCGAAATCATTCCGCCGGCTGGAATACAAGACGCAGGTCTTCGTATACCACGAGGGAGACCACTACCGGACCCGTCTTACGCACACCATGGAGACGGCCGGCATATCGGAGACGATTGCGCGGAATCTTGGTGCAAACCTCGATCTGGCGGCGGCCATCGCCCTCGCCCACGACCTCGGCCATCCCCCCTTCGGACACTGTGGTGAAGAAGCGCTGGACAAGCTGATGGGGGAACACGGCGGATTCAAGCACAACGAGCAAAGTCTCCGGATCATCGATCTGCTCGAGTGGCGATACCCTACCTTCCCGGGGCTCAACCTGACGTGGGAAACGCGTGAAGGCATCGCCAAGCACAATGCCCCGCACGGCTTTGACGTGGACGAATTCCAACCCGGACAGTACGCTTCCGTGGAGGCACAGATTGCCAACATCGCCGACGAGATTGCCTATAATTCCCACGACCTGGACGACGGCGTCAGCGCTGGGATACTGAGTCTCGATCAACTGGCCGATCTGGATATCTGGGACGGCGCGATTCGAGAAGAGGTGGACAAGATGCGCCATCTCGACGCCACGCGCAGGCGCTACCGCATTATCAGGGCGTTGATCAATCAGCAGATCATGGACGTCGTACAGACGACGCACGACAATCTGGAACGCCACGGCGTGAAATCACCGGACGAGGTACGCCGACTGGACTTCCCCGTGGTGAATTACAGTGCCGATATGGGTGAAAAGAACAACCAGCTTCGCACCTTCCTGATGGAGAACTTCTACCGGCATTACCGATTGATTCGCATGTCCCGCAAGGCGACGCGGTTCATCGAAAGCCTGTTCAACGAATACCTGGCCGATTCGCGACAATTGCCCCCAACCGACCTCCGCCATTACGAGGAAGCGCTGTTGGAACGCAAGGTCTGCGACTATATCGCGGGGATGACCGACCGTTACGCCCTCAAGGAATACGAGCGGTTATTCGATCCTTACGAACGGGTATGAGGGACGGATGCTGTTATTTGGATACCAGGGACTTCCAGGTCCCTGGTCGGGTATTCACAGGATCCCTGAACGCGTCTCCACGGCCTGATTTTACTTGATTTTTCTCCTTAAATCCTTATAATACCCGCGGCGGAAAGCGCTGTCCTCAGGGTAGCGGACCGTGGGTGAAATTGGGGGGTCGTTCAAGGGTAGGACACATGGCTCTGGACCATGGAATCGGGGTTCGAATCCCTGCCCCCCAGTTCGAGTTTTTGCGCCTCTTCACGACTGATCATATAGCGTAACCACGAAAACAGGGTGGCAAAAACTTGACTAAGGACGGTGCGGAGGCATTATTTCCAGTAGTAACGTGGCGGTATCGTCTAGTGGTTAGGACGGGTGGTTCTCAGCCATCAAACCGGGGTTCGATTCCCCGTACCGCTATCCTAGACATTAACTCCTAGTCCGACCTATTGCCGGTGGTCCTCGTTAAGATCGCTTTTGAATTGATTCTCCAAGGCGGCCTTCGATCACCGGCTTTTTATATTGTGACTACGGATAGGTACGCGACCCGAAACACGTTATGAAGGTGTTTTGCGGCACTTTCCGAAGGATAACCCTATCATGCGATCGTTGAGCCTTCAGCTATTGCCCGACAAGAGAAGACATAAGGTGCTGGTCCCGGATTGGCCGGATCCGCCGGAGCCAACCGGCAACGAAGTAAAGACCAAAACGATCTTTACCGGAATTACGAACGGCACGGAACGGAACCAACTGATCGGCGGTAACTATGCGCCTGAGGATGATCAATTGCCCACCACCGGTTTCGGCTACCAGAATGTGGGACGGGTGGTAGAAGTGGGTCCCGACGTCCGTGAACTAAAGGAAGGCGATGTCCTTTTCTTAAGCGCGGTTCACGCGGAATTCGTCGTTATGCCGGAAGATGACCTGCTCATCAAGCTGCCCGATTCGGTCGACCGCAAAGAAGCTGCCTTACTGGGCATGGCCAGTGTAGCGATGCGCACCTGCCGCAACGCGGAGTTGCGCGTAGGAGAACGGGTACTGATTGTTGGTGCCGGTATCATCGGGCAGGTCGCCGCGCAGTTGGCGACCTGCATGGGCGCGCTTGTCACCCTCTGCGATATCGACGCAGGCCGCCTCGAACTGGCCAGGCAGATCGGCGCGGCCGAAGAGGTGCTCAACGTATCGGGCGACCGATGGGGAGTAGAAATCGATGATGGGTCATTCGATGCGGTGATCGACTTCGCGGGCGTTCCAGGCATGGAGGATCGACTCATCCTCGCGACGCGCTCCCGCGGACGGGTGCTGTTCATAGCCGGAAGGGACAAGGTGGCCTACACATTCAATCTTGGGCAGGGACGCGAAATCCAGTTGAAGCAGAACAGCCATTTTGACCGCCATGACCTGGTGAATACGTGCCGACTCGTCGACCGCGGATCGGTCAAACTGGCGCCGCTTATCCGTGATGTCGTACCGGTCAGCCAGGCAAGAAAGATCTACGACAGGTTGCGGGATGCCCCGGACGAATTGTTGGGAACGGTGTTTGAATGGTAGTCGTACCGCCTGCGACAGCTACTTGACCTCGGCCGGACTGCGTCCGTCATCGTGGCCGGAACTGCACGGCCAACTTCTCCGCCCACGCCCGGTTGGCGTTTATCGTGCGTCCGGCGTTGTGGGGCGTGTGCACCACGTTGTGACGACCGAGCAACGGATCGTCGAGGGGCAGGGGTTCCCGGTCCCACACGTCCGCCGACAGGCTCAGCTCATCCGCCAGCACCCGCCGCCGGACCGCGTCCATATCGCAGATCATGGCCCGGGTCACCAGCACCACCAGGCAGCCCTTGGGCAACGCGTCGATGTGCATCGCCTCGACCAGGCCCTCGGTCGAGTCCGTGAGCGGTAACATGGGCGCGAATATCTCCGCGTCGGAGACCAGCTGATCCAGGTGGTAGACCCGTCGCGAGCCGGCCCGGTGAAAACCCGGCTCGGCGGCGTACGGGTCCCAGGCCGCCACGTCGGCCCCCAGCATCGCCGCGAAGCTCGAATACCTGCTGCCGATATTGCCGGCGCCCACGATCCGCACGCGCTTGCCGCACAGCGTTCCGCTAGCAAAGACGGGATCGTCGCCGAACTGTTGACCCCGCGCCCCGGGGCGCCCCCGTCCATCGGGCGGCTCGTAGTCCCAGGGCGACTGGCTGTGGATGATTTCCCGGTGCAGCTGGGGGATCCTGCGCAGACCGCAGAGCGTCAACGCCAGGCCGAACTCCGCCACGGTCTGCGACCAGAACCCCTCGCTTGGATGGTCGTAGACGGCGACGCCGGCCTTGGCCAGGTACTCGCGGCATCCTTCGCCCAGTTGTCGTCCATAGGCCCCCTGGAAGGTCGCTTCCCGTAACGCCCTGAACAGCTTCAGACAGTCGTGGGTCACCGACAATCCGAGCGTAGCCAGCCGCGTCACCTGGCCCGGATCGTCCACGACTACACCCAGGGGGCGCTCGTCTCCGTGTGCAAGACGGATAAAGTCCGCTTCCGGCCAAAGGGTATGGAAGTGATCGGCGGCAAAGGGCCAGATGCCGTCGAAATCGGGATGTACGACGATCAGATCGCTCATGGTATTTGCCCTCCGGCTCGTTCGCTGTGATTCCTGAACATGAAGATGAGCGCTTCGTGTACCACCGGGATCGTTTCCGTTACATCCATACAAAATGTAATTGAACCGACCGCATTTCAACCAGTACGCGGCCATTCCTCCAAAATCCTTGACAACAGCACGTGAAGGGAAGTATCTAAATCCCATTGAGATCGCGGTCCAATCAGGGCGTCTCCGACTTCGGTCCAATTTGACCGACACATCGCTGGATTCCGCCCGTTTTCTACGATACGACTATATATGATGCGTGGTTCTTGCTACCTTGCGGGACGTTGGCTCGCCACTTTCCTGCTTTCCTTCCTGCTAACCGGATTCGCCTCCGCGCAGTCCATCGAACAGATGCAATCAGACCACCTGCTGAAAGTCGACCTGCTCTACATTGGCGCCCATCCCGATGATGAAAGCGGGGTCACGGCCACCTTCGCCAGGGAAGTCCTCGACGGCGGCGCCAGGGCGGGCATCGTGCTCATCACGCGGGGCGAGGGCGGCGGCAACGCCATCGGACGGGAACTGGGTCCCTCGCTGGGCATACTCCGGGAGGCCGAGATCCGGCGCTCCGCGGCCGAATACGGTGTGGACCTGGTCTACTTCCTGGACAAGACCGATTTCTTTTACACCCTCAGCGACAAGGCCACCTATGACGTGTGGGGCTACGAGGACACGCTGGGCAAGGTTGTGCGGTTGGTACGGCTGCTCCGGCCGGACGTCATCGTGACCATGTGGCCCGGACCGGGGACCCACGGACATCACCAGGCCGCGGCCCGCCTCGCCACGGAGGCCTTCACCGCGGCGGCCGAGCCTGAACAGTTTCCGGAACAGATAAACGACGAGTTTCTGCGGACCTGGCAGCCGATAAAACTCTATTACAATACCCGGCGCGAGGGTTCGATTTCCATACCCACGGGCGACATCTCCCCCAGCCGGTTCCTGAGTTACGCCGAGATCAAGTCCCTGGCCCTGCGCAACTTCCGGTCGCAGGGTTTCGACCGAAGGGCCACGGTTCCGCCGCGCAGTGCAAGGGCGGAGTCGTTCCTGCTGGTGAAGACCCTCGTGCCGCCGTCACCGGAAGGCATCAACACGCTTCTTGGCGGCCTGGAAGGGCCGCGCGAGCCAGGCATCGTCCTGGGTCCTCCGCCTTCGTCCGAACCTCTTTCCATCGGCATGGTGCCCCGTTCGGACATCGTCCGGTACCGCCGCTGGGCCGAAGAACACCAGGTATCGTGGGTCGCGGGCCTGCTCCCCGCCGCGCTGTCCATCGGATCGGGCATGACCGGCGCCCTGGAGGTGGACGTGACCAGCCGGAGTTCCCAGGGTGCAGCGGGCCGGGTGAAACTCGATCTGCCCGATGGCTGGGCGGACACATCTCCGGAAGCGGATTACGGGGTTCAGGGCGGGAGCGAGACGACCGTTTCATTCAGCGTGCACGTGCCTGATCACGTGGAGCAGGGAAGCTACCCGGTCCAGCTGTCGACCACCTCGTCTGGCCGGACTGTGGAGAGCAGCGGCATGATCGACGTGTTGCCGGTCATGGATCTCGCACCGGCGGCGGGTCCCGTGCGGATTGACGGAGATCTCACCGACTGGGACGGCATTGAGACGCATGCGATCACATCGGGCCATCTCTGGTCGGGTTCCGTGCCGGGCGGCGATGCCGACTGCAGCGCGGTGTTTCGTACGGCCTATGACCGGGAAAACCTGTATGTCGCCGTGGACGTGAGCGACGACGTGGTGGTCTGCAATATCGCCCCGGACGACGTCAAGGGACACTGGCGTTCCGACGCCGTGGAGATCTGCGTCGATCCGTCCGGCCAGAGCGACAACACGTTGACGGTCTTCAAGGCGGGCATCTTTCCCGGCACCACGGCGGGAACGGAGCCCAGGGCCGCCCGGGACGCCGACGCCAGGCAGGGCGTGATCGAGAAGACGGCACGGGGTATGCGTGTGGCGTCCAGGTTTACCGATTACGGCTATGTGATCGAAGCCGCCATCCCCTGGTCCGACATGCCCGGCCGCACGGCGCCGTCCACCGGGCATACCATCGGGTTCAACGTAGTGATCTACGATGGCGACGAAGCGGATGCCGGCCCGGGTGCCAACATCGGCAAGGCCCGCCTGGCCTGGTCCTACCGGCCTTCCGCGCAGGCCCTGCCCTACTACTATGGCCGCGCCGTGGTCCGGTAAGTCTGCCGCCGTGCCGGATTCCATGCCCAAACATTCTCAGAATACAACATCATTCATCGGACGGGCAGATCGCCGTCTTGCTCGGAGGAATCGGAATTGAACCGCGACGAGGCGCTGGAACTGCTACACGAACACACGAAGACGGACAGTCTGCGGAAACACGCCCTGGGGGTGGAGGCCGCCATGCGGCACTACGCCGGGAAGTACGGCGAGGACGAGGAGAGATGGGGCATCGTGGGCCTGCTGCACGACTTCGACTACGAAGCCACGCCCGATCCGAAGGACCACCCCATGCGCGGGGCCAAAATCCTGGAGAGTAAGGGATATCCCGAAGACGTCATCTACGCCATCAAGTCACACGCCACCTACCTTGGTCTCGAACGCCGCAGCTTGATGGACAAGACCCTCTTCGCCGTCGACGAACTCGTGGGTTTCATCACGGCCGTCGCTCTCGTGCGTCCCTCCGGAAGTGTGCACGAGGTGAAAGTGAAATCCGTCCGCAAGAAGATGAAGGCGATCGCCTTCGCTCGCGCCGTGTCCCGCGAGGACATCATCGAAGGCGCGGAGAGCCTGGGACTCGACCTGGGCGACCATATCGCCAATGTCATCGAGGCCATGCAGGGTGAGGCGGTAGCGCTCGGTCTGGCCGGTTCGTAGTGATTACGTCGGTTCCATCATCCACAGTACCTGATTTCTCAGCTGGAAGTCGTACCGGAGGCAGGACCGGCCAGCTTGTTTTTGCACTGGCTGCCATCCCCTATGCCGGGCATCCCCTCCTGTTGCGAGTCGTACTCAGTACCCTCCGAATCCATTGACCCGCATATGAATCCAGTGTAACATGTAACGCGTGTTCACCATCCCGTCTTCTTACTGATATTGACTTTGCGGATTCAGCGGTCATGCACCCTGACAAGGAAACCATAGTAAAAGCCCGGAAAGACTGGGAAGAAAAGAAGCTCGATCCGTCGCTGGAACGGCTGCCGGAGCGCCGAGACCGTTTCGAGACGGGATCCGGGATCCCCGTACAGCGGCTGTACACGCCCGAAGATTCATCGGACATCGATCCGGACGCCGATATCGGGACGCCCGGGGAATATCCATTCACCCGGGGCATCCGCCCGACGATGTACCGGGGCCGTCTCTGGACGATGCGCCAGTACGCCGGATTCGGTTCGGCTGAAGAGACCAATGCACGATACCGGTACCTGCTGTCACAGGGTCAGACCGGGCTCTCCGTGGCCTTCGATCTGCCCACCCAGATCGGTTACGATTCCGATCACCCCATGGTGGAGGGAGAAGTGGGCCGGACCGGGGTGGCCATCTCCACCATCGACGACATGCGTACCCTCTTCGACGAGATCCCGCAGGAGTCCGTCAGCACTTCGCTCACCATCAACGCCACGGCCACCGTCCTCGTAGCACTATACGCGGCTGTGGCTGAAGAGCGCGGCGTGCCCTGCGATCGTCTCGCGGGCACGGTGCAGAACGACATCCTGAAGGAATACATAGCCAGGGGCACCTTCATCTACCCTCCCGGTCCCTCTATGCGCCTGGCCACCGACCTTATCCGGTATTGCGCCGACAGCATGCCGAAGTGGAACCCCATCAGCATCAGCGGTTACCACATACGGGAAGCGGGGGCCACCGCCGTGCAGGAGGTCGCCTTCACGCTCGCCAACGGCCTGGGCTACGTGAAGTCGGTCATCGACGCGGGCATGGACGCGGACGCCTTCGCGCCGCAGCTTTCGTTCTTTTTCAATGCCCACAACCAGTTTTTCGAAGAGGTGGCCAAGTTCCGCGCGGCCCGGCGACTCTGGGCCCGGCTCATGCGGGAACGGGTGGGCGCCAGGAATCCCCGG
>LXNJ01001460.1_pt1 | contig 13932 bp, 11 predicted proteins | sample 809081 | NCBI WGS metagenome assembly LXNJ01 (sample SAMN04870510, study PRJNA318959) | sponge metagenome | biome: sponge; feature: marine sponge reef; material: water | host: Petrosia ficiformis | place: Greece: Milos, Mediterranean Sea | collected 2013-05-29 | depth 5-7 m
CCCCGGCCCGGCGTCGACCCGGCGCCGCAGATGCCGGTGCACGCGTTCGGTGGCACGCCGCACTTGAACGGCGCAGGGGATCTGGACGAGATCAGTCAGCAAGTGCTCACCAACGGCTACAACAACGAGGAGTTCGATCACGAGTCCGTCAGCTTCGACGTGACATGGGATGCCAGCGAGGGCGTGACGGTCCGGTACCTTTTCGGCTACTCGGACTTCGAGTACACGTTCGACTTCGACAACGACATCTCCGACGGCGAGATCTCGCAAAACTCGCTAACCGTTCTCGAGGATGTCTACACCTACTCCCACGAGCTACAGCTCCTCTGGGACATGAGTGATCGCCTCGAACTCACCGCCGGTGTCTACAACTTCTACAGCAACCGCCTGCAGGACTACACCATCACCAATATCGCCGCGCAGGGTCGGGTAACGAACGCGGCGAACTACGGCTTCCTCGACGCGCCGCTGCCGTTGTTCGGCGGGGCGTCCATCATGCAGGTCGCCGGCATCGGGCCCGCCGTCTCCTTGGACGAAGTGCCCATCGGCACGACGTTGTCCGGGCGCTGGGTCGGTGGCGACGGCTCGGGCGACATCTATCGGCACAAGAACAAGAGCGAGAGCGACCAATACGCCGTATTCGCCCAAGGAACCTACCGCATCGACGAACGATGGGCGTTGACGGCCGGTGTGCGCTGGGCGGAAGACGACAAGACCGTATTCGAGAACCGGGGCGGGTACGTCGAGATCGACTTTCTCGGCGGATTCGCCGCGCTGTATCCGTTCCTACTACCGTCTCCCGCCCTCGTCGTCGGCCAGACGAACCTGAGCATGACGAACATACTCATGGGTGCCGCGCTGCCGACCGGGAATCCCGCCAACCCCATTATTCCTACCTGCGCCTACACCGACCCCGAGTGCGAAACGCCGCTGCGTCTCGCGGGGATTCCGCTGAGTTGGGCGGGACGCGCCGAGGACAGCAATACCTGGGGCGACGTGAGCTGGCGGCTGAACCTCGACTGGACACCCGACGACAACACCCTCGTCTACCTGTCCGGCACGACCGGCTATCGAGCCGGCGGCTACGGTCTCGGTATCGCGGACGCACGGGCCGGCGAAGCGGGCAGCATCACGCCGCTGTCCTACGACCAGGAGCACGTTCTCGCCTTCGAACTCGGCTACAAGGGCACGCTTCTCGACGAGACCCTTCAACTCAACATGGCGGTCTACACCTACGACTACGAGAACTACCAGGATCAGATCGACGCCTACGATCCGATCCAGGACGTCGTCCGCGACGTGCCGACGAACACGGGCGACGCGCGCAATTCCGGATTCGAAGCGGACATCACCTGGTTGCCGACCGATGCGCTCACCATCAACGCCAACTACTCGTTCGCCGATACCGAATACCAGGACAGCTACGCGATCGCCGAGGACGACAACCCGGCGCGACCCGTGCCGCTCTTCGGCAACCGCGTCACCGACCTGATCGGCAACAACCTAAAGCGCATCCCGGAACAGAAGGCCACGTTTTGGGCGAGCTACGAATGGCTCGTGGTGACCGGTCGCCTCATCGCCAGCGGCAGTCTCAGCTACACGGGCGCCTACTACACCAGCCAGATCGAACGAGACCTGGACAAGGTGCCGGCCCGCACCCGGGTGGATGTGAGGCTCACCTGGTGGAATACGGACGAATCCCTGCGCGTGTCGGCCTTCGTCGACAATCTCTTCGACGCGAACAACCTGCGCGGCATTGGCACGGGCGACCACAACAACTTCTACCGGTTGACCGGTTCGTTGCTGTACCCGCGCTATTGGGGAATCGATGTGCGGAAGACGTTCGGGTCCTGAAACACCCGCCAGGCTACCGAGGAGACACATACGTAGGGGCCGCCCTGGGGCCGCCCTTGTGGCGGCCCGTGCCGACCATCCGCCGCCGTTCGTGACGGTCGGTACGCATGGCGCGCCATCATGTAGGCAGAAACGATGTCATGCGGCATGATCAGAACGCAGATCGAAGCCGGGCTGACACCTTGAAGATCAAGAGCATACGAGCCGTCCAACCCGCCTCGCCGTCGGCGCCCAACGATTGGCGAACGTCGCTGGGCCAGATCCTGATGACCGTCGAGACGGACGATGGTCTGACGGGCTACGGGGTGGGCGGGGGTGGGCGAGCGTCCATACACGTCATCGAAACCGTCATCCGGCGGGCATTGGCTGGACAGGACTCGACGGATGTCGAGGGACTGTGGGAGGCGATGTACTCGCTAACGCTGGCGTACGGTCCGAAGGGTCTCGCCATCATGGCGATGAGCGGCGTGGATCTCGCCTTGTGGGATCTCCGGGCGAAGCGCGCCTCCCTTCTGCTCGCGCAGGTGCTTGGAGACGAGTTGCGGCCGAGTGTGCCGGGCTACCGAACCGGCAGGTCTCCCGAAGCGTGGATCAACGAAGGCACCGATGGGTTCACCGCACGCAAGCTTAGTCTCGCGATGTCGGGCAACCATACTGTCGGCGATGTGGTCGATCGGCTTTGGCGCGTTCGTCGAGCACTCGGGCCGGACGTGCAAACCACTCGCGATGCGTTTTGCCCCGCCACATCCCCCGGCAGCACTCCAACCTTGCCGCTGCCTTTTGGTTTTTTCGTCAACGGGTTTACGTGGGCGATCGTCTGCTAGTCCTGTTCCAGCACGTCGTCGTGCCCGGAGTCGAGGAGGTTCCCCCGCTGACCAAAAGCGGTCAAGGCTAGCACGCTGTCGGTCCTCGTCCACACCGCAAATCGGAACTCAGGAAACGTCTGCGTCGAAAATGGCTGCGATGTAGTCGTAGCCTGGGGTGCCGCGATCCTGTTGGAACAGGATGTGTTTCTCCGCGAACAGTTCGCGCGTCCACGACCCGTCGTCATATTTGCGCTGTAGCTCTCGCGTGGTGGACACGATGAAGGAGTCCAAGCTGACGCTGGAGACACCTCGCGGGGGTTCCATCGCTCGAGCCAGCGTCGGCAATCTCTCGTGCAGTTGCGCCTTATCGTCTTTTGCGTAAGCGGGCGCGTGCATCATCCTGTGCGGCTCGATGAAGACGACTCGTTGGGCATCGTCTTCCTTGATCCATAGTATGAAATCCGGGTGCCGCTTGTGATCGCCTCTGCCCGGCCTCCTGGGTCGACGGTAACGGACGTGCCGGTCTCCGGGACCAGGATGTGCTCTACCTCCCTCGTGAAGTCTTTTCCTTCATCCAGGCGCGGGATCTCCAAGCCTTCGTCGAGCCATTGTTTGCTGGTCCGGATCGGCAGGCGTAGCTGCAGGGGCTCTTCGACGACGACGCCCTCGCGTTCCAGATCTTCTCTGAATCGCGTCATGTAGTTGACGCGCAATGCATAAACGTCCAGACGTCGTGGTGAGGTCTTCCTGAAGCATTGGCAGCCACCGAGTTTCGACGATGCCTGGTATGCACGTGTCTCGGAAGATTCACGGTCCTTTACGATTGCAGATCGGTTCGTCCGCGAGCAGTTGCCGCAGCATCGTGAGGGGTACGGAGACGATTTTGTCGGCATACTTGATCGAATCGCAAGCCCACGAGGTCAGCCCGGTTTCGAGTTCCGGTAACGCTATTCGTAGAGCGTGATCTCGGGCAACGAGGATGTCCGCGATGTCGTCGACCGGGTTCGGAAAGCACTCGGGCCAGACGTGCAAATCATGGGCGATGCGTTCATGACACTTGACGTGGAGACCACGCTCAGGATCGCCGATGGACTCGTGGACGTTGACCTCGGTTGGTTCGAAGAGCCGCTTCCCGCGGACGACCTGGCGGGCTATGCACGCCTGAGGGACGAGTGTCCCATTTCCATTGCCGGTGGTGAGCACGGGTTCACCGCCAAGGCGTTGAGTATGCATCAACCCATTGATAATAATGCATTTTCCCAGCGTTGTCCATTTCGGATGCCGGTTTCGTTACGTATTGCGTGGCGAGATCTTGCGGCTCGGCCGGCGAGCGCTCCGCGCCAGAGATGGAAGCCCGACGGGCCGAGACCCGGTACTCCGGGGCTCGGTGTGCAACACGACAGCCCGGCCCCGTAGGGGTTGTCGGAATCTGCACTCCTCGGCGTGAACTCGGCTACCGGCCGACACGAACTGGCTCGACGGTGGACTCCACCGCTAACCTGCGTCGGCGAACGGTCGGTCCGACGAAGTCGTTGAACCGACCGCCTTTTTGTGTATATTGATACACAACGAGGAGCAGTGTTGGAACGTAACAGCGGAAAGCTCATCCGCATGCTTCAGCAGGACGGCTGGGAGCATGTGGCCACCAATGGGAGCCATTGGCAATTCAGGCACCCTGCCAAGCGGGGGCGGGTCACGATACCGCATCCGAAAAAGGACATACCGCACGGAACGGTGGCGTCGATCTACCGGCAGGCGGGATGGAGCGCGTAAGGAGGAAGAGACGATGCGCTATGTATCCTTCATCCACCGGGACGAGGCCGGTTACGGTGTCAGCTTCCCTGACTTTCCAGGGTGCGTGTCGGTCGGCGATACGGTCGATGACGCCGTTCGCCACGGCGGCGAGGCCCTGGCGTTCCACGTCGAAGGCCTTGCAGAGGACGGCGAGGCGATTCCGGAGCCACGCACGATCGCCGCCATCAAGGCCGACCCTGAACTGACGGACTGGCGCAGGGAGGCCGACCTCGTGCTGATCCCACTCCTTCTCGACCGGGGATCCTCGCGACGGGTCAACATTTCCCTCGACCGCGGCCTTCTAGAAGCGATCGACGACGAGGCCAGACAGCGCCGGATGACCCGTTCGGCATTCCTGGCGACAGCGGCGCGACGGGAGATCGAGGCCACGTAGCGTAGAGGCGAGATGCAGAGGGGAGCGCGTCCCCAAGGGCGTCCCTAAGGACGTCCCCTACGTTGCGCCTGGCCTCGTAGGGGCGACGTTATCGCACCCGCCCGACGGGGCGCCGTCGCCCGCGGCGTAACCCCTACGTGCGCTTGGGGAATCGCCGATAGGGATGCCCGGCAAGAGCTGACTCGTCCAGGTCCATTCCGAGCCCTGGGTCCTGTGGCACCTCGATGTATCCGTCGACGACGCGCCAGGGATCACGTGCGATCTTGTGGCCGAGTTCCTCCAGGTTCACGAAATACTCGGTGATCAAGAAATTCGGCATGGTCGCCGCAGCGTGCGCCGTTGCGGCCAATCCCACCGTCGTGCTGTTGTAGTTGTGCGGTGACACGGCAACGAAATACGCCTCGGCCATGGCGGCGATTTCCTTCAATTCCAGGATGCCGCCGACGTTGCACACGTCGGGATTGATGATGTCGGCCGCGCCCCGCTCGAACACCTCGCGAAAGTCGAACTTGGTGTACAGCGCTTCGCCGGTCACGACGGGAATGTGGATGTCGCGTTTCGCCCGCGCCAGCGCGGGAATGTTCTCGGCCAATACCGGTTCCTCGAACCAGAACGGCGCGGCGCATTCGATGGCCCGGGCGATCCGCACGGCATGCATGGGGGCCAAGCGCCGATGCATCTCGACGAGGATGTCCACATCGGCACCCACCGCATCGCGCACGGCGAGTACGTTCTCGATCGCGCGGCGTTCGACGTCCTTGTCGACGAACGTGCGCCAGGGACCCGGCACGGGATCGAACTTCAGCGCGCTGAAACCGCGCTCGACGACTGCTTCGGCCTTGGCCCCCAACTCCGCGGGGGACCGGGCGCCGCCGGACCAGCCATTCGCGTAGACCCGAATCCGATCTCGACACGCGCCGCCAAGCAGCGCGTGCACGGGCATCCCGGCGACCTTGCCCTTGATGTCCCAAAGCGCCTGCTCAAGTCCGCTAAGCGCGCAATAGAAGTCCATCGATCCCCGCCGCGCCGCGAAATCGTCAAAGGCCGTCTGCGTGAACTCCTTGATGCGGCCCGGATCACGTCCGATCAGATAACGCTTGATCTGATCGAGGTGTGCGGTGATTTGAAGGTCGCGGTCCGACTGCGTGTAGCACTCACCCCAGCCGTAGACATCGCTGTCGGTGTCGATCCGAACGAAGCAGAGGTTCTTGCCGCGCCCGGGGTGGACCAGGAAGTGTCGGACGTCGGTGATCTTCATCGGGTCGACTCGCGTCAAGCTCGGTGGTTTCTCTTTGATACTCGTTTGATTGTAACGGGGCCTGCTCGCGTCTTGGTCTCAAGGTTGCTCGCGAGGTCTGCATTTGCGCCGAGTGGTGTGCAGAGCGGTTGGTTTGCACCGGCATGAATGCCACCATGTGGCCCTCGATCTCTCGCTTGGGAAGTGCTGTGCGAGTTCTGACAATGACCGAATTCAAACGACAGGCCAGTCAGATTCTCGACGAGAAGAAGCCGTAGTCATTCTCCGCAACAGGAAGGTGGAGGGCTACTACCTGCCGATTGAGTCCTTGGCCGTCGACACGATCGACGACGTCCGCGTAACGGAACTGACCCAAACGATTCTCGATCAACGATCGGACGCGCTCAACTTTCTTGCAGGAGCGGTCAATCCGTCACTTCCACCCCGTGCCAGAACGCCACGCGCGACTCGATCTGACGGGCGGCTGGTTTCGGCGAAGGGTAGTACCAGACGGCATCGCGGTTGGTCTCGCCGTCGACGTTTAGGTGGTAGTAGTGCGCCGTACCCTTCCACGAGCAGACGGTGGTGGTTTCGCTGGGCGCAACGAGATCGTCAACCAGCGCGGCACGCGGGAAGTAGTGGTTGCCCTCGACCACGACCGTGTCTTCGCTGTCGGCAATCACCCGGCCGTTCCAGACCGCCTTCACGCCGCGGTCTCCGTGTGCGAGAAGACGGAAGGCGTGCCGCGCAGGCTGATCCGGTGCAATAGTCGGGTGTCGTCGGGACCCGTTGCGGCGCTCATCGGTGTCGCACTGTGCATGGTCGTCGGATTGTCCCACATGATGAGATCGTGGACGCGGTAGGTGTGGCGACTAACGAACCGGTCCGCAAAGGCGTGTTCGCACAATTCGTTCAAAAGCGCTTCTGCTTCCGCTTTTTCCATGCCGACGATGCCCTGGCTTGTCCCGGTGATGGCGTACAGGGTCTTCTGGCCAGTGACGGGGTGGCGCCTCACCAGCGGATGGGTGACGGTCGTACTCTGATCCCATCCCTTCGGCGGAATGGGGACATGGTCATCCGGCCGCGCCGCAACCGATACGCCGTGGCGGTGGATGACGGTCAGGTCATCGATCCTGCGCTTCGTGGACTCGGGCAGCGCCGCATAGGCGGCGGCCATGTCGCAGAACCTGGTCTCGCCGCCGTGCCTGGGTGCTTCTACCGAGTACAACGTGGTGATGGAGGACACCTTGTTCCGAAACGACTGATCGGTGTGCCAGTGCGCTGCGCCAAGCCTGCGAGTCTCGGTGTCGATGCCTACATTGGTGATATGGGCGATCTCGGGGAAATCGGGATCGCCGCTCAAACGGATCGGGTCGCCGACTCGCCGGGCGAACTCGACGAACTGCGGTTTGGTTAGTCCCGTGGTTCGAAGCACAACGAATCGCTGCTCGTAGAGGCACAGGAGAATCCGCTTCAGGGCAGCGTCGCCAAGGCATGGCACGTCGGTGAGAGGGACCTCGGCACCGAAGGGCCCGTTCAAGGGTTCCACGCAAAACCTCAACCGTTGCATCCAGACAAGACCCGTGTCGGCGCAGAGTATATGTCTGCCGAGTGCACCTTCGATACGGGAGGCACGACCTCAGCCTTGGCTCGCGACGTAGGTAAGCAGATGCTATGGTTCCATAGCAATTGATAGGTCGAGGATGTATTGGCGATGGCAACCGTTCAAATCAACGCCAGGGTGGACGAGACCCTCAAGATCGCGGTGGAGCGCTATTGTCGGTCGCGTGGCATTGTGATGAACCACTTCATTCAGGAAGCCTTGCTGGATCGCTTGGAGGAACTCGAGGACATCGAGGACTTGAAACAGATCCGGCACGAACCGACTCGGCCGATGTCCGAGGTTCTGAAGGATCTCAAACTCGATGGCACGTTATGAGATCGAGATCAGTCGAACGGCCGAGAGGCAGTTGAGGAAACTTCCCCGCAGCGACCAAGAGCGCTTGGTCCGGGCGATCCTGACGCTTGCGAATGATCCGTTTCCCCGCAGCGCGAGAAAGCTCTCCGGATACGACGATGTCTTTCGAATCCGCGTCGGAAGCTACCGAGTCATCTATAGCGTCTCGACAGCCACACTGATCGTCATCGTATTGAAGGTGGGCCACCGCAAGGATGTCTACCAGTAGTTCCCCATCGCGGCGCTGGTCTTTTGCGCAAGCCTCTGCGCGGTCGGTTATGCTTGCGGGTCGCTTTAGCGCAACAGCACGATGTCCGAACTCGATCGACAACTGACCCTTGGCCTGCCACGGCCCCGTGGACTCTACGATCCGGCGCAGGAGAAGGATTCCTGCGGCGTCGGCTTCATCTGCGACATCAAAGGCCGGGCCAGTCGCGAGATCATCGATTCCGCCGGCCACATGAACTGCTGCATGGTGCATCGGGGCGGCCTCGGCTACGAGAAGAACACCGGTGACGGTGCGGGCCTTCTCACCGGACTACCCCACAAGTTTCTCGCCAAGGCGGCGAAGCGCGATCTGGGCATCGATCTACCCGCACCGGGCCACTACGGGGCCGGTATCGTCTTCCTGCCGCGCGATACGGGCGAACGGGCGCGTTGCAAGGCGGTGATCGAGGAAGAGATCGCCGACGCCGGACAGCGCCTGTTGGGGTGGCGGCTCGTTCCCACGCGACCCGACGAGGCGGATGTCGGCAACGCGGCCCGGGCGTCGATGCCGGCGATCGAGCAGCTGTTCATCGGCAGCGACCTCGAAAGCGATGCCTTGGAGCGCAAGCTCTATCTCATTCGCAAGGCGGCCACGCACCGCCTGCGCACCGACGAGAGCCTTACCGAGCGGCTGTTGCTGTTCTTCGTCAGCCTGTCCGCCAAGGTTATCGTCTACAAGGGCATGCTGACGCCGCACCAACTGTTCCCCTTCTACCCGGACCTGGAGGACGACGACTACGAGTCGCATCTCGCCATGGTGCATTCGCGGTTCTCCACCAATACCTTCCCGTCCTGGGACCGTGCGCAGCCGAACCGCTTCATGAGCCACAACGGCGAGATCAACACCCTGCTCGGCAACAAGAACTGGATGAACGCCCGCCAGGGCGTGGTCGAGAGCGACCTGTTCGGCGACGACCTCACCAAGCTGTTCCCGGTGGTCGAACCGGATTGCTCGGACTCCGGTACCTTCGACAACGTCCTGGAGTTCCTGCTGATGACCGGGCGTACGCTCCAGGAAGCGGTGCTCATGATGATCCCGGAAGCCTGGCAGCAGCACCCGACCATGGACCCGGCGAAGCGGGCGTTCTACGAGTACCACGCCTGCCTGATGGAACCCTGGGACGGTCCGGCGTCCATCGCCTTCACCGACGGCACCTACATCGGTGCCGTGCTGGACCGCAACGGGCTGAGGCCTTCGCGGTACTACGTCACAGAAGACCACAAGTGCATCATGGCCTCCGAAGTCGGTGTCGTGGATGTCGATCCAGCCAAAGTGGTTGCCAAGGGGCGCCTGCAGCCCGGCAAGATCTTCCTGATCGACTTCGAGGCGGGCCGGCTGATCCCGGACGAGGAGATCAAGTCGGAGTGGGCCGGCCGCCGTCCCTACGGCGAGTGGCTGGAACGTCAGCGCGTCGAGTTGGACGACCTGCCGAGTGCCAAGGCCGGCGGTTTCGACAAGGCAACCCTGCTGCCACGAATGCAGGCTTTCGGCTACACGGCGGAGACCATGCAGTTCATGCTCCAGCCGCTCGTGACCGAGTTGCGCGATCCCTTGGGATCCATGGGCAACGACAGCGCGCTGGCGGTGATGTCCGACAAGCCGCGCATGCTCTACGACTACTTCAAGCAACTGTTCGCGCAGGTCACGAATCCGGCCATCGACTCCATCCGCGAGGAAGTCATCATGGCGCTGGAATGCGCCATCGGCCCGGAACGCAACCTGCTCGACGTCACGGAGGAACACGCGCACCGGTTGCGTGTGCCGCACCCCATCCTGTCGAACGACGAATTGGCGGCTCTCAAGAGCATCCGACATCGAGGCTGGCGATCGCGCACCATCGACATCGCGTTCCCCCGGGCGTCCGGCGAGGCCGGCCTGTTGGCTGCTTTCGACCGGATTTGCGACGAGGCGACGGTCGCGATCGAGGATGGCATCGAGATCATCGTCCTGAGTGACCGCGCCATCGGTCCGGACAACGTCCCGATCAGCGCCTTGGCGGCCACCGGTGCCGTGCACCACCACTTGGTGCGTACGCTGGCCAGGACGCGGGTCGGGTTGGTCGTGGAGACCGGCGAGGCACGGGAAGTCCATCACCACTGTCTGCTGATCGGGTTCGGCGCGGACGCCATCAACCCCTATCTCGCCTTCGAGGCGCTGTGGGATGCCCGGCGCAACGGCTACCTGGTGGAGGCCGATCACATCACCGACGACGCCGGGGTCGTGGACGCGTACAAGAAAGGCGTCGGCAAGGGCATGCTCAAGGTAATGGCCAAGATGGGCATTTCCACGCTCCAGTCCTACAAGGGCGCGCAGATCTTCGAAGCCGTGGGGCTCGCCGACGACGTGGTGGAACGCTGCTTCAAGGGCAGCGCGAGTCGCGTCAAGGGCGTCGGCTTCGACGTCCTCGCGGAAGAGATGCAACGTCGCCACGCCTTCGGTTTCCCGCCCCGGGACGTGGTCTCGCTGCCGGTGCTGCCGAATCCCGGCGACTTCCACTGGCGTCGTCACGGTGACACCCACATGTGGGACCCCGAGTCCATCGCCAATCTGCAGGTGGCTGCTCGGGGCGATGACGAAGAAGCCTACCGGCGGTTCGCGAGACAGGCCAACGAGGAAAGTACCAAGCGGTCGAGCCTGCGCGGACTCTTGACCTTCAACGAAGGTGCCAACGGCGGCGAGATTCCGCCCGACGACGTGGAACCGGCATCGGAGATCGTCAAGCGCTTCGCCACCGGGGCGATGAGCTTCGGTTCCATCTCCAAGGAAGCCCACGAGAGCCTGGCCATCGCCATGAACCGTATCGGCGGCAAGTCGAATACGGGCGAAGGCGGCGAAGACGACGAGCGGTTCATTCCACTCGCCAACGGCGACTCGAAGCGCTCGGCCATCAAGCAGGTGGCGAGCGGGCGATTCGGGGTGACGGTCAACTACCTGACCAACGCCGACGAACTGCAGATCAAGATCGTCCAGGGCGCGAAGCCGGGGGAGGGCGGCGAACTTCCGGGTCGCAAGGTCGACGACTACATCGCCCGGATCCGTCACTCGACGCCCGGTGTGGGGTTGATCAGTCCGCCACCGCACCACGACATCTACTCCATCGAGGATATCGCGCAACTCATCCACGATTTGAAGAACGGCAACCCCGAGGCCCGCATCAGCGTGAAGTTGGGCGCGGAGATCGGTGTCGGCACCGTGGCGGCGGGCGTCGTCAAGGCCCGGACGGATCACCTGGTGATTGCCGGCGATACCGGCGGCACGGGGGCATCGCCGTTGACGTCGATCAAGCATGCCGGTGTGCCTTGGGAACTCGGCATTGCGGAGACCCACCAGACGCTGGTTATGAACAACCTTCGCTCCCGCGTCGCGCTGCAGACCGATGGTCAGTTGAAGACCGGTCGAGATGTCGCCATCGCCGCCTTGCTGGGCGCGGAGGAGTTCGGTTTCGCGACCGCGCCGCTGGTCGCCATGGGCTGCATCATGATGCGCAAATGCCACCTGAACACCTGTCCGGTGGGTATCGCGACCCAGGATCCGGATCTACGCCGTAAATTTGCCGGCGCCCCGGAGCATGTCGTCAACTACTTCTTCATGATCGCCGAGGAACTGCGTCTCATCATGGCGAAACTCGGCTTCCGCACCGTCAACGAGATGATCGGCCGAGTCGACGCGCTCAAGGTGGAAGCCGCAGTGGCGCATTGGAAGGCGAAGGGACTCGACTTCTCCGCCATTCTTGAACCCGCCACGGCGCCCGAGAACTGCCTGGGCGTGTACCGGATACACGACCAGGACCACGGTCTCGCGCATGCCATCGACAACCAGTTGATCGATTACGCGAAGTCGGCCATCGAGAAGGGCGAGCGCGTGTACCGGGAGTTGCCGATCGTCAACGTCAACCGCGTTGTCGGCGGAATGCTGTCCAACCACATCATCCGGGAAGTCGGACCGGGCATGCTTGCTGACGGCTCGATCCACTTCAAGTTCACCGGTAGCGCCGGACAGAGCTTCGGTGCGTGGTTGGCCAAGGGTGTCACCCTGGAGGTCGAAGGCGATGCCAACGACTACGTCGGCAAGGGGCTCTCCGGGGGCCGGTTGATCGTGTACCCGCCGAAGTCGAGCCAGTTCAAGCCGGAGGAGCAGATCCTGATCGGCAACGTCGTGCTCTACGGTGCGACGTCGGGCGAGTGCTTCTTCCGAGGCGTCGCGGCCGAGCGATTCTGCGTGCGTAACAGCGGCGCACACGCGGTGATCGAAGGCGTTGGCGATCACGGCTGCGAATACATGACCGGCGGCCGCGTAATCATCCTCGGCCCGACCGGGCGCAACTTCGCTGCGGGGATGAGCGGCGGTGTCGCCTATGTGCTGGACGAGGACGATTCTTTCGCAGGGCAATGCAACCCCGGCATGGTCGACCTGGAGCCCCTGGTTGCCAAGGCCGACGTCGAGGAAGTGCGTTCGCTTGTCGAGAAGCATCAGCGGTACACGGGTTCGTCGGTCGCGGCACGTGTGCTCGACGACTGGGACCGGGCTTGCGGCCGGTTCGTGAAGGTCATGCCGCGCGACTACAAACGCGTACTGGAGGAGCGCAAAGTCGCGCTGCGAAAGGAGCGGCAGCCCGTCGTGGCGCAGGTGGCGGCTAGCGGTGGGTAAAGGAGCCCTCAGCCGGGGAGCGCGAGGGGGTACCCCTCGCAAGAAAATAACCGGATTCAAGGAGTACGTTCGCGACGCGGCCCCCTATCGAAATGCGGTGGAACGCGTTGCGGATTTCCGGGAGATATACACTGGGCACGACCTCGCCCGGCTCAACACCCAGGCGGCGCGTTGCATGGACTGCGGGGTGCCGTTCTGCCAGTCGCCGGACATGGTCCACGGCCGCAGCGGGTGCCCGATCCACAACTTGATCCCGGAGTGGAACGACCTGGTCTACCGCGATCAGTGGCGCGACGCCCTGGACCGCCTCCACAAGACCAACAACTTTCCCGAGTTCACGGGCCGCGTCTGTCCGGCGCCCTGCGAGGGCTCGTGCGTGCTCGGTATCACGGACCCGCCGGTGACCATAAAGAACATCGAGATGGCCATCATCGACCGCGGCTTCGAGGAGGGCTGGGTGGTACCGGTTCCGCCCGAAGCCCGCACCGGCAAGCGTGTCGCCGTGGTCGGATCGGGACCGGCGGGACTCGCGGCGGCGGCGCAACTCAACAAGGTCGGGCATGCCGTTACCGTCTACGAACGCGCCGACCGGATCGGCGGGCTCCTCATGTACGGCATCCCGAACATGAAACTCGACAAGGGCGTCGTCGAGCGGCGCATCGAGGTGATGCGGGAGGAGGGTATCGAGTTCGTCACCGACGCGGACATCGGGGACGGCGCAAATGGCACTTTGTCCGTTACCGAAATGCTGGACGAGGTGGACGCACTGCTCCTGGCGACCGGCGCCACCGTGCCGAACAATTTGCCCATTCCGGGCCGCGAACTCGATGGTGTCCATTTCGCCATGGAATTTCTGCACGCGAACACCAAGAGCCTGCTCGATAGCAGGCACGCCGACCACAACTACATCGACGCCAAGGGCAAAAACGTCATCGTCATCGGGGGCGGCGACACGGGGACGGACTGCATCGGCAC
>LXNJ01001461.1_pt1 | contig 13926 bp, 13 predicted proteins | sample 809081 | NCBI WGS metagenome assembly LXNJ01 (sample SAMN04870510, study PRJNA318959) | sponge metagenome | biome: sponge; feature: marine sponge reef; material: water | host: Petrosia ficiformis | place: Greece: Milos, Mediterranean Sea | collected 2013-05-29 | depth 5-7 m
AATCGCTTGCCGGGGTGCCAGTAATCCACGCGCATGTGGACGACGAAACTCATTCCACGGACGTCCAGGTCCTCGCACCGACAGATCCCGTCGAGTTCTAGATTCGACGCATCGCCCGTGTAGGTGTGGGCCGGATCCCACCACTCGCCGATCTCATCGGTCAGAGCCTCGAAGACCCTTGCCGGGGTCGCATCGATCTCGATGACGTGCGTCGAGACGAAACCGTCCTCATCGACTTCGGCAACCTCCCCGAAGACCGGCGTGGCGAGCAAAAGAAAACCCGCGATTGCACTTCTCATCTGTCGGCTTCCGTCGTGGCAGGTCCAGATTGTTGCATGGAAGTCTCCACCCCGGGCCCCGGGCCGCGGACGTGCAGGGAACAAAGTGTCGTAGTGGACGGGCTTGTCCCTCCCGTGTCGAGCCAGCCGGCACGTCCGGCGCAGGCGACCGCGCGCCCCGGCGGGCGCGTTAGCATCGCCCCTACGCAGCCAACGCAGCGTCGGTTAAGCTAAACCCCGCACGTGGCCGATTGGGGAGGACGGGATGGCAAACGACGGAGCGCGACTGCGCGTGAGTCTCGGTCATCCAGTGATCGACGCGGACGGTCACTGGCTCGAATACGGACCGGTGGTGGGCGACGCGATGCGCAAGATCGGCGGCGATGCGGCGGCGCGCGCGATGCAAATCAACGGTGGCCGAGTACGACGTTCGCTCGGCATGACGCCCGCCGAACGGCGTCGCGAGAACGTCGCCCAGGAGGCGTTCTGGGGAGCACCCACCAAGAACACGCGGGATCGCGCCACGGCCATGATGCCTAGGCTGCTCTACGAACGCCTGGATGAATTCGGGATCGACTTCGCAATCCTGTTCCCGACCATGGGGCTCGGCCTGCCCCGGGTCAACGACGTCGAGGCACGGATCGCCGCGTGCCGCGCATTCAATATCTATCAAGCCGAACTGTTCGAGCCGCTCAAGGATCGGATCACGCCCGCCGCGGTAATCCCGATGCACCACCCCGACGAAGCCGTCGCCGAACTCGAACACGCCGTCGGCGAACTGGGTCTCAAGGCCGTGATGCTCAACAGCATGATCGACCGCCCCATCGCCAAGGTCGCCGAAGAACGGCCCGATGCCGCCGACCTCGCGGTCTGGTACGACGTCATCGGCCTCGACAGCGCCCACGACTACGATCCCGTTTGGAAGAAGTGCCGCGAACTCGGCGCTTCGCCGACCTTCCACCGCGGTTCCCGAGGACGGGCGTTCCGCATGTCGCCGTCGAACTTCTGCTACAACCACATCGGCCACTTCGCGGCCGCGTCGGAAGCCGTGTGCAAGGCCATCTTCCTAGGCGGCGTCACGCGCCGTTTCCCGGAACTCAACTTCGCCTTCCTCGAGGGCGGCGTCGGATTCGCCTGCCTGCTTTACGCGGATCTCATCGGCCACTGGCACATCCGCAACCGTGACGCCTTGGAGGACGTGAACCCGGCCAATCTCGACCCCGAGATGCTGATTTCGCTCGCCGAGCGGTACGCGCCGCCGGAGATGATCGACGCGATACGTGCCGGCAGCGGCATCAGCACAAACAGCAGCGCCCGCACCACCGGTGGGATCGACGAACTCGACGACTACGCTGCATGCGGAATCGACTCGACCGAAGACTTCAAGACGCTGTTCGTCGAACCGTTCTATTTCGGCTGCGAGGCGGACGACTCGAGCAACGCCTGGGCCTTCAACCGGTCGTGTAACCCGGGCGGGGCGGAAATCAAGACCCTGTTCGGTTCGGACATCGGCCACTTCGACGTGCAGGACATGTCTCAGGTGCTGACCGAGGCCTACGAGTTGGTGGAGGACGAACGCATCGACGCCGACGGATTCCGCCGGTTCGTGTTCGAGAACCCGGTGCATTTCTGGGGCAAGACGAACCCCGCCTTCTTCGACGGGACGCGGGTGGCGCGAGAAGCCCGCTCGCTGCTCGACGCGTAACGACACGACCCGAGCCAGTTCCTCAAATGCGCGGGGTGCCGTCGGGACGCGGACGTGCACGGAACACCGAACCGTAGGGAACGGGCTTGTACCGTCCCCTTCGCGAGGCAAACGGGGTGTTCGGCACGGGCGACCGCGCGCCCTTGGGGCGCGTTAGGGTCGGCCCGACGACCAGTTTCACCATGCGATTCAATGGGTTGCGGAATTTTCCACGCGAGACGCGACCGCTTCGCGGTCGCCCCGAGAATTCGCTACGCGAATTCTCCCGGCATCGAGCGCCGCTGACTACCAGGCAACAGCGGAGTGTTTGTTTCATGTAAGGACGGCGTGTGTGGGGTGGAGGCGAAGACGACGCACAGCGGCGCGACGTGTACTTCGCGGGCGAAGCGCCAGCCTGGCTTTGGAGCGCTCAGCGCGGGTAGACGATGAACTCCAGGAGATTCCCGTCCGGGTCGCGGACGTAGGTGCTCGTGCCCGTTTCGCCGCGGCCACCCACCCGGGGCGCGGGCCCTTCGACGATCGTTAGGTCGAGCCGGGTGAGAATCTGGGCAAGTTCGTCGGTCGTACCGTCCCAGACGAAGCAGAAATCACCACAACCCGGTTTCGCGGCTCGACCCCGCAGCGTGAACTTCGACGAACGCCACGCGTTCGGACCATGGAAGTTGATCTTGTTGGCACCGAACATCACCGAGTACAAAAGCGGCGGCTGTACTTCCCCCACCTCGAAGCCGAGCGCGGCATAGAAATGCAGCATCGCGTCGACATCGTCGATCGGAATGGCGACGTGATCGAGAGCGGCTATCGACATGGATGAACCCCTTGCGAGCAACAAATTGGCAAAGGGTGAATCATCCCGCGTGCCAGTCAAGGGCAAGGATCCGGTCCTCTCGCCCTGCCCCGCGACACGATTCCGGGGTTGAGCGTCGGGCGACGAGGCTTCATGGTTCGCCCTTTGGATTGGCAACTGGGCTCGCCGTTGAAACAACAACCCTTGACCGGCATCACCGTCCTCGACCTCGGGCAGATCTACAACGGACCCTACTGCGGCTACCTGCTGGCCATGGCCGGTGCGCGGGTCATCAAGGTCGAACCGCCCGGCGGCGAAGCCATGCGCGGTCGCGCCGATCCTCCCTTGAGCTATCCGTTCATGATGCTCAACGGCAACAAGGAGACGGTGACGTTGAATCTCAAGTCGGATGCCGGCCGCGAGATGCTACGCAATCTGGCCCGCCATGTCGACGTCCTGCTCGAGAACTTCGCGCCAGGCACCCTCGACCGCCACGGTGTCGGCGCCGACGCGCTGACGGCAATCAACCCCCGCCTGGTCTACGCGGCGGGGACGGGCTTCGGCCGCACGGGTCCACATCGCGACTACCGGGCAATGGACATCACCGTCCAAGCCATGACCGGTGTCATGTCCGTCACGGGTCACGACGGCGAACCGCCGCTCAAAGCCGGTCCCGCCCTCTGTGATATCCTGGGGGGCGTCCACCTCTACGCCGCCATCACGACGGCACTCGTGCGCCGCGAGCGTACCGGTCGCGGTGCCGTACTCGACGTTGCCATGCAGGACGCGGTCTTCCCGTCGCTGACCTCCGCCCTCGGCGCGTGGTACGTATCAGGCGGCCAGTCGCGGCGAACGGGCAACCATCACCACGCCTGGGCGGTGGCGCCTTACAACGTCTATGCCGCCGGCGATGGCCACGTCGCGATAATCTGCGTTCGGGAACGGCACTGGCTCGCCTTGCTCGACGCCATGGGCAAACCCGAACTGGCGGACGACCCACGCTTCACGGACAGGGCAACGCGGGCCCTAAACATGGTGGCCACCGACGCCGTCGTCGAGGCATGGACATCGACTCTTTCCAAGGTCGACGTATTCGAGGTCTGCCAGCAGCACCAAGTGCCCTGCGCGCCGGTACAATCCCTCGCAGACGTCCTGAACGACCCTCATCTACTCGAGCGCGGCGCACTTGCCAAAGTTGCCCACGAGCACTACGGAGAGGTCGCTTTGGCGAGCACGCCACTACGCTTCAAGGATGTCGATCCGCCCGCCGTGTCGCTGCCGCGAAATGCCGGGGCGGACAACCTGCAGGTCTATGGGGAGTTGCTCGGACTGTCGGCGGACGACGTGGCCTCGCTGGTGGACGCTGGCGCGATCTGACCCGCGTAGCGTTCGAAGAATGGCGCGCCCGCAGGGACTCGAACCCCGAACCCCCAGGTTCGAAGCCTGGTACTCTATCCAGTTGAGCTACGGGCGCTGAGCGGCGGATTGTACGCCCCGCCGTAGATCCCGGCCAGCGCGCCCCGCCGAGGTGATTGCTGCGAACTCGGGATCCCCCGCGCCAAACATCAGCAACTCACCAAGCCAGGGCGTCGGCCCCGCAAGCCTTTCGAAAACGGTTTCGAGTTCTACTGTCCCGATCTAGGCGCCGCGCTCGCCAAGACACTGTCGCGATGGAACCAGAATCCACGCTCGACGCATGTGGCGGCTGATACAATTTTCGGAGCGGCATTCGGGGACCTGGCCTCGTTCACCACGCCGACCAGGCGAGGACAATCACGACATGACATGCGAATTCGACACCGTCGAAGATGCGATCGCGGCCATTGCTGCCGGCGACCTCGTGGTCGTTGTCGACGATGACGACCGCGAGAACGAGGGCGACCTCATCATGGCGGCGGCGAAGGCGTCGTCGGACAAGATCGGGTTCATGGTCCGCCACACTAGCGGACTCCTGTGCGCCTCCATCACCGAGGATCAAGCGAAGCGGCTGCATCTCGATCCCATGGTGGCGCGCAACGAAGCGCCGCTGGCCACTGCCTACACCGTAACGGTCGACTACAAGGTCGGGCTTACAACCGGAATTTCCGCCGATGAACGCGCCAACACGGTCCAGGCATTGGCGAGCAACAATACGGCGGCCGACGACTTCGCCCGACCCGGCCACGTCCTGCCATTGGTATCGCGCCAAGGCGGCGTATTGGTCCGCTCCGGCCACACCGAGGCCGCGGTCGACTTGGCGCACGCTGCCGGGATGCCACCCGTGGGCGTGCTGGCGGAGATCGTCAATGACGACGGCAACCCCAAGAAACTCTCGGAACTGTGCGAGTTCGCCGCCGAATTCGGCCTCAAGATCATCTCCATCGCGGACCTCATCGCCTACCGCCAGCGACGCGAAGAACTGGTAATTCGCACACGCGAGTTTGACGTTGAAACCGCCGTGGGGCGTGCGCGGGGCTATGCCTACCGCACCCGGTTCGAAGACGCGGAACACCTTGCGCTGGTGTTCGGCAACATGAAGGCCGGCGACGACGTGGTTGTACGCATCCATCGCGAGAAGCTGATCGAGGATCTTTTCGGTTCGCAAACGCGGCACGAGGAGAGCCTGCTCGAAGCATCGCTCAACCGCCTCGGGGAACTCGGCGGCATCTTGATCTACCTGCGCAGCGGCTTCGCCGGCGTACCTCTCGACACCCTGGCGGGTGGGGACGACAGCCGGGCCGGGGTGCGCAACCGCGACTGGCTGGAGATTGGCGTGGGCGCACAGATCCTGCGCAATCTCGGGGTGTCCAGGCTACGCATTCTCGCGGGTCGGGAAGTGGACTTCGTCGGCCTCGAAGGCTTCGGCCTGACCGTGGTCGCCACCGATCTGTTGTGACCCGCATCGGCATAACCCTGGGCGACCCGGCCGGCATCGGCCCGGAGGTGGCCGTCAAAGCCCTGAATGCAACCGGCCGGCCATCCGCCGACTATGTCCTCTACGGCCCCGCGTGGGCACTCGATCTCGGTGCCGACCAGGCCGGCCTATCCATACCCGACGACTGCGACCTGGTGGATGTCGACGTACCCCGCGCCGCCGACTTTCAGGTCGGCACGGTCGCGGCTGCCTGCGGCGAAGCAAGCGTCGCCGCTGTGGAACGCTGCGCCCGGGATGCGATCGCCGGAGACGTCGCCGCGATGATGACCTGTCCGTTGCACAAGGAGGCAATCCACGCCGCGGGCTACGTCGACGACATCGGGCACCAGGAGATTCTCGCCCGGCTGACCGGGGCGACCACCACGGCAACGATGCTGATGACACCGGGTCTGCGCGTGGTGCACCTGTCGACGCACAAGTCGCTGATCGAGGCGGGTCGATTCGTCACCCGCGCGAACGTCCTCGACAAGCTTCGCCTGTGCCACGACTCCCTCAACGCCTGGGGGTTGGTCAATCCGCGCATCGCGGTCGCTGCACTCAACCCGCACGGCGGCGAGGGCGGACTGCTCGGCCGCGAAGAGATCGACGAGATCGTGCCGGCTGTCGCCGAAGCCCGGGCACTGGACATCGACGCCACCGGGCCTCTTCCGGCGGACTCGATATTCAACCGTGCGATCGTCGGCGAATTCGACGTTGTGCTGGCGATGTATCACGACCAGGGCCACATCGCGATCAAGGTGCACAACTTCCACGAGAGCGTGACGGCGACCTTGGGAATCCCGCTGATACGCACCTCCGTCGACCACGGCACGGCTTTCGACATCGCCGGCGAAGGGATCGCAGACCCTACCGGAGCCATCGCCGCCCTTCGCGCCGCCGTGGCGTTGGCGGAAGGGACGTTCGGGCAGTAGCACCGGACCGATACACATACCGGAGGGAGTGCTTGCTGGCGCACCCCGCCGCTTGGCACACTGACGTTCGCGACGCCATTCGAGAAACCCGATGAAAGCAGCCGTGTTCCGCGCCGTTAACACCCGCATGGATGTCGAAGAGATCCAGATCGACAAGCCCGGCCCGCGGGAAGTGCTGATCCGCACGGCTGCGGCCGGTGTCTGTCACTCGGACATGCATTTCTTCAACGGCACCTACCCCGGCACGGTGCCCTGCGTGCTCGGTCACGAGTCGGCAGGAGTCGTCGAGGAAGTCGGCTCCGCGGTGCGCTACGTGAAACCCGGCGATCACGTGATCACCTGCCTGTCCGTGTTCTGCGGACATTGCGAGTACTGCCTGACCGGCCATATGTCGCTGTGCGAGGAACCAGAAGTCAGACGGGGTGCCACCGACGCGCCGCGGTTGGCCAAGGAAGGCACGGCGCTCAGCCAATTCGCCAACCTCGGCTCTTTCGCTGAACAGATGCTGGTCCACGAACACTCGGTCGTGAAGATCCGCGACGACATGCCGATGGACCGGGCGGCTTTGATCGGCTGCGGCGTAACCACGGGCGTCGGCGCTGTCATTCACACCGCCGACGTGGAACCCGGCGCCACCGTCGCCGTTATCGGCTGCGGCGGCGTGGGCCTTTCCTGCATCAACGGTGCGGCCATCGCCGGCGCATCCCGGGTCATCGCCGTAGACACGGTGTCGTCGAAGCTTCAACTGGCCGGCAATTTCGGGGCGACCGATGTCGTGAACGCATCCGAGGGGGACCCCGTCGCCCAGGTCCGCGAAATCACCGGCGGCGGGGTGCATTACTCCTTCGAAGCCATCGGGTTGAAGGTCACCGCCGAGCAGGCGTTCCGCATGGTCCGCCCCGGCGGCACGGCGACCATCATCGGCATGATTCCACCGGGTGAGATGGTGTCCCTGCACGGTCCCGACTTCCTCTCCGAGAAAAAGATCCAAGGTTCGATGATGGGCTCCAACCGGTTCCGGGTGGACATGCCGCGGTTCGTGGAGTTCTACCTCCAAGGACGCCTGCACCTCGACGAGATGATCTCCCAACGCCTCGATCTCGCCGACGTGACCGACGCCTTGCAGGCGCTAGACACGGGCGAGGTGGCGCGCAGCGTTATCGTCTTCGACGCCTAAGACAGTAATCTGCCGGGGCACGGGCATGGACTACTTTCGGATCGACGGAGCCCAACCGCTCGCCGGCGTTATCGCGCCGATGGGCAACAAGAACTCCGCCCTGCCGCTGCTCGCGGCCTCGGTGCTCACCGACGAACCCCTGATCATCGGCAACGTCCCGGATATCGGCGACGTGCGCACGAAACTCTCGCTGCTGGGGAGCCTTGGGATCGACGCCTGCTTCGGGAACAACACCTGCACCCTGCACGCCGCGGGAGTCCGGGACGAGCAGCCCGATCCCGGGTTGAGCAGCCGCATCCGCACCGCCGTGCTGCTGGCCGGGCCGATGCTGGCACGTTTCGGCAGGGTCAAGATCTTCCGTCCTGGCGGTGATCGCATCGGTCGTCGTCGACTGGACACCCACCTCCTGGCGCTGCAGGCCCTTGGTGCCGAGATCGACATCGAACCCGATCACTACGTCCTGTGGACACGGGGTTTCAAGGGCTGCGACCTGTTCCTCGACGAAATGAGCGTCACCGGCACCGAACAGGCGCTGCTTGCCGCCGTGCTCGCCGAGGGCACCACCTACATCTCCAACGCCGCCATGGAGCCCCACGTCCAGGACGTGTGCCGCTGCCTGAATGCGATGGGCGCGAAGATCTCCGGCATCGGCACCCACGACCTCACCATTGAAGGCGTGGCGGCTCTTCACGGGGCGCATTTCGACATCGGTCCGGACTACATGGAGGTCGGTTCGCTGATCGGGCTAGCCGCCGCCACCGGCTCGGGCGTTCGGCTCGTGGGTGCGGCGCCCAAGGACCACCGAATGACGCGAATCATGTACGGTCGGCTGGGCATCGGTTGGGAAGACGATGGCGACGACATCGTCGTACCGGCAACCCAGGAACTGACGGTCATGCCGGATTTCGACGGGGCCGTGCCCAAGATCGACGACATGCCCTGGCCCGGTTTCCCGCCCGACTTGATCAGCATCGCGCTCGTGGTCGCCACCCAATGTCGGGGAACCGTGTTGATCCACCAGAAGATGTTCGACCGGCGCCTGGTTTTCGTCGACCGTCTGATCGACATGGGTGCCGGCATCGTGCTTTGCGACCCGCACCGAGCCCTGGTCATGGGCCCCACCCGCCTGCACGGCGAACGCCTCGTGTCGCCGGACATCCGCGCGGGCATGGCGCTGGTGATCGCCGCGCTGTGTGCCGAGGGTACGAGCACCATCCACAACGTGGACCAGATCGACCGCGGCTACGAGCGACTGGATATCAGGCTCGGCGAACTCGGCGCCCGAATCGAGCGGCTCAGCGAGTGAACGCGACCGCTTTGCGGTCGCCCGAGAATTCGCTGCGCGAATTCTCAAAAGGCGACCCCCGGGCGCGCCACCGAGGCACTCGACAGCCAAGCGACAAACGGAGCATTTCATGGAAGCGCTAATGGAGGATGTCTACCGCATCCTGCCCACCAAGGTTACGCCGACGAAGTACTCGAGCCTGTTCGCGGTCCGCCCCGAAGGCAATCTGCTGTTCTCCTGTCTCGGCGGCCACAGCAGTATCGAAGGCAGTTTCGATGACATGGACGATCTGGGCGGCGTCGCGCTGCACCTCCTAGGCGACATGCACTTCGCCGCCCGCTACAACGACGATGTCGACGCGCGGTTCGGCGTTACGACCATGTGTAGCGATGTCGAAGGGCCCGACGTCCGGCGCAAGGTCAAGAATGTCGTCACTTTCCCGTTCGAACGTCACACGCTCGTGCCCGGGGTCGAAGTGATCCCGACGCCCGGCCACCGGCCCGGCGCCGTGTCGTACCTCGTGGACGTCGGTGGGCGGCGCTGTCTCTTCGCCGGCGATTCGATCTACCACTCCGGGGACAAGTGGATGTGTCCGGTGAGCAAGAAGAACCGCAAGACGATGCTGGCGACGTTGGACATGTTGACGGGTGTCGACTTCGACGCGCTGCTCGCGAACACGGGCGCGAACAACCCTGTCTGCTACGTCGAGGTCGACGAAGCAACGCGGACCGAGTTCATCGCCGGACTGAAGAGCCGCCTGTAGGGGGAGACCCTCGCGGTCGTCCGCGTTTACACCCGACTCCCGTCCGATCTGACCGCCGCCCGATAGCCATGCTACCCGGCGTCGATCAACCGGAACCGCACACCGCAGACATCCACCTCGTCATCCGATACGTAGGCGTCGCGTTGCTTGGCGGCGGCCAGGATGCGGTCCCGATCCGCCACCTTGAGGTCGAGCCCACCGAGACCGTAACCGCGACCGTCGGTGGCCTCCACGAAGCGGACGTCGACGTTGTTGAGCGCCATGTGCAGGGTTGCACCATCGCGACTCACGGGAAGGCCGGCGACCTTGCCCCACAGTTCGGCGAGGCCAACGGGGTCCGGCCCCTGCAACTCCACCGCCGCGTAGTCGACGGTCACCGACTGGTCGACCTTGTCCTCCCACTGCACGCCGCCGGCCGGATGCCAATTGCCGTTGAAGTCGTTGACCTCATCCCAATCGATCTCGAAGAACGCCGCCTTCATGTCGCCCGGGTGTATCTGGCAGATGTTGAAGTTCTCCCGGTCGACCTCCCACGCGATGCGAACGCCGTTGTCGAGAGCACGTTGGCGGACCGCCTGCTGGTTCGCGCCGGAGTCCGCCTGGCAGATCACCATGTAGCCGCCGTCGCCGTTGCGCCGATCGAGGTAGCGGCCGGCCGCCGTGTTCGCCTCGACCGGCGCGACGACCTCGAGGAAATTGCGCCCAATGGGCAGCAGGGTGTTGACGAGGCCAAACTGGCCAACGCCCGGATCGACGAAACACCGTTGAATTCCGAACACCTGTTCGAGGTCGTCGATGGTGCTGTCGAGTTCGCAGGCAACCAGGCAGATCTGGCGCAGTTGTATGGTCATGATGATCACTCCTTCCCGGGCGCGCGTTGCAAACGCGCGCGGCTATGATCGGTCCTATGAGCCAACAATGCCAACCGCGGTTCGCCGTCACGCGTATCGGCCTCGCGCTGCTGGCCGTGCTGGCGCTGCCGGCGACTGCTCGCGAGTACGTCTTGGAGTATGGGGTCGGCCTACCCAATCAGACGGGTTATCTACAAACGCCCGCCGGCGGCATGCCGGGAACGGCGAGTTCAAAGCGACCGACCTTGGCGGAGATCGGCCTCGACGGCGGTCGCTACCGTTGGCTTGGCGCGGGTGTCGACTTCGGCCACGAGGCCGGCACGGACCGGGCCGCCATGCCGTTCCATCTACGCTTCTACGCTCGCTACACGACCATTCGCGACGACGCCACGACCACCCTCGCCGAAGCGTTCACGATTCGCGGGGGCGTCTTCGAGGTCGGCGACTCGGTTCGTTCCCGAGTCTCCTTCGACGGCTTGACCCTGGCGCTCACCGCAGCGTTCGAACTCGCTCCCCGACTGACGGCCGAAATTGGTCCGGAGATCGGCTGGACCGCCTTCGACTTCACGATGACGGGGGAGCGCCATCGATCGGAGCGCTCCTACCACGTCCCGACATTCGGGTTGGTCGGCGCCCTCAACAAGGAACTCGGAAACGGTTGGCATATCGGCGCGAGGCTCGCCGCGTCGCCAGCCATCGAGGGCACCGGTAGCCGTTACACGGCCGAGACGCGGGTCGGCCGTGATCTATCGGAGAACCTGGGCGTCTCGGTGGGCGCCTCTCTCGAGGAGTTCCGCTACGACGATGGACACAAACAGGACCTGCCGAACCGGCTCAAGGTGACGCGTCGCGTCATACCAACGCTGGCGGCGCGGATACGCTTCTAGGGCAACTCGCCAGGGCGAGGGAGGGCGATGTCTACGCGGCGAGATACTCCTTGCAGCCGCTGGCCGTGAGCACGGCATCCAACGCCGCATCGCCCCCGACCTCCGCGTACTTCGCCTTCAAAGCCCCCAAGCTCCGGGCGTGGTACTTCTGCGGCTTCTGGGTCCAGCGCTTGCCCTTGAGCGTCACGTCGAATTCGTCCGCACCATCCGCGATAGCCGCGGCATTGGCGACGTCCCATGGCAGGAATACGCCCGCCACCTGGTCTTCCAGGATCGGTAGCAACGACGACTCAAGTGCCGCCCAGTCCTCGAACTCGCCCAAGCTCGCCGGGTTGAGCATGCGGTCTATCCAAGCGACCACGTTCGCGACGCCGGCCACCAAGGCGCCGGCGGTGGGGTCGCGACCCGCTTCGTAGATCTGTCCCCAAAGGCCGAAGTCGCCCAAAGACGGCCGGGCACCGAAAAGGTAGGGACGCGATGCCAAGTGCACATCCAGGAGCGGCAGCACGTCCGCGAAGCTCTGCTCGATCTGGGGTGCCGTCACCTCGTTGGAGCCCACGAACCAGACCCGTGGGACCATGCGTTCGCGAATGGTTTGGGCGGCGGCATCGATCTCGTCGGCGGGGGCGTTCGCGGCGAAGCGACGCGACACCGCAACCTGATCGATCTCCCGCGCCCATCGCATGTGGAACATCCACTTGTTGCCCCATTCGTCGCCGAACTCTTCAAGCAGGGCGGAGACGAAAGGCGACACCCGGCCGGCCGGGTGAATGCTCGGCTCCGGGAACTTCGCCTCCATCGCTTCGATGATGGGCGTCGAATCCTGGATACCCGCGTCCTCTGGCGTCACGACAAGGGGAATGAGCGGAAGCCGCGCGTGCCTGGCGAACAGGTCAGCTGCTTGGCGCCGGTCCCGCCACTCGTGGGGGATACCCTTGTAGCGAAAGTACGAACGCACCTTGACCGAGTAAGGCGACTCCTCCGAGCCGATAACGATGTACTTGGCGTTCATGGACGCCGGGTCAGCTAGCCGACCGTGTGCCGGTGAAATTCGCGCTGCCGAAAGCGCCGAGCTTCACGTTGCCGCTGATTGCGTCTCCGTCGGCCGATGCGCTGAACTCCAGGGTCATGGGCATGGGGCTGGTGATTGAGACCTTCCAACTACCGGTGTTGCCATCGACCGAGCCGTCCTTTATGTCCACGGTTCCCTGGGCACCCGACATCGTCCCCGAGAGGCTGTCGCCGTCCGTCTGCAGCGTAAGCGTCGCCTTCTGCTGCCCCATCGGCGTGTTGGTCACCGTCTCCCAGGTGCCGTCCAAATCGCTCATCTCCTTCTCCTAACTCCGCCTCGCGCGGGTTTTTGCGAATGATCGGGAAGTATGACAGAAGCGCCGGTTGCACCGATAGAGCAACGCCCGTGGAGTGCCTCGGTGCGATGGGAACCTCGCGCATGGGCGTATGATCGGAAGAGGTATCCGGAAACCGAGGGAAAGGCATATGAATCGCCGAGAGCTGGTCCAGTCGGCCATCACAGCCGGCGTACTGTCCGGCATACCTGTCAAGGCCGCCACCGAGTTGCCCAGGACGCCTCGGGACTACACCGGACCGTTCTATCCGAAGGGACCGCGAAACCCGAAGAACGATCTGATCGTCGGTGAACCGCGAGCCGAAATACTGCACTTGAGCGGTCGCGTTCTGGCGCCCAACGGGAGTCCACATCCCGGGGTTCTCGTCGATATCTGGCAGACGGACCCGAACGGTCGCTACAAACACCCACGCGACCGTGAACAAGACAACCTTATGGACGGGTTTCTGTATTGGGGCGAGGCACTGACGGACGCCGAGGCGCGCTTCCGATTCCGCACCTACGTGCCGGGTCGCTACGCGGCACGGCCGGCACAGCACATCCACTACAAGGTTTGGCAGGACCGTAAGGAACTCCTGACAAGCCAGATCTACTTCGACGAACTCGGCGGTGCCCGCGGACTTGCCCGGTCGGAGAGGGCCGCCGCGCTACAGACCGTGAGTCTCGAACGCATCGACGACAACAGCGTCGCCGCCGGACTCGATATCGTGATCTGAGCGCGCCGAGGCCACCCGGTCGGGCCGACCTACCCGGGCCGTGCCGCGGACGCGAAGGGAACGATGGGACCGTCGGGGATCCGTGCGCGAAATCCCTCGGCACCAACGTCGGCCAGAACGTGATCGACAACTGCGTCGGCCACGGCGTTTTCGGGGGTCAGATCAGCGTGCGTTGCAGGACGAGTCGCTAGCGCGTCTCGCGAGTACGCGAGCCGTCCAAGAGCGATTCCAAGCGTTGTTCGAAATGCAACCTGCGTGCAAACATCAGCGCCGCTCAAGCAATCTA
>LXNJ01001462.1_pt1 | contig 13920 bp, 13 predicted proteins | sample 809081 | NCBI WGS metagenome assembly LXNJ01 (sample SAMN04870510, study PRJNA318959) | sponge metagenome | biome: sponge; feature: marine sponge reef; material: water | host: Petrosia ficiformis | place: Greece: Milos, Mediterranean Sea | collected 2013-05-29 | depth 5-7 m
TTTTCTGGTTCCGAGGCCCTCTCGGGCCGCGGGTGCCGGCTGAAGCCGGCGTTCCAAGCCGCTTCTGCGGTCCTGCCCGGTCAGTGATCCGTTACTCAGCCGAGCCGCATTTTCACAGCAACTGACAGGCGCTCCCTTTCGGCCGGGGCCATTGCATAAGATCACCGGCCGGGAGGTGTTCCATGGAAGCGCAGACCCTCAACCAACTCTTCGCCGCCGCCTGTGAGCGGCACAACAAGGACGACGCCATCCTCCACAAGGAGGGGGGGGAGTGGAGGAAGCTCTCCTCAGCGGCCTGGCTCGACGCCGCGCGGGATGCCGCGGTGGGCCTGTCGCTCCGCGGCGTGGAGAAGGGGGACCGGGTGGTGCTCCTCTCGGAGAACCGGCTGGAGTGGTTCACGATCGAAGCGGGACTGCAGATCCTGGGCGCCGTCACGGTGCCGATCTATCCCACGCTCACCGCGCAGCAGGCCGCCTACATCATCCGGGACTCGGGTGCGCGGGTGGTGATCGCCTCTTCCGCGGTGCAGCAGGCCAAGATCGCGGCGGTCCGGGACTCGCTTTCCAGCGTGGAGATGGTCTTTACTCTCGACGCGCCGGTGGAAGGCTCGGGGGATCAGTCGTGGTCGAGGGTGACCGACGCCGGCAAGAGTTCGCGCGCGGTCGATTCCGGGGCCGCCGAGCGCCTCGCGGCCGCCGTGTCCGGTGACGACGTCGCCACCATCATCTACACCTCCGGAACCACGGGGAACCCGAAGGGGGTGATGCTCACCCAGCAGAACCTCGTCCAGAACACCCTGGCCTCGCATGAAGCGCTGACGCTCTCCACGGAGGACCGTGCGATCTCCGTGCTGCCCTACAGCCACGTGTTCGCCCGGATGGTCGCGCACTATCTGTATCCGCACGCGGGGGTCACGATCGCGATCGCCGAGAGCATGGACACCCTGGTCCAGAACATTGGGGAAGTGCATCCGACGGTGATGGCGTGCGTACCTCGCTTCTACGAGAAAATGCGGGACAAGGTTCTCGAGTCGGCGGCGGCGGGTAGTCCGCTGAAACAGAAGATCTTCAATTGGGCGTTCTCCGTCGGATACGCCGTGGGAAAGCACCGCGAGGACGGGACCCCGGTAACCGCGGGGTTGAAGCTGAAGTACGGGCTGGCGACCAAACTGGTCTTCAGCAAGCTCCACGCGCGGATGGGCGGACGGATGGAACTCTTCGTGTCCGGGGGCGCGGCGCTCCCCCGCGACGTCGCCGAGTTCTTCCTGGCCGCGGGCTGGGTGGTGATCGAAGGTTACGGCCTCACCGAGACCTCTCCCGTCATCACCGTCAACCGCCGCGACCGGTTCCGGTTCGGCACCGTCGGAGTTCCCATTCGCGGCGTGGACGTCAAGATCGCAGAGGACGGGGAGATTCTCTGCCGTGGCCACAACGTGATGAAGGGATACTTCGGCAACGAGGCCGCCACGAGCGAGGCGATTACGGACGGCTGGTTCCACACCGGAGACGTCGGGGGCTTTGACGAGGACGGCTTCCTGCGGATCACGGATCGCAAGAAGGATCTGCTCGTGACGGCCGGCGGCAAGAACGTCGCGCCACAACCGATCGAGGGGACCCTCAAGTCGAGCGTTTACGTCGCCGAACTGGTGATGGTCGGCGACGGCAAGCCGTACCTCTCGGCCCTGGTGGCGCCCGACTTCGAGCAGCTCGGAAGATGGTGCGAGGGTGAGGGCATCCCCGCCGGCAGTCCGGAAGAGATGGCCGCTGACGAACGCGTCCAGGCCCATCTCATGTCCGAGATCGGCAGGCTGAGCGAGGGGCTCGCGTCCTTCGAGCAGGTCAAGAAGATCGCGGTGGTGACGGCGGCCTTTACGATCGAAAGCGGGGAGCTGACGCCGACCATGAAGGTCAAGCGCCGGGTGGTGGCGGAGCGTTACGCCGACCTGATCGAATCGCTTTACGCGTAGCGGACCGTGGGAATACCGGTGCCGGGTCCCCCAAGGAAGCTCTTGACCGGGACCCGGTGACCGACCCTTTCGAGACCGTCATCGGGCTGGAGGTGCACGTCCAGCTCGACACCCGGACAAAGCTCTTCTGTGGCTGCCCGAACGAGTTCGGGTCGCTGCCGAACACGCATCTTTGCCCGGTGTGCTACGGATTGCCGGGTGCGCTGCCGGTGCCCAACCGCCGGGCGGTGGAACTCGCCGTCCTTGCCGGGCTGGCGCTCGACTGCGAGATCAACGGGGAGTCGATCTTCGAACGGAAGCACTACTTCTATCCCGATCTCCCCAAGGGCTACCAGATCACCCAGTACGAGTTTCCGCTGGCGGATGCGGGGTCCGTCCGCATTCGGCTGGATGCGGGGCCGGACGGCGAGCCCGTGGACCGTGCGGTCGGAATCAACCGGATCCAGATCGAGGAGGACGCCGGCAAGCTGGTCCACGACGGGTTCCCGGGATCCGACGAGCGAAGCGGGGTGGATTTCAACCGCGCCGGCGTGCCCCTCATCGAGATCGTGAGCGATCCGGACATGCGCTCGGCGGCCGAGGCCTGCGCCTACGCCCGCGAGCTCAGGAGCCGGATCGTCTATTGCGGCGTTTCCGATGCCGACATGGAGAAGGGCAATCTGCGGATGGACGGCAACATCTCGGTCCGGCGGCGCGGCGACCTCGAATACGGCGTCAAGGTGGAGCTGAAGAACCTGAACTCGTTCCGGTTCCTCCACCGGGCCCTCGAATACGAGGAGCAGCGCCAGCGCGAAGTCCTGGCCGCCGGACGAAAGGTCGTTCAGGAAACCCGCCTCTACGACGAGGCGCGGGGAGTGACCGAGCCCATGCGGAGCAAGGAGGAAGCCGAGGACTACCGGTATTTCCCCGATCCCGACCTTCCGCCGCTCCGGCTCCCCGAGGGCCTGCTGGAGGCGTCGCGGCGCCAGCTTCCCGAACTCCCCGGCGCCCGCACCGCCCGCTACCGGAGCGAGCACGGGATCGCCGCCGATCAGGCCGAGCGGATCGCCGCGCGGCGGGAGCTGGCGGACTACTACGAGGCGACGGTGGCCGCCGCCACCGCGGCCGGGTCGGCGCCCCGAGAGGCGGCGGCGATAGCGGCGGGCTGGATCACCACCGAGGTCGCATCCCGCGAGAAACAGGACGGACGGCTTGCGGCGCCGGCGGAGCGCCTTGGCGAACTTGTGCACTTGCTCGCGGCGAAGGAGTTGCCGCGAAACGCCGCGCGGGAGGTCTTCCAGGCGATTTGCGACACCGGCCGCCCCGCGCGCGAACTCATGGGCGAACTCGGGTTCGCCGACATGGCGGGGGGCTTGCGACTCGACGAGATCGCGGCCCGCCTGGTCGCCGAGCACCCGTCGGACCGGGACGCCTACCGCGCCGGGAAGAAGAAAGTGATCGGATTCTTCGTGGGGCAGCTGATGCGCGAACTGCGCGGCAAGGCGGACGCCCGCGAGGCGCGGGCCGCGCTCGAAAGGGCGCTCGATGCCGACTCCGGACGATCCTGATTCCCCGGTGCGGAACGTCCGGGTGGTAGCCGTCGCCGGCTGGACCTGCACCGGGAAAACACGGTTCGCCCGGACACTGGCCCGGCGATTTCCCGGCTGGACGGGGGTGGTGCTGTCCCAGGATGACTATTACCGCGATACCTCCCACCTGGCGCGGGAGGCGCGCACCGGCGTCAACTACGACGAGCCCGAGTCCTACGATCTCGACCTGTTCGCCGGTCATCTCGAAACGCTGTGTTCGGGTGGGGCGGTCCCGCGTTTTGCCTACGACTTCAGCACCGGGGCACGCACGGTAACCGGCTCGCTCGGCCCGGCGCGGCTGGTGGTCGCGGAGGGTGTCTTCGCGCTTTGGGATTCGCGGGTCCGGGAGGCGGCCGACCTCCGCATCCTGCTGGAGGGAGATCTCGACGAGCTGCTGCGCCGGCGCATCCGGAGAGACGGCGCCGAGCGCGCCTACTCGGCGGCCGAGGTTCGGGAGCGGTTCGAGAACATGGTGATCCCGGCGCAGCGGCGCTACCTCGGCGGCGCCGGGGCCGTGGCCGATCTGATCTTCCCGATGGATTGGGGTGATGCGTGTGTGGTTCGCGCCGCGGCTTGCCTGGGGGTGGATACTTCTGTCCTTCCTTCGGCAACTCAAGAGAAAGGAAACAGATCGTGAGTTCACCCATCCTGCGGGTCGGGCACAGCCCCGACCCCGACGACGCCTTCATGTTCTGCGCTCTCGCGAAGGGCGCGGTGCGCATCCGCGACTACCGGGTGGAACATGTCCTCGAGGACATCGAGAGCCTGAACGACCGGGCGCTCGCCGGCGAACTTCCCATCACCGCGATCTCCGCGCACGCCTACCTGTCGGTGGCCGACCGCTACTGGATCATGGCGACCGGAGCCAGCATGGGTGAGGGGTATGGCCCCGTGGTCGTCAGCAAGAAGGAGGGGAAGCTCGAAAACCTCGCTGGCCACCGGGTCGCCATCCCCGGTCCGCGCACCACGGCTGCCCTCCTCGCCCGCTGCTACATCGGGGAGTTCGAGCCCGTCGTCGTGCCCTTCGACCAGGTCTTCGAGACGGTCGAGGAGGGCCGCGCCGACGCCGGGGTCGTCATCCACGAGGGACAGTTGACCTACGAGGCGCGCGGCTTCCATCTGCTCTCGGACTTCGGCGTCCGGTTCGAGGAGGAACACGGGCTGCCGCTGCCGCTGGGACTCGATGTGGTGCGGCGGGACCTCGGGCGGGACCTGGCGATCGAAGTGAACCGGGCGATGCGGGCGAGCATCGACTGGGCCTACGCGAACGAGGACGAGGCGCTCGACTACGCGCTGCTCTTCGGCCGTGGTCTGGAACGCGAGCTCGGGCGCAAGTTCGTGAAGATGTACGTCTCGGCGCTCACCCGCGACATGGGAGATTCCGGGGAAGCGGCGCTCAGGGTCCTGTTCTCGATGGCCGAGCGCGCGGGGGTGGTTGCCGAAGCTCCGGACTTCGAACTGATTCGCTGAATTCGCGCCCCGGATGCGCCTGCCCTCCGGATCGGAACTGGTTGTCCGTCCGCCGGCGGGATTACGCTACCGCGCATGGATAGGGTCTTTGCAAGGGGCTGCCTGCCAGTCCGTCAGGACTTCAGGAGCGGATTGCGCCAGCGCAGCCCGGGGAACCTCCCGAAGTCAGCGTCATTGGAGCAGAGGGTGCAGCCATGCTCGATCGCGTACGCGGCGAGGTGAGCGTCGGTCGCGAGATTTCCCGCCGTCTGCGTGATGCGGAGCAACCGAGCCAGGATGCCCCAGTGCGCGGCAGTCGGTGTCACGATGCGGACATCGGGCCGGGAGAGCCAAGTGTCCACGATCTCGGTCGCCTTCTCGACCGGCAGCGGATTGACCAGGACCGACGGCTCGTCGAGAGGCGCAGGAAACCGACGAGGGCGGGCCAGCCGAGAGCGACCTCACCGGCAGAAACGGCGCCGTCCCACCAGCCTCTCGCCCGTTCATGAACGGGCTGTCCCGGTTGAAGGCGTGGATGAGGAGATTGACGTCCGAAAGGATCACGGATGATCGGGTCCTTCGTTGTCCACGAAGGCGTCCACCTCCAACTCGTCCACGAGCTGGTTGAGTTTCAGCGGGTCAATCCCGGGACGAAGGTGAAGATCGAATGTTTCCGACCGATACGGTTCGAGGGGCGACCCCTCCGCCCGGAGACCCTTGCGCAGGAGGTCGTTGACCACCCGCTTCAGGGAAGCCCCGGTCGCACGCCGCCGCTCGGCGATTTCATTGGCGACATCGGGTTCGATGGTGAGGGTTGTCCGCATCAAGAGATCATGGCGTCAGGATGAGTTCCACTGGTGAATGCACAGATGCCACGCCGCGGTGGCGGTGAAACGCCGCCAAATCCGGTGGTCTGAGCCACACACTACGCCGTGAACTCAGCGATTCTCGCCTCGATCAAGCGGCGGACGAGGTCGGCTGGCCACCCGGCGCGTGGTGAGAATCGGGTCGTCCCCTTGCTGGTGTCGTATCCGGTCAAATCGGTCTTGCGGGACGTGCCGCGGGACCGCGCTCACCGGTAACCGAAGAGCGGCGGGAAGACGGCCACCACCAAGGCGGCCCAGCCGGCGTACGCCGGCAGGAACGCGGTTTGCCAGCGTTCGACCGTCGCGAAAGATCCTTGCCCCCGAAGGAACCGCAGGTAGAACCAGGCTGATCCGGACAGGTTCGCGAGCAGGATCAGATTGAGGCCGAGGGCCGCGGTCCGGTTAGGGGTGAAGCCGAACTCGGCGATCCGCGCGCCGATCGCTCCGAGCGCCATGAGGTCGACGACCAGTGCCAGCGCCACGAGCATCAACTGCACGGCGTCAAACGGGCCGGGCGGAGTCTCCGGCGCGCGCGCGGAAATTGCGTAGAGCACCAGGCCGATGACTACCGCCAGCAGCAAGTCGAGCACGATAAGGACCTCGCGCTCGATCCGGAGCCCGGTTCCGGTCCACGCCATCGTCACGAGCAGCGCGAGCAGCGCGAAGGCGAAGAGGGGGGTGAAGATCCGCGCCAGCACCGGCGCCAGGCTCCCGGCGACGCGGGCCCTGGTCTCGGCCAGCCAGGCGGCGACGACCACGGCCCCGGCGGCTCCGCAGGGCAGTACCCAGGCCGCCCAGAGGCGATCCGTGTCCACCCCGATCCTGCCGAACAGGGTCAGGGTGATGGCCGAGAACACCAGGCCGCCGAGCGCGATCAGCACCAGGTGGATGAAGAGTTCGCCAGAGAACCGCACGAAGCGCATGCGGCCTCCGGGAAGACTCCAGCGCCCGCCGGCGTGCGCGATGCCGACGGCCAGCCAGAGCGCGACCGGCAGGTGCAGGGTGACCAGCGTTTCGGTGGATCCGAGAACGGTGAACGGGAAGACGTTGATCAGGACCGCGGCGGCGAGGAAGGCGGCTCCGATCGGCGCCAGGGTGGAGGCCGGCAGTCCGCGCTTCCAGGCGAAGTACCCGGCCACGCAGGCCAGGGCCAGCACGCTCTCGTTCCGGGCATAGAACGCGATGGCCTCTTCCTCGAGGGGAGGGCCCGGGAACTGCAGGAGCTTGGCGGCGGCGGCGGCGAGCACGGCCAGTCCCAGGGCGATCCAGGTCCCGGTTTCCAGTCCGCAGCAGCGGGTCCCTTCCTTGACCGGCGGTTCCAGCATCCCGATCGCGCGGCGGCGGGCGAACTCGCGGGTCGGGGCGTCCCGTTCCCCAATCCGCTTCAGGGCCAAGAGGAATGCTTCGTCGGAGTCGAGGCCGGCCTCCCGAAGCGCGGCGAACTCCGCCGCGAGCCCCCGCTCCCGCTCCTCGAGATCCGCATCGGAAACCGCGCCCGCCTGCCGGGCATGGGCGCGCCAGGCGGCCAGGCGCTCCTCCAGTTCGTTTCCGTTCGTCATCACCTCTCCCAACCGCACGCGACGCGGATTTGCAGGGGCGGATGGGAGGCACAACACTATCCCGGCCGGTCCCGGGGGCCGGCGGCACCATGCGAAGAGCCCTGATCGTGCTGCTTGCAGCGGGTTCCGTCACCGCCGCGGCGTCTGACGACCCGTTCCGGACCCTGGCGCAAGCGACGCGTTACGAGATCGGAAGTGGGGCGGAACTCCGGATCGTCTCGGACCGTATCGCGGAAGGCGCGGGGGTCGAGGAGTACCGGTTTCCCCTTTCGCCGGCGAGCGCGGGCGCCGAGGCTGCCGTGGTGGACCGGGCCTCGGGGGCGGCGCTCTCGTCCACCGTTGATGGTGACGGACTCCTGATCTCTCTGGGACGGACGCTGGGCGAGCGGGCGGAGCGCCGGGTGCGGATCGAGGAGATCGCCGACCGGTCCCATTACGTCCGGCCGCACGGCAACGGTCTGATCTTCGAGCACGCGGCGCCACCAGGACGGACTACGGTTCTGTTGCCTCCCGGCACGGTCCTCGGGAGTTCGAATGTCCCCGTGCAGACCGCGGTCGAGGGTGGGCGGCTCATGCTGGGCATCCTCCACCCCGGTTCGGCGCCACTGCCGATCCGGCTCGAAATCGAGCCGGGCGATCCCGGGGCGATGCGGGCGATCGAGGGGGATTTCCGCGCCGGGGACGAGCGGAACATCGTCTACTGGCTGGAGGACCCGGCGGCGCACCGGCTGAGCCTCGCCCTCGAACTCCTGATTGACACACCGGGCCAGGCGCACGTGTTCTCGGTTCTGCTTCCGACCGACGAGATCCTGGACCCGGTCACGCTGGACGTGGACCGCGGGTTGGAACTCCCGACGCGCATCGTCTCCGCCGAGGAAGCGGCTTCCATCCCCCACTCCCCCACACCCCTGCCGGACGACGCGAAAGTGCTGGTGGCGGACCTCGGGTACGCCGTGCCCGCAGGAGGGAATGCCCGGGTGCGCCTCTACCAGACTGCCATCAATCCGGGCTTCGAACTGCTCGACGACGGCGACTTCCGGCTCCTGCGCTTCCTGGCCCGTCCCCGCACCCGGATCGTGCTGCCGCCCGGCTGGGACCTGACCTCGCTCGACCAGCCGGCCATTCCGCACCGGGACGGCGAGGGCCGGCTGGTCCTCGATTTCGTGCATTCCGGCGGCGACCGTCCCTCCCTGGTCCTGACCGCGACCAGACAGCGCCGCTAACCGCGCCTGTCCAGGTCGCGGTTGCCCTGAAGCGATGCGCCACCTGGGTCCTCGGGGTCTCGTCGTGTGGTGTTGGCTCGCGGTCTCGGCGGGAGGCTCGGTCCTGGGCGGTCAGCTATTGACGCCTCAAATGCAGGTGGACCGCGCGCTTCAGCTCGCCGAGAGGCAAGTCGAGACCGGGAACTACGGCGCCGCTCTCAGGAGCCTCGACCGGGTTGTGCGGCTGAGGACCGAACACGATCTGGAGCTGCCGAGCCGATTCTGGGTCACCCATGGCGAAGTGGCGCTGGAGGCCGGGTCCCACCGCCAGGCGTTCCTCTCGGCAATGCGGTATCTGGAATTGCCGGGCTCCCCGCAGGATCACGCCGCCGCGGCACTGCGCGTGCTCGAGGAGGCGGAGGCGAAAGGCACGGACGAGCTGGCGCAGGTCCGGGCGGTCGCCGCGAGCATGGACTTCGTCTGGGTGCCGGCGGGCGAGTTCCGAATGGGTAGTACCAGCAGGGAGGCGGACCGGGACGAGCAGCTCTACACGCGGGTTCGCCTCACCGAGGGGTTCTGGCTCGGAGCGTACGAGGTAACGCAGACGGAGTGGATTGCGGTGATGGGGACGAACCCGTCGCACTTCGCCGCGTGTGGACCCTGCCCGGTGGAGCAGGTGTCCTGGGAGGACGTACAGGAGTTCATCTGGTTACTCAATGCGGGCGAAGCGGGCCGCTATCGCCTGCCGACGGAGGCGGAGTGGGAGTACGCGGCGCGGGCGGGAACTCGGGGCGACCGGTATGCCCGGGATCTCGATGGCCTCGGATGGTGCGTCGACAACAGCGAGGAGTCAACGCATCCGGTGGGACAGAAGGCACCGAACTCCTGGGGGTTGTACGACATGGTTGGGAACGTCTGGGAGTGGGTGCAGGACATCTATGGCCCGTATCCTGGCGGGAGCGTTACGGACCCCGAAGGCCCTGCGGTGGGCTCGCTCCGGGTTCTGCGGGGCGGCGGCTGGTCAAACCGCACTCGGCACTGCCGTACATCGTCCCGCAGCAACGACGACCCGGATTTCGGCTATGTGAACGTGGGATTTCGCCTGCTGCGCGAGGAGTGACTCCGTCGCGCCTCGTTTGTCTGCGTGAGCTGGGGACCGGATTTCACAGCCCGGCGGTCTTTGCCTCCCCACTAAGCTCACTGGATGCTCCACCGGGTCCTCCGGATCGGGACCTTTGCGTTCCCGGTGTGGGTCCTGTTCGCCAGCCTCCTCGCGCTCTGGCGGCCGGAGATCTTCACCTGGTTCAGCGGTGGCCTGATCACCATCGGGCTGGGCCTGATCATGCTGGGCATGGGGCTGACCCTCGAGGTGGACGACTTCCGCCGCGTCCTGCGGCGGCCGGCGCCCATCGGGCTGGGGGTGGTGCTCCAGTACGTTGTGATGCCGCTGATGGGCTGGACGGTGGCCTGGGCGCTCGATCTGCCGCGCGAGTTCGCGGTCGGGCTCATCCTGGTCTCCTGCTGCCCCGGCGGGGTGGCTTCGAACGTGATTTCCTACCTGGCGCTGGCGGACGTCCCGCTCTCGGTGTCGATGACCGCGGTTTCGACATCGCTCTCCGTGCTCATGACGCCGGCGCTGACCTCCATGCTGGCGAGCAGCCGCATCGACGTTCCGGCGGCCGGCCTCCTGCTGAGCACCGTGCAGGTGGTGATCCTGCCCATCGTCACCGGACTCGTGCTGCGGAGCTACGCCCAGCGACTCACCCGTGCGGTCCTTCCCTACGGCCCCTTCACTTCCGTGGTGCTGATCACGCTGATCGTGGCTTCGATCATCGGCTCGAGCCGGGCGATCATCCTCGAATCGGGCGACCTGCTGGTTGTCGCGGTGTTCGCGCTCCACGCCGGCGGCTTCTTCTTCGGCTACGCCCTCACCCGGCTCGTTTCGCGCCGGGTCCCGACCGCGCGCACCGTGGCCATCGAGGTCGGCATGCAGAACTCCGGGCTCGGCGTGGTTCTCGCGGGCCAGAACTTCACGAGTCCGCTGGTCGCGGTGCCGAGCGCCATATCGAGCCTCTTCCATTCGCTGATCGGCAGCGTTCTCGCCGGAATCTGGCGGGCGACGGCGGCGCGCCACAACCCCGACACGCCGGGGAACGGGTGACGATTCCCGTAGCATTCATGGACTGAAAATGCTCCTCGTCTTCGATGTCGGCAACACCAAGACCGCCATCGGCCTGCACGACGACGAGCGCTGGGTCCGCGACTGGCAGATTTCCACCCGGGCCGAGCGGCTGGCCGACGAGACCGCGGCGCTCCTCGACAGCCTCCTCGCCGGGGCCGGGGTTGCCCGAAAGGACGTCTGCGGACTGGCGGCGGCCAGTGTGGTGCCCTCCGCGACCGAGATCCTGCGAAAGCTCTCTGACCGCCACTTCGGAAGCCGGCTCTTCGTGCTCAACCACAAGACCGCCCGCGGGATCCGGCTTGCGGTGGACACGCCCGAGGAGACCGGCCCCGACCGCATCGCCAACACCGTGGCGGTCCATCACCTCTACGGGATGGACGCGATCGTCCTGGATGCGGGCACGGCGCTCACCTTCGACGTGATCTCCCGCGACGGGGAATACCGGGGCGGCGCCATCGCCCCTGGGCTCGGGGTCTCCGCCGAAGCGCTGGTCCGCCGGACGGCCCGGCTGCCCCGCGTCGAGCTCCGGCCGCCGAAACGGGTCGTCGGAACGCACACCGTCGCCGCCATGCAATCCGGCCTGGTACTGGGCTGGACCGGCATGGTCCGGGAGATGGTGCGGCTGCTGAAAGAGGAACTCGGGGGCGACTACACGGTCATCGCCACCGGCGGCCTCGCGCAGCAGGTGGCGGACTGGACCGGCGTTGTGGACCTGGTGAACGAACGGCTCACCCTCGAAGGGATCCGCATCGTCTACTCCCGGCAAGCCTCCTAGTGCGGTGTCCCGCAAATCCTGCGGCATTCGAGCGGCGATGCATCCCGGCTGAACCGCTGCGCTCGGTGTTGCGAATCAGTCGGAATACGCTCGGTATTCCTCCCGATTCGCGCCTTGTCAGCCGGGCGCCTCGCCGCTCTCGATGACTCGCACAATTTACGGGACACCACACTAGCCGGTCGGCCAACCGGGGCCGCGCCCCGCATAGACTCCCGCGCCCATGGTTCCCCTGGCTGAGATCGAGGCGGCGCGCGCCCGGATTGCCCCCTACGCGGTTCGCACCCCGCTGGTGCGGTTACCGGTCGAGGGCCCGGACGAGATCTGGCTGAAGCTGGAGAACCTCCAGCCCTTCGCCTGCTTCAAGATCCGCGCCGCCGCCAATCTCTTCGGTTCGCTCGACGACGCGGAACTCTCGCGCGGGGTGATGACCGCGAGCGCCGGAAACTGGGCCCAGGCGGCGGCCTTCATGGCCCGGGAGCGGGGCGTCCCCTGTACCGTCGTCGTGCCCGACACCTCGCCGGAGAACAAACGCCAGTCCATCGCGTCTCTTGGGGCGGAAATCGTGGTCCAGCCGTTTCCGGAGTGGTGGAAGGCGATCGTGACGCACACCCACCCGGGACTCGATGCCCGCTTCGTCCACCCGGTGGAGGAAAGGGAAGTCATGGTGGGGAACGCCACCGCCGGGCTGGAGATCTTCGAGGACCTGCCCGACGTGGACGCCGTGCTCGTTCCCTTCGGGGGCGGCGGCCTGAGCTGCGGGATATCGAACGCCCTCCGCCTGAAGGGCTCGCGAGCCCGGGTTCACCCGGTCGAGGTCACCACCTCGGCCAAGGTCGCGGCGGCGGTCCGGCACGGATCTCCCCAGTGGATCGACACCGAGCCCAGCTTCGTGGACGGCATCGGCGGGAACACGGTGCTCGATCCGATGTGGCCGCTCGTCCAGGAGTTCCTGGAGGAACCGCTGCTGGCCTCGCCCGACGAGATTGCCGAGGCGGTGCGCACCCTGGCGGGACGGAGCCGGATCGTGGCCGAAGGCGCCGGCGCCAGCCCGGTGGCGGTGGCGATCGCCGGCCGGGTGCCGCGGCGTCCGGGCGAGGAGGGCAGGAAGCGCCGGATCGTCTGCGTCGTTTCCGGCGGGAACATCGAGATGGGCGTCTTCCGGCGGATCCTCGCCGGGGAAACCCCGACCTCGGCCCGCTGAGCGGGAGAACACGGGAGTGCGTATCCTGTGATCATGAACATCACGCTGAGGGTGGACGATTCCGTCCTCCGTAGGGTGCGCGTGTACGCCGCCCAACGTGGATCGTCGGTCGACGCATTGGTTCGCGAGTTTCTGGCCGGGATCGCGAGGCGTGAGGACCGGGTCAACAGCGCGCGCGAACGCATCCGGGAACTGAGCGGGAAGTCCACCGCCCGCGTCGGATCCCGGAGTTGGAGGCGCGATGACCTTCACACGCGCTGAGTCGTCGTCGTTCACCTCGGCGCGGAGATCAGCGAGATGTACCGAATCAGCTATTGGGACGGCGCCATCTTGGCCGTGGCCCAGGCCCTCGGTGCCCGCATTCTGTTCACCGAGGATCTGGACGACGGCCAGGACTATGGAGGGATTCGGGCAGTGAATCCCTTCGGGGATCGGTAAGCGGCTCCCCGAAGGGGGCGCCCGGCCGAGAGCCGCCGAGACTTCAGGGGGAGGCGGGCGCGCTTTCCCGTGCCAGGTCGCGCATGACCGTCTGCAGGATGCCGCCGTTCCGGTAGTAGTCCACCTCGACCACCGAGTCGAGGCGGCAGCGCGCCTCGAACGAGCGCGACTCCCCGTTCCGGGTCGCCGTCACCGTGACCCGGGCGCCGGGTCCGAGGCCGTTGCTCACGCCCTCGATATCGAGGACCTCGTCGCCGGTCAGGCCGAGGGACTCCGCGTTCTCTCCGGCCGGGAACTCGAGCGGCAGCACGCCCATACCGACGAGGTTGCTGCGGTGGATGCGCTCGAAGCTTTCGGCAATCACCGCCTTGACGCCCAGCAACAACGTCCCCTTGGCGGCCCAGTCGCGGGAGGAACCGGTCCCGTATTCCTTGCCGGCGAGAATCACGAGCGGGGTGCCCTCCTCGCGATAGCGCCTTGCGGCCTCGAAGATCGTGGTGCGCTCACCCGAGGGGTGATGCACCGTGAGTCCGCCCTCGGCGCCACCGGCGAGCTGGTTCCGGAAACGGATGTTCGCGAAGGTTCCGCGGAGCATGATCCGGTCGTTGCCGCGGCGCGAGCCGTAGGAGTTGAAGTCGCCGCGGTCGATCCCGCGCTCGCGCAGCCAACTGCCGGCGGGGGAATCGAAGGCGATGGTTCCGGCGGGCGAGATG
>LXNJ01001463.1_pt1 | contig 13917 bp, 11 predicted proteins | sample 809081 | NCBI WGS metagenome assembly LXNJ01 (sample SAMN04870510, study PRJNA318959) | sponge metagenome | biome: sponge; feature: marine sponge reef; material: water | host: Petrosia ficiformis | place: Greece: Milos, Mediterranean Sea | collected 2013-05-29 | depth 5-7 m
CCGGACCGGATCGTCACCTCCCGCTCCCAGGGCCGGAACTCGACGCCCCGCTTGAGCCGGACCGTGGCCGGCCCCGGCGGCATCTCCACGGTGAACTCCCCGGCGGCGTGGAAGTAGTGGGTCTCGGTGTAGGAGACGATGCGGCGGAAGACGCCCCGGGGGGCGTGGCTCCTGCCGTCCGCGCCCAGGACGGTCGCCCGCGCCGGCTGGTCCAGGCGCACCCGGAGCCGTCCCCAGGCGGGACCGGCGCGGTCGAGCCCCGTGACCGGAAGCGGCCGGGCGCCGCCGCCGTGGACGCCGATCACCTGGAGTTCCGGATGCCCGTTTTGATTCGTGGTGAAGACGATCTCCTGTCCGTCGGGAGACCACGCCGGGTCCTTTTCGTCCCAGTCGTCGTCCCGGCTGAGCCGGAAGGGCAGGCCGCCTTCGGCGGGAAGGAGGAAGAGGTCGTAGCTGCCCCGGATGTCCGACGCGAAGGCGATCAGGCTCCCGTCCGGGGACACCGCGGGACGCGTCCGGAAGGTCGTCTCTTCGACGTGGAGTTCCTGGTAGTCGCCCTGCCCTTCGATGCGAAAGACCCCGCCGGTCCCCGGGTAGTCCGACCGGTTGGAGACGGCCACCAGGAAGTCTCCCGGGAGTCCCTTCCCGAAGTCCGGGCCGGGATCGGGCTGGATCTCGTTCGAATCACCGCCCCAGACCAGGGTGTCCGCCCCGTCCGGGCCCACCATCCGGATGTCGAAACTGCCGGACTGCGCCGCGGAATAGACGACGGCGCCGCCAGCGGCGGCCCGCGGGTGGAAGTCCATCGCGGGATGGCTGGTGAGGCGTTCGGGCGTTCCTCGCGCGCTGGCCACCCGCCAGATGTCCAGATTCCCGCCGGTGTCGCGGGAGAAGACCACCGACTCGCCGTCGGGAGCCCAGTCCGGCTCGAAGTCGTAGGCGGGTTCCGCGTCCTCCGGCCCGCCGGTCAGTTGGCGGGCTTCCCCGCCCGCCGCGGGCATCACCCAGAGCCGCCCGTCGAGGGCGAACGCGATTTCGCTCCCGTCGGGGGACCAGGCGGGGTACGCCGGCCACGACGTGACGCGGGGCACGAGGTAGTTCTCGACCCGAATCTGTCCTCCGGCCACCGCCGGATAGCGCAGGGTGCTCATTTGAACGCCCTCGCCGGACGCTCCCCACAGGAATCCCGCCAGGATGGCGGCGATGGGCGCTCCTCTCGTCAGGTCGCGAGGATCTGGCAAGAATCGGCGTCTCCGTGGGCCCGGGTCACCTCCGGCTGGATCGTCACGTGGCGGATGCCGAAACGCTCGCGCAGCAGTTGGGTCGCGCTCTTCAGAATGGCGTCCGTCGGCGTATTGGCCTCGATGTCCGCGTGGCAACTCAGCGAGACGAAACCGCTGTTCACCGTCCAGATATGGAGGTCATGGATCCCGCGGATGCCGGGCAGCGAAAGCAGCCCGGTACGCACCGCCTCGCCGTCCACGTCGGCGGGCGTGGCGAGCATCAGCACCGAAACGCTGTCGCGCAGCAGCCGCGCTCCCGAGAGGACGAGCAGGCCGGCAATTCCCAGCGAAACGAGGGAATCCACCGTCGTCCAGCCGGTGAAATAGATGATGATGGCTGAAACGATGACCCCGGCCGAACCGAGCGTGTCCCCGAGGACATGCAGGAAGGCGCCCCGGATGTTCAGGTTGCTGTGTTGATGATGGCCCAGGATCTTGAGCGCCACGAGGTTCACCACGAGGCCGATGATCGCGATGATCAGCACCGGCACCGCGGAGACTTCGACCGGATGACCCAGCCGGCCGATCGCGCGGGAGCCGACCCAGCCGGCGATACCCAGCAGGAACAGCGAGTTCAGCAGCGCCGCCAGCACCTCGGCCCGGTGGAAACCGAACGTGCGGCGGGCCGTCATCGGACGGGTGGCCAACCAGGCAGCGAGGAACGAAACGCCGAGCGCGGCGGCGTCGCTCAACATGTGCCCGGCGTCGCCCTGGAGAGCGAGGCTGTTGGCGAGGATGCCGCCTACGAACTCAACGACCGCGATCGCCAGCGTGCAGACGAGGGCGGCGCCCAGCGCCCACCGCGAACGCAATTTCCCACCGTGTGCACGCGCCGGCGCGTCGTGATGATGGTGATGCGACATAACCCTGTTCTGTCTGCCGGTTCCTCCTTAAGTATTGCTTACCCCACCGGTTAGAATGGAAACCGATCCCTGACAGACACCGCCGGTGGCGGACCCATTCCCCGGAGTAAAGCTAAGTATGGCCGATGGCAAGGCGCTGGAACTGACAAGCGACAATTTCGATCAGGCGGTGGGCGGCGACCAGCCAAGCCTCGTGGACTTTTGGGCCGAGTGGTGCGGCCCCTGCCGGATGATTGCTCCGGCGATTTCGGAACTGGCCGATGACTTCGAGGGCCGGGCCGTGGTCGGCAAGGTGAACGTCGACGATGAACCCCGGATCGCCGAGAAATTCCGGGTGCGTTCCATCCCGACCCTCCTCTTCTTCCAGAAGGGAGAGGTCGTGGGACAGATCGTGGGAGTCCAGTCGAAGGCGAACCTGGCCGCCCGCCTCGAAGCACTGATCGGTTAGGGTCGGGACGCCGGGCCGAGGTCCGGTTCTCTGGTACCGTCCCCGGCGGAGTCGGGAGGCGGAATGATGCGTCCGGAGCGTGTTGGCGCGCTGGTGCTGGGAGCACTCGCGCTCGTCCTTTCCGCGTGTGACCCCGGTGGGCCGCCCGGACTTGCCATCACGAACGCCCGCATCGTGGACGGGGCCGGTACCCCCGCGTTCACCGGGACGGCCCGGATCGTGGACGCGCGGATCGCCGAGGCGGGCGCCGACGTCAGCCCCCTTTCGGGAGACACCGTGGTCGATGCCGGAGGCCTGGTGCTGGTGCCGGGATTCATCGACACCCACAGCCACGCCGACTTCGACCTCCTCGAGCGGCTCGACGCCACCGCCGCAGTGAGCCAGGGCATCACTACCCTGGTGGTGGGGCAGGACGGGGGTTCGCATCATCCGCTGGCCGAATTCCGCTCCCGTTTCGAGGCCGCGCCGGCGACCGTCAACGTCGCGAGCTACGCGGGCCACAACACCTTCCGGGAGCTGGTGATGGGCGAGGATTTCCGCCGCGAGGCGACTTCGGAAGAGATCGCCGGGATGGCGCGGCTCCTCGAAGCCGATCTGGCCGCCGGGGCGCTCGGCCTCAGCACCGGTCTCGAGTACGACCCGGGGATCTACTCCGCGGCGGAAGAGGTGGTGCAACTGGCGCAGGTGGCCGCCGATGCCGGCGGCCGCTACCTCAGCCACCTGAGGAGCGAGGACCGCTGGTTCTGGGACGCGGTCGAGGAGATCATCCGGATCGGCGAGGAAACCGGGATGCCGGTCCAGATCACCCACGCCAAGCTGGCGCTCCAGAGCCTCTGGGGCGAGGTGCCGCGCCTCCTGGGACGATTGGAGGAGGCGCGCGCCGCCGGGGTGGACATCACCCTCGACGTCTATCCCTACCCGTACTGGCAGTCCACCCTCACCGTGATGTTCCCGGACCGCGACTTCACCGACCTCGAGGAATCCCGCTTCGTGGTCTCCCAGATGGCCCTGCCCGAGGGCATTCTCATTCCGACCTATGCGCCGGAGCCCTCCTATGCCGGACGCACGCTCGCGAGTATCGCGGACGAGCTCGGGGAGGAGCCCGCCGCGGTTCTGCTCGAGCTGATCCAGCAGGCGGAGGCGATGCGCGCCGCCCCGGATTTCGAACCCGGGACGCGCGTCGAAACGGTGATCGGCACCAGCATGGCCGAGGACGACATCGCCGCCCTGTTTGCCTGGGAGCACGCCAACCTGTCCACCGACGGCGAGCTCTTCGGCGCCCATCCGCGCGGGTTCGGATCCTTTCCGCGGGCGATTCGGCAGTTCGTCAGGGAACGCGGAACCCTTACTCTCGAAGAAGCGGTGCGCCGCATGACTTCGCTCGCCGCCCATCACATGGGGTTCGCCGAACGGGGCCGGATCGCTCCGGGCATGGTTGCCGACCTGGTCCTGTTCGACCCGCACACGGTCTCCGACCGGGCTACTCCGGAGGCGCCGCACGAGCTTTCGGTCGGGATCCACCGGGTGCTGGTCGGAGGCGAGACCGTGTTCGCGGACGGCGTCGTCACCGACGCGCGCCCCGGCGTCTTTCTTGCGCGCTGACCCTGACATGGCACTGACGGCTGACTCGCCCCGCTGGTCCCCCCTTGCGGCCGCAGCGCTTGCGGCCCTGGTGCTCGCGAGCAGTTGTGGTGGTGACGGCACCGCGCCGACGGCACCCGAACCGCCCGCGCCACCCGAGCCGCTCGACGTGCCCTTCGGGTTCACCGACGTGGAGGAAGGGGAGGGGGCTCTGGTCGAGAACGGCTGGCTCCTCGCGGCCGCCTACACCGGCTGGCTCTACGATCCGGCGGCCCCTGACAATCGCGGCCTCGAGTTCGGCTCGGCCACGAAAGAGGCGCCGGATTCCTTTCGCCTGGGCGTCGGGCAGGTCATCCCCGGAATCGATCGGGGCGTGGCCGGAATGCGGGTAGGCGGACTTCGCCGGATCGTGATTCCCCCCGACCTCGGATTCGGGCCCGAGGGCACAAACTTCGGCACAACGGCCGTTCCCGGCAACGCCACGCTGTTGTTCGAACTCGAACTGGTGGCGGGGGCCGAGGTTCCCTTCGAGACCACCGACCTGCGCGAAGGCGACGGAGCGGAAGCAACCAGTGGAGCCTCACTCTCGATGGCCTACCACGGTTGGGTCTACGATCTGATTGCCGACGGCAACAAGGGCAATACGTTCGATTCCACCACTGCGGAAAACCCCTTCACCTTCACCCTCGGGGTCGGGCAGGTGATCGCCGGATGGGACCTGGGCATCCTGGGAATGCGCGTCGGCGGGCGCCGCCGCATTGTGATCCCCCATGAACTCGCGTACGGGACCGCCGGGCGATCGCCGCAGATTCCGCCCTACGCGACCCTGCTCTTCGAGGTCGAGCTGCTCGCCGTCGAATGAAGGCTTCCCGGCCGACGAAGGGGCCGGAGTAGTAGGCTGTAGCGCCTCTTGCCCTCCGACCGCGCTCCCGTCCTCGACCGTTTCCGGCGGCCGCTCGGGAGCCTGCGCCTCTCGGTCACCGACCGCTGCAATCTCCGGTGCCAGTACTGCATGCCGGAGGAGGAATACGTGTGGCTTCCGCGCAAGGACCTCCTCAGCTTCGACGAGACCGCCTTCGTCGTCGAGCGGTTCGCGGCGCTCGGGGTGCAAAAGCTCCGGATCACCGGCGGAGAACCGTTGATCCGCCGCCATCTGCCCGAGCTGATCAAGCTGGTCTCCGTCGTTTCCGGGATCGAGGACGTTGCCCTGACGACCAACGGGCTCCTCCTGGCCGGTCAGGCCGAAGCGCTCAGGACGGCGGGACTGCACCGGATCACGGTCAGCCTCGACACCCTCCGGCCCGAGCGGTTCCGCTCCCTCACCCGGCGCGACGGGCTCGATGCGGTCCGGGAGGGAATCGCCGCGGCGAACGCGGCGGAACTCCGGCCGCTGAAGCTGGACACGGTCGTGATCCGGGGTTTCAACGACGACGAACTGGTGGACCTCTTCGAGTTCGCCTCGGAGCAGCACGGCGAGATTCGCTTCATCGAATACATGGATGTCGGCGGAGCCACCGGCTGGCGTCAGGATCTGGTGTTCGATGCGGACGCCATCCGGGAGGTCATGGCAAACCGGTACGGAGGCGTCGAAGCCGTCCCCGTGGAAGATCCGACGGCGCCGGCCCGGCGTTACCGAATCCCCGATGGACGGGTCTTCGGCATCATCGCGTCGGTTTCCGAACCGTTCTGCCGTAGTTGCGACCGCAGCCGCGTCACCGCCGATGGCCGCTGGTTCCGCTGCCTCTATGCCGCTGATGGGCTCGATCTCCGGACCCCGCTCCGTTCCGGAGCCACGGCCGCCGACATGGAGGCGTTGATCGCTTCCACCTGGTCAGGAAGGGCCGACCGCGGAGCCGAGGAACGGGCGGCGCTCGACCGGCGCGCTCCACTCGTCGCGCCGGGAGACCTCCGCAAGGACCCCCACCTCGAAATGCACACCCGCGGCGGCTGACGGCCCGTCGAGCGGTCTCCGGATGGGGCCGTGATCGGGTACTGATTTCCCCGTCAGGCCTGATTGGGTTTGGGCCCCATCCGGGGCCCGCCCGGCGCTTCGCGCCGCTCCGCCATGACTGCACGATAAACCATTGATTTCTAATGCAGTTATGAGTGGTGCCCAGAATTGAATATCATATTCGGCATCACAGCCGAGAAGGGCCGGAAGGCCCGGGTCGAAGGCGGTAGACGGGTAAGCGTTCCGCAAGCGGCCGCAGAGCGAGCGGCTTCGTACCGGTATGAGATGGTGCGGTTAGTTGACCGCATGCTGCGCGAACATCCCCGCCGCGGCTGCGGCGGAGCGTGGCGACGTAGCCGGCGGTCGAGACCGCCTGCAGGAAGCGTTCGGCGTCCTCTTCCGTGCCGGGCCGGTGGGGCGGGCCGGGCGACGGATCGCTCCACGGATTGAACGCGATCAGGTTGACGTGCGGGCGGATTCCCGACGCGGCGAGGCGACCCGGTTGGCGGAGGAGTTCCCGAGCGTCCTGCGGGCGGTCGTTCTCGCCACCGAGGAGGACTTGCTCGACCGTGATCCGCCGGTTTGACCGCGGCAGGTTCTCGAGCGTCTCGAGGATCTCCAGCATCGGGTGGCGGCGCCGATGGGCATGAACGTCCCCCGGGTCTCGTCGTCCCCGGCATGGAGGCTGATGGTGATGCCGACCGTGCGGAGGTCGCGTTCGAAGGCAATGCCGTTCTCCTGGAGCCGGGCGTAGGGATCGGCCTCGATAAAGAAGTCCAAATCGTGGGTCCACCGGTGCTCCCAACGGGCAATGAGCGCGGTGCCGCTGCCGAGAATCAGGTGTTGTTCCCCGCCGAGATGGGTGGCGAGATGCACCCGTGTCCGGTCCAGAAGCGCGGCGGGTCCACCGGGCAGGTCCACAGCGGCCATGGTCTTGGGTTCGCCGTTGGCCGATGGCCGCCGCACCACGCCGGTCGTATGACGGTGCTCTCCTGCCCCAGAGCGGGGGGTTGTGTCAATAGTTCGCCAGCCTTCGATCTGGCCGCTTCTGCTGTAGCGGAGCGTTAGGCAGAACGTGGCCGGGGGGGGTGATGGGGATAGTGCGGCGCGCGGGCGGTGCTAAGCCGGGCGGGGGGATCAGGCGTACCGAAGCTCGCGCGAGAGCATGACCATCGCCTTGCGTTGGAGCTGGCGCACCCTCTCCGCCGAGATCTGGAGTTCGCGCCCGATCTCCGTGAGGCTGACCTCACCCGAGCTGCCGAAGCCGTAGCGTCGCTCGACGACATGCCGCAGGCGCGGCGGAAGATGGGAAACCGCCTCCCTGATCCGGGTGCGCTCCTCCGACCGGGCTGCAGCGTCGCACGGGTCCGGTGATCCCGCGTCCGCAAGCAGGTCCCGCAGCGGAGGGCCACCCGCGGTCCGGGGAGCGTCCAGCGATTTCACGTCGGGCACCCGCCGGATCGTGGCCCGGAGCGTTTGCGGATCCACGCCGATCTCGTGGGCGTCGTCCTCCGTCGTATGTGGTCGATGCCACCCCGTGCGGCATTCGTCGTTGCGGTATCGCTGTTCGATATCCGCCTCGACGCTGGCGGCACGCCGCCGCAGGGCCAGTTGGTCGAGAGGAATTCGAATCGTTCGGGACTTCTGCGAGAGCGCCCGGCAGATCGTCTCCCGTATCCAGCCCGCGGCGTAACGGGGGAAGCGCTCGGTCCGCGCGGGATCGAACCCGCCGGCCGCCGTGATCAGCCCCAGGTTCCCCTCCTGGATCAAATCGGCCAACGGCAGGCCCATCCCCCGGTATCGCCGTGCAATCGAGACGACCAGCGCGAGGTTTCCCTCGATGAGCAGGCAACAGCTGCGTGCGCAGGGGTCCCCGATCGCTGGCTCCCCTCCTTTCGATCCGGATTTCCGCCAGCGAGCGTGCCGCAGGAAGCGGCAGCATTGCCGTTCCTCGCGTCCCGTGAGGGCACGCCTCCGGCCCGCGTCGCGCAGATACAACTGCACCACCCCCAGATCGTCCCGACTGTCACCTCCGGGATCATGGAAGTGGGTCTCCGGCCGGTGCTCCGCCGCCCCGGCGAGGGCGTCTTCCTCGATGGCGCGCCACCCGGCATCTTCGTACTGCGGTTCCGCTTTCCCCTTGGAGTTGGGAGCGCCCATGGTAATTCACCTCCTGCGGATGTGCTTTCCCGAGGCCGGCTGACATAAGTAGTAACGGAGTTTTGATGGCTCCGGTTCTCCAAGCGACACTCGGGTTTCGACCCTGGAAGAGCGCGCTCCCATCCACGGACGCTTCGATGTGAACGGGAGAGCCGAAGCCAGCCGAACGCGACACGCGATGCTCACGGCCTCGCTCCTACAGCGCCTTCAGAACGCCCCATGGGCTCCGACGGAGTTCCCGCCAGGCCACCGCCGCTGCCGCGGCCCAAAGCGCCAGCCCGAGCAGCGCGACCGGGCCGAGGAAAAGAAGGGTTTCGGGAGTTCCCACCCAGGGAATCCGGTTCATGAGGACACGTGTCAGGAGGAACCCGCCCCCTAGTCCGGCGGCGATCCCGGCGGTCACCGCCAGCGCCGTCCGTTTCACGACCTCCCACTGGAGCGCCCCCGGCTCGGCGCCGAGAGCCTGGCGGACCGCGATGGATGGCGCTTCCCGCGTCAGGTGCTCGCTGACATGCCCCATCCCGCCAAGAATGCTGAGCAGGACTCCGGCGGCACCGAAGATCACGAGCACGAAGGACCCGAGTACCGGGCTACCGAGCTCGCGCGAACGCTGCCGCCACACCGATTCCACCCGCAGCACGCGGAGCCGCGGATCCACTTCCCGAATCGTGCGGCGGACGGCAGCCAATACTTGGGCGGATGGCTCGCCGGCAGTCCGAACGACGATCTGCGCTCGGGGAAACGGGAAGGAGAGTCCAGCCTGGGACGCATACGGCGTATAGATGGTCGGGCTCCTGACGGTCATCGGAAAGGTGAGCACGTCCGGAACAACGCCGACCACCCGGTACGCGCCACCCGTGACCCTGACCGTCCGGCCCAGCGGCGCATCCCCGATCCGGCGTGCGAACGAGCGGTCGAGGATCGCGACCTGCGCGGCGGAGGGACCATCCGAGGCGACGAGTTCCCGGCCCGCCACCGGCTGGACTCCCAACACTCTCAGGAAACCGGGGCCGACCCGTCGTTCGGTGAAATCAACGGTCCGGCCGTCGTCGACATACGAACCGCCCCTGCCACTCTGTTCGTCGGGCATCGTCTCGGCATACGCCGCAGCCCCCACGGAGGGCAGCGCGGTAAGTCGCGCCACGCTCCGGTCGAGCAGTGCCGCGCGTGTTTCGGGGGCGACCGCACCATCACCCCAACCGCTGAAGTCCACCGTGGCCACGGTGAGCCCCTCCGCCGAATAGCCCCCCCTTCCCTCGCGGAGCGCCAACACGCTGCCGCCGAGCATCACGACCCCGGCGAGGACGACCACGGACGCGGCCGTTCCGGCGGCCAGGAAAGCGAACGCGAACGGTCGCGCGACGATCTGGCCGCGCGCCGAATCGAGCGCCGAATGCCGCCACGCCCGCGCCGTGGCCACGAGTTGCGGCGCCTCCACGAGAGTGGCCGCAACGAGCGCGGCGAGGAACCCGGTCGTGAGCGACCATGCGCGGAGCCGCCAGGCCTCCGCGAACGGGAGATCACTCCCGAGGCCACGCATTCCGCCGAGCACCGCCAAGGCAACGAACAGCGCTCCCAGAAAGATCAGGAGCGCTCCGGCGACGACGCGCATCGCGTTCGCGACGAGTTCGTCCCGCGGCCCGGCTCCCAGTGCTCGGCGGATGCCGGCCGCTCGCCGTTCCGCCAATGCGCGCGAGAACCGCAGGGAACTCACGCTGAATGCGCTGACCAGGATCAGCAGCCACGCCCCCGCGCGCAGGACGAGGAGGGTGGGGCGCAGCGAAGCCGTCAGGTCCTCCTGCATCGGAGTGATCGTCACGCGCTCCTCTCCAGTCCGCCGGTCCAGGTTCGCGATTACGCTGGTCGCCTCGGCCGCCGCCGCCGCAGGCGTGACATGCGGCTTGAGGCGGCCCACGACGGGGAAGCCGATCGTGGAAGATCTTCCCTCCGCGCCTGCGGCAGCGGGCCGTTCCGCCGCCTCCCTCGCCGGCAGCCAGATCCGAATGCCCGACGAGGGGAATACGAACTCAGGCGGCATGACACCGACGATCCGGAACGGCCGTCCGTCCAGCGTCACTTCAGCGCGACCGATCTCCTGTCCCGCGAACCCGGTGAGCCACAGATCGTGGCTCAGGATCGCGACCTCAGACGCCGGTTCCGGGAACACCGAGTCCGCAGCCGACGCCGGTGCGTGGTTCTCGGCGGCGAAGAGCCGTCCCGCCTCGGGCGCAACGCCCAGCGTTTCGAGCATCCCCGGCGACACGAGGGCGGCGCCAACGTGCGCGGCCGTCGAACCTGATTCCAGGACATACGCGCGGGGCGCCCAGGTCCCGATCCATTCGAACGCCAACGAGTCCCGGCGCAGCGACTCAACCTCGGAAGGCAACAGGCTGTCGCCAAGGCGGCTGGAAGACGCTGAAGCTCCGGGCGAGGATTCGACGGAGATGTTCACGACCTTCGCGGCATTCCGGAAGACCAGCGGGCGGACGATCGCGGTGTCCCAGACCGCTTCGACGCCGAGGGCGGCGCCGACCGACACCGCAAGCGTGAGGCACACGCCGCCGGTGTTCCAGGGAGCAGCGCCAAAAGACCGCAGCGCGGCGATGACGGCGGCGCGGGTGCGGATCACCCGGATCTCCCGACCCGGCGTTGACGCGTCCGACGCGCCTTCGTGTCGGCGAAGGAACCCCGGGGCGCTTTCGGACCAGGATGCGCCCCGCGCTCCATTTGATCACTCGCCAGAAAGCAAGGTGCACCCGGAGAAGCCGGTCTGACAGCCTCCCCGGGTTTGATGCGGATCGAATGTTCCCCGGCGCCTGGGGTCTTCCTGTGCTGCCCGGCGTGAGTTCGCCGCCGAGATGCTCTCCAGAAGCAGACCACCGATCCGAACAAGGTCATGATCGTTCCTAGATGCAGACCAGGATCCAAGCGCAGTAGTCGCCGATGCACACCCAGACCAGGTAGCAGTCAGCAAACGCGACGGATGCCGTGAGCCCCAGGAAGGCGCCAGCCAAGGCCAGCAGACCGACGAGGTTCCTCTTGAGTGAGAGTCTCATTTGCAACACCTCCAACGGTGAAGAGTCGGGTGAGGAGGTCGCGAAACCGTGCGGTCTCACGAGAACAGCGCAGTCTTCGACTGCGCCGAACCGGCTCCGGAGGGGCGCGCGGCCGGTGGGCGCGTTCGCAACCAGGTGCGGTGCTGCGCCTGGCGGATATGAGTTCGCCACGGCTGACATCGCGCGACGCCGCGGCGACACCCGCGCGCGGACGATCCATCCGGCGATGGCGGCGGTCGTCAACCCGCACCGCTGTCCGGTTCGCTGCAGCGCCCCGCATCGCGGGGGAATCGGCAGCAAACCTGCCGATGCCGGCAATACCGTCCCGTGCGGCGCGGAGGATGCCCATGGTTCCTATTCCTCGCTGGCCTGCTGCAACGCTGCCTGGACGAGTTGCCCAACCGGACCCGGAATCCGGGCCAACAGATGGATGTCAGAAACCTCGTCCAGCCTGGCGCCGTGCTCCAGCAGCAGCTCCAGGAGCGGCGCATCCTGCATGGCGACGACTGCCTTCAGGGGTTCGTCGCCGCTCCCGTTCTCCAGATTTGGGTCGGCGCCGCCCTCGAGCAACAGCCGCGCGAACCCGATGAGATCGGACCCGTTCGGGGATGCCTCGCCCGTCATGCGGCGGCGGAACGACCCTCCGACCAGATGGGTCAGCGCGGTGTTCCCGTCCGGATCGTGCTGTGCATTGACATCCGCGCCCGCCGCCAGGAGCCGCCGCCCCGCGTCCAGCGCGACCGAATCGGCTGCACGCATGAGCGGGGTGACGCCCTGCCCGTCGGGCGCAGACGGGTCCGCCCCGGCCGCCAACAGGATGTCCACCACTTCCGGCGAATTGGCGCGCGCCGCCTGATGCAGCGGTCCATGACCATTCAGCGCTTCTCGCCCGTTTGGGGAAACCCCTTCGCTCAGCAGAGTTCGAACCCGGCCGCCGTCTGCCGCGCGCGCCGCGGCCACCAGCTGCCCTACTGTGGTCGTGTCGTCGATCGCGGCCTTCTTCTCGGCCTTCTCGACTGTCTCCTCCAGGTCAGTAGGGGCTTCGATGCGAATGGCCGGAGGCTGCTCTTCCGACGGCGCGCCGCTCACAGCACGGTCCGACCCCAGTCGGGCGATCGCGATTGTCCCGAGCGCCACCAGCGCAGCGGCCACCGCGCCATAGGCCCCCAACCGGACCCGTCTTGCTATTCGTGGGTTCATTCTGTGCCTCCCGGGACTCCCATGCGGTCCCTGTCTACCCTTGGGTTAAGCGTGCCGCGCGTCGGATTTCAAGACCTAAATTACGAGATCGCCACGGGCCGCCGGAACGGCGTTATGGACTTCCCAACGGTCTCCGCGATTGCTCGGGGAGAGCGGCCGCGCGGGCCGGTCCGGCGTCTCGTTACCGCAGTCGGATCTGGTCCGCGGCGTCCCAGGCCGACGTGTCGGAGAGAATGATCTCGTCCCCCTCGGCAAGGCCGTTGAGCACCTCGATCCGGTTCACCGAGGCCCGGCCCAGCTCCACCGGGACGCGTGCTGCCGTCTGACCGTCGGGGGCGATCCGGAAGAGCCCCACCGTGCTCCCCGGCTGGCCGTAGGCCGGCCGGCCTACGTGGAGGGTGTCCTGAATCCTGTCCAGTTCGATCGTGCCGTCCACCGAGAGGTCAGGACGGGCGCCCCGAGGAAGCTCGCCTCCGAGCTGGATGTCCACCGCCACCGTTCCGTCCCGCACCGCGGGATCGACCCGGGACACGACGCCTTCCACCACTCCGTTCCGGGTGTCCACCAGCGCCGACTGCCCGGATTCCACGTCCCGCGCCTGCGTTTCGGCGATGCGCAGCACCGCCTTCAGTCGCCGGGGGTCGGCGACGCGCGCGAGGTTCTGCCCGGGACTCACTTCCTCCCCGACTTCGACCGTGACATCCAGCAGGATGCCGACCCGTCCGGCCCGCACCGTGAGCGCAGCCAACTGGCGCTCGCGGAGCCCCAGCGCGGCGCGATAACGGGCCACCGTCGCCTCCTTGGATGCTATCTGGGCCGCGGTCGAATCGGAAAGGATGGAGAGTCGCTCCTCTTCAAGCGAGTGGCGAGTTGCGAGCTCTTCGGCGGTCAGATGGCTACGCCGGTGAATGAGTTCGCCGACCAGTCCCGCTTCGAACAGCCTCCTGTCGGCCTCGGCGCGTCGCCGCGCCTTTGCCGAGGAGAAGGCCAACTGTCCGGCCGCGTTTTGCTGGTCCAGCGAGTCGGATCGGGTTTGATCCAGCAGCCGGCGGAGTTCCGCTTCCTGGGCGCGGAGCTGCATTTCGGCCTCGCGGGTCTCCTCGACAAGCTCCGGATTCGAGAGGACGAGCAGCACGGTGTCCGCCTCAACGGGCGTCCCCGGCAGAACACGCCGCTCCTCCACCCGTCCCCGGGTCTCGGCGGCCAGCCAGCGGATCCTTTCCGGAGGCACCTGCAGGCTGCCGGGGCCCCGCACCTGCCGCGCGAACTCGCCCCGCTCGACGACGCCCGTCCAAGCGGCCGAACGCTGGACCTCGGGAACGGCGGGGGCGATCCGTCCGAGCCCGATCAGCAACACCGCGAACGTGGCCGTCCC
>LXNJ01001464.1_pt1 | contig 13907 bp, 7 predicted proteins | sample 809081 | NCBI WGS metagenome assembly LXNJ01 (sample SAMN04870510, study PRJNA318959) | sponge metagenome | biome: sponge; feature: marine sponge reef; material: water | host: Petrosia ficiformis | place: Greece: Milos, Mediterranean Sea | collected 2013-05-29 | depth 5-7 m
AGGAGGGTTGCCGCCCGGACGGCCGACAGCTCCTCGGACAGGTCGGCGAGCGTCCGCTGGTCGGCACCCGATTCCGCCGCGTAGGCGGATTGCTAACGGTCAATATCACGGCAGGAGATCACGTAAGTCTAACTGGGACTGCACGATCTGCCACTCTTGCCGTTGGGGTTGCGACTGTTTCTGCCTCGTGAGGATTGCGGGAGAATCGCTATCAGATGGCGGGAATTTGCGGGCATCGCCGAGGGGGTTTCCGGGCAATGCGAGCACATGCTGCCGGAGGGCGGGGCATCCTGCTCCGCCCATGATCCCCCGAGGGGAAGAGCCTGCGATCTCTCGCGTGATCGACCGGCCGTGATTCCGTTTTCATAAGACGCGTGGCGAAACGAGCCCCGAGCTACTCACCCAATGCCGTCCGATACCGCCGCAACACCTCCATACCCTGTTCCTTAAGGCCGTTCAAGTTACGGGTGAGGACCGCATCCGCCTTGCCCTCCAGCGATTGCCGATAGGGGTCGGAAGGCGATATCGGGGGCATGCTGCCGCCAGCCACCTTGACCAGGGCGGGATACGGGACTCCCTGCCTCCGGAGCCGGTCGAGGCCGCTGTCCGCGAACAGCCCCTCCCGGACCTCGAAGATGTGCGCGCTCTGGAGGAGAATCCGGCGAGCCTCCTCGCGCAGGCCGCGCAGCTTGGCCTTCCGCATTCGATGCGAGACCGAGGCGATCTCCTCCTCCACGCCGGCGCGGGCCTGACGAAGCACGGCGGACGCGCGTTTCCTTTCCGAATCGGACCAAGCGGCATCCCGGTCCGCCGCCCTCTCGTATTCGGCAACACTGGCGATGGAAGAGACACCGCGGTTCTCCTTGACGACGCAGACCGCGACGGGCGGCGGCCCGGAATCGTGCAGCACGAGAGCCGCCCCGGCTTCAGCGGGCGACGCATAGGCGGACTCGTTGCCCGGCGGCTCGGCGGCTTCGAACAACAGGTCGTCGAAGATGGGATTCCCGTAGGTGAGCAATTCCACCGAGTACGGATGACGGTCGAACACGGTCGGACTGAACGTAACTGCGCGGGCGTTCGAACCGGGGCGGAGCCAGTAGGCCCCGTCAATCGTTCCGTGGGGCTGGAACCGGTGCCTCGTCAACTCGGAATTCAGGAAGTGGCGTTCGAGGTCGGCGAGGGTCACGGGGCTCGCCGATTCGGCGGATGGCGGGACGGCATGGTCCACCAGTTCGTCCAAGTCGATGGCCGCCTGATCCCGGGACCGGGCCTGGGATTCGAGTTCGGAAACGGTGTCTCCGAATGTGGCCTCCCGCTCCGCGCGCTCCATCATCGCCAGCTTCCCGATCGCCCGGCCCACGTTGTGCAGGATCGGTTGAAGCGTGCCGACCACCTCCTCGAACCAGTCGATCCGTTCGCTGAGCCGCTCGTACACCTGCGCTTCCACTGTGTCTCGGAAGAAGTAGTTGTGGACGTAAACTTCGTCGTGGCGCTGCCCAATGCGGTCGATGCGCCCGATGCGCTGCTCGACCCTCATGGGGTTCCATGGCATGTCGTAGTTGATTAGCACGCCGCAGGTCTGAAGGTTGAGGCCCTCGCTGGCCGACTCGGTACACAGCAGTAGCCTGATGGTCTCCCCCTTCCGAAACTCCTCCTTGATCGTCTCCTTGCTCCGGAGAATCCAGCGCTCGCCGTCCCACGACTCGCCGCCGCGCCCCGAATAGCAGGCCACGCCTGAGCCGTAGACGGCGCGCAGGCTGTCGCGCAGGTAGTCCATCGTGTCGGTGTACTGGGTGAAGAGGATCGCGGAGTCGCGCGTCCGGAAGATCCGCCGCAGCTGGTCCTTCAGGAATTCCAGCTTCGAGTCAACGGTGAGGGCGTCGAGTTCGCCGATGAAGTCGTCCAGGTATTCGAGTTCGATCCGGCGCGCATCGGCATCCGGGGCTGCCATGTCCTCCGCCGCGTCGAGCCCGAGGTCGTCCTGTTCGAGGTCCTCGTCGGAGAGTGCGTCGGCGACCTTGGCGTCCGGATCCATGAGGAACTCACGCCGCCGCGCAAGGCTCGCCCGCGCGGCATGGAACGAACTCGTCAGGCGACGGCGATACACGGTCATGACGAAGCCGAGTCCCCTTCGCCGCTGCTCGTAGATCCGGTAGAAACGGGAGATGTACTCCTCGATGCGGTCGTACAGGTCCTGCTCGACCGGTGTGAAGACGATCCACTCGTTCTTCGGCTTCCGCTTGGGGACCCGTTCGGTCAGAATCCCGCGTTCTCTATACCGGTGGAGGAGTCCGCGCCCATTTCGCCAGACGAAGGTCCGAATCGGCGTGTGGTGCCGGACCATCCCGCCGAGCACATCCCGGGCGGTCGCATCGAGAGCCCCGACCTTCGCCGGGGCCTTGATGGTCTTGGGAAGGGCCTTGACGGCGTTCCAGGACACCGGTCCCAGCCTGCTCGACGCCTTCTCCTCGAACGCGGGATCGATCCGTCCGCCGGTCTCGAAGTAGTCCCGCGTCATCTCCAGAAGGAACGACCAATCCCTTTGGCCCGGAGGCGTTCGGAGTTCCTCGAAGAACCGGACGAAGTAATCCTCTCCGGCCCCCCAGCGGCCCTCCAGTCCAAGCAGCTTCAGGAGATCCCACACTTCGACGGGATCCACCTGCATCGGCGTGGCGGTCAGAAGATACAGGCAACGGGTCCGGTCCTTGATGCCCCGGTGCTTCCCGTGTCCTGCGAGCAACTGCAACAGGTGGTTGGGCCGCTGGGTACGGGTCCCGAACTCCCTCCGGCGGGCGTGATGCGCCTCGTCCACGAGCACGAGGTCCCATTCGGGCTTCAGCACTTCGTCCCGGCGGTCCTTGCGCTTCGCAAGCTGGCTGGACGCGATCAGGTGATCCGCCTGCTCCCAAGGGGAGCCGGTGACGGGCGTTTCGCCGCCGTGAACGTCGATCAGCGTCCCGCGTTCGTAGCGGGGGAAACTCAGCGCGCACTTCTCCCAGAGTTCCTCCTGCCACTGCCGCACGACGCTGGCGGGGGCGAGGATCAGCGACCGCTGGACCCGTCCGGTGACGACGAGTTGGCGCAGCGCCAGCCCGGCCTCGATCGTCTTGCCCAGTCCCACCTCGTCGCAGAAGAGGAAGCTCGACGGAAACCGCTCGACCACCGCATTGATCACGCGGTTCTGGTGCGGCCAAGGGGTGACCGCGCTGGTGTCGATCCCGATGCGCGACGCGCCCGGCATGAACGGCGCGTGGCGCAGGAAGCGGAAGGCTGCCCGTTCCTTCGGCGACGGTTGCCTTTCGAGTGGCTCGGCGGTCGGCCGCTTGGTCGGGGAGCGTTTCAGGAGGCGCTGGCGGACTGCCTCCGGCAGCGCAAGAGCGATCCATCCAGCAGCTTCCCCATTCCAGAGCGACTCGAAACGCCGTTCGATGTCGGCGATCCAATGATCGGACGGTGGAATGGGGTCCGGGCCGACGCGGCGCGGCCAATTGGCAAAGACTTGGAATACCTCGTAGTTCTCCCGCCAGCCACTTCGCGATTCGTTGACGCTTCCGCTGAACGCCAGCTTGTTGCCCGCCGCGTCCCTGAAGATCCCCTCCTTGGGGTGGTAGTACTCCTGCGAGTCCGGTCGCGGGATCGGGAGGCCATCGGCCCCCACCGGCAACACAACCCGGATATCGAGCCTCTCCTTCGCAACCAGCCATGCCAAGACCTCAAGGCGTGCCTCAAGATCGGCGTCGAGTTCGTCGTCGTGTTCCAGCGCCCGCAGCATGGCACGCTCCGCTGCGTTCTCGACGGTGCCGCGCCGCGATTCGCCACGCAGGATGGCCTCCACGTCGCCCGCCGAAAGGTCGGCTCCGCACAGCAGGCGCATGGATCCATTGTTAGCGACCAGCCGGGCCACCCCGGCGGCGGCCACGGCGAGCGCCGAGCTGCGAAAGTATCCGGTCGAGCGGCGGTACCCGACGCTCCGCTCAAGTGCGGGAAGGTAGAAATCGTGCAGCCGATCATCCGTCGGGCTGTATGAGATTCGGAAGGGGTGTGTGGGGAGGCTCATGCCGCTGACAGTTCCTCAACAAGCCGGGGAATGTCCTCCTGCCACGCTACACGCTCATCGGCGTTCGTGCGATCCGTCGCGACAAACGAGAGAGCTTGAGCGACGTCATACCTGGTTTCGGCACGCTCTGGAGAACCTCGTACACGCCCGAGCACTCTCCTCGGGGCTTCGTATGGGTGGATGACTTCGACATCGCAGCCGATCATGCAGATGTGCAGGACGCGGACGGCTGCCTTCTTGCCCCACACTTGGGTGACAGTGTCCCTGCACCATTCCTCCATGGACTGGGTCGTTACCCGTGTCTTCTTCCAGCCCTCCATGCTCTCGCGATCCGCACCGACCGATTCGAACGCGGCCCCAAGCCGAGACCGTACGTCGCCGAGATCGAGGCCACGAACGTGGCGTTCGTGAATTCGGATTCTCGTCTCGCCAATCACGAGACCGTTGGAGCAGACGAAGCGGAGCCAACCGAACAGGATCGCGAGTCTGGCCGAACCATCCACCGAGTTGAAGCATTCCAGCCTGAGTCCGAGTGAGCCGCGTGCGTCCACAAAGTCGAACCGGCGCGGGAGATAGATCCGGAAGTTCATCCACTCCCCCAACTCCGACAGACCGACCTCATAGCGGAGTTCCTCTGGCGCAACATCCAGTCCGTCAACAATCCCTTCCCGGCAGAGCTTGGCGATCCTCGGATGGCCCACGAGCGAGTAGGCGCGCGACACGACGCCCACCGGCATTGGAGGATCCGAGGCATTCCGGGGTCGGCGGGTCACAACCTGAAGGAAGGGATTGGCCAACTCGCCCAAGTCCGGCGCGAACGGCGCGGCGTGCGGCCCTACCTCGGGCACGGCGGTGAACGGCCTGAGATCGAAGTCGGGCAGGACTTGCTCGACCACGTCCCATCCACCCCCATAGTACCGAACCTTGCGAGACCGCCAACTCGCCCGTTCAGTCGTAATCGCTGCCGGAGGAACTCCGGGTACTATCATGATGGGTTCCCCGCAGGGGGGATTCCGAGCAACCGCATGTCGCTCATAGCTTCAAGGCACCCTGCGACACCTCCGCCTCTGGGTCCGGCGGTGCCTCGACATCGGGGAAGAACGCGAGGCGCAGCCCGTCCAGGGTGCGCGCCTCGGGGCGGACGAGCACTCCATTCTTTCTGACCCTGGGCACCGCGCGCACAAGCGCTTGAAGGAGCGACTCGAAGGTGGCGTCACGGCGGAAGCCCGCTCTTCTAAGGAAGCCCTCGGCGGCGTTCGCGCCTTCGTCCACGTAGAGCATCATGGCGGTGTGCGCAGCGTCTATCCAGTGGTCGAACGCATCCGAATCCGGGTCCACGCGGTCCCTGCCGCGGCGAACGGACGGGGCGAGAAGCACCACGCTGGCACCCTTCTTCCGGAGAATCCGGTTCCCGGCCACGAGGTCCCGTTCGAGATCGAGGCCCAGCGCGAGCGCCAGCTTGCGCGCCTCGTCGCCGGGAAACTCAACGGCCTTGAAGGCGTCCCACGCCATCAGATACCAGTCGGTGACTGGATCGAAGCGGGTGTCGCGTCCGAGCAGGCCGCGCTTGCGCAACTCGACGACCTCCGAGCGGGCCAGATCGAGCGCGACATCCGGGCGGAGGCGCTTGGGTTCTCCGGTCTTCTCGTCGATATCGGAGGTGAGTACCGGCCACGACTCCGACAGGATGGCCAGGGTGGGACCGAAGGTGGCGATATAGAGGTCCACGCCGGAGATGCCCTGTTCCTGAAGCTGTTCGGCCGTCTCGCGGGCCGTCCGGCGCACGCGGCCGCGGATGTCGTCCCACCAAGCGGGCTCGGTGTCGAGAGGCCGCTTGCGACAGGTCAAGAGAATGGTGCTCAGCGCCGCGTTCTTCTTCGCCTGATGAAGGCCATGCTCGCTCTCGGTATGCACCGGCCAGGAGGAATGGATCGCGAACCCGGCCTCAAGCAATGACATGGCCAGCGTGTCCCACGCCTCGACCTTCTTGTGGGTGAACATGACGGTGAGCACGCCATCCTCGGCCAAGACCCGGTTCGCCTCCCGGAAGGCCGCGGCCATCTTGCGCTCGTAGTCGGCGGCGGCAAGCTGCTTCTTCTTGCGGCCCATGCTGGCGAAGCGGGCCGGGTTGGCGACCGCCTCGTCGTCCTTGTTCACCAGATCGTCGGCGAACAGATCGGGGTGCGCCGATCCCAGCGTGCGCTTGAGCCAGACGTAGAAGAAGTCCGACAACTCACCGTACATGACGTTGTCGTAGTAGGGCGGATCGGTGAGCACGAGGTCGATGGTGCCGTCGGGGACGTGGGAGAGATCGGAAGCCGATGCGCGGGTCACCCGGACGGGGACGGGCGCATCCGCCTGCTTGAAGATCCGGTGCGCGGGTTCGGCCAGCTTTGCGATCCCCTTGTAGGCATCACATACCTGATCGAGCGCCCAGGGGAAGAGATTGCGGGAGGCGTCGAACTCGCCGTAGGTCCACTTGAAGGAGAAGTCGTGGCGGTCGAAGACGCCCCGCAACACCGCGCGTCCGGTGTGCCAACTCGCAAGGTAGGCGTTGTAGTTCACCGCCTTACTGAGCACCATCCCGAGGTAGGTGACGACCGCCTTCGCTCGCTCCTTGGGCAGTTGGCTCTCGATTTCTGGGACGAGGTCGTGAAGGGCCTCGACGTAGCTGCACAGCGCGAGCAGCTGCCGGGGCGAGAACATGTCGGACCAAGTGGGCATGCCGAAACGGAGGGGACGGGGATCGGAGGAAGCCTCCGGATACGGTTCCGTGGGCACCAACCCACGGGCGTCCCAGAGCGGTAGCTTCCTGGCAAGCTCCGCCTCGGCCTTTTCGACGGCCTCCATATCCTCGTCGTTCGGTGGCCGGTAGTCGAATCCGCCCCGGGGCTTCTTGACCGCGACGCAGTAGAGCTGAGAACCCATGCGTCCCGCTTGGGCCTCCGCCTTGATGTAGTCGCCCTCAATCGCCTGGTCGCTCGCCCACGGAGAGCGGCCCCTGCCGCGCCGGACCGTGCCGTGCGCGGGATCGAACCCGTCCGGGCCGGTCCCGTCCTCGACCTCGACGACCCGGAAGCGGGCGTGGGAGAAGTCGTCCTCGAAAGAGGGCATGATGGCCTTGCCGCTCGTGCCCGAGCGGGCCAGCCACCAGTTCGGAGCGAGCGGGACGGGCTTGCCCGTGTAGGGACAGGCCACCGTGCGCGCCCAGATGTAGGCGTGTACACTGCCCGCGGCCTCTTCGGGGTAGTATGGCGAGAGCGCTTGGCGCAACCGGTGTGTGAGTCTCTTTCCCCACCGGCGAGTGTCGGCAGTCAGCGAAGCGCCGTAGGCAAAGGGGTATTGGAGAGTGCCTCTGAGGATGGCCCCGGCGACCGGATTCAGTTCGTTGGCGCTGGTGTCGAACCCATACCGCACCGCCTCAAAGGGTATCGAGCCGCCGCCGGCGAACGGGTCCAGCACGGACAACTGACGGTTCCCCCAGGTGTGCCGGAGAAGGTCGTCCATAATCTGGAGTTGATCGCCGGTAGGATTGACCGTGAAGGCGCGCTTGTGGGTGTAGGGCGGGTCCTTGAGCCGGATGCCTTGTTGCTTGGCCCACCGGATCTTCTTCCGCCCGGCCACCGGATCCCCGAAGATCCCGCAGAGTTCGACGAACCATTCCCGGTATTCTTCGGCCGACCGGAACGGTATCTCTCTCCCTCTCAAGAATCCTGCCAGACTCTCGCTCCACGTCGGCAGCACGCTGGCCAGCAGCGCCGCCCGGCTTGCCGTGAGCGGCCGTCTGGCCCACCACACGTGGAGTCGGTTCAGCGGAGGTTTCCGAGCCGCGCTCGCGTCCCTCATGGATTCGCACCCGACCGTCTCGATCGGTAGCCAGTCCTCGATCAGGGTTCTGGGTCGTTTGCTCACCGGTACCTCACTCTTCCTCTCCACCCTGGTCCTGTGAAGTGAACATGTCTCGCTGCCCCTCATGCGGGATCGGCAGGACCCCGATGATCGTCCACGGATTCCGTCCCCGTTTGTGCCATGCGAGCGTTGTACCAAGGAAAAGATGCAGGTCGGTCTTCATGAACTGGTCGAAGTACTTCAGTCTCACTTTGGCGAGGGCCTCGGCCTCGTCACCTCGGGCCGTGTGCAGACAGTTCCGAAACAGGGCCCCGAGTTGCCACTCTAGGATTCGCATGCGGCTCGCCCGTCCTTCGCCATCTTCAATGCGGTAGTAGAAGTTGTACGGCACCTTGTCGACGATCCGAAACGTGCGTTTCCATGACTCCTCGTCGAAGAGATCTGGCTGGCTCGCAATCCTGCGTACCGCCTCCAGCTTGGCGGGGTCCCACTCGGGATCAGCCTTCTCGAAATCGAAGCCGATGACGCGAGCAGGCTTCAAGAGCGCCAGAGACAGGGTGTTGTTCTTGGCACCGCGGATGAGTTCGTCGAGCGACCCGTGTACCTGTGGCCACCTGAGGAGGAGTTCCCGTCGTTCCCTCCAGTTGTCAGAGGTGTCGACGTGGCCGACGCGTTCGATTTCTCCTGCCGGCCGGTAGGACTCGGGGCGCGGATCCCGCGAATGCTTGGCCAGTGGGCAGGTGATCCAATCGTAGAGCCGGTACTTCTCCGTCTCGTCCAGCCGTCGGAACGGTACCGGGTAGAGCCGCACCCAGCTGCCGTCTTCCCGGATGCCGGTCGTGCATACGGTCTCTCCGTATTTCTTCGACAGCTCGGGGTAAGTCTTGACGGTGACGAGGATCCGTTCCGCAGTCGTCATGTCGTTACAGGTGCCTCGGTTGCAGGGGCTTGGCAGCGGTCCTCACGATGGCCGTGGCGAGTCGGGATCGGTGACAGTCCCGTGACTCGCGTTCAAAGCAGGTGATCGCCACCCTTTCACCGGCGTCGATCCAGCGGGCGATTCTGGCCACGGCGTCCCGCCGTTCCAGCAATGTCGTGGCTTCATAGCGGGCGAACAGGCGATCATAGGCACCTCGGTCAGCTAGGCCGGCGCGCCGCTGGGAATCGATGCCTAATTCCGGAAAGGACTCATACCGCATGCCAAGCTCGTCACAACCCTGGGAGAGCAGTCGCTTCGAGAATCCCCACTTGCGGCTGAGCGGGTTGCGACGCACGTCGCAGAGGCGCGCGACCCCGTGCCGCAGCAACTCGTTGAAGTAGGCCTCGTAGCTTCGTCCTTCGTATCCGATCGTTGCGAGAAGGCTGGCTCTGCCGTTGGCCCCCGAGGCTTGGACGCGGTCGTGACCGGTGACCGCCGATCTGCGCTTGCCGGAGGTTCTCGCATCATCGTTTCCGCGTTGGATGCGGGCCGCGAAGACGGCCACGTCTCGGTTCTTGAGTTGCTCGGCGATCCGGCGGCCGTCGGCAGTCAGATGCCAGGCGCCGGCGGTCAGGATGCCGCGGCGGACAAGCCTGTCGCGGTCGGCCAGGGCCGTGAACGAACGAGGCCCGCCTGGAAGGGAGACAAACTCGTAGGGCACGTCCCCCCCCCGCTCCCGGCACCGGCGGCTGTAGTCGAAGAGAATGCGCTGGAAGTCGTTCTCCCCTACCTTGCCACCGAGAGCACGCAGGAGAGAGAGTGCTGTGCGTTGTCGCCGAAACAGCCGAGGCGCCGGTGCCAAGACCGGCCTACTCATCGGACACCATGATCCGCAGTGCGCGGCGGACCCGCCCCTGTTCCGGCCCCGTCGTCACCTTGCTGAACCAATAGTGCGCCTCCTCTGGCTCCATCGAGGATATGGCCCGCGCCACCTCTTCTATGCGGCGATGCTTCCGGAGGGGCTTGAGCGCGGCGAAGAGCAGGCCCAGGCGCACCGCGTCCTCCTCGCAAACCTTGAAGGGGGCGCGGCGTTTGGCGCTCAGGTCGGTCGAGCGGTATCCCGCGCGGCGGATCGCGGCGAGCACTTGATCCAGGACGCCGAGGAGCGGCTCTCCCCAAACCCGGATCACCAACTCTCCGGTGGGACCGATTTCTCCGCGATGGGCCTCCACGCGGTAAAGCGCCACCCCGTATCCAAGGCCGTCGCGGGGAAGCACCCTCAATTCGAGGGCCGAGTCAGCGGATCCGCGCCGCGAGGCGGGTGGCGAACGGCGAGCGGTGGCTGTCGAGGGCATCGGGCGTGATCTATCCGAGAGCCAGTTCCGGGTCCGATGCCGGTCGTTCTTCGGCCCGGACCTCGATTCGGCCCATGTCCAACTGCACCATGACGTCCCGGAGTGTCTGGAAGGCCTGGGATCCGGGCGCAAGCCCCGCCGGGTACGAAGCGGTCAGCACGATCTTGACATCCACTTTGGTCGCCTCTCCAGCCTGTGCCTCAAGAGTGGACCGAAGGCGCTTGTAGCGATCCCAGAGTCCATTATAGCGTACCTCCACCGAGCCGTCCGCGCTCCGCTCGCCGAACTCGGCAACCAGTCGCAGGGCCACACGGTACTCCCCCTTCGGGAACTGGGGGACCGCCATGCCAAGGGCTCGCATGTCGGACAAGTCCTCGCAAGTGATCGTGAGGGTGCCGATGAACTCCCGTCCGGCGTCCTGGAACCCGTCGGCGAGGCGCTGGAAGACCCTGCCCGGCGCGCCCGTCTTGGTGACGACCAAAGAAACCTCGTCGTCCTTCGGGTCCCCGCATGCGCACTCGACATGTCCGCAGAGCGGGCACTTCTCCCCGCATGCGCACTCCGCGCGTCCGCAGCGGGCGCATTTCTCTGCGGGCGGAAACACCCGGTCGGCTTCCTCCGGCGTGTAGAGCATCGCGTCGCCGGAAATCTCGACGAACGGAGGGGGCGAGTCCTTGCGGTGGGGGCGATCCCGTTTCGGGTCGTAGTAGACCCAGACGCCCTGGCTACACCCGTTCCGGATCGTCTTCTTCAACTGATTCGGGTCCAGGAGCATCTTGAGCCCGAGGCGCTTTGCGAACTCCCTTCGCAGGTCGTCGGTGGACATGTCGCCCCGGCCGCTCGTCCACGCCTTCGCCTTCACGAATTGCGCGCTCATCGGGCTGTCGTCGCCGGTGAGGACCTTGTCCAGATCGCGCAGCACGCCCACCAGAATCCCGGTCTGGTCCCGGCTCACCTTGCCCTGCTCCTGAACCGGCATCCCATGGTATGCGAGGCCGTCGGACCGCTTCGGGGCGTCGGCGGACGGATAGAAGAGGTGCCGGTAGGTCCGGGTGACCGCGACCCGGACATCCAACTCGGCAGCGGCGCCCATCGCGCGCAGGTCCTTCTGCTGGTCACGGCTGAACTGCGCCATGCGCCCCCGGTCCTTCACGATCCGTTCGATGGCGAGGTGCCGCTGGGAGAGCGCGACCATGCGTTCCGAAGCCGTCTTGTCGGCGACCAGGAACGCTACGTTGTTCTTGAAGGTGCGGGGCGTCTCCGTGGTCCCCGCGTAGGCGAAGAGCTTGCGAACAACGTCGGGAGGCGCCGGGCTCGCCCCACCCGCCTCTACCGCGCTCGCCTCGAAGTGCGGGATCGCCAGTTTGGGCGCGCCGGAATCGTCGGCGAGTTCGGAGGCCTCCGCCGGAAAGTAGACGGGCTTGAAGGTGCCGGGACGCCACACCCGCTGGATGCGCCGGTCCAGCTCATCCTTGGCGCGCACCAGCCCCACGAGGGAGAGTTCGTCCTGCACGACCTTCTCGAGACTCGGTTCGGTCTTGAACAGGTAAAGCCTGCCATCCCAGTGGAGGAACCAGAACGCTTCTCCCGCCGCTCCGCGCTTCTCGCCCCGCGCCCGGGCCAGGGTTTGGCGCAGCAGTTCGGGATCGTCGCCGGGCTGGACGGTGGCGGCGAGCAGGTCCGGCCACTCGATCCCCGAGGCGATGCCCTGCGTGAGGCTGTGGACGAAGATCGACGTGGCCAGTCGGCGACCGTAGGGTGGCTTACCTTCCGCCAACCAACGTTCGTCCAGCTTTTTCGCATGCGCGGGATTGCCCGGCCTGCCGCTGGCGATGTCGGCCTGGACAACCGCGCGGAACTCCGGCCGTCCAAGCCGCGACGTGAGATCGTTGAGAACCGCCTCGTCGCGCAGATCGACATGGAACGGCGCGATGGTCCACACGTCGGGGCTCGGCGACTCCCACAGCCCCCGAATCATCCGGGCCAACAACCGAAGCGCGCCGCGGGTCTTCTGGAACTGCGGGATCGTCGCCGTCTTCAGGGTGAGAACGGTGAAGAGGTCGGGATGGAACGGGTAGTTCTTCAACACCTCTTCATGGTGGTCCGCACGGAGGAGACGTTCGGGGATGTCGGCCCCGCGTTCGGCCAACTCGGCGTAACATGCCCGGTACGCGTCGGCGGCCGCTGCGGCAGCCGAGTCGTCGAAGCGCTCGAAGAGCCGATGGCGCACGATGGGCGCGATTTCCGATTCGGACGCGGGTGTGATGACCCGTTCCTGCCGCGCCGTCACCTTCCGCACCTCCTCCAGTTCCGTCTGCAATTGAACCGTCTCCGCACCGAACGCGTCGGAGGAATCGGCGAGCGTGAGCACGAAAACGATGTTCGGGCGGCTGACCGCCAACTCGATCAGGGCCATGAGGAACGCGACGGTCTGCTCGGCGAGATCGGTTCGCTCGTTCTTCGCGCGCACTGCCTTCGCGGCCCGCAGGTAGCGCGCGATCTCGTCGAACATGATCAGCGTCGGCCGGTCTCCGACGGCGCGCTCCAGCGAGGCGGTGCCGGGCGCCGTCAAGGCTTCGTCCGATCTCCTCACGTGCTCGTAGGCGCGCCTCCCACCCTCCGGGCCGCCGGTGCTCGCGCCTACCTGCCACGCCAACTCCCCCCACAGCGTCCACGTGTGAACCCCGTCGTGGACGATCCCCTCGGCGGGGTCCAGATCCGACCCCACAATACCCGCGACCGCCCATCCCTCGTGGGGCAGCCAGTCGGAGGCCGGAACGACGCTCCCGCCGGGAATGCCTCGCCCCGCGTTCGCTTCGCCAACATCGAGTGCTGCCTGCCCGCCGCCTGTGGCGAGGTGGTACAACGCGATCAGGTTGTGGGTCTTGCCGCCGCCGAACGAGGTCTCAAGACGAATGAAGGGGCTGCTCGCGGGCTGCCGTCCCGACAGACGACCGAGAACCTCCCGCGCCAGCGTCCTCAGCCCGTCGGTCGGAAACGTATTGCTGAAGAAGTTGTCCGGATCCTGGTACGCCGGGTCGGCCGTACCGTCGATCACGTCGCGGAGCCGGGCCGCGAAGGTGTCCTCGGTCAGGTTGCCCGCGAGCACCTCGGGGCGCGGGCGGCAGGTCTCGAAGATGGGTTTCATGGGGCCTGCGGGCGGTGGATGGGAGAGTCGGCCAAAACCGGATTGGGTAGGAACACTAGGAAGCCGAGTGCGCTTCGGGCAACGGCCCGATCCGGACTGCGCCACGCCGCTGGCGGCCGCGTCCGGCGGGTTGGATACATTCCGGGACAGCATTGGACAGCGTGAAATCGTAGGGCGCACCCCGCCAGTTGACTCGCCTCCAGCCCTGTCCTCACCGTTCGGGATATGAAGATACCGAAGCAGCAGGTCAACTCACGGATCGCCCACTGGAAAGGTCGCGGGACGGCGCTGGAGCCCTTGGGCTGGACGGGCCGCCGCGCCGAATGGATCGCCCTCGCCTGCTTCCACGGTGGAGTGTTCACACGGCAGCAGTGGACGAGTTTCCTTGGGTGCCACCACGAGAAGGTTGGTCGGGCCGTCCGCAAGCTCGTCGCCCAAGGCGTGGCCATCGAGGAGAAGCCGCCCGGCATCAACGGTATTGGCCGGATCTGCCGGATCCACGGGCGCAGGATCTACAAGGCGCTTGGTGCCGGGGACCACCGCCGCCGCCGGATCACGTCGCCGGAAGTGATGATGCGG
>LXNJ01001465.1_pt1 | contig 13901 bp, 8 predicted proteins | sample 809081 | NCBI WGS metagenome assembly LXNJ01 (sample SAMN04870510, study PRJNA318959) | sponge metagenome | biome: sponge; feature: marine sponge reef; material: water | host: Petrosia ficiformis | place: Greece: Milos, Mediterranean Sea | collected 2013-05-29 | depth 5-7 m
AATAACCCTCAATCGGCTGGTCGCCCTTATCGGGGGTCCGTCCTCCGGAAACACCGAGAAAAGGAGCCATCGCCGGAGCAAGGGGGAGACCGTAGAAGGTCCCACGCAACGGAGTGTCTTCGGTTGGAACGCCCTGAAAGAAAGATTCGCGCAGGCGGATTAAGGTTTCGACCGAGGCAATCAGAATACCAAGAAAGATAAATTTATTCGCCGCCTGACTGAAGAGTTCCCCCCCTAAAACAGCGCTATAGACGGCCAGGAGAATAATCGGGTACAGGACCATATTGAACAGGATATTCAGGCTGGTCGCCGTCCCGACATGAAAATAACGCGTATCCCCAACAGCTTGTTCCAGGGCGCGCTTGGTTGAGAGCGGTAGCGCGCCAAGGATGGGCTGGGCCGAGGCAAGCAGCGTCCCCAGAATGGAATTGTTTTGCGCTGGCTGGACTCGGGCAAGGGCTTGGGCGTAGGTGCCGGCCAGTTCGCCTTCAAAGACTTTTTCTTCCACGACCTTTTTGGGTGCCACCGGTTTGGGTGTCGGTGCCGTCACTGCTGGTGCTACGGCGACGGGTGCTACCGGAGCCGGAGCTGCGGCTGGTGCCGGTGCGGCTGCCGCCGCGCCATTCGCCGCCGGGGCCTCGGCCTCAACCGGAGCCGGTGCGGCTTCTCCACCTTCGCCCTTAAAGCGGGAAGGGAAGTCCTCCCCAAACGTCTGCTCGGGATGTAACTCCTTGGCCCGGGCCAGTAACACCTCTTCTGTCTCGACAATGTCCGGGTTGGGCAGACAGCAGTCCACCGGACACACGGCCGCACAGGCTTCCTGATCGAAAAACCCCACGCACTCCGTGCATTTGTCCGGCACGATATAGAAAAGGTCGTCATCGATGGCCGGATGCTGGGCGCCGTTAAACTCCCACTCTACCCCGCCTTGATAGATGGCGGTATTGGGACACTCGGGCTCACACGCCCCGCAGTTAATGCAGTCCTCGGTGATCATTGTCGCCATACTGAACGGTTCTCCTTCTGCAAGCGAGTCAATAGCTACAGGGTATCAGCCCTTCATCTAACGGGTTTACCCTGTTCGGTCAACGCGACCGGGCTCTCCTTGATGACGTATTGACAGATATCGATTGCAGACCTAGTGTGTTCTCCTATTCTATTTTTGTACGGAGGAAATATGAAACAGAAATTTCTCTGGTTGGCACTTGGAGTTTTTGCAGTCGGTTGTTTTATGGGGACACCCGTCTGGGCGGATAGCCATGAGGCGGCTGAGACGGCTGAAGCTGCTGAGGAGACGATGCCCGAGGCCACCGGGCCGATTGACATCAACATGGCGGACGCTGCCGCCTTGCAGACTCTGCCCGGTATCGGTGAAACAAAAGCCGCGGACATTATCGCCCATCGCGAAGCAAACGGTCCGTTTGCAACTGTAGACGATCTGAAAAACGTCAAGGGCATTGGCGAGAAGACGCTCGAGAAACTGAAAGAGAAAATCACCGTAGGGGCCAGCGAATAACCGGCGGCATCTGCGACGGAATAGCAGTGCCGCTGAACACTGCTGTCAGGGCGGCCTTCGGGGCCGCCCTTCTTTTTTGAGGATTCGTGTGGCGAATGCCTTAAAGAGTAAACCTGTCCTCCAACCAGACAAAAAAGTTGGACACGTTTACCCTTTCTCCCGTAACGCCGAACTCGAAGCCAAGCTGACAACTCTGCCAACCAGTCCCGGCGTCTATAAGTTCACGGATCACACCGGCACCGTGATCTACGTCGGGAAAGCGAACAATCTGCGTGCCCGGGTCAGACAATACGCCCGCGGCGGGGACGGCCGGGCGCAAATCCGTTTTCTCCTCGCCCAACTGACCGATGTCGAGGTCATTGTTACCCAAACCGAAAAAGAGGCGCTGCTGCTCGAAGACACCCTGATTAAGCAATTCCGGCCTCGGTATAATATTCGTCTCAAGGACAATACCTCCTATTGGCACGTAAAGGTCACCCAGCATGACCAGTGGCCGCGTCTCCTCCTGACCCGACAAATTGCGAAGGACGGCAGTAAATATCTGGGACCGTTCCACTCCAGCACGGCAGTTCAGGAGACCTTGGAAATCATTCGCCGAGTCTTTCCCCTGCGAACCTGTACCGACACCGTCTTTCGTAACCGCACCAGGCCGTGCCTGGAATATCAGATCAAGCGCTGCCTCGGTCCCTGTACCCTGCCGGTCGATCCCGAAGACTATCAGCACCAACTGAAAAATGCCCTGCTGCTGCTTGAAGGGAAAAGCCGGCAGCTGATAGACCGCCTCACCCGGCAGATGAACGAGGCCGCTGACGCCCTCCGTTTTGAAGAAGCCGCCCGGCTGCGGGACCAAATCCAGGCCATGACAAAAACCGCGGAGCAGCAGCAGGTCGCCACCCCCCTGGGGAACGACCAGGACGTGTTCGGCCTGTATCGCGAAGGCGGGCTGATCGAAGGACAGGTTCTGTTTGTGCGCGGTGGGAAACTGGTTGGCAACCTGGCCTATAGCTTTACTGACAATGAGTTTCCCGACGCCGAGGTCGTGGCTGAATTCCTGAGCCAATTCTACCAGGGTGGCCGGTTTGTGCCCGACGAGATTCTTGTCCCGGTTGTGCTCGACGATGCCGATATCCGGGCGGAACTCCTCTCGGAACGCAAAGGGAAGAAGATCGGCCTGCTCTGTCCGCAGCGCGGAGCCAAGCTGCGGCTGGTGGAAATGGCCCAGGAAAATGCGCGGCACAGCTTTGTCGAAAAGCGGCGAGGAGAAGAGCACAAAGAGAAGACGCTGGAGAGCCTCCGCCGTGCGCTGCATCTGCAAAACGCGCCAAAACGCATTGAGTGTTTCGACATTTCGAATACCCAGGGCAATCTTTCTGTCGGTTCCATGGTCGTCTTTGACGAGTGCGAGCCGGACAGGAGCCGCTACCGCCGGTTCCGCATCAAAACCGTCCAAGGAGCAGATGATTTCGGCATGATGTATGAAGTTCTCACCCGCCGCTATCAGCGTGCCTTAGCGGAACACGACCTGCCAGACCTCCTCATGGTAGATGGCGGCAAAGGCCAACTCGGCGTCGCCGTCACTGTGCTGCGAGAGTTGGGGATTGCTGAGGTCGATGTCATTGGCCTGGCCAAGATGCGGACCGAGCGAGACCCGTTTGCCGAAGAAGTCGCCCATTCCTTTGAGCGCGTCTTTCTGCCCGGACGCAAGAATCCGGTCGTGCTCAAGCCCAACGCCACGGCGCTCTTCCTCCTGCAACGCATCCGGGATGAGGCCCACCGTTTTGCCATTACCTATCACCGGAACCTGCGGGCAAAAGAGCGCCTCAGTTCGCCGCTCGATGCGATTAGCGGCGTTGGCCCGGCCAAACGTAAAGCACTCTTACGGCATTTTGGCAGCCTCAAGCGCGTGCGCGCCGCCGCACCCGAAGCACTGGGCCAAGTCGCGGGAATTACCCCGGCCCTCGCGGAAAAAATACACCAGCACTTACGGGCACATCCCGCTCCACGCTAACAGAGCCGACCCATCGCCCGCGCACTATGTCTCATCAGCCGTCCTGGCAAGCGTCTCTCGCATGTCTTCGCCTGACGGGTCTGCTTGAGCGGTCGATCCTCATTCATCTCGCCCTGGTGTATCTCTTGGGCCAAGCCGGTGTGGCCTGGGGTTGGCAGGCGGCTGCTCCCCTCTGGTTGGGCGGACTGTTGACCCTCAGCGTGGCCGGCTGGATCGTCGGCGGACTCCGTCTGGCCGTTGTGGTCAGTCTACTGAGTGGCGCTTTCCTGATCGGCAATTTCACCCTCCACCGAGTCTACGCTCCTGATTTTCCCGCGCACCACCTCCGGCAGCCTGCTTTACCGCAGAAAGTCGTCCTCGAAGGCTGGCTGTTCCAGGAGCCGGAGCGTGGTCCGGGACGTGGCCGGTTGTATCTTGAGGCGCAACGGGTCTGGCAAGACGGGCAGTCCCGGCCGGCAACGGGCAAGGTCCTCGTCACAGTGCGACATCTGCAAGGCCCCTGGCAGTACGGTGATGTGCTGCGGCTTTCGCTCAAACTCCGCACCCCGCGCAATTTTCAGACGCCGGGCAGCTTTGACTATGCGGGCTATCTGGCCCGGCGGGGCATCTATCTCACCGCCTTTGTGTGGGATGACAAGAACATCGAAAAGGTCGGGCTGACCGGAACGGAGCTCCGCCACCGGATTGAAAACATCCGTCGGACAGTCGGCGCATTCTTTGACACGCACCTGTCCACTATACCGGCCGCCATTCTCCGCGCGTTGATTATCGGCGATAAAAGTCGCCTCGATCCGGAGTTGCGCGACAGCTTTACGCGAGTGGGTGTTGCCCACGTCCTTGCCATTTCCGGGCTCCACATCGGCTTGGTTGCAACGCTGGCGTATGGGGCCTGGTGGTGGCTCCTGGCACGGAGCCAGTATGTGCTGTTGATGTGGTCGCTACCCAAATTGGCTGCGCTCTTCACGCTGCCGGTCGTGCTGCTGTACGCCGGACTTGCGGGCGGCAGTGTTTCGACCTTGCGAGCGGTCATTATGGTTGCGGTCTTTCTCACTGCGCTGCTGCTTGACCAAAAGGAGGAAGTCTTCCGCAGCCTCGCCCTTGCCGCCCTGATGGTGTCACTGATCTGGCCGGGAGCCGTCTTTGATGTGTCTTTCCAGCTTTCTTTTGTGGCTGTCCTGGCCATCTTTCTCGGCCTGCATCGTTTCCGAGCCTGGTGGGATAATCGGGACGAAACGCACGCAGTCCACCTCTCCCCGTGGCGACGGCGACTCCGTCGCTGGGCGATCCTCTATGGCCTGGTCTCTCTGAGTGCGACAGTTGGGACGCTTCCGCTCGTCGCGACCTATTTTCATACTGTCCCGCTGGTTGGATTTGCGGCCAACCTGCTAGTCGTGCCTTTCCTGGGAAGTGCCGCCGTTGTGTTAGGTCTGGTTACGACAGCGCTGGTGTTTATTCACACGGGAGCTGCGACTCTGGTCGTGTGGTGTGCCGGAGCCGTGGTCTCGCTCGGTGTGTGGGTGGTCGAAGCCATTGCCGTTTTGCCCTTTGCCGCCGTCCACTTTGTGACGCCAACGCTTTTTGAACTTATTCTATTTTATACTTTATGTGTTTCCCTCCTGTTCTTTTCACACTTCCAGCCTCCCTGGTTACGGCGGGTCTTTTTCTCCTGCTTGTTCAGTCTCGTGCTCTTTGACAGTCTGTACTGGATCACCCAGCGCTATTTTCAGACTGAGCTGCGGGTCTCTTTTCTCGATGTCGGACAGGGTGATGCGGCCGTGGTCGAGTTTCCCGGCTCCCACGTCATGGTCATTGACGCGGGCGGATTCATGAGTCAGACGTTTGATTCGGGTCGGGCTATCGTCGCGCCCTTTTTATGGCAGCGGAAAATCGGACGCATAGACACGCTGGTCCTCAGCCACCCCAACCTTGACCACTACGGCGGGCTAGATTTTCTGGCCAAACATTTTGGCGTCAACTCCTTCTGGTTCAACGGTGAAGAGCGGCCAGACAGCCGGCGCTTCAAGCGGCTGATGACCACGTTGCAAGAGAGCGGTATCCAGACTCACACCTTGTGCCGCGATACGCCGAACCGGGAAATCGGTGGAGTGCAGGTCCACATCCTGCATCCACCTTGTGGCCAGACCGGACTGGATACAAACGACGCCTCCCTCGTGCTCCGTCTCAGTCACGGGGAGGTGGATATGCTGTTTTCCGGGGACATCGAGAGAGCAGGGGAGGGCAGTCTGCTTGCGACACCGGTCCAGCTTGAGAGCGAGATTCTCAAAGTCCCCCATCACGGCAGCCGCAGTTCAAGTACTCTGCCCTTTCTCGAATCCGTGTCCCCTCAGGTCGCGATCGCCTCGCTCGGCTACCGGAACCGCTTCCGTTTTCCGGCCCCAGAAGTAGTGGACCGCTATGAGCGGCAGGGCACGGCATTGCTCAGAACGGACCAGGTGGGAACGGTAACGGTGCGGAGCGATGGGAAGAGTTATCGGGTTGAGACCTTCCTGCCTTAGTTGAACCGCGAGACTGTACTGCTCTAGGTATGAGCATAACTTGACAGTCTCTGAGGGAAGGAGTTACCACCAGAGGCGAATAGTCGCGCCTGGGAGGGCGTTCTTTTTACCTTCCTGTTGCGAAGACCTCACAATGCGACCCCCTCTGCTGAAACTCGAAAATGTCTCTCGACTCCTGGGTGATCGTTGGTGTCTGCGTAACATCAGCCTCGATATCATGCCGGGTGAAGTTGTCGCCGTGGTCGGAGCCAACGGTGCGGGAAAGACGACCTTACTTCGCCTCCTCTCCGGCAATTTGGCCCCGACCCGCGGCCGAGTCCTGCTTGGGACCGTGGACCTCTACCGCCAACGAGATCGGGTGCAGACCCGTATCGGACTGGTGCCTGAACAACCGGCGCTGTATGAGGATTTAAGCGTGCAGGCGTATCTCGGCTTTATGGGGACCCTGCAAGGGTTATTCCAGGCGCGTTTGGCCGAGCGGATTGCGGCGGTTGTGGAAGAGTGCCAGCTTGGAGCGGTGACTGCTCAGGTCATTCGCACCTTGTCCCTCGGCTTTCGTCAACGAGTCTCTTTGGCCCAGGCGCGGCTGCATGAACCCGACCTGCTCATCCTTGATGAGCCCACGAATGGACTGGATCCGGTGGAGGGAGAAGCCGTTGCCCAGACATTTCGAAAAGTCAGCACCGGACAGACGACCGTGCTGAGCACCCACATGTTGCAGGATGTGGCCGACTGGTGTCAGCGGGTGGTGTTCTTGCAGTCCGGTGAAATGATCGCTGACGAACGGCTGGAGGAAAACATGGCCGCCCATGACGTGCTTTCGTTATGGCAACGGACTCCATAACCAGTCTCCAGTCTATCCCCAACGGAGGCATACGGACCGAGGACTGATGCGCAAAATTTTAGCGATATACCGCAAGGAATGGCAGGTCTTCTTCTCTTCGGCAACGGTGCTGAGCGTGAGCGGAGGATTCTGGCTCATGGCAGGGGTGTTCTTTTTTGACCGCGTCCAGCGCTATAACGAGTTGCTGTTCCGGGCCGAGATGCAGCTGGTCTTACCCGATTTGTCCGGAACCTTACCCCCTGAGCTGAATGTCGAGGACCAACTCCTGACCCCCTTTCTGTTTCAACTGGTACTGCTCCTAACGGTATTCGTGCCCATACTGACGATGCGGACCGTGGCCGAAGAAAAACGCACGGGGACCCTGGCGCTACTCTTTACCAGCCAGGTGACCGCCGGTCAGCTTGCGCTTGGCAAATTCCTTGCCTGCTGGTCGTTTCTGAATGTGATGATCGTCATCGCCTTTGGCTTTCCGCTGGCCCTGTCTTGGAAGGTTGGCATCGCGGTCGGACCCCTGCTGGGCGTGTTTGTCGGTCTGGTCTGTGTCGGGATGGCCCTGGTTGGGCTTGGGCTTTTTTGCTCATCCCTGACTGCCCGTCAGAGCGTGGCTGTGCTGCTGGCCTATATGGGTGCCGTGGTGTGGTATGATTTCTCCTGGGCGTACAATTTTGTCACAACAGCAGGAGCGCGCAGGCTGGAGTGGCTGGCATTGTCGAGCCATATGGAAAGTTTCGCCCATGGAGTTTTGAGCGGGCAGGATATGACCTATTTTGTCGCAGCCACGTGCTTCTTCCTTTTTCTGACCTCAGGCAGCCTCCTCCTGAGCCGGGCCGGATAGCACATGAGCCAGATACGCTGGATACGCCTGAGCGGGCTGCTCGGAGTGCTCTTTGGCCTGTTTGCCGGGGTGGGCTGGTATCTCATGGGTGGCCCCACCCTCTTTGTCCTCCTCCACGCCGGTCTGGCCGCTGTCGGCGTATGTGGCTGGAGTTGGGGACAATGGCTTGTCCGGCGAGACCGCTCCGCACGGCTCTCCCCTTTTTTTTGGCCGCGCCGCCTGGTGTGGGCCGGGGTGTCCATTCTGGGCGTAGTGGTGGTGATGCTGAGTGGCCGGAAAGTCTGGCTCGATTTGACTCCCGACCAAGTGCACAGCCTCACCCCGGCCAGTCTGGCCGCCCTGCGGACTGTGTCACAACCGGTCGAGGTCGTGGTGAACCTGTCCGCTCGACGGGAAACCGCAGCGCTGGCGGTGTTAGAGCGCTATCGCCGCGCCTCAGACCTTATCCAGATCAGGGGCTGGGGTGACCCTGAGCACGCCACAGCCGAGGTCGCGCTGCCTGGAGAAGGCGTCCTTTTGCGTATGGGTAAGCGCACGGAATTTCTGTCGAGCGTGACCGAGGAGGCGGTCACCAATGCCCTTGGACGCCTGCGTCTGACCACACCGAAGCGTGTCTATATCCTGGCCGGACATGGTGAGCCGGCCCTTGATGACTCTGGCCCGGCGGGCTTTGCCCAACTCGCCGCCGTCCTCCGGCAAGAGCGTTACCAGCCGCGGCGTCTGGTGTTGGTCAGCACGCTGGCGATACCGACTGATGCCGACCTCCTCGTGGTACCGTCCGGTACCACAGCCCCCCTGGTGGAGGAGCAGGACGAAGTCGCCCGGTATCTGCGCTCCGGCGGCAGGGTCCTTTTCTTTCTCTCTTCGGCTCAGGCGACAGTTTGGCAGGAGCTGTTTGCCGAGCTTGGTATTGTCTGGGACACCCAGTGGCGGACTCAGCGTGTCGCTGCCCGTCCAGTCATCGGTCATCCCCTTGCTCAGGTCGTGCCCCGCAATAGTGTGGCTCTGCTGTCCGGCTTTTTCCCGCTCCGGGTCTGGGGTGAGCTGCCTCAGGGAGCTGAGGTCCGGCCCGCATTGGTCAGTGATGAGTCTGCTCAGCTCTCTCCGGCCCTGGCTCCCGCCCTGGCCGCCGCGAGAGCTTCCGGTCAGGGATTTCTCATATTCGGTATAACCGGAGAATACCCCGCCCCCCAGGCGCCCACCCCGACGCGCCTGGCCATATTCGGCAGCCAGGGCTTTGTGACCAACGCCGGGCTGTCGCGTCTGGCGAATCAGGACGTGGTGGTCGGGTGTATGCGGTGGCTTACCCAGGATGCGGGGGGAGTGCGCATTGTGCGGCAAACGCGGACACCAACGCAGATGATCGTTGCGCCCGAGTCGCTTGAGGACACCTTTGTATTACTGGTCTTATTCCCGCCGGAACTCATTTTGGTTCTGAGCCTGATTATGTTATGGAGAAGAGGTCGCATCTAAGACGACGAGAGTAGGAATGGAGGCCATGGAAGGAGGAGCCGGAAAAGAAGTGCTGCTCAGCGCGTGCTGCTTGGTCGCACTCCTCGGCTGTCAGTCAGTTGGCACAACGGGCACACCGGTCCGGGAGCAGGCCGCAAAACACACCATCTCACGCTACGATCAATACTTTGCCGCAACCGCCCTGGCAGCCGACCAGATCGTTGCCGTCGGACAAAACGGCAAGATCGTCTTGAGCCGTGATCAGGGCCAGAGCTGGTCTCTCCAGTCTGCCGGCACCGCCCAGTCTCTCTTTGGGGTGAGCTTTACGACAGCGCAGGATGGCTGGGTGATCGGGGCGGGTGGCAGCATTTTTCACACGACCGATGGCGGTACGACCTGGTCCGTGCAACAGAGCGGGACGGAACACAATCTGTTTGGGATTGCTTTTCTGAATGCGCGCCAGGGCTGGGTCGTTGGCGCGGCGGGCGTGATGCTGAAAACGGAAGATGGCGGGCAACACTGGCAGGATCGTTCCCTGGGGCAGGATGTCAATCTCAACGCGCTGTATTTTCTCGATGACCAGACCGGCTGGGTTGTGGGAGAGTATGGAGCGGTGTTGAAAACGCTGGACGGTGGGCAGACGTGGGAACAGGTCGCCGGCCAAATCCCAGACGTCGGTGGAGAGGAATTGTCCTGGGAAGAACTCATGGCGGCCGACGATATCGGTGCCGGGGGGGTGAGTACCGTAACCTTGGGAGGCCTGGGGGAGGAAGATATTCTCTTTGGGGTTTACTTTGCCGACCAGGAGCGGGGCTGGGCACCGTCTACGGGAGGTCGGATTTTTTTGAGCGCGAATGGCGGGCGACACTGGGAGGTACGACAGACCGGCTATGAGGCGCCGCTTTTCGCTGTCGGGTCTGCGTGTCCCACCTGTCCGCTCTACGCCTGTGGTGGCAGGGGGCTGGTGCTTCAGTCGGCTGATGCTGGGAATACGTGGAGCAAAGTCAGCCTGGCCAGGCCTGTCTATTCGTATCTCCGCGATTTGCTCTTTCCCGGACAAGATGAACCCTTCTTCGTTGGCACGCAGGGCACGCTAGTTGGGACAGGGGTATAGCTGGTCATCAGAGTAAAAGCGTGAGGCAGGGCCGCCGCCGGGACTGGTTGCCGCAGGCTACTGATTCAGACAACGGGCAGCGAGGAGGGGAACGCATGTCTGCACAGGAATCCGGTATCCATCAGCAGACCGAGCCGCGCTTTGTCGGCGCACTCATGCGCTACCGACTGCTCATCATCGGGCTGATTTTTGGGCTGACAGCCCTCTTTGCCGCACAGCTGCCACACCTCAGGATGTATAGTGAATTCAACGACCTGCTGCCGCAGAACCATGCCTACATCCAACTCCATAACGAGGTGCGCAATATCTTTGGCGGCGCCAATATCGTGCTTTTGGCCGTCGAGGTCGAAAGCGGTGATATCTTTCAGCCTGAGGTGCTGGAAACGCTGTACCAGATTACCCAAGAGGTCGATCTTCTGCCTGGGGTGGACCACAACCAGATCGCTTCCCTAACGCATCAAAAAGTCCGCAAGATTTGGATTACGGATACGGGCATGGTGCTGTCCGAGTCTTTCTACGAGCCGCAGGATCCTCCTCAAGGGGACGCGCTCGAACGGCTGCGCGAGGACGTCGTTTCGAGTCCGCGCGTGTATGGGCGCTTGGTTGCGCCCAATTTGCGCTCGGCCTTGGTAACCGCCCATTTTCATGAAGGCCAGCTTGATTACGAACAGATTTTTGCCGGCCTGCAAAAGATTCGCTCCCAACACAGCCAGCCCGGGATACGGATCTATGCGACTGGTCAGCCTGTCCTGATGGGCTGGGTGTATTACTATCTGGATGAACTGCTCCTTATCTTCTCGCTGACTGGTGCCGTCATCATCTCGCTGCTGACGTATTATTTTCGTCGTCTCTTCGGAGTATTGGTACCCTTGCTGTGCGCCACGCTGAGCGCCATTTGGGGACTCGGGTTTTGTGCCTTCATGGGTTATAACCTCGACCCTCTCACTCTGGTTATCCCGGTGCTGGTGTCCGCGCGGGCCATCAGCCACGCCGTGCAGTTTGTCGAGCGCTTTTACGAAGAGCTGGAGCACTTGAGGGATCGGGAAGCGGCAAGTCGGGCGACAATGGCCGAAATGTGTCTGCCCGGCTTACTCGGTGTGGTGACCGACGCCACTGGTTTGGTGCTGATTGCGGTCGGAGCGTTTCCGCTCAACACCAAACTCGCGTTTTACAGTACCTTCTGGGCGGCGAGCATCGCCGCCACGGTCATCCTGCTGGTGCCCTTGCTGCTGGTCTCCTTGCCCCTGCCGCGAGACCTGCGGCTGAAGCATAATGCCCTGCGGCGGATACTGCCAGCCATTGCCCGGGTGTGTACGCAGCGGGGCGCGGCGAAAGTGATTGTCGGGCTGTCGGCCGTGCTACTCGTGCTGGGGTTGTACGCGAGCTCCTGGCTTGTGGTGGGGACCGCGCGGCCCGGTTCGCCCATCCTCTATCCGGACGCGGACTATAACGTGTCGGCAGCGATGATTAACCGGGAGTTTCCCGGCTCCGAAGAGTTGTTCGTGGTCGTGGAAACGCCTCAGCAGGGCAATATCAAAGACCCCCGCGTCTTGCGCTATCTGGAGGAGTTCCAGCAGTACATGCTGGACGACCCCGAGGTGGGTGGTACGAAATCCATTGTCGATCTGGTCAAACTGGTCAACCAGATCAACCACCACGACGACCCGAAGTGGGCCCAGATTCCCCACGATGCCGCGTTTGTGGGCGGCGTATTGTTTTCCTATATGGCCTCGGCGCCCATTCCGGGCAGCCTGGACGAGTACATTGACGCCCATGAGCGCCGGGCGAATGTTGTTTTCTACTATAAAGACCATCGGGGCCCAACCATCGCCCGGGCGATTGAGCGGGTCAACGCCTTTCTCACCGCCTTCCCGCCGGACGGCGTGACGCTGCGTCTAGCCGGTGGGCTGATGGGCGTCACGGCGGCCATGAATGAAGAAATCATCGCGTCCAACCTCACGATCACGACGCTCGTCTTTGTGGCGGTCTTTTGCCTGATGACTGCCGGTTACCGATCATTGGTGGCCGCGGTTTTAGTTGCCGCCCCGCTCGCCCTGGCGACGATCTCCGGGGAGGCATTTCTGGCCCTGATGGGGGTTGGCCTCAACGTCAACACCGCGCCGGTCATCGCGGTGGGTATCGGCGTGGGCGTTGATTATGCGATCTATCTGATGGATCGCATAAAGCAGGAGTACACCCGCTTAGGCGACCTCCAGGCTGCGGCCCAGGAGGCGATCTCCACTGCGGGGATGGCCGTCACCTTCACGGCCAGTACCCTGGTGGGTGGGATCATTTTTTGGGCGTTTCTGTCGAGCCTCCGCTTTCAGGCCGAGATGAGCCTGTTGTTATCGATTCTGATGGTGGCGAATATGATCGGCGCGATGCTCCTCTTACCGGCGCTGACCGTCCTGGTGCGGCCCGCGTTTATCGTCCGGGCCGGAAACGTCAGCGAAAAAGGGAAGGGCAGCGTCGACACGCTGTCAACACAAGAGGCAGGAGGGATACGTTAGCCGCGGCAAGGAGTGGGGAATAAACACGGGGTCGAGTCGGATAGCGTCCGGAGTCAGACGAAGAGACTCGGTTTGACTTAGCCCTCAACACTGTCAGGGGAAGGAGGGACCACAGTGAGTATCAGAAGAAGGGCGAGCCTTTGGCCGCTCGTACTAACCACGTTCTTCTTGGGAATCACTTTGGGAGCCAAGCCGTCGGTCGTCTGGGCTATTGAGACGACGATCGCCGGGAAATCTGTCAGGGTGAATGGCTTCGTCGAGTCTCTGAATATTTTCCGTTCCGAAGACTTTAACGAAAGTCCCGAGCTCACACAGAACCGGAACACGGCCGAACTCGAGGTCGATATTGAGCTGCTGGACAACTGGGACTCCATTGCCTTCTGGACCGTCTTCTTTGACGGTCGGTTCTTCTACGATGGGGTCTACGACATGAATGACAACGAGTTCGGCAACGACGCCGGGGGCCGCCTCCCTGGGTTGCCCGATCAAATCCCCGGTTTTGGTCCGAACCGGGGGTTTCGCCTCCTGGGAAAACCCCCGCTGCAGTTTGCCGTTCCGGTGCGGCCGGACGACCCGCGCGGAAAACTGTCCGGCTACATGGCCGACGACCTCGACGATCTCCGCTATCGTTTCGAGCTGCGGGAGATGTATACCGACATTGAATTCCAGGATGTCTTCGGCACGGGGGACAATCTGTTCCTGCGGATCGGCAAACAGCCCATCGTGTGGGGCCGCGCCGACCTGTTCCGCCTGCTCGACGTCATCAACCCCGTCGACTATGACCGGCATCTCTTTATCGAAGACTATGAGCTGATCCGTAAACCCCTGTGGGCCACCCAAGCGGTGTGGAAGTTCGGACCGGTCGGCCCCTTTGCCGATCTGAACCTGGAGTTTGACTGGATCTGGCAGGAATTTGAGTTTGCGAATTTGGGTCAGGGTGGGGCGCCCTATCCCGTTCTCGGGGCCGGAGACTTCTTTCGAGCGAATAAACTCCTTTTTGATCAGGGCGGATTTCTCTTTGTGGATGGACAGCCTATTGGGATCGATCCGGCGACCGGCACGCCCTTGCCCTACGCCTTCGGAGGTGCGGCTTTTCCCCCAGGCGT
>LXNJ01001466.1_pt1 | contig 13890 bp, 10 predicted proteins | sample 809081 | NCBI WGS metagenome assembly LXNJ01 (sample SAMN04870510, study PRJNA318959) | sponge metagenome | biome: sponge; feature: marine sponge reef; material: water | host: Petrosia ficiformis | place: Greece: Milos, Mediterranean Sea | collected 2013-05-29 | depth 5-7 m
GAAACTAATGTGCTGTTGGCCATGAACGGACTCCCAACGTGCCATGCCCTAGCTCCCGTTTCTGATGGTGATACGGCCAACCCAAACGTGATCGCATATTCGAGTGAACGTAAGTATGTCGTGAAAGTAACTCAAAGATACCCTTACACACTTGATCGTCAACGCGAAGTCGCGAACGCACTGTGCGACACTACTAACCTTCCCATTCCACGGCATTACTGTTGCGCCAACGAGCGGAGTCGTCTACCCCTGATGATCATGGAGTGGCTCCCAGGGGAGCAGCTCCGGAATGTATTAGTCACCGCGAAGCAGCGGAACCTGAGCAAACTCTGCAACAGTCTTGCCGTGTGTCTGGCGACTTTTCACGAACGGGACCATCTCACCTTGGTTCCTAAGGCCGAAGGCGGGTTCGCCGAATGGCTATGCACTCGTACGACGGAGGCGCTACAGTCGATTAACCGTGCCCCGCCCTGTGGATTTGGTTCACTCGACGTCGTTGCCGTGCAACGTTACCTCGATGCGCGCATCGGTTCGTTGAGGGTCTCTGCAATACCGTCGCTCCAAAAGACCGATCAGGACTTGCGAGACTATCTCGCTGATCCCGACACATTTGATATTACGGGCATGCTCGATTGGGAAAGGGTCATAAGAGGAGATGGTATTTATGCGATGGCCTTAGTCTTCATTAGATTGTGGTTAAATGGAAAATCGGACGGCTGGGGAGGTTTTCTTGCCACATACAATGCATGTGCGAACGTGCAAGCAGAACAATGTCCGCAGGCCGAGTTTTATCTGATGTGCCGAGCTGTATTGGCTTTTCGATTCAACTACGGCGCAAAGGAGATTGTCGATCTGTTGCTCCAAGGACACCGCTTGCCGTTCGATGGCAATCGGGCTCAGTTGAATTGAGTGCTGGTTCTGTTGATGGATAAGCGGCTAGGTATGCTCACGTTCGTCGCGCCGACCCGCACAGCGGAAATTGGCTCCACCGTCAGCTCGTCGATCTTTGTGTGCAGGTTTCGGATCGTCGGAAAATGCTCCCGGCAGAGCTTCGACTCGGGCGGCGAGAACACCCGGTCTTAAGGCCCTCCGCAGCCTGCCGCATGCGGGCGCTGACCTCGTTCGGGTTCACCTATTGCCGCGCGCAGGGCCACCTTGTCGAATACGCCGGGCGGCTTTCGCGCGCCGCGCCGCACGTTCTTGGTTGTCGTTCCGGTGTCTCCTATCGACACGCCGGACGGGAACGACTGCTTCGGCGGGCCGGACGTCTTGCGGTGGAACGTCCCAAGAGGCACCGCGACTGGCCCGGACTCGCTGTGGATGCCCCAAACTACGCGCTTCCAAACTACGCCCTTGCGGTTTCTATCCTTCCGGCGCCGGCCCGTCGCTTCGCGGCGACTTCAGAATCCGGAGCACGTCTTCGAGCTCCGCGATCGTCTGCCGGACTACTTGGCGAGATTCGGTGTGGTCACGCCTCTCCGCACTACCCGCCAGGCGTCGCCGCGCACCGGCGAGAGTGAACCCCTGTTCGTAGACCAACGCGCGGATGCGGCGAATGACGATGATGTCCCGGCGTCGATAGTAGCGACGGTTGCCCCGGCGCTTGACCGGCTCGAGTTCCGTGAACTCCTGTTCCCAGTAGCGCAGCACATGGGGCTTGACGTCGCACAGCTTGCTGACTTCGCCGATGGTGAAGTAGCGCTTCCCCGGAATCGGGGCGACATCCTCAGTCGGACTCGGTTCCGACATGCGACTCGACCCGCGCGCGCAACTTCTGACCGGGATGGAAGATGACGACACGACGGGCGGAAACCGGTATCTCCTCCCCGGTCTTCGGATTGCGGCCCGGTCGCTCCCGTTTGTCCCTCAGGTTGAAGTTGCCGAAGCCCGAAAGCTTGACGGGTTCGTTGCGCTCAAGTGATCGGGAGACCGTGTCGAAGAACGCTTCGACGATCTCCTTGGCCTCGCGCTTGTTGAGGCCGAGATCCTCGAACAGATGCTCGGCCATCTGGGCTTTGGTCATTGCGCCCAAGGTAAGTACCCCATTTCCCTACATGCCGCACCTGGAGCCCCGACTTCCCTTTCATCGCGGCCATCTACGAGAACGCGGACTACGCCGTCAAGGTACCTCGCCCGCTCGCCTCCGGATGCTAGCGCAGGCGCGCACCCAGTTCGGCCTTCAGATCCGCCAAAGTCTCGTCCAGGTAGCGAGCAATCTCCACATCCGTAAGAGTGCGTGAGGGATGTTGAAACGTCAAGCCTATTGCGATGCTTTTTTCATTGGAATCAATGATTTCACCAAAATAGACATCGAATAGCCTGAAGTCGGCGAGAATTGCGCCGAGACGTTTGCGCACCACCGATTCGATTCGCTGCGCCGCGACCTCCCGATCCACGAGGAGGGCCAGGTCGCGCCGTACGGAGGGTTGGCGCGAAAGCGTGCCATGCCGCCGCCGCCGGCGAGCGTGCACGGCATCCGCGTCGAGTTCGAAGACGTAGACGCCGTTCGGCAGTTCCAGCACGTCTTCCACCTCGGGATGCAGGCGACCGAAGCGACCTGCGGCGTTGCCGTCGATCATCACGGCGGCCGACTGCCCGGGATGCAGGACCGGGTCCGCGATGCGTGCAAAGCCGACGGTCCTGCCGCCGAGTGCAAGCAACCGCTCGACGTCGCCCTTGACGTCGAAGAAGTCGACGCCGGCGTCGCCCTGGGACCAGCTCTCCTCCTCGCGCGGGCCGAACAGAATGCCGCCGCACAGGGTGGCCTGCCGGAGTCCCGGTTCATCCTGGTCCCCGTGTTCATCGTCCGCGCGCTGCTGCCGTGGGTTCGCCCCCGGGGTGAAACACTGGCCGGTTTCGAATAGCCGCACACGCCCCTCGCGGCGGGCGAGATTGTTGCGAAGCGCCGCGACCAGGCCCGGTAGCAGACTGGTGCGCATGACGGCGTGCTCGCTGGACACCGGGTTCACGACCGCCAACGGCTTGCGGTTTGGGTCCAGGACATCGGCGACTTTGGCATCGACGAAACTGTAGGTGATGGCTTCCGCATAGCCCAGGTCGACCAGCAAGTCGGCGACGCGGGTGTCGATCAGCTCGTTCGCGCGCGCGCGCCCCAAGGGAAGCGGGATGATCGGCACCCGGCTCGCGATGGCGTCGTAGCCGTGAATCCGCAGCACCTCCTCGACCAGGTCTTCCTCCAGCGCGATGTCGAAACGGTGGCTCGGGCTCGTCACCGTCCACGTCCGATCATCGCCGTCGCCGGACACCGAAGGGGCGAGTTCAAGACGATCGAGAATCCGCTCCACCTCGGCGATCGGAATCTCCTCGCCCACGAGTCGGTCCAAACGCCCTTTACGCAGAGTTACGGTATTCGGCCGGGGCAGATGGTCTTCGCTCGCGGTTTCGACGACGGGTCCCGGACGACCGCCCGCGATGTCGACGAGCAGCCGCGTGGCGCGCTCCACCGCATCCGCCTGCAGTCGATAGTCAACGCCCCGCGCGTAGCGGTGCGCGGCGTCCGTATTGAGGCCGTATCGCCGCGAGGTGGCCGATACGGTCGCCGGATCGAAGTAGGCACATTCCAGGAAGACGTTGCGCGTCGTTGACCGGACACCGCTCCGGTCGCCGCCCATGACGCCGGCGATGGCCACCGGTCCTGCCGCATCCGTGATCAACAGCACCTTCGCGTCGACTTCCACGACCGTCCCGTCGAGCAGCGTCAACGACTCGCCCGGCTGCCCGTCCCGAACGACGATGCCGCCGTCGAGCCGGTCGAGGTCGAAGGCGTGCATCGGCTGGCCGAGTTCCAGCAGCACGTAGTTGGTGACGTCCACCACCGGGTCGATCGGCCGCAAGCCGCAGCGGCGCAGGCGCTCGCGCATCCAGGTCGGCGTTGGCCGGCCGACATCCACGTCCTGGACAACCCGTCCCAGATAGCGGGGACAGCCGACTGGATTGTCCACGACCACCGGGAACACCGCGTCGGCGATCGGCGCCACGGATGGGATTTCGGGTGCCGAGACGGGCACTTCGTTGAGTACGCCGACCTCGCGGGCGAGCCCGCGGATGGAGAACGCGTCACCGCGGTTCGGCGTCAGATCCAGATCGATGGTGACGTCGTCCAATGCCAGCGCCGTGTGCAGGTCGTCTCCCGGCCGCAGTCCGTCATCGAGTTCGAGAATGCCGTCGGCGCCGCCGCCGAGGCCCAACTCCTCCGCGCTGCACAGCATGCCGTGGGATTCGACGCCTTGCAGGTTCGCGCGGTCGATCTGGACACCCCCGGGCAGTACCGCGGCGACCCGCGCGAAGGCGCTCAGCATGCCGGCTCGGACATTCGGAGCGCCGCACACCACGCTCAGAGACGCGCTACCGTCGTCCACCTCGCACACCACCAGCTTCGCAGCGTCCGGATGGGGTTTCACGGCGGCGATCCGCGCGACAACGACCCCGTCGAAGTCACCGGCGACCTCGGCGACGCCATCCACCTCCAGTCCGGCGTTGGTGAGTTGATCGCACAACTCGTCGGTGGACACCTCCACCGGTACCCACTCCCGCAGCCATTGTTCGCTGAACTTCATCCGAACTGCCTGAGGAAACGCAGTTCGTTGTCGAACAGCAGGCGCATGTCGTCGATCTCGTAGAAGATCGTCGCGAAGCGGTCGACACCGAAGCCGAACGCGAACCCGGTGTAGCGCTCCGTGTCGATGCCCGCCATGGAGAGCACGTTGGGATGGACCATGCCGCAACCTAATACCTCGGTCCAACCGCTCTGTCCGCACGCCCGGCACCCTGCCCCGAGGCAGTGCACGCACCGCACGTCCACCTCCGCCGAGGGCTCCGTGAACGGGAAGTAGGACGGTCGGAAACGCACCTCGAGATCCTGTTCGAAGAATCCGTGCACGAAGTCCACCACCGCGCCTTTGAGATCGGCGAAGGCGATGCCTTCGTCCACCACCAGACCCTCCACCTGGTGGAACATGGGGCTGTGGCTCGCATCCACGTTGTCCTTGCGGTACACGCGACCGGGACAGATGACGCGGATCGGCGGTGGTTGCGTCTCCATCACCCGTACCTGCACGGGCGAGGTGTGGGTGCGCAGCAGCATGCCGTTGTCGAGATAGAGCGTGTCGTGCATGGCCCGGGCGGGGTGATCCGCCGGAATGTTGAGCGCCTCGAAGTTGTGGTGCTCGTCCTCGATCTCGGGTCCCGATACGACGTCGTAGCCCGCCGCCTCGAAGATGCGTTCGATGCGACGGAAGGTCATCGTGATGGGATGCAGACTCCCTCCCGGACGCCGTCGGCCCGGCAGGGTGACGTCCACCGCCTCCTCCGCCAGCTCGCGCTCGAGCTGTTGCGCACCCAGACGTCGCCGTCGCGCCTCGACGGCGCTCTGCACCCGCTCCTTCGCGGCGTTGATCGCGGCGCCCGCGGCAGGGCGCTCGGCGGCGCTCATCCGGCCGAGACCCCGCGCCAACGCGGTCAGTTCACCCCGTCTTCCGAGAAAACGAATCCGGGCGTCGTCGAGCGACTGTTCGTCGGTCGCCGCGTCAATGGCCGCCAACGCAGCCTTCTCGATGCCGTCGACATTCATGGGAAGGAATCGCCGAAGCGATGGGAAGTCCGGCAGGACCGCCCGATCGAGTTCAGGTCAACGCCGCCTTCGCCCTGGCCGCCAAGGCCGCGAACGCCTCCCGCTCGTGCAGGGCGAGATCGGCGAGCACCCGCCGGTCCACATCGATCGCCGCTTTCTTCAGGCCGGCGATGAAGCGACTGTAGGACAGGCCGTGGTTGCGCGCCTCCGCATTGATGCGGACGATCCATAGCGCCCGGAACTGGCGCTTGCGCTGGCGTCGGTCACGGTAGGCGTACTGACCCGCCTTGATGACCGCCTGCTTCGCCACCCGGTAGGAACGGCTGCGGGCACCGGTGTAGCCCTTGGCGGCCTTCAGGACCTTCTTGCGGCGCGCCCGCGTGGCGACGCTGTTTCTGGCTCTCGGCATGTGTCTCTCTAACGTTCGGTCTGGATTCCTTGAGCGGGGCCAATGTCAACGGTCGGATTGCATTTCATTGACCGGCGCCACGATTCGCTCTTGATCGCCTCACGCACTCGGAAGGCGCGCTGGCTGCTGTCAACGTGCCTTCTTCGGCACCAGGCGTTTCACCGCCGCCGTGTCCGCCGCCGAGACGTCCGCGAACGACCCGAGCCGGCGTTTCCGCTTCGGCGACATCTTCGTGAGGATGTGGCTCATGTTCGCACGCTTGTGCTTGAACCCCTTGGCGGTTCGTCTGAACCGCTTGGCCGCACCTCGGTTGGTCTTTAGTTTTGGCATGGATATCCTTCTGAACCTTGTCGAGTGCCTACTTGTGCCGCTTCTTCGGCGCGAAGACCATCGTCATCTGCCGCGGCCCATCGAACTTCGGCTCCGCTTCGACGTTCGCCAACTCGACGAGGTCGTCTTCGATGCGCTTCAGAATCTCCAGTCCGATCTCGGGATGGTCCCGTTCGCGGCCCCTGAACCGCAGACTCACCTTGGCCTTGTCGCCATCCTCGAGGAAGCGCACGAGGTTGCGGAGCTTCACCTGGTAGTCGCCTTCTTCCGTACCGGGCCGAAACTTCATCTCCTTGACGTGAATCTGCTTCTGCCGCTTGCGCTGCGCCGTCTTGGCCTTCTTCTGCTCGAAGAGGTGTTTGCCGTAGTCCATGACCTTGACGACTGGCGGGTCGGCGTTTGGCGCGATCAACACCAAATCCAGACTGTCGCGCCTGGCTTCGCTCAGGGCGTCTTCCCGGGGGACGATCCCGACCTGGGTGCCGTCGGAACCGATCAAGCGCACCCGCATGGCGCGAATGTCGTCGTTCAACACCGCGCGTTCGGCCGGTTGCGCTCTCGCACTCGATCTCTTGATAGGCTTCCTCCTAGCGTTGATCGGACATGCCGACCGACTGTTTCAACGCGGACCCGCAGCCATCGAACCGCCGCCCTGACCCGCAATCACGCGGATTCTAATGGCGGCGCAGGGTTCAAACAACCGGAGTCGCCCTACACCGCCGCGGGGCAATGTCTCACGAGGGTCCCGTCGACACATGCCCCACCGGTGGCATCTGGTAGGCGCGATTGGGTTCGAACCAACGACCTCTACCATGTCAAAGTAGCGCTCTAACCAACTGAGCTACGCGCCTGCGCGCCCTTCGGGCGCGTTTGGAGAATGCTGCGCATTCTCCGCGCGGGCCCTTGGACGTGCGCAGAACCTTCGCATTCTGCGCGTCCATACCCTTCGGGCGCGGTTGGAGAATGCTGCGCATTCTCCGCGCGGGCCTGCGGGGGCGCGGGAGTATAGCGTAGGGCGCGCCCTTCGGGCACGGTTGGAGAGTGCTGCGCATTCTCCGCGCGGGCCTTGGGGGTGTGCGCAGAACCTTCACATTCTGCGCGCCCCTCGGGCGCGGTTGGAGAATGCTGCGTACTCTCCGTACCTGATCCTCTACGACGGAGTGCGGACCTGGGTGCGGCGCATCAGGCGACGAGCGGCGGGGTCGAAGGCGGCGCGGCGGTGCATGACGCTGCGGTTGTCCCAGATGACGAGGTCGCCGACGCGCCACTGCTGGGTCCAGGTGTCGCCCGGCAGGGCCACGTCGCGCCAGATCTCGTTCAGGAGCGCCTCGCTCTCCGCCAGCGGCAGGCCGTCCACGTAGGCGTCCTGGCGGCGGCCGAGGAACAGGGCCTCGGTGCCGTTTTCGGGATGCCTGCGCACCATGGGGTGGACCGCGCCGGGTGCGGTCCGGGGGTCCGAGGCGTGTCGGTGTCCCCGGCGGAGCTTGCCGATGCTGTCGTGGGCGGCGTCGTGCTTGACGCGGAGCTGGCGGGCCTTGGTGGCCAAGTCCGGTGGCAGTGCCCGCAATGCGGCCACCATGTCGCAGAAGTGCGTCTCGCCGCCCTCCTCCGGGGTCTCCACGGCGTACAGCAGGCTCGCCGTCGGTGGCGATTCGATGTACGACATGTCGGTATGCCAGGCGGCCTCCGCGGCGCCGAGGCCACCGATGGGTTTGCCATCCGCCAGGATGTTGGAGATCGTCGTGACGTAGGGATTGGCCAACCTGGCGCGCTCTGCCTCGGTGATCCTGCCCATGGGCGCGTATTCCAACGGCCCGAAGCGCAGGCTGAACGCCTGCAGGTGCCCATCGTCGGCATGCTGGTCCCGCAAGCGCAGGATCGGATGACGCAGCCAGGCGTCGTGGATCGCTTCGAACGCCGCGTCGTCGACGCATCGGAGGTCCACGCCGGCGACGTCGGCGACGAATCCATCGGCTATTGGGGTGATGTCCACAGCGGCTCAGTTCACAAGGTACGCCGCACGCAACTCCTGGATCTCGTCGCGGATGCGGGCGGCTTCCTCGAATTCCAGGTTCTTCGCATGATCGTACATCTTGTTCTCGAGTTCGCCGAGCTGCCGGCCGAGCTCCTTCGGATCCGAACCGTCCACCGGTTGCGCCCGTTGCGGTCCGCGACCAGCACGCTCCCGGGCATCCCGCCGGCCGCGGCCGCGGGCTGCGCCGGGTGCCGCTCGGGCGCCTTCCATGACGTCGGCGACGGCCTTCTCGACGCCGCGTGGGATGATGCCGTGGGCCTCGTTGAAGGCGATCTGCTTGTCCCGGCGGCGGGTGGTCTCGTCGATGGCGCGCCGCATCGAGCCGGTGACCTGGTCGGCGTAGAGGATCGCGCGACCGTTCAGATTCCTCGCCGCCCGACCGATGGTCTGGATCAGCGAACGCTCGGCACGCAGGAATCCCTCCTTGTCGGCGTCGAGGATCGCGACAAGCGACACCTCCGGCATGTCGAGCCCCTCGCGCAGCAGGTTGATGCCCACCAGGACATCGAATTTGCCGAGGCGGAGATCGCGGACGATCTCCATGCGTTCCACCGTGTCGATGTCCGAGTGCAGGTAGCGCACGCGCGCGCCGTGCTCGTCCAGGTACTCCGTCAAGTCCTCGGCCATGCGCTTGGTGAGCGTGGTCACCAGCACTCGCTCGCCGTTGGCGACGGTGTCGCGGATCTCGCCGAACAGGTCATCCACCTGGGTCGACGCGGGCCGCACATCCACCTGGGGATCGACGAGCCCCGTGGGCCGGACGACCTGCTCGACGACGCTGCCGGAGCGTTCTCCCTCGTACGGTCCGGGGGTCGCGGAGACGAAGATCATCTGCGGCGCCATGGCCTCCCACTCGTCGAACCTGAGCGGTCGGTTGTCGAGGGCCGACGGCAGCCGGAAGCCGTATTCAACCAGGGTCTCCTTGCGTGAGCGGTCGCCCTTGTACATGCCGCCGAGTTGCGGGACGGTGACGTGGGACTCGTCGACGATCAACAGCGCGTCCTTCGGCAGGTAGTCGAACAGCGTTGGCGGCGGCTCGCCCGGCTTGCGTCCCGACAGGTAGCGCGAGTAGTTCTCGATGCCGCTGCAGTAGCCGAGTTCCTTGATCATCTCGAGGTCGAAACGGGTGCGCTGCTCCAGCCGCTGCGCCTCCACCAGCTTGTTCGCATCCTTGAGGAGCCGCAGTCGTTCTACGAGCTCCTCCCGGATCTCGTCGAGCACGGCGAGGATGCGCTCCCGGGGGGTCACGTAGTGGGTCTTGGGGAACACCGTGTAGCGCGGCACGCGGGCCAGCACCTCGCCGGTCAACGGATCGAAGGTGGCGATGTTGTCGATCTCGTCGTCGAACAGCTCGATGCGCACGGCTTCCTTCTCCGACTCGGCCGGGAAGACGTCGATGACGTCGCCGCGCACGCGGTAGGTTCCGCGCTGGAACGCCATGTCGTTGCGCGTGTACTGCAGTTCCGCCAGGCGCTGGATGACGAAACGCTGGTCGACGCGGTCGCCGCGGTCCAGATGCAGCACCATGCGCAGGTACGACTGCGGATCGCCGAGGCCGTAGATGGCGGACACCGAGGCGACGATCACCGTGTCGCGCCGCTCCAGCAGGGCCTTGGTGGCGGACAGGCGCATCTGTTCGATGTGCGCGTTGATGGACGCGTCCTTCTCGATGTACGTGTCCGAGGCCGGCACGTACGCCTCGGGCTGGTAGTAGTCGTAGTAGGACACGAAGTACTCGACGGCATTGGCCGGAAAGAACTCGCGGAACTCGCCGTAGAGCTGGGCGGCGAGGGTCTTGTTGGGGGCGAGGACCAGGGTCGGACGCTGCACCTTCTCGATCACGTTGGCGATGGCGAAGGTCTTGCCCGAACCGGTGACGCCGAGCAGCGTCTGGTGGGCCAGGCCGGACTCCAGTCCATCGACCAACCCGGAAATCGCCGTCGGCTGGTCCCCCGCCGGACGGTAGTCGGCAACGACCCGGAAGTCGGCTACGGCATGCAATGTCGCTACCTCAAGGCAAGCGGAACGCGGTCAACCGCGCCGGCTCGCGGGCACTACCGGTGGCGATGACGACGAACTGCCTGCCGCCCGCCAGGTAGGTCATCGGCGGCGCGGACAGGTGGGTGCCGTCGACGACGGACTCCCAGACCAAGGCACCCGTCGCCTTGTCGAGAGCCCGCAACGACGAGCCTCCCCTGGTGCGGTGGCCATGGAAGATCAGGTGCGTGGTCACCAACAACCCCGGGGCGTTGGCGCGCTCTCCCAAGTCCGGCAGGTCGAGGCCGCGGAGCAGCGGGTGGTCCTTCGGGCCGCGCCCGTTGGCCACCTGCCAGGCGATTTCGCCGCTGTCGAGATGATAGGCGGTGACACTCGACCAGGGCGGCTTCACCACGGGCAGACCATCGATGTCCACACCCCGCGGCCGGATGCGGTAGGGCATGCCGTTTCTCTCGGTGGACATGCCGCGCGCCACCATCAGCAGGGGTTCGCGGCGCGAGGCGACGTAGAACATGCGGGTTTCGGGGTCGAACGCGGCACCGCCCCAGTTGGCGCCGCCGCCCCAACCGGGCACCGCGATGCTGCCTTCCGTCGACGCCGGCAGGAACAGGCCGCCCAAGCGCCTGCCCTCCACCGCCTCGACCGCCCGCTGCCGAAGCTTGGGCGTGAAGTCGACAAGGTCGTCCTCGCTGACGCCCTGCATTTCGAACGGCGGCGGCCAGGTTGGAAACGGTTGCGTCGCTGCCGCCAACTCGCCCTCCAGCGTGCTCGCCGCCACGGGCTGGTCCTCGATGGGCCACACCGGCTCGCCGCTGACGCGGTCGAAGACGTAGACGAAACCCACCTTGCTGACCTGGGCAACGGCCTTGACGGGCTTGCCGTCGACGACGATGTCGGCGACCACCGGCGCGGCCGGCAGGTCGTAGTCCCAGATGTCGTGGCGCACCGTCTGGAAATGCCACCGGCGCTCTCCCGTGCGCGCGTCCACGGCGACCAGCGACGTCCCGAACAGGTTGTCGCCGGGACGGAGGCCACCGTAGAAGTGGCTGGACGGCGCCGACACCGGCAGGTAGACGAGTCCCAAGGCCGGGTCGCAGCTCATCATCGACCAGACGTTGGTGTTGCCCATCCAGCGCCACGACTCGTCACCCCAGGTGTCGTTGCCGAAGTCGCCTTCCTGGGGAATGGTCTCGAACACCCAGACCTGGCGGCCGGTCCGGACATCGAAGCCGCGCACATCGCCCAGTGGAACGTTCTCCCGCCAATACTCGCGCAAGTGCGAGCCGTCGGATGACTGGTTGCCGACCACCACGACGTCGCCACACAGCGCCGGGGCGTAGTTCCAAGTGGTGGTGTGTCGCAGCAGCGGCCGGCGAAGGCCTTTGGACAGGTCCACGCGGCCGTCTCCACCGAAGTCGGGGAAGGGCTCGCCCGTCTCCGCGGAGAGTGCGACCAACCAGCCGTCGCTGGTCACCAACAGGACGCGTCCGCCCTTGTCATCCTGGTGGTACGCCAAGCCCCGCGTCGAGAAACCGAATACCGGCGGTCGCGGTCCGTCGCCGGTGCCCGGATCGTAGGTCCACAGCGTCTCGCCGGTGATGGCATCCAGGGCGGCCACCGCCGAGAATGCCGTGCGGACGAACAACCTGCCACCGGCCACCAGCGGCGTCGCCTTGAATCCATCGGGCGTCTTGCGGCGGTTGAAGCCGCCCAGGTAACGGTGGTTGTCGAACGCCTCCCAGACCCAGGCAATGGCCAGCGCATCGACACTCTCCGCCGACACCTGAGCGAGCGGCGAGTACTTGTGCGCCCGGAGTCCGCCCCCGTAGGCCGGCCAGTCGCCATGGGCGGTGGTCTGGTCGACGATCCGGTGCCGGTCATCCGGCAGCGGCTTGATCGCCGGCAGGCGTGAAACGACGGCCGCCGACGGCTGGGGCTCCTCCTGCGTCGCCACCACCTGGTCACGGGCGGCGAGCCAGGCCACGTCGATGGATTCCACGCCCCGTCTGTCACGCTCCGCGATCAACCACGAACCGCGTTCGTTGTGCGCCTCGCCGCCCTGGGGCGTCAGGTGGCAGAAGCTGCAGTCCGTGGCACCGTAGCTGACCGCATCGGCCAGCATGTCCGGACTCGCGACGGCCACCTGATTCGCCGCAGCCAACGTCGCCACCAAGCACGCGAGCCGTTGCCTCGTCATACGGGTCTTCCCCACGTCCGCGATTGGCTGATCAAGGTCTCCAATCCGCCATTTGTCCGCTGCCCATCCCGCCCAGTCACAGCAACGACTGTGCGGCGGCGATGGGCCAGTGTATAAGACGTTGGCGCGTTTGGCTGGTTGACCGGTGATGCAGACATCGCCACCGAGGATCAATAGCGGCGAGCCAAAAAAGAAGCCCCGTCTTGCGACGGGGCTTCCGGTGAAACAAGGTCAGGATCTGGGTTCCCCCCGATGATGGCCCTGGTTCGCTGCCTCTTCGCTCACCCGTCGGTGGGCGGAGCACAGCCGACCTATAAGTCGTTGTTTTACGACGCCTTTCTACGTCGCCCCGCTGTCGCAGGCGCGCCCTGCGTCACGAGGTTCCGGTGAAGCGTCCGCCGTTGCCAGCCGGCTCAAGGCCCGCCTGCCCCGGCGTCCGGTACCACGCTGCCGATTGCTCGTCACCGCTTCCCGGCTGCCGCTTCTCCGTTGGGCCTCCCAAAGCCTCGGAGACCCCGGCGCCCTTTGGCTGAAGGGCTTTCGGATCCCGGTCCGGTATTGCCCACCTTCTCCGCGCCGGAGCGCTGATCTGGTGTGCGCCGTATCCGAGTCCGTGCCGACCAACATACTCCTACGGGCCGGCTGTGCAACCCGGTTTTCGATGAATCTGATGCAACGTGGGGGGGATATCGTGTGAATAAGTCGCCGAACCCGTGTGGCAAACGTGTGCGTCGCATCCGCTCTCGAGCCAGCCGTATTGTCATTTGTCACATGGAAACAATACCTTGCGCCATGACGGCGGTTGACAACTGCGGTTAGCGCCCGACCATCGATTCCGATCCGGTTGCCTTGACCAAAGCGTGTCCGACACACTCTCTCGTATGAAGTTCGCCGTCCTGCAGTTCTTCAGTTGGCCTGGCCGCCGGGTGCCTCTGGGCACGGTCTACCAACGCGCGCTCGATCGGATCCGGATCATGGATCGGTCCGGGTACGATGCCGTGTGGCTCGCCGAACATCACTTCTCCACGTACAGCGTCTGCCCGTCGGTGCACATCATGGGCATGCACGCCGCCGACATCACCGAGAACATCCGCATCGGCACCGGCGTCAGCCTGGCGGCGTTCTACCACCCGCTGCGCCTAGCCGAGGAGGTCGCCCTGCTCGACAATCTGTCAGGCGGACGCGTCAACTGGGGTGCCGGACGGGGGTTCGACGCCACCGAGATGCGCGTGTTCGGCGTCGAGCAGGCAGACTCCCACGCCCGCTTCCGCGAGAACGTCGACATCGTTCAGCAGGCGTGGGCGAGCGAACGGCTGACCTACGAAGGCCGG
>LXNJ01001467.1_pt1 | contig 13887 bp, 10 predicted proteins | sample 809081 | NCBI WGS metagenome assembly LXNJ01 (sample SAMN04870510, study PRJNA318959) | sponge metagenome | biome: sponge; feature: marine sponge reef; material: water | host: Petrosia ficiformis | place: Greece: Milos, Mediterranean Sea | collected 2013-05-29 | depth 5-7 m
CGGCCCCTATTCTCTGCGCTTATTCGGTACGGGATTTCAGGCTGCAAATGTCTCAATGGATTGGCGCAATTCCGATTTTCCGGAGCTCGAACATCGCTCAACCGGGCTGGCGAAACCCGCATCCAACCCGGGCATCGAATTCATTGGGCATTTCCGACGCGCCGGTATGCCCTGGCGGGGCGGAGCCGCCTCAAGCCAAGTCCCTGGATATCGAATCGCAGGACAATCATGGTATAAGAAACGGCCCTGCCTCTTCCCGGCAATGGAGCCCCATCATGCGCCGCTTCGCCTTCATCCTGTTCGCTTTCCTGGCCATTCCTTCTTTCGCCTTTGCCGCCTGTAAGGGCGAGGATTGGCGCAAGACCCTTCCGCCCGAAACCCTCCAGGCGATTCGCGCCGGCATCGCGGATGTGCCCTTCGGCAAGGGCATCGCCTTCGAGGCGATGCGCGGCAAGACCCGGCTGACGCTGTTCGGCACGATCCACACCTCCCACCCGGCGGTCTTCGTCCCCAAGGAGATTGCAACGCGTATCCGATCGGCAGACCTTGTTTTTGTCGAGGCGACCTCGGAGATCGAGAAAAAATCGCGAGAGTATCTTCGCGCAAATCCGTCGAAGATGTTCGATCTCGGCGGACCCGGTCTGAAGGCTCGTCTGACCGCGCAGGAATGGGACCTTCTGAGCAAGGCGCTTGCCAAACTCGGCATACCGCCCAAAGCAGCCGACAAATTGAGTCCCGGATTCGCAGCCATGATGCTTGAGGTGGCGCCGTGCGAGCTAACCGCCGTGAAATCGGGCGGCGAACTGCTCGACAAGCGCGTCGAGAGGCTTGCCCGGGAAGCCGGCGTCGCGGTCGAAGGGCTGGATGAGAATTTGATGCAGGGTCTTGGGCTTTTCCTGGGCGGTTCGGCGGAGTGGCAACTCCGGCTGTTGCGAATGTCCGTCATGTCGGGCGCCGCAGACGATGACGCAATCGCAACAGGCATCGGCGGGTGGATTGACGAGGAGCCCCTTGCGGTCTGGCAGATTTCCCGGGAACGCGCCGCCTCGCGGGTTGGGGACGCGGAAGCGGTGGCGAGGCTGTTTCGCGACGCTTATGACGCTCTCATCGTAAGGCGAAACGATGCGTGGCTGGCACGGATCCTGAAACGGTCTCAGGGGGCAAAGAACATCGTGATCGCCGTTGGCGCGTTGCATCTGCCGGGCGACCGGGGACTCGTGCGATCGCTTGAGGCGAAGGGGTTCGCGATCCGCCGCCTGGCTGTGCTCTGATCTGCGATGCAACCCGGCGTCCATGGCCCCGGCGGGGCAGTCCCGGCCCCTCTCTACGCCGGGAGCCGGGGGCTGCATGCAGTTTCCATTGCCGGCGGCGGCGATCCGCTTGCACGACCCGCTGGAATTGTGGCCGTTGGCGCCTTTGTGATCGGCGCGTCATGGTTGATATGGCCGATCGTCAAATGGACAATAGGCGTCCGCATCGCGCCGGTACGTTCGATCTGCACGGCGTCAAGCGGCGAAATTCAGCGCTTCCGCCGGTAACACTGCTTGACAGTGCGCGGCTGGTCGGGGACAAATTGCTACCCGCCGCAGGATAGTTACAGAACTGCCGATCATATCAGCGGCAGTGGCGGAACCGGGCGCGAGCATCATAGCCGCCGGTTCGTTTCCTGAGTTCGAGACGGGAAATGGGGCCGTCATGATTTTTCATAGCATTCGCCGCTGCGGATTCCGCAGCCGATTTCCGGCGGTCCTCGTCCTGGGGCTGACCGTTGCCGCCCTGCTCTCGCTCGCCCCGTCGCACGCCTTTGCCGCGCTGGGCGACGAAACGCAGTTCGTTCTGAACAGCTTCTCGTTCCTGATCTGGGGCGCCCTGGTGATGTGGATGTGCGCCGGGTTCACCATGCTCGAATCGGGCTCGGTGCGCACCAAGAACGCGTCGGTCATCTGCCTGAAGAATATCGGCCTCTACGCCATCGCCGGGCTGATGTTCTACTTCATCGGCTACAACATCATGTATGTCGGCGTGCCGGAGGGCGGCTGGTTCGGCACGCTCACGCTGTTCTACGGCACCACGGCCGACGAGGTGACGCTGCTGACCAGCGAGGACGCAGCGGCCAAGGCGGCCGCCGGCGCCGCCGTGGTCAAGAACGGCTATGCGACGATGTCCGAGTGGTTCTTCCAGATGGTGTTCGTCGCCACGACCGCCTCGATCGTCTCCGGCGCCCTGGCCGAGCGGGTCAAGCTCTGGTCGTTCTTCGCCTTCATCACCGTGCTCACCGCGATCGTCTATCCGATCGTCGGCGCCTGGACCTGGGGCGGCGGATGGCTCCACGAGATGGGCTTCAAGGATTTCGCCGGTTCGACCATCGTCCACTCGACCGGCGGCTGGGCCGCGCTGGCCGGCGCCATTGTGGTCGGCGCGCGCAAGGGCAAATTCCGGCAGGACGGCAGCGTCAGGTCGACGCCGCCGTCGAATGTGCCGGCGGTCACCTTGGGTGTGTTCATCCTGTGGCTCGGCTGGTTCGGTTTCAACGGCGGATCGCAACTGGCGCTCGGCGGCGCGGCCGACGCCGTGGCGCTGGCCAATATCCTGGCCAACACAAATCTGGCGGCCGGGGCGGGCGTCATGGTCGCCATCGCCCTGTCGCGGCCGCTTCTGGGACGGGTCGACCTGCTGGCCAGCCTCAACGGCGCGATCGGCGGCCTGGTTTCGATTACAGCGGCGCCGGATATCGCCGAGCACTATTGGGCCGTGGTTATCGGCGGGGTCGGCGGCGGCATCGTCCTGGTCGGCGTGATGCTGCTCGAGCGGCTGAAAGTCGACGATGTCGTCGGGGCGGTGCCGGCCCATCTGTTCGCCGGCATCTGGGGCACGTTGGCGGTGTCCATTGCCGGCGGCGGCGATTTCCTTGTACAACTCACCGGCGTTGCGGCCATCGGCGCTTTCGTTTTTGCCGCCTCATGGGCTATATGGTCGGTGCTCAAGCTGACGGTCGGCGCGCGCACCTCGCCGTTGGCCGAGAATTTGGGCCAGGATGTAGCGGAACTGGGGATCGAGGCCTATCCCGAATTCGTCGTCCTCCCGGAGAGCGACGATTGAGGCCGGAACAGTCTTTGCCGGAAAAAAGGTGATGCCTGCGGGAGCCGGATGAACCGTACGGCGCGGCGGGAATATCGCGGAGGGTAAACGATGGTGAATGTGACGACCGAACGAATTGACGACGTTTTGTCCGCCGATGTGGAGGGACGCCTCGACGGCTCCAATGTCGTCCAGTTCGAGGAAGCGGTCAGAACCGCGATCGAAGACAGCGACCGCGCCGTGATCATGGATTTCGAAAAACTGGTCTACATCAGCAGCGCCGGGTTGCGCGCCATTCTGTTGACCGCAAAGTCCCTCCAGAACCGCGACGCAAAGCTCCTGCTGTGCTCCCTTTCCGACCGGATCCGCGAGGTTTTCGAGATCAGCGGATTTGATAAGATCCTGCCGATACACCCGTCGAAGGCAGAGGCGCTCGATTCGCTGAACCGCTGACACGGGCTGTACCGTTCGCGCCCGACGTCCGAATTCAACGCGCGATGAGGCTGTTCCGAATAAAGAATTGACATCCGCACTTCCGGCAGGCGCGGACCGACGATTCTGCTGCCGCCGGATACCGACGCGGCGGCCAGCCCAATCGCCCGAACGGGACCGCCCCTGACAAATCCGGTGCGGTCCGATTCCGGAACGGGACTCCGGGCGGCAAAACGACGAGGAGGGCGTCATCAAACGGGGAGCCAGCAAAATCCTGGTTGTGGACGACGAGCCGGATGTCGAACGGCTCGTACGTCAGCGCATGAGGCGCGAGATTCGCGGCGGCGAATACGAGTTCGTCTTTGCCGGCAACGGCGTCGAAGCGCTCAAGGTACTTCGGGAACACCAGGATATCGATATGGTCCTCTCGGACATCAATATGCCCGAGATGGACGGCCTGACCTTGCTCGAGCAGATACCGTCGGTCGATCCCAACGTGCGCTCGGTCGTCGTGTCCGCCTATGGCGACATGAAGAATATCCGCACGGCGATGAACCGGGGCGCTTTCGATTTCGTCACTAAGCCGATCGATTTCGACGACCTGCGGATCACAATTGCGCGAACCCTGGAAACGATCGAACTCTGGCGCTCGGCGCTCGAATCCCGCGACAAGCTGGTCGTTCTGGAGAACGAACTCAGCCTCGCCAACCGGATGCAGCAATCCATCCTGCCGACGAGCTTTCCCGAGACCGATCAGTATCAGGTCTTTGCGAGCATGGAGGCGGCGCGCGACGTCGGCGGCGATTTCTTTGACCTGATGCCGATGGAAGGCGGCCGCATCGGCCTGGCGGTTGCCGACGTATCCGGAAAGGGAATTCCGGCGGCGATGTTCATGATGTCGAGCCGGACCCTGCTCAGGGGCGCCGCGATCGGCCAGTCCGATCCGTCGAAAATCCTGCGCGAAGTCAACCAGCTGCTGTGCGAGAACAACGATACGGCCATGTTCGTCACGCTGTTTCTCGGCATTTTCGAGCCGGCGACCGGGGAATTCATCTATGCCAATGGCGGACACAATCCGCCGGTGATTTTCCGGGCCGACGGCACGCCGAGCCTGTTGCCGACGACCGACGGGATCGCGCTGGGCATCTTCCCCGACATCGCCTTTCAGGAGAAGTCGATCACGCTTGCGCCGGGCGATTCGGCCATTCTCTACAGCGATGGCGTGACCGAGGCGGAAAACGATAAGGGGGAACAGTTCGAGCTCGACCGACTCTACGAGGTGTTTGCCGAAACGCCGCCCAGCGACGCCCGCACGGCCACGGAGGATGTTCTCGAGGCCGTGAGGACGTTTGCCGACGGCGCGCCCCAGTTCGACGACATCACCTGCCTCATACTGCGGCGCGGAGAGGGGTCTGAGTGAGCGCGGCGCTGTCCCTGCAGTTGTCGGCGACGCTCGACAACATTTCGCGGCTCCACGAGGAGCTTGAGGCGTTTGCTGCGCAGCAGAACTGGACGTCCAAGCTCGAATTCGAGGTGAAGCTGGTCATCGAGGAGTTGTTCACCAACGTCGTCAACTTTGGCGATTGCCCCGGCGAAACCGTGCAGATCGATTTTGTGTCGGAGCCGGGCCGGCTGACCATCGAAATGGCCGACAGCGGGCGGCCGTTCGACCCGCTGGTCGAATCTCCCGACGCAGATACGGAATCGTCCGTCGAGGACCGCGCTATCGGCGGGCTCGGCGTCCATCTGGTCCTCACGATGATGGACGAGGCAAGTTATCGGCGGGACGGCAATCTCAACCGTTTGACGCTGGTCAAGCGGAGAGAGGAATGACGCGTCCGCCGAGCCGGTGGGCTGTGGCACTGCTGGCTGCGGCGCTTTTCGCGCTGGCGCCCGGCGCGGCGGGCGCCGCCGAACAGGGAGTTTCCGCCGGACGCGTGCTGTTCGGCCAGTCCGCCGCCTTCAGCGGCCCTGCGGGCGACCTGGGCCGGAACATGCGGCTGGGCATCGAAGCCGCATTCGCCGAGATAAACGAAAAGGGCGGCGTCCACGGCCGGCGGCTCGAACTCAGGTCGCTCGACGACGCCTACGAACCCGAGGCGGCCATCGCGAATACCGCGAAACTGGCGAAGGACGATGAAGTTTTCGCCCTGATCGGCGCTGTCGGCACGCCGACCTCGCGATCCGCGGTGCCGGTCGCCGCATCTGCCGGCGTGCCGTATGTGGCGCCGTTTACGGGCGCCGAATTCCTGCGCGATCCGAAATTGCGGATCGTCGTGAACCTGCGGGCCTCCTACTACCAGGAAACCGAGGAAATGGTGGCGCGCCTGATCGGCGATCTCGGCATCGAGCGGATCGCCGTGCTGTATCAGGACGATACGTTCGGCCGGGCGGGTTATCGCGGCGTGCTCCGGGCGCTCGAACGCCGCGGGCTGAAACCGGCGGGAACCGGCGTGTATCCGCGCAACACCACGGCGGTCAAAACCGCCCTGCTCGATCTGCGCAGCGCCAATCCCGGCGCGGTCGTCCTGGTCGGAGCCTACCGGCCCGTGGCGGCCTTCATCGCGTGGGCGCGCCATATCGGCTTCGATCCGGTGTTCATGACCATCTCCTTCGTCGGCAGCAACGCCCTGCGTCGCGAGCTGGGATCGGTCGGCGCCGGCGTTTTCGTGACTCAGGTCGTCCCGTTTCCGACGGCGGAACGGCCGCCCGTTCTTCTGGCCTACCGCCGGGCGCTGGCGAGGTATGCGAAGGGTGGGCAGCCCGGATTCGTTTCCCTCGAAGGATATCTGGCCGGGCGCCTCGCCATCGCCGCGCTCCGGGACTGCGGTCCGCAGCCGGACAGGGCCTGTTTCCTGGATCGTCTGAGGCGCGAGAAAGAGATCGACCTGGACGGATTCAAACTGCGCTTCGGCGCCAGCGACAACCAGGGATCGGACAGCGTCTTCCTTACCGTCATCGGCAGGGATGGCCGGTATCGTCCGGTCGAGACACTCCGGGATTTCGCGACACAGTGATCCCCGTTCCCAGAAGCCTGTCGACGCAGCTCTACCTCGGGATCGGGGGCGCTGTCGCATTCACCATCTTCGCCAGCCTGGTCGGCTGGATATCCTTCGACCGCGTCGGCGACGTGCAGAACCGGGTGAACGAAGGCAGCGTGCCCGAAATGGCCGCGGCGTTCGCGGTTGCCCAGCAAAGCGGCACGCTGGTCGCCGCCGCGCCGCGCCTGACCGCCGCCGCCACGCCCGGCGAACTGGCCCGGATCGCCGGCGGAATCGCCCGGGACAGAAAGGCGTTCGAAGCGCAGATCAAAGCGCTGACCGACATCGAGGACGTTGCATCGCGGTCCGGGCCTCTGCGCCGGAGCGGCGAAGCCCTGATGGCCAATATCGAGGCGATCGAGGTCTCGATGGCCAAACGCTTCGACCTGGCCGGACAGCGCCAGGCGCGGCTCCGGGAACTGACGGAATTGCGCAGCCGGGTGGTCGGCAGGCTGATTCCGCTGATCGACGATCAACTGTTCTACGCAGTAACCGGGTACCGCCGGATCGGCCAGCCGCCGGCGCCGCGTACCGAACATGCCTCCGAGGCGGCGATCACCCGCTATCGCCATCTCGCCGAGCTCAGGTCCGACGCGACGACCGGTGTCCAGCTGCTGGCGACCGCGCTGGACATTTCCGACGCCTCTTTGCTCGAACCGTTGCGCGAGAGCTTCGAAGCGACCTCCCGCGGCATCAAGCGGCGCCTGTCGCGGCTCGGCGCCGCATCGCTGGGCGAGCGGCTCACCGCGCCGTTCGCGCGGCTGATCGCGCTGGGCGAAGGGCCCGGCAATGTGTTCGGGCTGCGCGCCGGCGAGCTCGCCCTCGACGGCCGCCAGCGGAATCTCCTGGAGCGCAACCGCAGTCTGGCCGTCGAGCTCGTCGCCGAGGCCGAGGGCCTGGTCCGGGCCGCCCGCGCCAACGTCCGGCAGGCGACGCTGGCCTCGGCCGAGGCGATCCTGACCGGGCGCAACCTGCTGCTGCTGATCAGCGCCGCCAGCGTGGTCGGCGCTGCGCTGCTGTCCTGGATCTATGTCGGCCGCTTCCTTTCGCGCCGGCTGGGGCGCCTGTCCGACCGCATGCGGCGCATGGCCGAAGGCGACCTTGAGGCCGAGGTGGATATCGGCGGGCGCGACGAGGTCGGCGAAATGGCGGCGGCGCTCGAAGTCTTCCGCCGCCACGCCCTGGAGGTGCAGCGCCTGAACCTGGTGGAGAAGCTGGCCGAGGAACTCAAGGGCAAGAACGAACAGCTCGAAACCGCACTGGGCGAACTCGAAAAGGCCCAGGATCAGATCGTCATGCGCGAGAAGCTTGCCGCACTCGGCGAACTGACCGCGGGAGTCGCCCACGAAATCAAGAATCCGCTGAATTTCATCAAGAATTTTTCCGAAGTCTCGGTGGAACTGATGGACGAGATGCTCGAGGAGGTCCGCGCCGTTGTGAAGGAGCGCGAAGGGGAGGACGAAGACGACACGGCCGGGCTGATCGAGGAAATCGCCGGCGACCTCACCGGCAACCTCAAGACGATCCAGGAGCACGGCCAGCGGGCCAACAATATCGTCCAGAGCATGCTCCAGATGGGCCGCGGCTCGGGCGAACGCCGGCCGGCCGATATCAACGCCCTGCTGTCGGAACATGCCAGGCTCGCTTATCACAGCGCGCGCGCCAGCGATTCCAACTTCAATCTCGAGATTCAGGAGGACCTGGACTCCGGGGTCGGCGAAATCGAGGTGATCCCCCAGGATCTGAGCCGGGTCTTCCTGAACATGGTGACCAACGCCTGCTACGCGACCCACGAAAAGCGCATGGGGTTGAAGGAAACCGACCCGGACGCCGTCAAGCTGAAGGCGGGCGGCGCCGACTACGAACCGCTGTTGCGGCTGACCACCCGGAATCTGGACGACAGCGTGGAAATTCGCATCCGGGACAACGGCAACGGCATCCCGGACGAACTGCTCGAGAAAGTCTTCCATCCCTTCTTCACGACCAAGCCGACCGACCAGGGCACCGGGCTCGGCCTTGCGCTGTCCAGCGACATCGTCCGCCAGCACGGCGGCAGCATCCGGGTCGAGACGGAAGCCGGCCAATTCACCGAAATGATTATCGAACTGCCGAAATCGGCGGCTGCATAGGGATACGCCCCGCCGTTACGCGTCCGCGCCCTCTTCGATCCCGTAGCTGAAATAGGCGTCGTCGATATCGTCGTGCAGGCGGCGGCAGGAGTCGCCGATCGCGTGCAGCGTCGCACGGATGGCTTCGTCGTCTGCCGGGTCGCGGTTCGGCCAGTCATAGTCGATCAGCGCCGCCAGCCTGCCGGCCCGGCGACCGGCCTCGACCGCAAGCGGCCGCCCGGCGGAAGCCGCATCGAGCGCTTCGCAAATCCGGGCCACGGCATAACGTATCGAGCGGGAAACCAGGGGATCGGCGACCAGAAAGTCGACCACGGCGGCCGGGTCGAACTGCATCGAATGAAGACGTCCGTAGGAATCCCCTGCCGCGCAGATGCGCAGCAGCGAGAGCCAGTCCGGGTCGGCCTGCGGCCCGCCGACCGGATAGACGGTGAGTTGCGCGTCGATCAGCCCCGCCAGCAGCTGCGCCCGCTCGACGAACCGGCCGAGCTGCAGAAATTGCCAGCCGTCGTCGCGATACATGTTGCTCTCGGCGATGCCGAAGAAGGTGCGCACCGCATCTTCCGTCCGGCGATAGAATTCGTTCGGACGGTCTTTCCAGATATCCGAGATCTCGACATCCCGCAGGTCGAGGAAGGCAAGGTTGAGGCAGGACCACAGATCCTCGTCGACGACGTTGCGCACCTGGCGGGCGTTCTCGCGCGCGTTGGCGAGGCAGCTGCGGATCGAATCCGGGTTGGCGGATTCGAAAGTCAGGTCGTCGGCCAGCGTGTAGGCGTCGACCAGCATGAACTGCTCGTCGTCCAGGTTCGAACGGAGCTCGCCGCCGAGCGGCACGCGCTGGAGCCCCTGATAGAGCCGCCGCCAGCTCTTGTCGATTTCGTCGACCGGCCGGTCCTTCATGGTTTCGAACTGGTCGGCGATCAGCCGGCAGCCATGCTGCGCCCGCTCGAGATAGCGGCCGATCCAGTACAGGCCCTGTGCGCTGCGCGACAGCATGGCGTTACCCGGAAAGCACCCAGAGGTCCTTGCCGCCGCCGCCCTGGCTCGAATTGACGACGAGCGAACCGGGAGTCAGGGCGACCCGGCAGAAGGCCCCGGGGACCAGGCGCATCTCCTGCCCGCGCAATATGAACGGACGGAGATCGACATGGCGCGGCGCCGCCCCGCCTTCGGCCAGGCAGGGCGCGCAGGAAAGGTCGAGGGTGGGCTGGGAAATGTAATTGGCCGGATCGTTCCGGATCGCTTCGGCGAAGGCCTCGCGCTCGTCCGGCGTGGCGTGCGGCCCGACCAGCATGCCATGACCGCCGGAGCCGCCGACCTCCTTGACAACCAGCTTGTCCAGATTGTCGAGCGTGTATTCCAGGCCTTCGGGATTGCGGCACAGATGGGTCTCGACATTGGCCAGCAGCGGCTCCTCGTTGAGGAAATAGCGGATGATCTCCGGGACGTAGGCATAGACGCTCTTGTCGTCGGCCACGCCCGTGCCGGGCGCATTGGCGATGGCGACATTGCCCAGCCGGTAGGCGTTGAGCAGGCCGGGTGTGCCGAGCACCGAATCCGGTCGGAAGGCCAGCGGATCGAGGAAATCGTCGTCGATCCGCCGGTAGATCACGTCGACGCGGCGCAGCCCGCCGGTCGTGCGCATGTAGACGAAATCGTTGCGGGCCACCAGGTCGCTGCCCTGCACCAGTTCGATGCCCATCTCGCGCGCCAGGAACATGTGCTCGTAGAAGGCCGAATTGTAAACGCCGGGGGTCAGAAGGACGATCGTCGGATCGCTGTCGCCGCGCGGCGACAGTTCCGCCAGCGTCCGCCGGAGCAGCCGGCCGTAGTCTTCGATGCCGCGCACCCGGTGCCGTCGGAACACGTTGCGCAGGCTCGTTTTGACCGCCGCCCGGTTCGCCAGCATGTAGGACACGCCGGACGGAACCCGCAGATTGTCCTCCAGCACCAGGAATCCGTCATGGGTCCGGACGAGGTCCGTGCCGCAAACCGAGACATAGGTGCTGTGCGCAACCTCCACGCCGCGCATCGCGATCCGGAACTGCGGGCAGCCGCGCACCATGTCGGCGGGGATGACGCCGTCGGCGATGACCCGCCCGGGCCCGTAGATGTCCGCGAGGAACAGGTTGAGCGCCTCGAGCCGCTGGCGCAGCCCGCGTTCGAGAAAGTCCCATTCTTCGGCGGCGATGATCCGCGGGATGATGTCGATCGGGATGATCCGCTCCAGCGCGCCCTCTTCGCCGTAAACGGAAAAGGTGATGCCTTCGTGCAGGAACGACCGCTCGGCGCGCTCCTGCATGATGGCGATCTCTTCGTGCGGCGTCCCGCCGAGCGCCGCCAGCAATTCGCGGCAATGCGCGCGCGGCGCTCCGGAGGCGTCGAACATCTCATCGTAGAAAGCGGGGTCCGTTTCGTAGCCGGCGAAGAGTTGCCCTCCGTCCGCCAGCCCGCCGGTCCCCGCCTGTTCGACCGGCATCGGCCTTGCCCTCTTCCGTTGCTGATCCGCCGTGCCGCGCGGCGCTCCATCCTGCGAAGGCGCGGCATCGCACCGAGGATACGCCACCCGATTGCCGACAGCGTAAGTCGGGGCTTCGATGTTGGGCAAGCGGGATTTTTCGCCCGGTTGCTATCGGAACGGGAATTGACGGATCGGTGACTTGATTCGCTGGGAACGGGCGTGCGACAATGGCACGCTTGGCCCAGTTCGGTGTCAGCCGCTGGCGCCTCGGAATCGTTCCGGCGCCGCCATCACCCGATCAACGGAACGCTGATCATGGACGAAAATCTTAAAAATCCCGATTACCGGCCGCCGTTGCGCGATGCCGTTCCGCTCGGCATCCAGCATGTCCTCGCCATGTTTGCGGGGAACATCACGGTGCCGCTGCTCATCGCCCTCGCCGCGGGGCCGCAGTATATCACCGTGCTCGTCCAGATCGCCCTGCTCGCGGCCGGCGTCGCGACGCTGATCCAGACGGTCGGCATCGGACCCGTCGGGTCGCGGCTGCCGATCGTCCAGGGGACCAGCTTCGCCTATGTCGGCATACTCACCGGAGCGATCAAGGGCGGCGCGAGCCTGGCGGCCGTTTTCGGCGCAACTCTCGTCGGCGGCCTGTTCCAGATCCTTCTCGGCTATTTCATCCCGCAGATCCGGAAGTTCATTCCGGGCCTCGTGTCCGGCGTCGTGGTCATGACGATCGGCTTCACGCTGCTGCCGGTGGGCATCAAGTATTCCGCCGGTTGCGGCGCCTATCCGGCCGGCTTCTGCCAGAAGATCGGCTTCGGCGACGTCGGCAACTGGGCGATGGCCCTGTTCGTCATCCTGGTGATTCTGCTGATCCGACGGTTCGGCAAGGGTATCTGGTCGACCGCGTCGGTCTTCATCGGAATCGTGATCGGCTACCTGGTCGCAATCCCGTTCGGCATGTTCAATCCGCGCAAGGTCGAAGCCATCGCCAAGGCCGACTGGATCGGTCTGCCCGACCAGTGGTTCGGCCTCGAGTTCTCGACGCCGGCCGCGCTCGGGCTGATCGGCCTCATGGTCATCATGGCGTTCATCACGACGGTCGAGACGGTCGGCGACATCTCCGGCGTGACCGCCGGCGGCGCGGACCGCGAGCCGACCGACAAGGAGCTCAAGGGCGGCATCATGGCGGACGGTCTCGGCTCGGCGATCGTCGCGCTGTTCGGCGGCCTGCCCAACACCTCCTACAGCCAGAATGTCGGCCTGGTCTCCTTCACCCGGGTCATGAGCCGGCATGTCGTCACGATCGGTGCGGTCTTCCTGATTCTCTGCGGTTTCATTCCCAAGCTCGCCGCCGTGATCGGCGCGATGCCCGAGCCGGTGCTCGGCGGCGCCGCGGTGATCATGTTCGGCCTGATCGTTTCCGCCGGCCTCAAGCTGGTGGCGCGGTCCGGGCTGTCGACCCGCAACATGCTGATCGCGGCGATCTCCCTCGGCCTCGGCATGGGGTTGTGGCAGGTCCAGCAGCTCGCCGGCGGCGCCGGCTTCGGGCCGCTGCCGGCCGATGTCCTGCCGCAGTGGTCGCTGCCGCTGTTCGTCTCCGGCATCGTCGTCTCCGGCGTCGTGGCGGCGGCCCTGAACGCCCTGCTGCCCGAAGAGGCCGAGGGCGCCTGACGGCCTTGCGGAATCCGGCAGCGTCAGGCGCCTCCCGAGGCGCCTGACCGCCGTTCCCGAACGCGCGTTTCGCCGGCCAGACTCCGGGAGACCTCGGCGGCCCCTTTCTGCGCCGCCCCGGAGAGTTCGCGCAGCCAGCGGCGGTAGGCCAGCGAGACCGCGTCGGCCGGCACCGACTGCTCGCCGGCCGGGCCGGGGATCTCCGGCGGATCCTGGGCCGCGATCACCGGCAGGTCCTCGGCGAGCACGAGATCCTGAAAGTCGAGATGCGGGCGGTCGTCGCCGTCCCTGTCGGCGGTGCGGGAGGTGAACCAGAAGCTGCGGCAGCTTCCGGAATCGACCGGCGAGGCCGTCATCCAGAGCTGGCCGCGTTCGCCGTCCGGAAAGAAGAACTCCAGATTGACAGTGAACGGCATCCAGAGCCGGTAGTCGGTCGGCGCCATCAGGGCGACGTCGGGCAGGTCCATGTCCGGTTCCGGTTCGAAGCGGAACCGGAGCTCGCCGCCGACCCGGGCGGTCTCCGCGATCGGCACCGTCGTGTGCCGGCGGTCGCCGAGCGAGCCGTCATGGACGAAGGGGAAATGCGACAGGTCGACGAAATTCTCCAGCCGGCGCCCGGCCGAGGTCGGCCAGGTGTAGGGCTCGCCCTCGACGCAGCGGAACGCCGCGTCGCCCCAGGCCGGGCAGCCGGGAATGTCCGTGCCGGCCTCCGGGTCGAGGCGCAGCCAGACGAGGTCGTAGGCGACCCGGGCCTCGATCTTCCGGAGCCGGAAGCCGGGCGGGATTTTGTAGCCCGGCATCGCCGGGATTTCGACGCACATGCCGCCGCCGTCGTAGAGCCAGCCATGATAGGCGCAGCGCAGCCCGCCCGCCTCCACGCAGCCTATCGACAGGCGCGTCGAGCGATGGATGCAGCGGTCCGGGAAGGCGGCCACGGCGCCGGCGATCTCGGCGACGGCGATCGGCTCGCCGAGCAGCGTGACTGCGAGCGCCCGGTTGTCGGCCGCCGCGGCGGCGAGTTCCGACAGGGTACAGACCGGATGCCAGAAATAGCGCCACGCGCTGTCGT
>LXNJ01001468.1_pt1 | contig 13880 bp, 11 predicted proteins | sample 809081 | NCBI WGS metagenome assembly LXNJ01 (sample SAMN04870510, study PRJNA318959) | sponge metagenome | biome: sponge; feature: marine sponge reef; material: water | host: Petrosia ficiformis | place: Greece: Milos, Mediterranean Sea | collected 2013-05-29 | depth 5-7 m
CGTCCGGTGACGCTGGACGATTGCGCGGAGATCAGCCGGCTGGCCTCTGCGGTCCTGGACGTCGAGGACCCGATTGCCGGGGAATACACCCTGGAGGTCAGCTCCCCCGGCCTCGACCGGCCGCTCACCCGGCCGAAGGATTTCGAACGGTTCGCCGGCGCCGAGGCGCGCGTCGAACTGAGCCTGCCGGTCGACGGCCAAAGGCGTTTCAAGGGCGTGCTGCGCGGCCTGGACGACGAGGCGGTCATTCTGGAAACCGGCGACGGCCGGCGGCGCCTCGCCCTGGCGGACATCGAAAAGGCGAAGCTGGTCCCGGCCGGCCTGCCGGGCCCGGCGCAGGGCCGGCCGGCCCGAACCGACATTGGAGGAACCACGAGATGAATTCTGACGGTAGTGCGTCATGAACGTCGCAACGACATTGCACCGGCCGGAACTGATCCAGGTCGCCGACACCGTGGCGCGCGAAAAAGGCATCGAGCGCGACGAGGTCCTGGACGCGATGGAACAGGCCATCCAGAAGGCCGGCCGCTCGAAATACGGCCACGATCTGGATATCCGCGCCTCGATCAACCGCAACAACGGCGAAATCCTGCTGGCGCGCTATCGCGAGGTCGCCGAGGAAATCGAGGACGAGGGCGCCCAGATCACGCCGGAGCATGCCGCCCGGATCGATCCGGAAAAGAAGGTCGGCGATTTCATCATCGATCCGCTGCCGCCGATCGATTTCGGCCGCATCGCGGCGCAGACCGCCAAGCAGGTCATCGTCCAGAAGGTGCGCGAGGCCGAGCGCGGGCGGCAATACGAGGAATACAAGGACCGGGTGACGGAGGTCGTCCACGGCGTCGTCAAGCGGGTCGAGTTCGGCCATGTCATGGTCGATCTGGGACGGGCCGAAGCGATCGTCCGGCGCGACGAGCTCATTCCGCGGGAGAATTTCCGACAGGGCGACCGTATCCGGGCCTATATCTACGACGTGCGCCAGGAACTGCGCGGCCCGCAGATCTTCCTGTCCCGCACCCATCCGCAATTCATGGCGAAGCTGTTCGCCCAGGAAGTGCCGGAAATCTACGACGGCATCATCGAGATCCGCGCCGTGGCGCGCGACCCCGGTTCGCGGGCGAAGATCGCCGTCATCTCCAACGACAGTTCGATCGACCCGGTCGGCGCCTGCGTCGGCATGCGCGGCAGCCGGGTCCAGGCCGTGGTGCAGGAGTTGCAGGGCGAGAAGATCGACATCATCCCCTGGTCGCGCGACCACGCCACCTTCGTCGTGAACGCCCTGGCGCCGGCGGAAGTCGCCAAGGTCGTGCTGGACGAGGACACCGGCACCATCGAGGTCGTCGTTCCCGACGAGCAGCAGAGCCTCGCCATCGGCCGGCGCGGCCAGAATGTGCGCCTGGCCTCGCAACTGACCGGCTGGCACATCGACATCCTGACCGAGCAGGCCGAATCGGAGCGCCGGCAGGAAGAGTTCCGCACGCGCAGCGCCATGTTCATCGAGGCGCTGGACGTCGACGACGTGATCGCCCACCTGCTGGTGACGGAGGGCTTCTCTACGATCGAGGAAGTCGCCTTCGTGCCGCTCGAGGACCTGATGGCCATCGAGGCCTTCGACGAGGATATCGCCGAGGCCCTGCGCGAACGCGCCCGCGATTTCCTCGAGCGCCGCGACGCCGAACTGACCGAGCGGCGCCGGGCGCTGGGCGTCGAGGACGCGCTGGCAGATATCGACGGCCTGACGCCCGCCATGCTCGTGCAGCTCGGCGAAGCCGGGGTAAAGGAAATCGACGATCTGGCCGATCTCAGTTCCGAGGAACTGCGATTCATCGTGCTGACCAAGGAAGCGCGCATCTCGGCGGACGATCTCGGCCATGTGAAGGAAAACCGGCGCGCCCGGCTGATGGCCGGCCAGGACCCGGACGAGGACAACAAGATCGACCTCACCCTCGATATGCTGAACTTTCTCAAGCCCTACAAGCTCGCCGCCATGGTGCAGCCGAGCCCGCTCGATACCGAGGAGGCCGAGACCATTGTCATGGATGCCCGTAAGGCTGCCGGCTGGGTGACCGACGAAGACCTGGCCGCCCTGGCGGCGGAATCCGAAGCGGACGACGCCGCCGAGGGCGAACCGGCGCCGGCGGTATAGCCGGCGCGAACGGGAAGGAGACCAGCCGATCGATTCCGCGACGCCATCGCCGGCCCGCGCGACGGACACGGAAACTGCCGTGCCCGATGACGTTTTGCCGGACGCCGCCATCCGGGCCGGGGGCAGTCGGGCCGGGGGCAGCCGGGCCCGCACCGCCGACGGCGGCGGCAACCCGCGGCGCTGCGCGGTCACCCGCCGCTCCGGCCCGCGCGCCGGCCTGATCCGGTTCGTCGTGGCGCCGGACGGAACGCTGACGCCGGACCTCGCGGAAACGCTGCCCGGCCGTGGCCTGTGGGTCGCCGCATCCGGCGAGGCGCTGGCCGCGCCGGGCCTGGCGAAAGCGGCGGCGCGGTCGGCCCGCAAACGGGTGAGGGTCCCGGACGGGCTGCCCGATACGGTCGAACGGCTGCTGGCGCAGCGCTGCCGGGCGACCCTTGGCCTGGCGCGCCGGGCGGGGCTGGTCGAAGCCGGTTACGAAAAGGTCAGGGCGGCGATTGCGGACGGCAGGGTATCACTGATGTTGACGGCGCGGGACAGCGCAGGCAGGGACAGCCGGGAACTCGCCCGGCGGGCTGCGGCCGGGCGCCGGCCGGTCAGGATCGCCGCAGCACTGGATTCGGCTGAACTCGGGGCGGCTTTCGGCCGCGAACGGCTGGTCCATGTCGCGGTGGCGGGCGGTTCGCTCGCCGATCGCCTGTATCGCGATTTGCAGCGGCTGGCCGGCGTGAGAGGCACGGACGTTTCGGACGGAACGGCGGGGCCGGCTGACGCCGGCTCCGGGAAGGTCGAGGAAGCGGCGCACGCAGCGGCGCAGGGACAGGAACGGCATGGCTGAGACAAAACAGGACGAAGAAAAAAAGCCGCTGACGCTGACAAGGCCCGGCCGCCTCGAACTCAAGAAGACGGTCGAATCCGGCGTGGTGAAGCAAAGTTTCTCCCACGGCCGGTCCAAGACCGTTGCCGTCGAGGTGAAGAAGAAGCGCACCTTCAGGCGCGGCGAGAGCGGCCGGATGGCCGAGGTCAAGGAAGAGGTGGCGCAAAGCGCGGAAGGCGCCTTCGCCGAGAAGAAAAGCAGCGCCGGCCCGATGCTGAGCAAGGCCGAGCGCGAGGCCCGGCTGCGTGCCTTGAAACAGGCCGACGCCACGCACGGGGTCCAGGAGCGGCCGGTCCCCCTCGGCGAGGAGCAGCCTCCGCTGGACGCCGATACGGTGCCGGAAGCTGCAGACGCCCTGCCGGAGGCGGTCGATCCCGGCGAGGCGCCCCAGCCCGATCTGGAAATCGCCGCGCCGGATGCAACGCCGTCCCCGGAACTGCCGGCGGAAGACGAAGCCGAGGCCGAGGCCGGTTCGCCCATGGTGCAGCCGGAAGACGAGCAGCCCGATGCGTCGGATGCCGAACGGACGCGCCGGTTCGCCGAAGAGCGCGCGAAAGCCGACGACCTCGCCCGCCGGCTGGCGTCGAAGGAGCTGGGTGTCGGCTTCACGCCGAGTTCGAAGGTCGCGCCCAAACCGGCGGTCAGGGCCGCCGGCCCGCAGACGGAGCGGGCCGCCGGACCGGCCGAACCCGGGCGGGAGGAAGACCGCGACGAGCGGCGGCGGCGGTCGGAGCCCAAGCGGCCGGCGGCCGGCAAACGCGGCGAGCCGCGCCGGCGGACCGGCCGCCTGACCATCACCCAGGCGCTGGAAATCGGCGACGCCGGGATGGAGCGCAAGCGTTCGGAAGCGGCGGCGCGGCGGCGGCGGGAAAAAGAAAAGCAACGCGCCCTGAAGGGCCCGATCGAACACCGGAAACAGAGCCGCGAAGTCGTCGTCCCCGAAACCATCACGGTGCAGGAACTCGCCAACCGGATGGCGGAAAAAGGCGCGGACCTGGTCAAGGCGCTGATGAAGATGGGCGTCATGGCAACCCTGAACCAGCCGATCGACGCCGACACCGCCGAGCTGATCGTGGAGGAATTCGGCCACAAGATCCGCCGCGTGTCGGAAGCCGATGTGGAAATCGGCCTGGAAGGCGCGCCGGACGCGGAAGAGACGCTGATTCCCCGGGCGCCCGTGGTTACCGTCATGGGCCATGTCGACCACGGCAAGACATCGCTGCTCGACGCCCTGCGCGAGACCGATGTGGCCGGGCGCGAAGCCGGCGGCATCACCCAGCATATCGGCGCCTACCGGGTCACCCTGGCGTCCGGAGGCCAGATCACCTTCCTGGATACGCCCGGCCACGCGGCGTTCACCGAAATGCGGTCGCGGGGCGCCACGGTCACCGATATCGTGATCCTCGTCGTCGCGGCCGACGACGGCGTGCAGCCGCAGACCATCGAGGCCATCGCCCACGCCAAGGCGGCGGAGGTGCCGATCATCGTCGCCGTCAACAAGATCGACGCCAGGGGCGCGGATGCGAACCGGGTGATGACCGAGTTGCTGCAGCACGACATCCAGGTCGAGCCGATGGGCGGCGACGTGCTGTGCATCGAGGTGTCGGCAACGGAAAAAACCAACCTCGACAAGCTGGAAGAGGCGATTCTGCTGCAGGCCGAACTGATGGCTCTGACCGCCAATCCGGATCGCGAGGCCCAGGGCGTGGTCGTGGAGGCGAAACTGGAGCGCGGGCGCGGCGCCGTCGCCACCGTTCTGGTGCAGCGCGGCACGCTCGCGGTCGGCGACATTTTCGTGGTCGGCCGGGAATGGGGCCGGGTGCGCGCGCTGGTCGACGATCGGGGCGAGACCGTCCAGGGCGCCGGCCCTTCGGTGCCGGTCGAGGTTCTCGGCCTGAACGGACCCCCGGGCGCGGGCGACGATTTTCTGGTTGTCGGCGACGAGGGCAGGGCGCGGGAAATCTCCGAATACCGCCAGCGCGTCGCCAAGAAGGACGCCGGCGTCCCGCGCAGCTCGATCGAACAGATGTTCTCCATGATCAAGGCCGGCGAGGCGCAGGAACTGCCTGTCCTGATCAAGACGGACGTTCACGGGTCGGCCGAGGCCATCGCCGGCATGCTCGACAGGCTGTCGACCGAGGAGGTCAAGGTCCGCATCCTGCACAGCGGCGTCGGCGCGATCAGCGAATCGGACATCACGCTCGCCAAGGCCTCCAGCGCGATGATCATTGCGTTCAACGTGCGGGCCAACAACCAGGCGCGCGACCTGGCGGCGCGCGACGGCATCGATATCCGCTACTACTCGGTCATCTACGACATCAACGACGACATCAAGGCGATGCTGTCGGGCATGCTGGCGCCGGAAATCCGCGAGACCTTCCTGGGCTATGCCGAGATTCTCGAAGTCTTCCGGGTGTCCAAGGTCGGCAACGTCGCCGGCTGCCGGGTGACCGAAGGGGTGGTCCGGCGCGGCTCCGGCATGCGGCTGCTGCGCGACAAGGTGGTGATTCATGAAGGCAGGCTGGCGACCCTCAAGCGCTTCAAGGACGACGTCCGCGAAGTGCATGGCGGCATGGAGTGCGGCATGTCCTTCGACCGGTACCAGGACATCCGCGTCGGCGACCAGATCGAGTGTTTCGAGGTCGAGGAGGTGCAGCGCGAACTGTAGCCCGGTGCGGCCTGCGCTTCCGGTCTGAGAGTGGCGATTGATGGTTGCGGGCAAGCCCCCGACCCAGCGGCAATTGCGCGTCGGCGAAGAAATCCGCCATGCGCTGGCCCGCCTGCTGGCCGAGGAGAATTTTCGCGATCCGGTGCTCCGGGACGTGTCGATCACGGTCAGCGAAGTCGTGCCGGGCCGCGATCTGAAAACGGCCAAGGCCTTCGTCTACCCCCTGGGCGGCCGTTCGGCGGACGAAGTGACGGCGGCGCTGAACCGGGCGGCGCCCTTTCTGCGCGGGCGCCTGGGCCGGACGGTCCGCCTGAAATTCACGCCGCAGCTGGTCTTCCACGCCGACCGGTCCTTCGACAGCGCCAGCGCCATCGACGCCCTGCTCACCGGCGACCGGGTGGCCAGGGATCTGGCGGCCGAACCCGACGGGACGGGCGATGGCGCGTAAGCGGCGCGGCCGGCCGGTTCACGGCTGGATCAACATCGACAAGCCGGTCGGCGTCGGCTCCACCCGGACGGTCGCAATCGTGCGGCGTGCGTTCGACGCGCAGAAGGCCGGCCATGCCGGGACCCTCGATCCGCTGGCCTCGGGAGTCCTGCCGATTGCCCTGGGCGAGGCGACGAAGACCGTCCCCTTCGTCGTCGACGGCAGGAAATCCTATCGCTTCACCGTCCGCTGGGGCGAGGCGCGGGATACCGACGACAGCGACGGCGCGGTCATCGCGGTCTGCCAGCGGCGGCCCACCGAAACCGAAATCGACCGCGCCCTGCCCGCCTTTATCGGCGAGGTCGCACAGACGCCGCCGCAGTATTCCGCCGTCAAGGTGGGCGGCCAGCGCGCCTACCGGCTGGCGCGGTCCGGCGCACAAGTCGAACTGGCCGCCCGGCAGGTCGTTATCGACCGGCTGGCGCTGGTCGAAACGATCGACGCCGACCGTGCCGTTTTCGAAATGGATTGCCGCAAGGGCGCCTATGTTCGAAGCGTGGCCCGCGACCTTGCAGCGTCTTTGGGCACCGTGGGGCATGTCTGCGGCCTGCGGCGCACGCGCAGCGGCCCGTTTCGCGACTGCGACGCGATACCTCTGGAAAATCTGACGCCACCGGGCCATATGGACGCGCAAGATGGCGGCGCGGAACCGCCCGCCGTTGATTGTGCAGCCCTGCTGCAACCGGTCGCCAGGGCGCTGGACGACATCCCGGCCCTTGACGTGACCGAAAGTGAGGCCGCCCGGATCCGCAACGGGCAACCGGTGCCGGTTCTTCGGACCGGCAACCGCCGGCGGATCGACGGCCTTCCCGACAACGCCGCCCTGTGTGCGTTGCTGAACGGCGAGGCGATCGCGCTGATGCGACTGAACGGCCGTTCGGCTCAGCCGGTGCGGGTTTTCAATCTTTAGCCCCGAAGGAGGGTTACGATGTCGATTACCGCCGAGCGGAAGCAGGCGCTTATTGGGGAATACGGCCGGCAAGAGGGCGACACGGGGTCGCCGGAAGTCCAGGTCGCCATCCTGACCGAGCGCATCCGCAACCTGACGGACCATCTGGGCGATCACCGCAAGGATCACCATTCGCGCCGCGGCCTGCTGATCATGGTGGGCCAGCGCCGCCGGCTGCTCGACTATCTGAAAGGCAAGGACGAGAGCCGGTATGCATCGCTGATCAACAGCCTCGGAATCCGGCGATAGGATTTCCGGCGGCTCCCGGTCCGAGGCGCACCGCCCGGCCCGGCCCATCGGCGATATCGTGCGGCCCGTCCGACGCGGCGGGCCCTGGAAGGCCCCACCGGCAATCCGGCCGGCGGGTAACGCAAGGTATACAGGACAAACCCCTACATGTTCGACATCTGTAAACGCTCCATCGAGTGGGGCGGCCGAACGCTTACGCTCGAAACCGGCCGGGTCGCCCGACAGGCGGACGGCGCCGTGCTCGCCAGCTATGGCGAGACCACGGTCCTGGCGACGGTCGTCGCCGAACACAGCCCGCGCGAGGGCATCGATTTCTTTCCGCTCTCCGTTCACTACATGGAAAAAACCTACGCCGCCGGAAAGATTCCCGGCGGCTTTTTCAAGCGCGAAGGCAGGCCGAGCGAGAAGGAAACGCTGGTCTCGCGCCTGATCGACCGGCCGATCCGGCCCCTGTTCGCCGGCGGTTTCCGCAACGAGACCCAGGTGATGATCCAGGTCATGAGCTATGACATGGAGAACGACGCCGACATTCCGGCGATGATCGCCGCCTCGGCCGCCCTGACGATCTCCGGGATCCCCTTCATGGGCCCGATCGGCGGCGCCAAGGTCGGCTACATCGACGGCGAATACGTCCTCAACCCGACATTCGACCAGCTGGACGAATCGGCGCTGGAACTGGTCGTCGCCGGCACCCGCGACGGCGTGCTGATGGTCGAATCCGAAGCCCAGGAACTGGGCGAGGAAACCATGCTCGGCGCCGTGAGCTTCGGTCACGACGGTTTCCAGCCGGTGATCGACATGATCATCGATATGGCCGAAGCGTCGGCCAAGGAGCCCCGGGACGTGCCGGAGCCGCCGGCGGCGCTCGCGGACGTCGACGGACTCTGGCGCGACGCCGGGATCGACGCCGCCCTGCGCGAGGCCTATGCCGAAAAGATCAAGCAGGCGCGCCACGCCAGGATCGGCGCGGTGCGCGACAAGGCCTTCGCAGCCGTCGCGGACGATGAAGACCGGCAGGCCGTCGCGCCGGAGGTCTTCAAGACGCTTGAGAAGGAAATCGTCCGCGGCGACATCCTCGACACCGGCGTCCGCATCGACGGGCGCGACACGAGCACGGTGCGCCAGATCGTTGCCGAAGTCGGCGTGCTGCCGCGCACCCACGGTTCGGCCCTGTTCACCCGCGGCGAGACCCAGGCGCTGGTCACGGCCACCCTGGGCACCGGCCAGGACGAGCAGATCATCGACGCGATGGAAGGCGAGTACCGGGAAAACTTCCTGCTGCACTACAATTTCCCGCCCTTCTCGGTCGGCGAGACAGGCCGCGTCGGCTTCACCGGCCGGCGCGAGGTCGGCCACGGCAAGCTGGCCTGGCGGGCGGTCCGTCCGATGATGCCGGGCGACGAGGATTTTCCCTATACCGTCCGGGTCGTCTCCGAGATCACGGAATCGAACGGATCGTCCTCGATGGCGACGGTCTGCGGCGCGTCTCTCGCCATGATGGACGGCGGCGTGCCGATCAAGCGGCCGATCGCCGGCATCGCCATGGGCCTGATCAAGGACGGCGAACGGTTCGCCGTTCTGTCCGACATCCTGGGCGACGAGGACCATCTGGGCGACATGGACTTCAAGGTCGCCGGGACGGCAGAGGGCATCACCTCGCTCCAGATGGACATCAAGATCACCTCGATCACCCGGGAAATCATGCAGGTCGCCCTGGAGCAGGCGCGCGACGGCCGCCTGCACATCCTGGACGAGATGGGCAAGGCCATCGCCGGCTCGCGCGAGTCCGTGAGCGCCCATGCGCCGCGGATCACCACGATCCAGATCGCCAAGGACAAGATCCGCGACATCATCGGGACCGGCGGCAAGGTGATCCGCGAGATCACCGAGCAGACCGGCACCAAGATCGACATCGACGACGACGGCACGGTGAAGATCGCCGCGACCGACGAATCGGCGACCCAGGCCGCCATCGACTGGATCGAGGGCATCGTCGCCGAGCCGGAAGCCGGCAAGATCTATACCGGCAAGGTCGTCAAGGTGATGGACTTCGGCGCCTTCGTGAACTTCCTGGGCGCGAAGGACGGGCTGGTCCATATCAGCGAACTGACCGACGGCCGGGTCGGCAAGGTGACCGACGTCGTCGACGAGGGCGACGAGGTGAAGGTCTACTGCATCGGCTTCGACGACCGCGGCAAGGTCAAGCTGTCCATGCGCAAGGTCGACCAGGAAACCGGCGAGGAGCGGATGGACGTCGAGGTCGCCGAACCGCGCCGCGGCCCGCGGCGGGACCGCGACCGGGACCGGGGCCCGCGGCGGCGCGACTAGCGTGCGGCCGTAGACCTTCGACCGCCGCCCCCGGCGCGGGCAGGGACGAATGCCGGCGCAACCCCGGCGGCGCCGGCCGATGCCGCCCCGCATCGTCGGCCATCGCGGCGCGGCCCTGCATGCGCCGGAGAACACGCTGGCCGGGTTGCGCGAAGCCGCCCGGCAAGGCTGCCGCTGGGTCGAAATCGACGTGCGCCTGACCGCGGACGACGGGCTGGTGCTGATGCACGACCCGACCGTCGACCGGACGACCACGGCGGCCGGCCGGGTCCGCGAGCTTGCGCTGGCCGAAATCGCCGGCATGGACGCCGGCGCGCGTTTCGACAGGGCCTGGGCGGGCGAACCCGTCCCGGCGCTGGCCGATGCCATCGGCGCGGCGCACGCTCTGGCGCTGCGCCTCGATATCGAACTGAAGTGCGATCCCGGCGATTCCGCGGCGGCAGCCGCCGCACTGGTGCACGAGATCGGGCGGAGCTGGAAGGCGGATGAGCCGCCGCTGATTTCCAGCTTCGACCATGCCGCGCTGTCGGCGGTGCGCGCCGCGCGGACCGACCTGCCGGTCGCCGTCGTCACGCCGTCCCTCTCGGAGGCCTGGCGCGCGGCCTTCGAGGCGCTCGGCGCGGCGAGCCTGCATGTCGGCGCGCGCGGCCTGACCCGGGAGGCGGTCGGCGCGCTCGTCGCCGAGGGCATCGAGATCGGCGTCTATACGGTCAACGATGCGGCGCGGGCGCGCGAATTGCTGTCCTGGGGCGTCGCCGGACTATTCAGCGACCGTCCCGGCGCGATTGCCGCGGCGCTGTAAAATTTCTTGGCGTTTTCCGGAACCGCTTCCTATATGCGTTTTTTCAGGAGCATGTTGACAGTTCCGGGCGCGTCAATGCCCCCTGCGGGCTTGCGGTCTGCGTAATGCGGAGGCCGGCGGGTGCGTAGGGTTTTGGCGTGCCTGCCGACACCGATGACGCCAGAGCCCGCCGACGGCCCGATGACGGATTTCCGCGACCGCAACGCCTTCGACTACGAAGACCTGATCGCCTGCGGCCACGGCGACCTGTTCGGCCCGGGCAATGCGCAGCTGCCCCTGCCGCCGATGCTGATGTTCGACCGCATCACCGAGATCGTCCGGGACGGCGGCGCCCACGGCAAGGGGGCGGTGAGCGCCGAGCTCGATATCCGGCCGGACCTGTGGTTCTTCGGCTGCCATTTCGAGAACGACCCGGTGATGCCGGGCTGCCTGGGCGTCGACGCGCTGTGGCAGCTTGCCGGCTTTCATCTGGGCTGGCTGGGCCATCCCGGACGCGGCCGCGCGCTCGGCGTCGGCGAGGTCAAGTTTGCCGACCAGGTGCTGCCGTCGGTCAATATGGTGACCTACCGGGTCGATTTCCGCCGCGTGATCGCCCGCAAGCTCGTGCTCGGCCAGGCCGACGGCCAGCTGCTGGCCGACGGCGCCGTGATCTACGAGGCCCGGGACCTCCGGGTCGGCCTGTTCACCGGCTGACAGGGGCGGCGAGATGCGGCGCGCGGTCGTCACCGGCATCGGCATCGTCTCGGCGATCGGCAACAACCGGCGCGAGGTGACGGATTCCCTGCGCGGCGGCGCTTCGGGCATCCGCTTCTGCGAGACCTACCGGGACATGGGCTTCCGCAGCCACATCCACGGCGCGATCCGCATGGACCCGGACAAGGCGGTCGACCGGCGGCTGCGCCGCTTCATGGGCGACGGCGCGGTCTACAACTATGTCGCGATGGAAGAGGCCATTGCGGACGCCGGCCTGGAGGCCAGCGACATTTCGAACGAGCGGACCGGCCTGATCATGGGTTCGGGCGGGCCCTCGACCCGGAATCAGGTCCTGGCCGCCGACCTGCTGCGCGACAGGGGCACGACCCGCAAGATCGGCCCGTTCATGGTGCCGCGCACCATGTCGAGCACCAATTCGGCGACCCTGGCGACGCCGTTCGGCATCCGGGGCGTCAACTATTCGATCACCTCGGCCTGTTCGACCAGCGCCCATTGCATCGGCAACGCGCTGGAGCAGATCCAGCTCGGCAAGCAGGATATCGTGTTCGCCGGCGGCGGCGAGGAACTGCACTGGTCGCTGTCGATGCTGTTCGACGCCATGCCGGCGCTGTCCTCCGGCTTCAACGACACGCCGGAAAAGGCCTCGCGGCCGTTCGACGTCCGCCGCGATGGATTCGTGATTTCCGGCGGCGGCGGCTGCGTCGTCGTCGAGGAGCTGGAGCACGCAAAGGCGCGCGGCGCGAAAGTCTATGGCGAGATCGTCGGCTACGGCGCGACGTCCGACGGCTACGACATGGTCCAGCCGTCCGGCGACGGCGCGGTGCGCTGCATGAAGCTGGCGATGGACGGGCTCGACGCGCCGGTCGACTATATCAACACCCACGGCACCTCCACGCCGGTCGGCGACGCCACGGAGCTGGAGGCGATCCGCGCCGTCTTCACCAACGGCAAGGGCAACCAGCAGCCCCACCTTGCATCGACCAAGTCCCTGACCGGCCATGCGCTGGGCGCCGCCGGCGTGCACGAGGCGATCTATTCGCTGATCATGCTGAACGAGGATTTCGTCGCCGCGTCGGCCAACCTGGACGAGCCGGACCCGGCGGCCGACGGCCTGTCGCTGGTGACCGAGCGGATCGACGACGCCGGCCTCCACCAGGTGATGAGCAACAGTTTCGGCTTCGGCGGCACGAACTGCAGCCTGGTCTTCCGGCGCCATAGCGGCTGACGCTTTTTCCTGCCCTCTCCCGGATATTGCGGAAAGAACAAATATAGACACAACATGAACACTTGAAGAACTGGAACAAATAGGATACGTTCGGGCTTCATTAGGTTTGGAGCCTGCCGCGACCCCCTCGTCACACCGCGGCAGATATGGAATAAGGGAGCGTTCAATGTCTCAGGTTGCCCTCCGGATTGTCGAATCGAACGATATGGACCGCCAGAAAGCCCTCGAGTCCGCCCTCAGCCAGATCGAACGCGCCTTCGGCAAGGGCTCGATCATGAAAATGGGGGAGACCGACCGGCAGGTGGAAGTGGAGACGATTTCCACCGGGTCGCTCTCCCTCGATATCGCGCTCGGGATCGGCGGCCTGCCCAAGGGCCGGGTCGTCGAGATCTACGGCCCGGAAAGCTCGGGCAAGACGACGCTCGCCCTGCATCTGATCGCCGAAGCCCAGAAAGCCGGCGGCACCTGCGCCTTCGTCGATGCCGAACACGCGCTCGACCCGACCTATGCGGAGAAGCTGGGCGTCGACCTGGACGAATTGCTGATCTCCCAGCCGGACGCCGGCGAACAGGCGCTGGAGATCGCCGACACGCTGGTGCGCTCCGGCGCCATCGACGTGCTGGTGGTCGATTCGGTGGCCGCGCTGGTGCCGCGGGCGGAGCTGGAGGGCGAGATGGGCGACACCCATGTCGGCCTGCAGGCGCGCCTGATGAGCCAGGCGCTGCGCAAGCTGACCAGTTCGATCTCCCGGTCGAACTGCCTGGTCGTCTTCATCAACCAGATCCGCATGAAGATCGGCGTGATGTTCGGCAGCCCGGAAACCACGACCGGCGGCAACGCCCTGAAATTCTACTCCTCGGTAAGGCTGGACATCCGGCGCATCGGCCAGATCAAGAACCGGGACGTGGTCGTCGGCAACCAGACCAAGGTGAAGGTGGTCAAGAACAAGATGGCGCCGCCGTTCCGGGTCGTCGAATTCGACATCATGTATGGCGAGGGCATCTCCAAGACCGGCGAACTGATCGACATGGGCGTCGCCGCGGGCATCGTCGAGAAATCGGGCACCTGGTTCTCCTTCGGCGATCAGCGCATCGGCCAGGGCCGCGAGAACGCCAAGAAGTTCCTGCACGACAACCCGGACATCGCCGGCCAGATCCAGGACCGGATCCTCGAAAGCGCCGGCCTTCTGGCGTCGAAACTCGAGATCAACGCCGCCACCGATGCCGAACCGGCGGGAGAGTTGGCCGGATGATCGCATCGTACGGGCAGGCGCGGTAATGGCCGGCGGCGGCTCCGGCGGTCCTGCGGAAAAAGACGCGGCGGGCGGTCAGCGCGGTTCCTGCCTGTGCGGCGGCGTGGTCTACCGGATACGCGGCCCGATGCGCGACGTGATCGAGTGCCACTGCACGGCCTGCCGCAAGACCACGGGCCACTATCT
>LXNJ01001470.1_pt1 | contig 13852 bp, 11 predicted proteins | sample 809081 | NCBI WGS metagenome assembly LXNJ01 (sample SAMN04870510, study PRJNA318959) | sponge metagenome | biome: sponge; feature: marine sponge reef; material: water | host: Petrosia ficiformis | place: Greece: Milos, Mediterranean Sea | collected 2013-05-29 | depth 5-7 m
TGCGGGCCATGGGACAGAGAATAGACCGTTTGACGGAAACCGTGATGCTCGTCGTGGCCGGGGTCAAGCGAGATCCGCAAGCATCCGATACCGGTACCGGCGCTTCCGTAAAGCAGAAGTCGGAGACAAGGAACCCGTAGTCTTTGCGGTTCCCGGAGGCAACCGAGCCTCGGGAACCGCAAAGACATACGTCCGAGGGCGCCCCTCGAACCCTGCGAGAGCAGGGCGCGTCGGCGCTCCCCCGCCGCTACATGCCGGCCTTCACCTTGGCCGCCACGTCCGCCGACACCCATTTCGTCCACGTCTCACCGCCGGTCTTTATGAAATGGTCCGCGGTCTCTTTCGCGTCGGCCTTCTTGTCGGCCTTCCACGCCAGCAGCTTGTTCACCACCGAGTTGGGCCACGACACGCTCGACACGAACTTGAACGCATCCGGCTCCCGCTCCGCGAAATTGCCCACCACGTAGGTCAGCACCGCGGATTTCGGGTACATGTTCGGCTTCGGGTCGGCGCAGTCCTTGTCGGTTATGCACGCGTACGTCGCGGGGTCGTGCTTCATCCCGCCGAGCTTCACCATGGGGTATTTGCCGAGCACCGAGGTGGGCGCCCAGTAGTAGGTGAATATCGGCTGCTTCCGCTCGTAGGCCTTGGCGATGGCTCCCGCCAGCCCGGCTCCGGATCCCGGATCGAACAGCGTAAACTTGGCCTTGTCGAGCCCGTAGGCCTTGAACAGGTTGGCGTTGATGATCTGGCAGGCCCATCCCGAGGGACAGCCGTAGAAGCGGCCCTTGCCGGGCTCTTCCTTGTCCGCGAACAGGTCCGGGCGCTTCATGACCGCCTGCAGCGTGGTGAGCTCCGGGTTTGCCTTGACCACGTACTCGGGCACCCACCAGCCTTCCTCGCCGCCGTCGCTCAGGATCTCCCCGGCCTTTTTCAGCCGTCCTTCCTTCTCCGCCTTGGTCACCACTTCCTTGACGGAGTTGATCCAGATTTCCGGGGCGACGTCGGGCTCACCCTTCTCGGTCATGGACGTCACGGTCGGCACCGTGTCGCCCGGCACCAGCTCCACCTGACATCCGTAGCCCTTCGCCAGAATGATGGCCTCCACCTGCGCCGCCACAGCCGCCGAGTCCCAGTTCATCTCCGAGATCGTGACCTTGCCGCACTTCGCCTGCGCCGCCGCACCTAGGGCCAGCACCAGAAACGCGCCCGCCAGAACGCCCACTATTCGAGATTTCATACCATCCTCCTTAGCTATAGCCGTCCACACGCCGGCCTCATGCCGGCGCCCAGGGAATTGTCCCGTGTTCGCACGCGGGGATTATCCCCCAAGTAAACGAGAGCCGCAACCCTTCCGGAACCTAGACCCATGCCCAAGGCGCCCTACCACGTCACCCCGGGCCCCGGGTCAAGCCCGGGGCAAGCGTGACCCGGGGTCCAGAGGGCGGGGAGCGGCGGCGGGGCAGGCCGCCCCTCAGAACCCCCGCCGCCACCCGGCCATCACCGTCACCTCCGCGTGCGCCCCCTTGGCGTGGGCCGGCCGATAGCTCCACGTCCCGCCCAGGCGAAGCTCCCCTCCGCCGAGCGGCGGGCTCCACTGCCCGGCCACGTCCACCTGCCGCCCGCCGGGCGCCAGGTCCGCCCGCACCGACCGGTACACCACCGCCCCCGCCTTGGTCCGCGCCGCGGGCAACACCAGCCGCGCCCGGCCCCGCTCCACCCGCAACGGCTGCGCCACGGACAGGCGCACCGCGCCCCAATCCGCCGGCGCCCTGGTCGCGTGCAACGCGAACGCGCTCGTGGAAAGCGGAGACATCCGCGCGATGATCCCGCCTCCGGCCTCCGGTTGGACCACGCCCCATTCCGCGTTGGCGCCGACCCGCCAGCGGCCCGCCTCGACGCGCCCCTCCATGCTCACGAAAACGGTGTTGCCGCCAACGGTCCCGAAGGCGCCCTTACCGACGCTCCCGAGAACGGTCCGGGGCTCGCCCAGCCAGCCGGCCTGGACCCCCAGCGGCGAATCCGCCGGCCGCCACATCAGCGTCGCGCCCGTGGACGGCGTTTGCGTGGAAGTCCCTCGGGTCGTGAAGGCGGCCGCCGCCAGGCCCTTCCGTCCGGCGAAGGCGGTGGTGAACGCGCCCCGGGCCAGGGCCAGATGTCCGCCGCCGGTCTGCGCCGGCGGTTCCAGAAAGCCCACCTGGAGCCATTCGGGGGCAGCGCGCCGGCGCACGCCGTTCCTGCCGGCCGCCAGCCGGGTGCCCGCCATCGGGCTTTCCCACAGGGGCGCCGGCGCCAGGAAGCCTTTGAGCCGCGCGCTCACGGGAGGCGCCGGGGCAGCGGGTGCAAAGGCGCCGAGCCTGAACCAGAACGGCGCCCCCAGGTCATCCAGCGCCATGATCTCCGTGCTTGCCAGCGACCGGGTGAAGCCGTCGCCCAGGGGTGTGCCGGACTGAAACCGGGTCGTTTGCAGAAGGGCGTTGGTGTTGCCTGTCTGCCCGGGAGGCGTGAGCGACAGGACTCCCACCGGCGAGGTCGCGGCTCCCAGATCCATCTTGCCGCGCCCGTAGATCGCCCGGTTGGAGTACAGGCCCCGGTTGTTGGCGGTGTCGAACAGCCGCGCCACCAGTTCCGTGTTGGCGAGCTGGTCGCGAAAGAGCTGCCTCATCAGCGCCAGCCCGCCGGCCACCATGGGGGCGGCAACGGAGGTGCCGCTGAAGCCGCGATAGCCCCTCAACACGGTGGCCGGTGCGTTTGGGTGAGGCCCGAAGTAGGCTCCTCGGACGGACTGTCCCGGTGCCGCGATGCAATAGTCGGCGGCGATGCCGCAACGGTTGGAGAAGCTGGCGATGCTCTCGGCGATGCCGTTCGCCGGGTCGGCCTGCCGCAACGCCACGACCGCGACGGTGTGGCCCCGGAGCTCCGCGATGCGCGCCGCCAGACCCGGCATCACCTGCACCGAGACCGCGTTGACCTTGTCGTTCACACACTGCGTCAGGTCGGCTGCATCGCAAGGACGGTTATGGGCGTTGCCCGCCGCCCAGACGAAGATGGTCTTGTCGGTGACGCCGGTCTGGGCCATGGCGGCGATGGCGGTGGCCAGGTTGCTGCGGAGGTCCTGTTCGCTGTAGCTGTCGATGATGCCGGGGTGGCCGACGCTCAAGTTCAGGATGTCGACTTTCCTCGCGCCGTCACGCCAGCCCAGGACGGTGTTGAATATGGTCGCCCAGTCGTCGTCCCGGCCGGCGAGGCCGGTGAGGGATATGGGGATGTAGTCACCGCCGCTTGAACCGGTGCGAATCGCGAACATCGCGAGGTCCGCCCCCCGGGCCACGCCGTGGGCCACGCTGGCCACGGCCGTGCCGTGCGACTCCTCGTCGGTGCCGGTCTCGTCGGGTGTCCCGTCAACGAACTCCTCGTCGACGGTCGCCCCGCGGAACGCCGGATGCTGCGTGTCGATGCCGCTGTCGACGAATCCGATGGTGACTCCGGCGCCCGGCGCCGCGCCCTGGCCCTTCACCAGCTCGACATTGTCAAAGGCCACGCCCGCGTTGATGGCGTTCAGCTCCCACGGGCGCGGAGCCGCTGCCCCGCCACCTCCACCGCCGCCGCCTCCACCCCCGCAGCCGGCGAGGGCGAGCAAAGTCAACAAGGGAAGAAGGACCCGCGTAATCCAGGCCAACCGCAACGTCACCCTTGGCCCCCAACGTCATCCGGAGCCCGCCGAACGTCATCCCGGGCCTGACCCGGGGTCCAGACTCTCATCTCTCAACCACCTTGCGCGGTTCCTCAGAACCGGAACGCAATCCCCGCCTCGATGTTGTGGGTCAGGACCTTGGCCTTGGCCCCGTCGAAATTCGCTTCGTTGGTGCCGAAGAACCGGTAGCCGACGCCCAGCTCGATATTGTCGATGAAGTACTTGAGCCCCGCCATGAAGTGATAGGCGAAGGCGCCGGCGCTGTCTCCCTCGATCCTGATTCCACCGAGGTCGGGAAAGGTCAGGTCATCCACCTTGTGCTGCGCCCAACCAAGCCCTCCACCGAGATAGGGCGAGACGGGCAGCCCCTCCAGGGGAAGCACATACAACCCGTTGGCCATGACGCTGAAGGTGGCGACCTTGGATTTCACCTTTAGTTTCCGCTGAATTCCTGTTGAGTCGTACCGCCTTGGCCGTCGTCGGCCTCTTACGTGATGGAGTCGAACTCGACATCCTCGATCTTAACCGACCGGTAGCCCAGCTCGACCTCGGCCCTCAATCCCGTGCCCAGGTCGTACCCCAGCGCCGCCGCCCTTCCGTGGGCGTACCGTTGTGCGGAGAACAGTTAAATGAAATCGTCGAAATAGTGTCAAGGGGAGAAAATCTTTTCGGGCAGTGCGCCGAGGAGCAGCGCTCCCGGTCTCTAGTCCGGCGAACCCGTTCCGCTCGTCGCGAACGAGTTGCCGAGCCGTATGAATTCCTCGTTGTCCGTGACATGCGCGGTCAACCGTCTGCTGTCGCCGTCACAGGCGAGGGATGCGACCAGCATGCGGCTCGGGGTCAGATACCGTTGCCGGGCCAGCCAGTCCCTCGACCACGGGCACAGGTTGGAGGCGTTCAGTAGCGCCACCGCCACGCTGTGTCGATCGAGCATGTAGAACCGTCGGTCCTCTTCCGGCTGCGCATTCCGGCTCAGGTACGGTCCGTGATCTCCGGAAATGATGAAGATGGACTTCGGGTATCGCCTCCTCAAGCGGTCAATCCTCTCAAGCACCCGACGCGCGTGCTGCACCTCGTTTATGAAGTAGCGCTTGTATTCCGCGAACATCTCGGCATCGCCGGACCGATATTCTGACGGCGTATGTCCGATGGGTGAGTAGATGTGGAAGGCGGAAAACAGGGGACCCGTTGCGCTCCGCTCCGAGCGGTCGATCAGATCGACGACCGTGTCAGGCCACTCCCTTGTCTTTCCTTCGAGCGGGTCGTCGGAGTCCGCGAAGAATCTGGAGAAAATGGATTGCGAGAACTCGGAGCAGAATCCAAGTTCCCCTTTGCGGGTCGCGCAGGCGAGGTCACTCTTCAGGTTGCGGGCTTTCCCTCTATGGTAATGATCGACAAACTCGCCTTTTTTCCAACCAAAATAGTCACCGGAGAACCCGGTTGTGATGCTGTAGCCGTTTCGTCGCAGCAATACCGTCAAGCGGCTCGGCCTTGAACCCGAGAAGGCCCCGAGATTGCCGCTCTTCCGGCCTAGATTGAACAACGAGCTCCAGGCGGCCCATGTGGGCACGTATTCGCTAAACCCCAGGCCGTCCGCGTAAATCGTATCATCGAGCCTTGCCAAGTAATCCGCAGCGGGATTCTCCACCCCTATGAATTCCTTGGAGAAGAGTGAGTGTGTAAACGAATCCAGCATGATGACGTGCACGTTCGTCTTTTTGTCCATTTCGACTGTATCAAACTCATGGGAAGGCCCGACCGAAACGGAGAGCCCGGCATGTCCCGCGAAGGACAGGACACTGAGAAGGAGAATCGTGCCTGCCATCCAACGGACACGCTCGATCCCGAGGCGGAAGTACAAGTACATGACCGCGAGGAGAGAAATGCGGACTGTTTTCCGAACGGCGCTGCTATCGATATCCAGCGATCGAATCCAGAGTTCCCAGGAGAACGGAATGCTGAGAACGACCAGGATCGCCAGGGGGAGCCACGATCGACTGAAACGCCGGCCTGTTGCCAGAAACGACGACAGCAGCAGGACAAGCCCGGCGAGCCACGCTCCGTAGAAGACCAGCATGTATTCGAATATGCCGTCGCCGGACTTCCAGAACCCGAACGAGAGCGAGTTGCTCGCAAAATAGATCTGCAGGAGCACGAAGAGGCAAATCGCGTGCGCGGGCTTCACTGCCACGGCGGGACGAAGGAAGTTCGCGGAGGGAATCTTCACGGCTCGAGTCTCCGGAATTCGAATACGGTCCTCGTGGTCGGATCCAGGTCATGGACCGTCACGATCTCAGCGTGTTCTTCAAGGGCCCGTTCGAAATTCTCCCGATCATACGCCTCGAAGACGTCATCGCGATCGCGCAGGAGACCCTGCGCCATCGGGTCCGATTTCGGGACGAATTCGATCAGCCCCCTCGGCGCCAGGCCGCAGACCCATCGAACGAACTCCTCCATGGGAATGTTCCGGCCGATGACGACATGGTGGATGAGCGCGAAGCAGAACACGGCGTCCACCCCGCTCAGCCGTTTCTCGAGGGCTGGTCTCTCTTCCCGCAGCCACCCCAGGTCGGGCGATGGGTTCGCGATGTCCCAGAACAGGAACTGTGCCGGCCAACCGTCGCTACGGGCCTGCGTGGCGGCCACCTCCAGCGCCCCGCAATCGCTGTCGACGCCGACCACCGCGCGGGCGCCGGCGTCGATGGCAACCTTCGAGTACTCGCCGGTGTTGCAGCCCAGGTCCAGGAGTAGCGCCGGTTGGGTTTTCATCACGAAGTCTCGCGCCGTACGCGTCTTGCTCGTCCGGGACCGGTCGTCATAGGAATTGTGGGCGGCGTATTTCTGCCAGTAGGTGCGCCCCCCGCGCGCCAGTCCTCCCGTGTACCGCCGGAGGTTGTCGGCGAGCGCGATCAGGTTCCGTCGCGGAATCCGGCGCCGGTTCCTGACCGCGCTCGCTTCCGCCGACGAGGACCCCAGTTTCCGCATCGCCCACGCCTGGGAATGAATGTGCATCAACACCTGCGGCCGGCAGCGGGTGGCGAACGGGAGCGCCCGCGACACCTCGATGAGGTCGAGACCGTCAAGCCGTCCCCGGAACCACGGGTTGAACTCGATGCCGGCGAATGCGGTCAGGCACAACGGCGCGAAGAACTGCTCGCAGAATTGCTTGTAGCCGAGAAAGGGAGCCCCCTCCTCATACTCGGTAAACGAGAGCACATCGATGAATATCGGGCGGGAACCGATGAACTGCACGTTGAAGGCCGAGGCGTCCTTCAGCGTGTAGCCGTTCCTGAGAGCATCCACGAGCAGGTCCAGGGTGAGACATGCCGCCTGCTTCAACGACTCGAAGGACCATTCGTAGGGATAGGTGATCAGGGGGAGCGTTTCGTGCTCTACCCACATGGCCCAGGCACGGACCTCGGATTCGGGAACGTCCGCCGCCATCGCCACCTCTGGGGCGACCTCCCGTGTTTCGACGATGCTCGCGCCTGTGCGTTCCCTGAAGAAGTCGGACCGGAGAAAAGCGCAGAGACGATCCGCGGCCTGATGCGCGATGCCCCTGAAGACCCGGCCCGAAGCGATGAAGACGTGCCCTTCCGGATCGCGGAACGAGCCGCCCGCTCTATTCACCCGATTCACCCGAGGGTGCTTCCTCATTTTCCGGGGCGCGCGGGTTGCTGCCCGAGTTGTCGGCCTTCGCCCTTCGGTGCCCGTTCCGGCCGAAAAAGCTCCGCAGTCGCCAGTACCAGTGCTTCCAGGTGAGCGCGACCCCGGCCAAGCCGGCCACGATCCCCTGGATCCACAAGCTCACGGAACCTGGATCGAGATAGGCGTGCGCCGGCCCGGCGGCGGCCATGGAGGACACGAAGGAAACGAAACCGACAAGGAATTTCATGTTCGACCAAACCCGGAGGACCTTGGCTACATACATCATCATTGGGGGGGCCTCACCGGTGTCTATAAGCCGAATGCGTTGCCGCTTCTCGAGAGATCAGAAAAGGAATGAAGTGGCAGCGAGTTCCGGTAGATGAACGTGCCGTCGTCCTCCTCCATCCTCCGCAGCAATTCTGACAGAACAGGATAGTGGGTACTCCCCACTATCGTATGGGAAGTTCCGAGTGACGCTGTCTTGATCTTCGAATACAGACCGCCCGAAAAACGGAAATGTTGTACCGGGAGGAGAATATCCGCCGATGCCGGGCAACTCAGGACGTGTGAGCCTTCGAAGTAATCGTCGGTCGACCACTTTATGAGCACCGGCTTCTGTAACAGGTTGAAGCGCGGGGGCCGCGCGAATCGCCAACCGCGCCAAACGCGACCCCTTTCCCGTGACCAGAGTTCAGGGTGGAGCTTGTCAAGGTGATACTGCTGCAATAGCCGCGCACGAGCTCCCGGATACACCTGCTGGGGGGGACGTCCGGGTTTGAGACGGAGGTGCGGCTTCCCGTCGAAATACCAAACCGCGGTTTGGTCGAGGTGCGGGTGCAGTCGCTGTTCGGAGAGCGCCGCAACGTCCCTTGGATAGACGTCGAGCATGACGCCCCAGATTGCGCGCGCAGGCTGGCCGTCCAGCCGTCCGGCGAGACCGGGAAAAGAGAGTCCTTCAGGCAGGCGCACGAATTCGTCGAGATCGACGTGAAGGGCCCACCGGTCCAGCGCGAACATGTCGTGTAGCATGCCCCGCCACGCATATAGCATGCGTTGCTGAAACGCCGGATCAGTCGTATCGTCGGAAGTTTGGGGCGCCTTGACAATCTCGTTGTACAAATGGCCGCTTTCCATGACAATGGTGTCAGGTTGTTCAACAAGGTACTCGAATGAGCCGTCGTCTGACCGGTCGTTCAGGAAGACGAACCTCTGAACTCCGAGTTCACGATAGTGATTGAGGAAAGCCGGTAGAAAATACATCTCATTTTTGAGGACCGCCAGCAGGGTGAAACCGGCTGGATCGACGTCGGCGCCGGCCACGATGCGCAGGTCGTTGTGTTCGTGACGCAACGAAACGAATGCTTCCTTGAGAGGTGTATCGGTGGGTTTGGTGCGCATAAGGTCCCTGGGTGGCGCAGTGGTCGGGCGATTCCTGCGATAAGTCAAAGCATAGCAGGCCGCAGTGGGCAAGAGCCACGGTGGAGCGGGTTTTTGGGCCAAAGGGCTCAAGTGGTGAGCCGGGAGAAGCTCCAGGGGATGACCGAGCCCGCCGATCTACGAGTCGTTGCGCGGCATGGCGGAAAACTGTACATTATGTTCCGCTACAGCAGAATGCAGGGTCGCCGGTACGACCCTTAGGGTCCTTCAACAGGGTTGGATCTGCGTCTGTCCGGGCGATTGGCCTCTCTCACGTCCCTGTCGCCGCCTGCGGTGCGCCGACGATTTGAGAAGGAAAATTCATGCGGGTCTTGATTCTTGGTGGTGACGGCTTTTGCGGCTGGCCCACGGCACTGTACCTGTCCGACCTGGGTTACGAAGTCACGATCGTTGACAACCTGTCGCGCCGGAACATCGACAATGAACTCGAGGCGGCGTCCCTTACCCCGATCCAACCCATCGGTCGGCGCCTCAGCGCGTGGAACGAGGTCTGCGGCAAGCGTATAGAGTTCCGTCGTTTCGATGTCGCCGAACACTACCACCGACTCCTGAGCCTGGTGGCGGAATGGAAGCCGGACGCCGTCGTTCATTTCGCCGAACAACGCGCGGCGCCTTATTCCATGAAGTCGTCGTGGCACAAGCGTTACACGGTCTCCAACAATCTCAATGCCACGAACAATCTGTTGGCAGCCATTGTCGAAGCGCGCGTCGACACTCACGTCGTGCACCTGGGAACGATGGGAGTGTACGGGTACGGTACGGCCGGCACGATACTCCCGGAGGGATACCTCGAAGTGAAGGTCCGGACCGAGGACGGTCAGGAGGATAGCCGGGAGATACTCTATCCGGCCGACCCCGGCAGCATCTATCACATGACCAAGTGCCAGGATCAGTTGCTGTTCGCGTTCTACAACAAGAACGACGGCTTGACGATCACCGATCTGCATCAAGGGGTCGTGTGGGGAACCGAGACCGAGCAGACCAGCCGAGATGAACGCTTGATCAACCGGTTCGACTACGACGGAGATTACGGCACCGTCCTCAATCGCTTCGTGATGCAGGCCGCCATCGGCTATCCACTGACCGTACACGGCACCGGCGGCCAGACCCGCGCCTTCATTCATATTCGGGACACCGTGCGCTGTATCGGCCTGGCAATCGGGAATCCACCGGAACCGGGCGAGCGGGTTCGGGTGATCAACCAGTTCACGGAGACTCACCGGATCAGAGAACTGGCTCAGTTGATCTCGGAGATGAGCGGAGCGAAGATCATGAACGTGGAGAACCCAAGGAAGGAGGCGGCGGAGAACGAACTTCGCGGGTCCAACGACACATTTCGCTCGCTTGGGTTGAAACCCATCACCCTCCAAGCGGGACTTCTTGATGAGATATCCGAAGTTGCGAAGAAATACGGCTACCGCTGCGACCGGTCCAAGATTCCGTGCATATCCAGGTGGTAGGCGAAGCTCCCGCAAATCGAGGTGAACAGCGTCGTGCTTGACCACCAAGTCATCCTGGTCACGGGCGGTTGCGGTTTTGTCGGGTCCAATCTGGTCCGACGCCTGATTGCCAACGGCGCTTCGGTTCGGGTGTTTGACGATCTTTCTCGGGGGTCGAGGCGTTTGGTCGACGGCGTTGACGTTGACGTGATCGTGGATGATGTTCTGGAGCCGGTAAGCCTTGGACGCGCCATGGACCGTGTCGACTGCGTGATTCACCTCGCCGCCTACGGCTCGGTGATGGATTCGATTGAGGATCCGGTGTCGAATTTCCGGATCAACGCGGAGGGAACGCTGAACGTGCTTCGGGCTGCGACCGCGGCTGGGGTGCGCAAGGTTGTGTTCGCTTCGACGGGTGGCGCGATCATGGGGGATACCTCACCGCCCGTGGACGAAGCGAGCGTTCCCCGGCCGGTGTCGCCGTACGGCGCGAGCAAGCTCTGCGGAGAGGCGTACTGTCACGCTTTCGCCGGCAGTTTCGGCCTTGAGACGGTGGTGCTGCGATTCGCCAACGTGTACGGCCCGCGGAGCGCGCACAAGGAAGGCGCGGTCACAAAGTTCGCCAAGGCGCTGCTGCGTGGCGAACCAATCGAGATCTTCGGTGATGGCTCGCACAGTCGGGATTTCCTCCATGTATCGGACCTCTGCGAAGGGATCGTCAAAGCGGTCACCACGCCGCTGCCGTCACCCATCACCTTTCATCTTGCGTCCGGCGTGGAGACAACCATCGGACGACTCGCCGAGTTCATGATCGGTTGTGCCGACAAGCCGGATCACCTGATCGTCTATCGCGACGCAAGACGTGGCGAGGTGAAGCGGAATTTCGCCGTTTCCGAGAAGGCGCGCAAGGAGTTGGGGTTCGTTACGCAATATGACCTGGAAGCGGGTCTGCGGGACACCTGGAGGTGGTTCGTCGAGAACCGGGATGAGGCGTTACGGGAAGCGCCGGGCGATTCCTGACGTCCTCACGGAGGTGGATGGCGGGGCGTCCTTCAATACCAAGCACTTGAATAAGTTCTGGCGTTGTATCCGCGTGGCCTCACCGAAAGCCCGCTGGGGCGACGACCCTACCCGTGCCCCTCGACGATGGACAGCAGCGCCTCGACGTACCGCCCGGGGGCATGTTCTTCGACTACGATTTCGTAACCGCGCGCTCCCATCCGGACCAACCCCTCGCGGTCCTCGATAGTCCTCTCCAGGCAAGCCTCCAGGTCCGCTTCGTCGTCCGTCCGGAATACGAACCCGTTCTCGCCGGGCCGGATGTAGCATTCGGTGCCGTTCGAATCGCTACACACCACCGGAAGCGAGTGCGCCATGGCCTCCAGCGGCGACACCGCCGCGGACTCCCTGCGGCTGGCGAGCACGAACACGTCGTGTTGCCGGTACTCGTCCTGCACTTCAAAGAAGGGCAGGTTGACCTTGAACGATACCTGACCGCCGAGCCCGAGGTCCGCGGCGTGTTGCTGAAGGCGGGCGAACTGCCGTTCGTGTTCGGAAGTGCTGCACTCGCCGACTACCGTACAGCGTATCCAATGCCGTTGGGACAGCCTCGCGATCACCTGGAGGAACAGGTCGTGGTTCTTCCGGGGCTCGTATTTCCCCACGGTCAGGATGCGGATGGTGCCGTCGGGAAACCACGACCTCTTGTCAGGTGGGGTCTGCGGCTCCATCACGAACGGCACGTAGTGCCAGTTGCGGGGAGCCGGGTATCTGTCCGCCGCACCGAGCACGGGGGTGATCCAATGGGCTCCCTTCATCCGGAGCATCGCGGAAGTCGCGAACTTCCGCCATCTCTTCACCCTGCGGCCCAGGGGGTGGTGCAGGGGAATCTGCGTATACAGGATCAAACGGCGACCGAGCACCGTGGCCATGAAGGCCGCCAGCCGTCCGTAGGCGGAAAGGGGATCGCGGACGATCACCACCGAGAGCCGCCGTCGCCGCAGCTCGTCCCACAGCGCGCGTGGCGGCGGCAGCCGCGTCGACGGCCATTGAGTGTCGTACCGTTTCCTCCCGAGGGCTCGCGCAATCCTCTCCTGGGCCGGCGAGAACCCCAGCACCGTCGGGTCCAGGGCCTGGTATTCCTCGCTCTGCCCGCGCGTCAGGGCGAGGAAGGAGACCTCGTGCCCCGCGTCGAGGAGGGCCTTCACCGCAAAATGCTGGTTGGTGTGGAACCTGGGGGCCGTGTACAGGAAATTCACGTCCCTTCGTACTCCTTCGGCCACCGCGTCACCCCGATGTCCCCGCGCAGAAGCCGCCGGAACGCCAGCCGCTTCCTCACCGAACGCCGGCCCCCGGCCACGGCCCGCCGCCACAGGATGAGCGGTAAGCTGTCGTTGTCCCGTTGCGTCGTGCTGGCGGCACGGCGCCCTCCGTGTATTTCGGAGTCGTCCGCGCCGCCGTGATGGACCGCGGGCGGGTCGACGTAGAACGTGTTGAGGCCGCTGGCCCAGAAACGGAACAGGGCGTGATCCACGGCCAGCACCATCCTGGGGTTGTTCCGCAGAAAGTGCTCGGCGGCCTGGCGCGTGATGACGTATCCCACGGTGCCCGTGTCCGAATACCGCACGCGGCCCGCGGCGCAGCCTTCCGTCAGCGAGGCGCACGGGATGAAGGCGCGCCGGGGGTGTCCCCGGTACAGCGAGACGATGTCGAAGGAGAAGGGCTTGCCCTCCAGGGCGTCGAGGACCTCCGGCAGCTTCGGCGTCAGCCGGGCGTCGTCCTCGAACACGGCCGCCATCTCCGGGCCGTTGGCCACGAGATCCTGCATCACCTCGCGATGGCTCAGCCAGCAGGCGATGGAGCCGTTGTCCTGGGGACGGAGGCCGAGGCGCCTCCGGCCGTCCCGGTCCACCTGGGCGAGTTGGTCCTCCGAGAGTTGGCGGCCGTCCACCGCCGTCCTGAGCTCGTACCGGAGGCCGACGGCGGCGAACTCGCGCGCCATGTTTGCGCGCCGGTCCGAAGCCCGCTCGAGATTGATCAGGACTACGCGCATGCCGTCTGCTTCGATGTCTCGGCCCGTGCCCCTGTTCGGCCGTGCGTCCCCACCACGGACGAGATCAGGTCTTCGTACGCGGCCACCGCCCGCTCTTCGGAGAAGCACGCCCCGTGCTCCTTCAGCCTTTGCGGGTCCGGAGGTTCATCCAGGACCTGTGCCATGGCATCGGCCAGCGCGATCTCATCTCCGACCGGGACCAGCGGGCCGACTTCCCCGTCCCGCAGGACCTCGGCGGGACCCGCGGGGCAGTCGGTGCTGACGCAGGGGCAGCCGCAGGCCAGCGCCTGGATGAGGACTCCGGGCAGGCCTTCGTGCAGGGACGACAACACGAACAGCGACGCCCGGGACATGAACGCGAACGGGTTCTCCACCCAGCCCGGCAGAGAGACCCGATCCGTCAGTTTCAGTTCGTGGAACAGCCTTTCGAGCTCATCCCGGCATTCCCCTTCACCGAGGATGATGAGCCGGCACGGGCGCCCCGCCGCCAGCCGCGCGAAGGCCTTGAGCAGGGTAGGGTAGTCCTTCTGCGGCGTCAGCCGCCCGGCCGCCAGCACGACCGGTGCGCCGCCGTCCAGCAGC
>LXNJ01001471.1_pt1 | contig 13844 bp, 15 predicted proteins | sample 809081 | NCBI WGS metagenome assembly LXNJ01 (sample SAMN04870510, study PRJNA318959) | sponge metagenome | biome: sponge; feature: marine sponge reef; material: water | host: Petrosia ficiformis | place: Greece: Milos, Mediterranean Sea | collected 2013-05-29 | depth 5-7 m
GAAGCCTTGCGAAACAGGGATGTAGGTGATGTCCGCGCACCACACCTGGTCCGGACGGTCGATCACGAGGTCGCGCAGCAGGTACGGGTACACCCGGTGTTTCGGGTCGGCCGCGCTGGTGCGCGGCCTGCGGTAGATCGCCTCCATGCCCGTCAGCCGCATCAGCCGCCGCACCCGGTGCCGTCCGACGACCACGCCCTCCCGGCGCAGGTGCCGCGTCATCTGCCGGCTGCCGTAGAACGGATGCGCCAGATGCAGCTCGTCGAGGCGGCGCATCAGCGCCAGGTTCTCCGCGCTCTCCCCCTGGGGCTCGTAGTACTGCGACGAGCGGCTCACTTCGAGCAGCTCGCATTGCCGCGACAGGGACAGCCCGCAGCCGCGGTCGACCATCGCCGCCCGCTCCGCTCGGCTCAGCGCGCCAACCCGCGCAGAAAAAATCCCGCTCCACCGTCAGCTCGCCGATCTTGGCGTGCAGGTCCCGGATCGTTGCGTCGGGCTCCCCGCCGCGCTTCGATCCCGGCTGCGAGAACACCTCGTCGAGGCCCTCCACCGCCTGCCGCTTCCAGGCGCTCACCTGGTTCGGATGCACCTCGTGGCGCGACGCGATCGCCTGCACCGTGTCGCGCTCCCGCAGCGCCTCGAGCGCCACCCGCTTCTTGAAATCCGCCGTGAACGGCGCCTCTTCCTTGTCATTCCAGTGTCTCCTCTCGACACCGGAGTACACCTTAGCGACCTGTCCAAAAAAGTGGGACCACCTCAACCGTCCGGATGTCCGGCGTCGCTTCCAGCAGTGGGACGATCTCTTCGTCGAAGATGCCGGCGAGCGGGTCCGGTCGCCGACGCCCGCGCTTCTTCGTCTTCGTGGACGGGAGCTGCGGGTTCGCCTCGATGCCGTAGCCGGTGGCGGTGCTGAAGCCGGCCTTGGCGGCCGCGGCCTGCACACCGCTTCGTTGTCGAAAGTGCATGTAAAGCCTCACTTGGTGATCGGTGACGTGTCTCCCCGGCATGGCTTCCGTTCTCTCGTTGCGACGGAGCACCCTAGCCAGGGCTGTTAGCGATCACCTCGGGGCTGTCGCCCCGCCGCTTCCGCGCCCGCTCAGGTCGGTTCGGCTACGCCCCCCTCCCCAAGCGCGCGCGGAAGCGACTTTCTAATCTTGATTGACGCGTTTTCTTATCCTGATTGTCGCTGGACATACAAAACACGGGCCACCACTCTCAGCTTCGCGCCTCGTGTCGCCGTCAGGTCACGTGGGCGCGAATGTACGTGGTGGCGGAATGTCTGGCACCCGTAGAGCTATCTGGATACGCGGGCGGCCCTGCCCGGGAGAGCGCAATTGACAGGAGCCGCGTTCATGTAATTAGCTTCTCTCTTTTTTCCATGGGACCGCACGATGAAACTGCGCACGTACCGCGTCCGGGAGTTCAGGAGCGTCTGGGACTCGGGCGCGATCGAGGTCACAGACGAGCAGACCTGCTTGGTAGGCAAGAACGAGGCCGGTAAGACGGCGCTGCTGCACGCCCTCTACAAGACCAATCCTATCGTCGACAAGGACCGGCGTTTCGACCTGATCCACGACTATCCGAAGCGGGAAGTCGTCAGGTATCGCAGCGACGTAGCGCGGGGCAGACGTGACGGGGTGGTCGTGGTCGAGTGCGTCTATGAGCTCGATGAGGATGACCGACGGGCCGTGTCAGAAACATTCGGCCCGAAGGCTCTGCTTTGCGGCCTCCTGACGCATAAGAGCTACTACGACGACGAGGAGGAGAGCTTCAACGTGGAGGTAGACGACGCCGCAGCCATGTCCTTCCTCACAAGTTCCGGTGACTTGTCGCGGGACGTTGCGGATCGCCTTGAGCACGCGGCGGACTGGGACCAGTACCGGGAAATCCTCGACGAGGCCGGCGACCCGACTAGTCAGCTTGCGTTGGTGGAGTCTGTGTCCCGCCAAGGGCTAGGTGACTATGTCGCCCGCGAGATCCTGAGGCCCCGGATGCCCGTGTTTATGTATTTCGACGAATACTACCGGATGAAGGGGCGGGAAAATCTGAACGCTCTGGTCGAGAGAGTGAGAAGCGAAACACCAGAGGACCGCGACTTGCCCCTGTTGGGGCTCTTGCATCTCGCGGGACTCGATCCGGAGCAAGTGCTAAAAACGGATAACTCCCAAGAGTTGAAGGATAATCTGGAAGGCGCGGGGAACTACCTGACCGAACGCATCGCGGGCTACTGGTCGCAGAACCGTCACATCCGTATAAGGTTCGACGTGAGGCCTGGGATGCCGGCAGACCCGGAGGGGATGCGGGATGGCTTCAACCTGTGGGGCGAAATCCACAACACGGTTCATCTGAGCACTACCCCGCTGAGTGATCGGTCGAGGGGGTTCCTGTGGTTCTTCTCCTTCCTAGCCTGGTACGAGCACGTTAAGCAGCAGGGTGATGATGTCATCTTGTTGCTGGACGAACCCGGTCTGTCCCTGCATGGCCGCGCACAAGGCGACCTGTTGCGCTTCTTCGATGAGGAACTGACGCCGGAGCATCAACTCATCTACGCCACACACTCGCCGTTCATGGTCCATCCGAAGCGGTTCGACTGCGTCCGCATCGTCCAGGACCGGAGTATTGACGCGAATAAGCCGCTGCCGCGGGAGAAGGATGGCACCAAGGTGCATACGGAGGTCCATGAGGCCACGGAGGACAGTCTGTTCCCGCTCCACGGCGCCTTAGGCTTCGACATCCACCAGACACTGTTCATCGGTCCGAATTCGTTGGTGGTAGAGGGTGTCGCCGACCTTCTGTTCCTGACGGCGATGTCGGACGGATTGGCGCGAGAAGAGCGGACGGGACTGTCGGACAAGTGGGTGATTACGCCGGTCGGCGGTGCCGGCAAGGTCTCCACGTTTGTGTCCCTGCTTGGCCAGCAGCGGGGGCTGAACATCGGCGTTCTGTTGGACATCGCACCCGACACCCGCCAGGAGGTCGAAGCGTTGTATCGGGAAAAGCTCTTGAAGAGGAAAAACATCCACACTTATGCAGCCTTCATTCCCAACGCCAAGGAGGCGGATGTGGAGGACATGTTCGACCGTGCCTTCTACGTCGAGCTTGTCAACGCAGAATTCAGCAGGGAACTCGACGGGCGGACCATCCCATTGCGGCGATTGAACGCCAGCTTGCCCCGGGTTGTGAAGGCACTGGATGGATACCTGGTTGCGAATCCCATGAAGTCGGGCCAGTTCAGCCACTATCGGCCAGCTCGCTACTTCAATGAACGGGCAGTGGACCTGTGGGGTTCGGTTGACGACGGCACGAAAGACAGATTCGAGGCGTTGTTCAAGGCCCTGAATGGCACTCTGTGATGCCGTAGTCCTCGTGCGAACGGCGAGAGCGATCCAAACTAGTATTCCGATTTCCGAATTGCCGTGAAAATACGCACGGGGCTGAAGCTTGCTCGTGCAACGCAAAGCGAGCATACGCCGCCCTTAAAACAAACACTTGGGAAAGCGGGAACGAGGCAAGGCGACGAGTGCCGGACGTGTCGTGGACCGAATTGCGGGTGTACTGGGGCAAAGCGGGAGCGGGAGGTAGGGCTAGTCTGCGGCCTCCTTCTCTGGTTGGCCGCCGGATAGGCTTTGCCTGACATTTTCGATGAGAGCCTCATGCTCGATGGCGGCAATGCGCAGCGCGGTGTCTCGGAGGAGGCGAGCGCCGGTGAGATTTCCCGCCTGGCGAGCGTGCCGGCGACGTGAATTCGCCCTCGATAGTCGGTGGAACGAGCGTGCTGCTCGTCGCGACACAGTTCGCCCTCGATGCCGGCCCCGATCCCCAGCAGCCCGGTCTTCACGCCGCCTTCCGCTTTGCCGGCATGGCGCTTGGCTGTGGTGTGGGAGTTAACCCTGTTGACGGCCATGTCGAACGAGTAGTGCAAGGTTTCGGGTACGACGCGTTCTTCGGGCGTGGTGCCGATGGCAGGGAGGGACGTGGCGCCAGACCGAATGTCGGGTGCTTCGGCCAATGCCCTGAGTAACGCGAGCTCATCCGTGTCGGCTTGATTCGCCGCGGCAGTGATCTCGGTGATGATGTTGGCGAGAGAGTTGGTCATCGCGCTGTCAGGCTGGAGTCTGAACGTGAGCACCATACCACGGGGTGCTAACTAACGAAACTGCCCGCGTTGGTGGGCGTTGCGTTCAATCGGATCGCGCGCGAGCGAATGTCCGGGAGGCGGTGGGCGGGACCTAAGAAACGGCCATGACGCGGAACCGGGAACGTTTGCTCGGAGGCGCTGTCGAGGTGCGGGCGAGCGGTTGATGGAGGGAGAGATCGACCCGGAATGTGGATGTCCGACATTGTCCGCCGGAGGTCTGGTACGCCCGAGGCCATTCCGGGGTCCGCATTCGTGGGCGCGCCGTCGAACGTTTTCGGCGAGAAGCTGCCGAACTCCGCCGCCCTCACCGTCTACGGCGTTTTCCCAGACGCTGTGATGGACTTCGTCATCACGCGCTTGCGCGACGTGTCGTCGCCATGGGCCGAAGGCCAGCTGGCACCTGTCACGGCGACGGCGGCTACCGGCCCGTCAAACGCTACCGCAGCGAAGGCGACCAGCTGTTTGATGCTTAGTGAGATGCGCAGACGATCCGCCGCTGAATCGGCTGCACGAAGTTGCCCTTCACAGGCCCCGACCGTCCAATGCTCGTTGCACCAGCTGATCGTAGGACCGATCAATCACGTCGCGATGTGATCGACGAATCAGCGACACATACTCATGCGTCCACTCCGAGGAGAATGCCATATCGCTCAGGGCTCTAAGAAGCGCCATGCCTGCGGGAGACTCGCGTCCGACCAGCCGCTGGACAGGCACCAAGACCCAGTATGGTTGAGGGAAACTCACAGCCACGGCGAAGTACCCTTGGGCGCTCGCGTCGATCAGTCCGTCGAAGTCCGGCGGCGTCAGCATCCGGCGCTTTCTGGCGACGACCTCAGCCTCGATCTCGAAACGGAACTCCTGGCCAACCCTAACGCTGACGGCATCCGGGTGCCCCTTTTGTTTGATCTCTACGATGCGGTGCCCCAGCCCCAGAAGGACGTGTCCCGCCAGCGCTTGAATCCTAAGGCCGAATTCGGACGGGCTCACCCGCGAACTCAGTCGCCTCAGGCAATCCGCGGCGACGTATCTGTCACCATTTGGGTCACTCGACAACAAGGCTCGGGCCGTCGATGGGCGACCAGTCGTGAGGCTGGACAACCAAGTAGGTTTCGTGCCCCAAGTACTTCGGCAGCAACTCACGGAAGATCTCGGTTTCCTGCGTGGCGACGACAACCTGGACTCGTTGACCCAGATCTGCCAACCTTTCAATGAGTATCTGGATGTGCTCTCTGTCGAAGGCTCGCGTTGGGTCATCGAGAAGCACAAGATAGACCTCCGTCGGGGCCTCTTCGGCTTGGCTCAAGGCGAAGTGCGGAACCAACGCCAAGGCGCTCTCGGCTTGTCCGTTCAACACCCCTGTCGGATGCAGCATTCCTGAGGGATCACTGCTACTCGCGACCAGCAGTTCAAGCTTCGGAAGTTTCTCATCGTCGATGACCAACTGATCGAAGTAATCGTGCTCGGTCAGTGCGCGGAACACTGTAGTGAGTGAGTCCGCAACGCCAGGCACTTTCTCGCGTAGCTGCTGGGTTAGGGTCGATCTGACCGAGTCTCGGATGCGCCTGACAGATTCTCCGAACTCCACGAAGTGCTCGAACGACCGTTCCGCCCTCTGCATCTCCTCATCGACGGCCTTCAAGGACTTTAGATCGCGCTGTATGCTCTGAAATCTCGCTTCGTCGTCCAGCTTAGCGACCCTTGTGTGGATGCTCTTCAGCCAGTCTTCGAATCCGTCAATCTGCTCCTCTACTGAAGCCTTCTGCTGCATCACTGACTCGAGGTAGTGTCCAACATCTCCATCGGCGACGGCCTCGGCCAGCTTTGCGTCCTCAGAGGCGGCCACCAGCTCGTTGAGATCACCCTCACACGCCGAAAGCTCCTCCCTAAGCTGGCACACCTGACCATCGGCCTCAAGGACAGCCTTCAGCTGGTCCTCCGTCTTCCTCAGCTCCGAGGCAATCTGCTCGCCGTCGACCTGCGACAGCGCGTTGATCAGGTTGCCTAGGTCATTCCGGTCGTGGTCGGTCCCGCAAATCGGACACGGCTCCATGCCCGCTTCCCCACCACGGTCCATCAATTCTGCTGCGACCTCGCCGAGCCGGCGCCTCAGAGCTACGGCTCCTGCACTGCGGCGTTGCGACTCTTCACACGCGCGAAACTCTTCCAACGACTTCCCGTTGAGAACCTGGTCGCGGGTCTCTTCCGCCTGACGCAGCGACCTTCTCTTGCTGCCGATGGTCGTCAATGTGTCCCTAATCGTCCCCAACTCGACCAACTGCTCCTCAAGCCGACCAACGTGCTCGGAGAGAGGTTTCCGATCCAATCCGATACGCGTTTCCAGGGCTCGCTCTGCCTTATCCACGAGAGCGTCAAGTAGGAGTGCGTTTGAATCAGCGTCCGATACGTCCGATGTAATGTCCTTGATCAACTCCTTCGCCTTGTCTTCGGTTTCCGCGATTGACGGATAGAGTTCACCTTGCCAAGGCGGAGCCGCGAGAATCGCGCCTCGCTGTCGTTCCAATTCGGAGATCCGGTCCGTCAGGCGCTCGCGCTTTTCGTCTACTAGTTTGGTTAATCGGGCCTCCTCCTCTTCTTGCTCCTTCACGAAGGTCCCGAGATGGCTCGCCAACGCGCTCGCGTCCGTTAGCCCCAAATGTCCGATCACAGTCTTCTCGAACGGGCTCAGGTCCTCCGGAGGGCGACCAAGTGGCGCCGACTGCGCCGCGAAGATAATGTGTGCTCCTTCACCAGCCTCGAGCGAGTCAATCTGGGGGAGTACGTCGCGGATCTGCTGTACTTCCCCCAAGTGGTCCACCAGTTCCGCTCTGCTCTCCCCGCTTCCAGGCATCAACACTCGACTGAGCTGCCACGGCCTACCATCCCGCGACAAGTCGATCACGACACGGCAGTCGCCCCCATAGCTTCGGTTGCGAACGACGTCATTCCGCCGCCCGGAAGCTCCGAAGAGACCCCATCGAATGGCCTCGACGATGCTTGACTTGCCCTTTGCATTCGAGCCAAGAAGAAACACGTGGCGGCTCTTGAGGTCGATCTGCTGGGCTTTCGTGAACCCTTTGAACCCTTCGATCAGAATCCGCTCGATGCGAAACCCATCAGCCATTTAATCGACCTTCGATTCGACCAAGCTGCTTCTCCACTTCATTCACGAGACCCTGTCTTTGCGCCAGCAGGTATTCTCTTGCCGCATCAGGTCCCTCTCGATCGAACTGGCTCCGCAGCGGCACCCATAGGGTTCGCGCTCCCTCGTGTTGGTCTGACGTACTCAGCCGAACCAGTTCAGAGAAGGTGGCCTGCACACCGTTACCCATATCGCCTCCAGTGGTATGTTGGAGTGCGACTCGGCGACGCCACGTCGCACCGCACCCTAACAGCGTCGCACCATACCACTGTCGAGGAGTGACGGTCCGCCGACTTGACTCTCCCGTTTGCGCGCTTCGCGCACGCTCGCCCAACCCTCCCTCAAGCCACTCAGCGCTGCCGCGTCGTAGCAGGACGCCGACACCGATGAAAGCGGAAAGGGATGTGTGGTCTTCGATTGCCCCGAATGGGTGACGCTGCAGATGAACAGCTAGTCAAAGCCGGTCAGCCTTGCAAGCGCGTTGGCAGCGGTGACGTCGTCGGCCGCCTGCCCGGCCGCCCGCGAGCCCCTAGCCCGTCTTCGAACTCGGCCCATGCCGCTGCACGAATCCCCTCGGCACGCTCCGGCAAACTCTGGGCTGCCGCCCTTGCGTCCCAGAAGGCCGTAGGCAAGCTGGGCTGCTCGTGCTCTTCGCGCAGCATCGGGATCCGTAGCCCCATCAGCGCCGGCTTCGTGATCTTTTGCATCATTGGCGCCGCACCCGTGCGGCGCTCTTCGATCTGCCTGCGCACTTCTGTCGTGGACAGTGCGGCAACCAGGAACGCCGGACACATCCCGCAGGGCTCGCGGAATACGACTCGGAAGATTAGATTCCAGATCACTTACTCCGTCGTGGCTCCGCCGCCACGACGGAGTAAGTGGACGAGTTAGCGCCGATTTCCGGGGCGCGCCGATTCCTGAAGGAAGCGGGCAGTACATAGGTTCCAGTCGATCTGGGATGCCTCGCCGCAGCGGCGAATGCCAAGATCAAGGTGGTCCGCGACGCTTGGGCTCGCGGCGAGTTGGTCAGTTGCACGATGCGTTGGACGAGATGGCATGCGATTGGGGGATGGACGCCTAGAGCGCAGGATCGGGGAGCAAACGGATAGAGGTGCGGCCGCATAGGCCGAGAGTGGATTGAACTGGGCTCACGTTGCCGCCTGTCACTACCCAAAGAAACCGCTGGGGCGGGGATTTGGAGGGGTGGGAAAAGGGTAGTGACAGGCGGCAAAAGCAGCGTCCAGGCCTTGTGCGGCAAGGGATCTGCTAAACACGCGACTGATGCTGGCGTAATGACGGGGTGGTACAGTGCGCCGCACTCACTTGCCGCCTTAGGGCGGCGTTGCCGGACGGAGCGTCCGGCGTTCGTAACGGCACCGTAGGGTGCCGACGTGCCTCGCCGCAATCGCGCGCAGCATGCGGTTGACGCGTCGCAAGGGCACCGTACGCCACGTCGCGGTCGCGCGCGAAGGGGGGCGTATCCTCGACGGCCATTGCGCTGCGGCGCGGGAGACCGCGCCGGCCGGACGACAGGTCTGGCGTGCAGAGAGCAACGGGCCGTGGCGTGAGGTCTCGCGCGCGACAGAGGAGCGATCCGATGTCGTGCCCCGTATGGGGCAGCGCAAGAGGCCGGTGTGCCGAATGGCTGGCGGGACAGATGTCGAGGGGCACGCCGCGGCCGCCGCATGCGACGGCAAGGGAATACGCGTTGACGGGCTGTACCGCACTTGCGGGATCCGAACGACCTGCCTGGCAGGGAACGTAAGCACGCGTTCGTTAAATCTGTGCATGGCGGCGTCTTGGTTCTCTTGGGTCTGGCTAGAGACCCCGCCCAGGAGCGGCCAATGCTGAACTTCGATCTGATGCGTCTGCTCGACGGTGACCGGCAGGGCTCTCAATGCACGCGGCGCATGCGGCGGTGCATGCTGATGCAGGCGGCGGAAACGCTGCACCGGCTCGGCTAGCGCGGCCTGCCGGCCAGGGGCCTGGAGGGACGGGATGTCCGGGCGCTGGGGGCCGAGTGGCAGCGCCGGGGTCTGTCCGACGCGACGATGCGCAACCGGATGGACGACGCGGTGGTAGGCGGACAGCGTCGGCAAGCCCGGCATCGTGCGAAGGGACAACGCGAGCTATGGGATAAGGACCGGCGCTGACTCGCGTGAGACGCGCCAATGAGATTGAGAAAACAATGCGGCGATTCGCGGATTGACTTGCCATGGTCGCGGAGTCGGCGGCGCGGCGATGGGGGAACCGCCCCGAGGTTTCCAGCAAACCCGTGGACGAAAGGACGTCGTAGGGGCGTGGTCGGTTCAGGAGTCGGCATCTGCGCTCTCGGCCAGGCCGTGCTTGGCAAAACAGATCGTTGAGGGCCCCGCCGAGGAGCGCCTGGATCGTGGTCTCGGAGTCGGTGTGTCGGCCCGAGACGGCTCTTCGAGGGGTTCGAGGGGACAAAAAGTTGACTGGGGGTTGGTGGCGGACTACAGTTCGATTCGAGGCGCTGGAGAGATTCCTGCCCTCCTTCCGAGGCCCGCACGTGAGTGCGGGCTTTCGTGTATTTGGAGCCGCGATGACGTACATCGCTTACCTCGACGAGTTTGGCCACATAGGCCCTTACATCGCCCGAGATCACCCTAGGCATAACGACAGTCCCGTGTTTGGGCTGGCCGGATTCATCATGCCACTCGAAGTCGTACGGGGCTTCGGAACATGGTTCTACCAACGCAAGTGCGATCTCCTGGACTTCGAGATCCGGCGCTCGGGAGAGCACCCGGCCGTCTGGGAGAAGAAAGGCTCTAGCCTCTTCACGGTCAGGAACGTGACGCAGTACCCTGAGCTGCGGCAGACGACGTTCCGCCTGCTGAATAAGATCCAGAACCTGGGCGGACACGTCTTCTATAGGGGTCCGCATGTGGGACCAAACGGGGGACCTTCCGAAATACCAACCAAATTAGTCAATTAAAACAAACACTTATATGCAACACTTGGCGGAGAGGGAGGGATTCGAACCCTCGATGGGCTTTCACCCATACACACTTTCCAGGCGTGCTCCTTAAACCGCTCGGACACCTCTCCAGGGGCGCTTCTCAGCGCACCGAATTGGAGGTGACCGTACCCATCACACCCCGGCGCTCGAGGGCGCTGCGACCGTTGCTCCCTTCCGGGCCTGGCGGGGTTGACAACGTCTCGTCGCGAGGGGACCGGTACGGTCGCCATCGACTGAATCCGAACGGAATCCTAATCGCTTTGGGGGCGGAATGACATACCGCGGCCGGGGCAGCCGATGCGGGCCCAAGCTCAAGCACCCGCGCCTGTGGGGTGGCTAGTCTGCGTGACCGCGGCTCATGTTTGCAGTCAGGTTGCATTCTCTGGCCGTCGGACATTGGCGGGTTCTCGATGGGGCGTAGCCCCGCCAGCAATCGGTTATGCTTCGCTGCGCACGGGCGCCGAGCGGCGCTCTTTGTTTGAACCCTCACCACGCGCACGAGGACAAGGCATGTCAGACAAGAACCTCCTTTCGCCCGCTTATGCCGTACTCGCGGCAATCGGTGCCGTTCTGATCGCGCCCGCGGCCAGTGCCGCCCAGGAACTCCGTATTGGCCTGCAGGCCGCCGCCGGTAGCTGGGAGGAAGACGTCAGCACCGCGGTTCCGGGCATCGAGGACCAGACGCTCAGCGCCGATGGCGGCGGGATCGGCGTCGTTGCCCAGTACGTGGTCAAGTCCGACGCGGACACCGGCTTCTTCATCGGTTTCGAGGGGGCGCTTTCACAGCAGGATGTCTCCGACACGGCCACGGTGGCGCTCGAGCCGATATTCTCCGCCGAGGTCACCGGCGAGATCGTCAGCAGCGTGGACCTGCTCTGGTTCGGTGGCTACGACTTCGGCATGGTGTCCGCCTATGCGGGCCTCGGGCCGACCTTAGCCGGGGGCGAGGGTCAGATCAGCTTCGCGGGGACGACCCTCAGTGACGAGGCGACGCATATCGGCTGGAAGTACGGTGTGGGTGTCGAGGTGGACCTCGGCTCCAACGTCTCCGTGATCGCGCGGGCAGCGCACGCGGGTTACAGGAATCGTGCGTACACGGCGGAAGGGTTTCCCATCGCCGTCGACGTTGAGCCGCGCGTCACCGAAGTGCGGGTGGGCGTCGTCTACCGGGTCAACATCGCGGACGTCCTCGGAGCGATGGGGTTGTAGAGCGCTTGGCCGTTGCGCCGGATGCCATAGGGACCTGTGCTGGGCTCAGGGCAAGCCGGTCTCCGCCGCGGCCCGTGCCAGCCTCGTAGAGCCCACCTCGTTTTCATGAGCGAGCCCGGCTACCCTGCCCGGCCCGACTCCAAGGTCTCCCGGAAACGCTCGCCGTCCCGGCGACCGAGCTCGAAGGTCTCGACAACCTTGTCCGGCGATGCGAAGTCCCAGGCCGAGACCGGTACGGGGGCCGAGGGACAGGCATAGACCTCGCGTCCGCCTTTGGGCAGGTCCCGCTCGCGGCGCGACAGCAGGACAAGCGGTCGCCTGCAGTCCGCGACCGCCGACAGCGGCACGTTGTCGACCAGTGCGCCATCGAGGGCCGCACGACCGTCGCGGCGTGTCACCGGAAACATCGGCGGGGCAGTGGAAGACTGCAGGATCGCGTGGACCAATGTCCTCGGGCTATCGCACTCCCCCGCCCTGACCACGGTCGTTTGGAACCCCAGGCCACGGACCCAGCGCGACTCCAGGCGGCCGGTCAGGCGCTTCTCCAGCTCTTCCGCGGCGACGGCCAGCAATGCCGCGAGGCGAGCGCCGAGCATGCGCGGCGGATGGGAGATAACAATCCGGAAGTCGGGGCCGGCACGCAGGACCTGCAACGCCCCCGCGGACACCGCGTGCAGGAACGACTCACGCGAGATCGTCGGGTGGGGAAACACCGGGCGGCGCCGTAGAAACGTTGCGGAGCCGGACGTTGCGCTCGTTGTTGGCGGCGAGCTCGAGGAACTTCGCATAGAAGCGTGACCAGCCGCCGGCGAACAAGATCGCCGCTACGGCCGCCCCTCCGCTCACGGCGCCGACCGCGGTCGGGACCGGCAACGCGGACCGAACGGCTTGCCAGAAGCCGGCTTGCCAGAAGCAACGCGCGCCGCCGCCGGAGAAGACGACGGCGTCCATGTCTGCTTGTACAGGCATCCTCGCTTAAGCTGCTTGCAAGAACACGTGGGTTCGACCGGCATCTCGAGTGTATCGGTGTCGGCTTCTGATGCGTAGGACCGCGCCGAGTGGGCGTCTTCTCTCTGACCCAATGAGCCCAGATCCGGCCGCCACCGCGTTGGACAACGGGCGAGCAATCAGCCTTGGCCACTTGGCGCCTGACATGTTGCGGCGGTCAGGCCGCCTTGATTCTCTCGACCTTGATGCTGTCCATGCGGCTTCGGGCCTGCCAGAGATCGTAGGCCATCTGAATGCCCAGCCAGGTCTCGGGCGTCGAACCGAATCCCTTGGAGAGCCGAATCGCCATGTCCACGGAGACGCCACTGCGCTCGTTGACCAATTCGGACAGGGATTGTCGCGCCACACCAAGGTGCGCCGCAGCTCCTTTCACGGACAGGCCGAGTGGTTCGAGACACTGCCGCCTTATGATGCCACCCGGATGCGGGGGATCGTGCATCGCCATACCGTGTGCTCCTCAGTGGTAGTCAATGGTGTCGACGTCCGCCACGTCGCCGTCCTCGAATCGGAAGGTCAACCGCCAGTTGCCGGATACGGTAACTGCGTCGTGGCCCTTCAATCCACCCCCCCCTCTCACTGCCGCCACAGCCGAAGTGCGGGGGCGTGGTCGTCCTGCTGCGAGCGGAACGGGTTGAGGTCGATGCCGCCGCGGCGGAGGAAACGCCCGTCCACGGCGAGTTGAGTCGCCTCCGTTGCCGTGCGGAGGTCCATGAAGATCCGCTCGATCACGTCTTCGTGGAAGCCTGACGCGTCGCGGTAGGACACCAGGTAGCGGAGCAGGTTCGCGCGGTCGAGTAGCTTGCCCCGCCAGGAGATGCCAATCGAGCCCCAATCGGGTTGGGCGGTGATCGGGCAGACGGAGCGGAACAGGTGCGTGTGGACGGCGTCTGCACCCGCCGAGCCGGTCGGCGCAAGCAAAGCGACGTCGGGCTGGTAGCGGTCGACGTCGACGGTCAGGTCGTCCAGGCAAAAGCTGCCGAAGTCCCCCAACATCCCGGGCGCGGTGGCGATGGAAGCGTTCACCGGAGCGTGCGTGAGCGCGCCGAGATCAGCCTCGATCCTCGCCTCGACATCAGCCGGCCCAGCGAAAGCCGTGTGCGCAAAGCCGTTCAGATAGAGCTTCAGCGACTTGCTCTCGACGGTCGCCGGCGACGTGCACGGGATGCGCAGCGTCAGCACGCCTATGGCCGGCAGCCCACCGGGACGCAGCCAAGACAATTCGTAGCAGCGCCAGACATCCTCGCCGCCGAACGGCAACGCCTCGGCTACGCCGAGACGCTCGCGGGCCGCGGCCCGGTCGATCGGGCGTAGCACCGACGGATCGACGTGCCGCGGCGCGTCGACCCGCCTGCCGAGCGGCAGGGCGG
>LXNJ01001472.1_pt1 | contig 13842 bp, 6 predicted proteins | sample 809081 | NCBI WGS metagenome assembly LXNJ01 (sample SAMN04870510, study PRJNA318959) | sponge metagenome | biome: sponge; feature: marine sponge reef; material: water | host: Petrosia ficiformis | place: Greece: Milos, Mediterranean Sea | collected 2013-05-29 | depth 5-7 m
AGCATCGACATAGTGCTCGGGGAAGTCGACAGGTAGGAGTGAGGAGAAAAGACCTGCTTCTTCCGTTTTCTTACATTCTTCCGAAGTGCCTTGACACAACATGACCGGTCATGAATACTGGTCATATGACGACGATTAATGCATCCGATTTCAAGGCGCGGTGCCTAGCCATCCTCGATCGCGTTAATGAGACCGGCGAACGGGTGGTTATCCTGAAGCGCGGTAAGCCAGTTGCAGAGCTGTCACGTGTGGTCAGCGAGGGAAACCGGTATCCCCAGAGCGAACTGGAGGGGACGGTCATCATAGCTGGCGACGTCATGGAACCAGTGTTTCCAGAGGAGCAGTGGGACAGCCTGAAGTGAAGAACGTGTTGCTCGACACGCATATCCTGCTGTGGTGGCATGGGGACCGCCGTCGGTTGTCTCGGGATCAGCAGGACGTTATTGCGTCCGCCGACGCCGACTCGCCATTGCAGGTATCCGATATTTCGCTTTGGGAAGTGGCGACGCTGCACAGTCTGGGTCGTATTCGCCTGAAGATTCCCCTCCGGGAATGGTTGGAGAAAGCGGTTGCACCTCCGCTGGTGCGGCGACACGGCATCTCCCCGGCGGTAGCGGCCGAGTTAGTGTCGTTGCCGGATTCCTTTCATCGCGATCCGGCAGACCGCATTCTCGTGGCGACCGCCCGTGTGCTCGGCGCGACGCTTCTGACTCAGGACCACAGAATCGTCGAAGCTGAACTGGTTGACACGCTGAGCTGATATCGAGGTAAGCGGGTCGGCGGCGGCATCGACATAGTGCTCGGGGAAGTCGATCGCTGATTAAATTAGGAAAAACTGCCGCAACCTTTGGGTTGTTCACGTCTCTCTCCGTTGGCCGCGTGCTCATTTGACGCAATCTCGGAACACCGGCTACTCTTTACGCCAGCGATGAAACCTGATTGGGAGGTTCAGCTTGGCCTCAACCCCTACAAACGACCACATCCGCTACGAGCCGGATGAGAAGTGCACGCCGCTCTCGTCCTTCGTCGTCGGCATACAGGGCATCGTGCTCGTGCTGCCGCTTGCGGTTTCGATAGTGGTTATCAATGTTCTGGCGACCGGCCAGGACGAAGCATACCTGACCTGGTCCGTATTCTCGGCGCTGATAATCGTCGCGATAGTCACCGCGCTGCAAGCCTCCAGGATAGGTCGATTTGGCGCGGGGCATCTGGTCATCATGGGAGTGACGCCCAACTACATCCCGCTGTCGGTGCTCGCCTTGGATGAGGGAGGGCCAGCGATGCTGGCCAGCCTGATGGTTGTGTCTGCGTTCTTTTTCTTTGCGATAGCGACAAGGCTTCCGCAACTGCGGCGCGTGATAACGCCGACTGTGTCAGGCACAGTTCTTATGCTGATAGCCGTGATGGTGCTGCCCATCTGTTTGGATCGATTCGGGGAAGTACCGGAGGGTGCGCCGACATCCGCTGGGCTGTGCGTAGCTTTGGTAACGCTTGTGGTATCCACGGCGCTGATGCTGCGCGCCCCGAGGCGCTGGCGTCCGTGGTCCATACTGATCGGATTTGTGTCCGGCTGCATGGTCGCTGCCCTGTTGGGAGTGTACGACCTGGAGCCACTGTACACAGCACCGTGGGTCGGCATTCCCCAAGTCGGTTTCCAGGGATTGGACCTTACACTGACTGCCGGATTCTGGGCGCTGCTGCCGATGTTCTTGATTGTCACTCTGGTGCAGGCGATCAAAGGCATTGGAGACAACGTGGTGATTCAACGGGTATCGCGGCGCAGACCGAGGACGACCGATTTCCGGCTGCTGCAAGGTTCGCTCTACTCAAATGGGGTGGGTGTTTTGCTGTCGGGTCTTGCCGGAACGCCTCCTGCATCGCCATATTCGTCATTCACGGCGTCGGTCGTGAACATGACGGGAGTTGCCGCCCGCAATGTGGGATACGTCATAGCGATCATACTTCTGGGACTGGCATTGCTGCCAAAGTTCACGGGCGCGCTGCTCACCATACCCAGTCCGGTGATGGGGGCATTTCTCTTGGTTGCTGTGGGAATATTTTTTGTCGAGGGAATACAGACTATCGTGCGGGACGGACTTGACTTTCAAAAGGCCGTTGTGGTAGGCGTGTCGTTCGCGCTTGGTGCCGGGCTCGAGCAACAAAACATTCTTGAGAACTTGCTGGTGCACCCGTGGGGCACACTGCTTGGCAACGGCATCACGGTGGGCGCGGCAACGGCGATTGCGCTCAACGCCTTCCTGAATGTGACCAGTCCGCGTTCCAGGAAGCTTGAGATTCGACTGGACTTTTCCGACCTGCCACGAATTGACGCCTTCATGCGGGAAGTTGCCGTCGATATGGGCTGGAGCGAGGAGGCGACCCAGCGGCTGCGTTCGGCGGGCGAGGAGACGCTCTCGAGCCTGTTACAGCCGGACAGCGGATATCCCGCGGATGGTGAGACGGACAAGGCTCCGCGCCTGATCATAGCCGTGCGTCCCGACGGCAGAGCAGCGGAGATGGAATTCATCTCGACGCTTGAGGACGAGGAGAACCTGGAGGACCGTCTCGCGTATCTGAATGAAGAGGACGAAAGCGTGGATGAGAGGGAAATATCGTTCCGCCTGCTGCGTCATTATGCTTCATCGGTGCGCCACCGGAAATATCAGGGGATGGATGTCGTTGCGGTGCGGATCCAAGCGTAACGACGGCTTGGATTGGCGAGCCAGCGCAAGGGAAAGGTCGAGTTTACGTAGTGATAATCGGCTCGATGAACTCAAGCATGGACTTGACGCATTCCTCTGGCTTTTCCAAGAGAAGAAGGTGCGTAGCGTCAGGCAGGAAGTCGTAATCTACGGAGGACATATCACTCAGGTCGAGCGTCGGCAGGTATGAGTATGGCAAGGTGGGATCAGCCCCGATAACCTTTGTCGGGCAGAGGAGCGACTGAAAATCCACGAGTACGGCAAAGGCGCTTGCGTACTCTATTATCTGCGCCTGGTACTCAGGAGGGCAGCGAGGTTCATACCCCTCTCCATTCTCACGCTCCCGCAGGGTTGTTCTTGCATAAAGATCGAATACCCCGGGCACCACATGCTGGAAGGCTGGAATGTAAGGAAGAATGTCCGCAAGTTCTTGCGTGGTTTGAAATCGACTCGTGCTTTGACGGATACCTTTGGCCATAAGTTTTGCGACATCTTCATAATCCTTAAAGCTCCGGCCAGGCTTGCAGAGAGGCGGGTCGAACAGAACCCGCGCTGCAAAGTCGCTGCCCTTTTTGGGTGACAGCAGAGTCGCCAGAGCTGCAATTGAGTGGAACATGCCTATTCTGGGCTTTGCTCCATAGTGGCGGTCGATAGCCTCAACAATGGTGTCGTTGTCTTGAACCAATGTTGGAAGACTATGGTTTTGAAGATCGCCTACCGGATTCCATCCATGGTTTCTGAGATCGTAGATTATTAGGTCGAAATCGTCGGTCAGGAGCGACCAGAACGGATAATACAGGTCAACTGCGAGGCCGTTGCCGTGGCTCATAACGAGTCGCGGTCCCGACGGGTTTCCATGTTGCCGCAGCGTAATGACGGTTTCGTCGTCCACGCGGACGTCGTGAGTGGAAAGCGGCTCGGGTAACTCCCATGCGATTTCTGAAGTCACTGGCAAACTCCTTGTTTTTCTGACACGTTACCGTTCAGCCGCTGTAATGACCGGTCACCCAATTGGGATGGGAGAAGCTCGTGTGCGATGGCTGCGGAGAAATTCTCGTTGCCAATGTATTCGACGCGCCAGCGTACTTCCGGCAGCTGTGGGAAACGAAATATGCCTATTTTCCCCTGATGCAAGGCTGGCGGCACTTCAAACTGAGACACATCAAGGGTAAAACCTAGGCCAAGAGCCTTGATTAGGGCTTCCTTGATGGTCCAGAGTCTGAAGAATAGCCGAATCCTATCCGATCCACGTACGCATGCAAGGGCGGACTGTTCATGAGGACCAAATACGGCTTCGCTCAGTTCGTCAAAATCCTTTCGGGGGACGCGTTCCTCCACATCTACGCCCAGCCGTCCATGGGGAGCAAGAGCTATCAGGCCATGCTTTCCGCTGTGGCTGAGGTTGAAACTGATGGGTGCCGATTCCTCGTCTATTAGCGCAAACGGCTTTCCATAGTCAGATGAGCCCAAGCTGAGGTGCTCATTGCTGCAACCGAGTTGGCGACAGAGGATAGCCCTGAGCGCAGCACGGCACAGGGCAAATCTGCGGCGAGGACCTGGGAGCGGATATTGGCGACAGCGCACCTGCTCTTCCTCGTTCAGCCATAGTAAAGATGATGCCTCACGGCTGGCGTTAGGCGTCAGATCTACATGTATGATGGTAACGGGACCAGTTTTACGGAAAGAACTCCACCAGTACCTTGCAGCAGAAGTGGACATCAGATGCCGTTTACCCCTAAAGGAGGGAGGGGTTAAGAAGCGTTGGCCTCCAGGTACGCTATCAAGTCTCCAATAGTCCGAACTTCCCCGGCCTTGTCGGGAAGGAGGGAGACATTGAATTCCTGTTCTAGCACTTTGGCGAATGACACTGCGTCCATAGAGGAAACACCTAAGTCGGTGAAGCCCTTGTCCGGGTCCAGCAACTTGCCTATCGGCTGTCCATCTACCTCCAAGTTTTCGTCCGCAAGTTGTCTAACTCTTTCTTCAATTGAAGCCATACTATGCACTCCTCCTTTTAGGAATTTAGAATAATACAGAGCAATAATACAATATTGCAGGTGCTTAGGTCAATCGATTTTCCTCTAATTTTCTCCGTGACGAGGCATCCCGATTACACCCAGTGACGCCTGCGCTGGAACGGATAGGTCGGCAGCGAGATGCGGCGGCGCGACTCCCCGGCGAACATGCCCTCAAAGGAAAGTACCAGTCCCGCCTCGTATACCCCTGCAACCGCTTCCATAAAACCAGTACTGCCCTTCTCTGAATCCTCGTCGGATGGTCGCATCAGGCTCGCAATCACGAGTGGAGAGGTGGTAGCTTTCTCTCCGTCCGACGAGTCCGGCCACTGAAGACTCACCTGCGGCCCCAATATCGCTCCGGGGCCAATCTCTACCACTGCATCCACTCCCAACTCGGCAAGCGTGGAGACACTTGGGCTGAACGTCGCAGTCTCGCACGCCTGCGCACGCCAGTACCTTCCGTCAAGTGGGCTGTCCGCATCCACAACTCGTCCCGTAACGCCGCTCACCAGAGTCAGGCATGGAGGCGAGACTGCGCTCTCTGCAAATGCCACTTCCAGACCTTTCAGGGATTGGTTCGGGTCCACTCCCGGCAGCGTCGCCATCAGCGTGCCACGAGTCAAGGCAAAGCACAATCCGTCCTCTAAGGTGAAGACTCCCGCAGCCTGCGCCGCGGCAATCTCACCCGTGCCGTGCCCCAGCGAGACGTTCGGGCGAATCCCAATGCTCGCCCACAGCGCCGTCAGCGCGCACTCCAATGCATAGAGAGCTGGCTGCGCCCAAGCTGCATCATTCAAATCGCCCGTTGCTTCGGCGCGCCCGAATATCACATCGAGCAGCGATGCTCCTTTCTCTACGCGCACCATGGCGTCACAGTGGTCCAAAACAGCGCGCACGACCGGCTCGCTATCGTACAGCGCCTCGCCCATACCAACCCATTGGCTGCCCTCGCCTGTGTACACGAATGCCACCCTTGTTACAGTTTGTGGAGCTGGCTTATCAGGCGTAGCGTTGGTCCCCACGAGTTTCGTCAGCCCTGCACGCAGAGACTGCATATCCCTGAACACTAAAGCGGCGCGATGGTCAAAATGGCTGCGTCCGACACTTGCCGTCCAGGCTATGTCAGCAAGTTCAGGTGCTCCAGGCGATGACTCAGCAATGTGCTCATCGAGCCACAAGAGGTACTGTGCTGCCAGATCCCGCAGGGCGCCGTCCGATTTGCCTGATAACGGCAGGAACCGCACTGTGCGTTCCGTTAGTCCATCTGTGGCCAGCGACAGATTTGCAAACGGCTCTGGCAGAGAAACGGGCACCTGCAGTGCGGCACCCCTAAACGACTGCACTCTAGCAATTGCGCTGTCATCCTCTGTTGCGATTCCGTAGCCTTCCACTACCATATGTGCGTTTGTGCCTGACATGCTGAACGCGCTTACTGCCGCGCGAGGCGGTCTGTCAGAATGGGACGGCCAGTCGGTTTTTTCAGAAGTCACTCGCACGGGCAGTCGATCCCAGTCGATTTGCGGATTCGGCTCCTTGAAGTGCAGATGTTTCGGAATGACATCCTGCTTCATCGCCAGCACAGCCTTTATCAGGCCGGCAACTCCTGCCGCCGTCTCCAGATGTCCAATGTTTGACTTTACGGTGCCTATCAGCAGCGGTCGGTCGGCATCGCGCCCTTTGCCGTACACCGAGCCGGCTGCGTGTACTTCAATCGCGTCGCCCAATTGGGAACCTGACGCGTGCGCTTCGAGATAGTCAACATCCGTTCCGGTGAGGCCCGCCCGAACAAGCGCCGCCTCCATAACACGCTCCTGTGCTGGGCCGTTCGGGACGGTCAACCCCGCGCTCGTCCCGTTCTGGTTAATGGCAGAACCCTTGATGACGCCCCATATTCGGTCGCCGCCAGCCTCCGCTTCACTCAGCCGTTTCAAAACGAGGATTCCGCAGCCCTCGCCGCGTACATGGCCGTCCGCAGAAGCATCAAAGGGGTGACACTGTCCACTGGGCGACAGCATCCCCACATCCAGCATGAATCTGGAAACGTCGCGCGACAGCGCCGCATGCACGCCTCCGGCGAGAGCTAGGTCCACCTCGCCCCGCTGTAGCCCGGCAACGCCTTGATGCACCGCAGCCAATGCCGAGGCGCAAGCCATATCGATGGCCATTGCTGGGCCCTCAAGACCCAGTGCGGACGCGACCCGCCCGGTGGTGATGCTGGCCGTTGTGCCGAGGTTAACGCCAGCCTTACCGCTGGCTTCAATCAAATGTCGGTATTCGCTGCCGGCGACTCCGGCATACACTCCGGTTCGGCTGCCCTGCAGGCTGTCGGGAGCAATTCCGGCGTCTTCAAGAGCCTCCCAACTTGTCTCCAACATCATTCTCTGCTGTGGGTCCATCATCCGCGCTTCTATCGGTGCGATGTAGAAGAAGCGTGAGTCGAACCACTCGATATCCTCAACAAACGCACCGCGCAGATAGGTGGTGTCCTCGGAGCTCAAACCTCCAAAGGCATCCCTCAGGGAATCCCCAGCCTGGCGTCCGTCGGTCACTGCGTTGGTGCCCGCTTCCAGGAGATACCAGTATTCCGAAAGGTTTTTCGCGCATGGGAAGCGGCACGCCATGCCGACTATCGCTATGTCGTCATCCTCGGTAGCTACGGGCGGGCGCGGCGCGGGGGCGACTGTCTCGGGTCTTGGAGCCGTCCCGCCGCCACCGCCTAGTTGACCGAGTTCGTCCGCCAGATAGTGGGCTAAGGTCGTGATGTCGGGGTAGTCGAAGACAGCCGTGTTGGAGACGACATACTCGCCCGCGAATGCGCGGTTGAGCCGGTTTCTCAGTTCTACTGCCATTAATGAGTCCATCCCAAGATCGAAGAAGCCGATTGAGGTTGAAGGTGGGCTAGGAAGCCTCATCACCGCCTGGAGTTCCTTTTGCAGGAACGACACTAGGATATTCTCTGACTCGGTTTGCGACGAGACGCGCAACTGCGACAATACGTCTTCCGAAGATTCCGACGCTTCGTCCGTATCGTCTGCGGATGCTATCTCCTCCAAGAATGGTGGAAGATCATCGTGACCCGCCGCGAATATCGGCCAGTCCACTGCCGCAACCATACCGGCCGGAGCATCCTGCCGCACCAGCGTTTCAAGCGCTCTTAGTCCCTGCTGCGGCGTAATCCAGCCCATGCCCGTCGCCTCCAGCTGCCTTTCGATGCGTTCTCGCTGCTCCTCCGCTTCGCCAAGCCCCGACCAGGCCCCCCACGCGACCGTCTGCCCGGGCAGTCCGAACGTGCGCCGATGGGCTGCGAGCTGATCCAGAAATGCGTTAGCCGCTGCATGGTTCGCCTGACCTGCGTTGCCCATAACGCCCGCCACGCTGGAGAACAGGACGAACATATCCAAATCCCTTTGCATGGTCGCGCGGTGCAGATTCCATGCGCCAAGCATTTTTGGCCAGAGCACCTGCTGAAAACTATCCCAACTCTGGTTTGCCAGTACGGCATCCGAAAGCACGCCCACGCTGTGTATAACACCAGCGAGGGGCGGCAGAGTCGCATCAATGCGCTCCAGCATAGCGTCCACCGCCGCCGTGTCCGTCACATCCGCAATCTCCACCTGCACCGTCACACCACGTTCGCGTAACGTGTCGATAGTTTCTATGGCCTCGGGGTCGGGGTCGCGTCGGCCGTTCAGCACGATTGCGCCTGCGCCCCGTTCTGCCAGCCAGTCAGCCAGAGTGCAGCCAATACCGCCCAATCCGCCGGTTACTAGGTAGGTTCTGTCCTCCCGCAGCCGTCCTGTCTCCAGCGGCGAATTTGTAAAAACGATCTTGCCTATGTGTCGCGCTGCGCGCATGAACTGCATCGCGGAGACCGCTTCTGTCATCGACCACTTGCTGTGGACAAGGGGTGTCAGTTCTCCTGCCTCAAGCTGTTTCATTACGGTTTTCAGGGCCGTCCCCGGCTGCTCCGGGTCCTGCTCTTTCAGGGTATCCAACTCCAGAATATAGTAGTCCACATCCGGGCGCGCGGCGGCCATTTCTTCCTCGGTGTAAATGTTCACTCTGGCCAACTCGATGAACCTGCCGCCATGCGCGAGGCAGGACAGGCTCGCTTCGATAAAACCCTCTCCAGTCAGGCTGTTCAGCACCACATGAACACCTTCGTCGCCAGTGGCTTCGAGGATTTCCTGCCCAAACCGGGTCTGTCTGCTGTCAAACACATGCTTCACGCCTAGGGAGCGTACATACGCCTGTTTCGACGTGCTGGCCGTGGCGAACACTTCCGCGCCCGCGGCGTGCGCAAGCTGGATAGCTGCTGATCCTACACCGCCCGCGCCCGCGTGAATAAGCACCCGCTCGCCCGCCTTCAACTTTGCCAGATCGTATGACAATGCGGCAGAAACGAACACGGTGGGTATAGTGGCAAGCTGCGAAGTGGGGACATCCGGCGGCGCAAGCGCAACCATCTCTTCCCGCATGACCGCTTCTGAACTGAAAGTACCGAATGCCAGCGCAACTACGCGATCACCCACGGACACACTTGTTACATCGGAACCGACTTCAAGGACATGTCCGCACATCTCACCACCCAAGATACCCTCATCGATAAGGCCAAGAGCACGGAACAGATCCCAGAAGTTCAACCCGGAAGCCTCCACAGCCACGCGAACTTCTCTCGGTTCAAGTGAACGCTCTGGCGAGTCCAGCACCTGCAGTCCTTCGAGCGCACCGCCCGCGTCCGGCTCAAGGAACCAGCGCGACCCTTCCGGCAGGGTCAACTTCTCCGTATCGGCGCCGGTACGAACGAGGCGCGCCGCCTGACGGAGCCCCAAGCGGTAGGCGATGTGAGTCTCAGAGTCCGGGTACATCAGCTCATTAACGAGGTCGGACAGCGGCACAGTATTCGCGGGGTCAAGGTCAATCATCCTCGGTTGCAGATGGGGCGCTTCCAGTGCCACTACCTTACCAAAGCCCCATAGCAGTGCGCCGGCCAGTTGCCCGAGATGCTCCCGCTCCAGGACCTGCCCACCGCGCGTGATAAACCACACGCCCTTCGCGGGCGCGGCGTCGGCATCGCCCATGCCCTGCACGAGCGCCAGGGCGCTTCCGCCCGCGTGTCTTACATTCTCTCCCAACTCTTCGGTGGAGGCGTCTGCGCCGCGACCGTCCAGCGCCGCGAGATGTACAATGCCGCTGAGCGGCCCCTCCGCGGGCAGACCTTCGAGTAACGAGCGCCACGATTCACGGCTCTGCATCTCCACGGTCGCCTTGATCACTGCCCGATCTTTTTCTGATGATTCCCCGTCTGACTGCGCACGGTCGCTCACCAGCACGACGATCTGGTTGTGCGCTGCCAGTTCCGCTGCCAGGTCATCTGCTGCACCGCATTGATCACCTGCGAGGACCCATACTCCTTCGGCTTCCTTTACCTCCGCAGGTCCTTGCGCCAGTATCACACCTCTGTCCGGTGCGCTGGTCGCGTCAGGTCTACCCTCTCCCAGAACCTCCACTTCACCGAAGCCCGCATCGCCGAGCGCCTGTCGCCAGACTGCGGGGCTTGCCAGTGCGTGGTGCGTACGGTAGTCGTCGGCAAAGCGCCACCAGCCGTCCAGTTGCCCAAAAGTCAAGTCCTGCCACCCCTGACCACAAAGGTTCTCAGCTGCCACCAGCTGGCCCGACGGCGCGAGTAGCACGCGGCAGTGAGCCAGCGTCTCATTCAGGTAGCGTGTGGCGTGCAGCACATTGGAGGCAATGATCAAGTCGTAGCCATGAAGATCAAAGCCCTGCTCGATAGGGTCCTTCTCGATATCCAGAACACGGTATTCGATTGACCCGTCGCTTCCGCCAAAACGTCCCTCTGCTTCCGCGAAAAATCCGGCCGATATGTCAGTATATGTGTAATCAAAGCGACCGGCCGGCAGTTCGAGCAGCACCGCCGACGTCCCCGCTCCCGTACCGGCACCGACCTCCAGCACGCGCAGCCTCCGGTCTTCCGGCAGCTTGTCCAGAAGTGCCGCAACCGCGTCCCCAAGCATCCGGTTCGCCGCACGTGCAACCGGCGATTTCAAGTACAGGTCGCCGGCGGTTGGCTCTCCACTGCTGAACAGCAGCGTCAGCGGGTCCGCTTGACCGACGAGCACGTCAGCGACAGCGGCACCGCACCGCCTGAATAGTCCAATCTCGGTCGCACCATGCCAGTATCGCGCATTCATCTGGTCTGCAAACTCATCGGGATCGCGCGGCACATGATCCGGCAGCGGGTCGTCCTGTCCAACCTTCACTACAAATCTATCGCCCGCTTCCTCCATCACCTTCGCTCTGACGAGCAGATCGAACATACGGCGGAACACACGCTGGTGTTTTGGCAGGACATTCAGATTTTCCCGCACGGCTTCCGGCTCGACGAATTCACCGACCTTGCGTCCCCACCCCAGTTGCTCCAGTGCCGTAAGCGCATAGAACCACGACAACCTCTCAAGGTCATTCAGCAAATCAACGCGCTCGCCCGATTCCACGCCTTCATCTGCCAGATATTCGGCAAACGGCATCAAGCGGTCAGCAACGCCTGTCGGATTCGTAAGGAAGTCGGCCGGGAGTATCCCGTCCGCAAGGGCGCGGTCGCGCCAGACGGTTTCGTATAAGAGGTCGTGCAGACTTTCGGTCTCCAAGAGCAACGCCGCGCGAGTGGCGCGTTTCACAATGTATCCGCTCAACCCGCCAAGCTCGGTGCCGTCCGGCGTGTAGAACAGGAGGTCGCCGCTCAGCACTTCCGATGTCTCGTTTCGCCCCTCGTCCCGCTCTCTGTCGCGGACGCTTTTGCGCAAACGGGCGTGACAGATGAGGCGTTCCGGCAGCAGCTGTCTCAGCCACAAGCGCTCCCATCCGAAAGGCAAGTAGGTCATCTCGTCTTCGTCTCTTGAGGAACGGTACGCCGCCGAAAAGACCTGGAAGCAGCCGTCAAGCAGAATCGGATGCAGATCGACGCCGCTGCTCGAAACGGTTTCCGGCAGGACCACTTCGCCAACCGCCTCGCCATTCGCTGCCCACAGGTCCTGAAGCGTGCGGAACGATGGCCCGAGGTTGATGCTGGCTTCTTCCCGCGCGCGATAGAATGCCGCCACATCCTGCGACTCCATACCCGACTTCAATCCGTCCACATCGACGTGATTGACAGTCCCGCGTGTCCTGCCTCCAAGCGAAACCTTGCCCTCGGCATGAAGCGCCCAGCCCTCTTCGGATTCGCCCTTGCTGAATATCTCTATATGCCGTGTGTTCCCGCTCTCGGATGTGCTCAGCAAGGCCTGGATTTTTCGCCCGGCTTGCGTGGTGTCGTCAGCGCCATCCTCCCTGGCAAAGACCAGCGCGCTGTGCAGCTGCAAATCCTCCACATCCACCAATTGCGCACCTTCGGATAACGCCACCGTCGCTGCCATAACGCCATACAGCGCGCCTGGCATTACCACCCGTCCGAAGACGCGATGGTCGTTCAGCCAAGACGGGTCGGAAGGGAACATCTCCGTCTCGAACATCACCTCGCCGCGTGGCGACTCGTGCCTTGTACCCAGCAGAGGATGCCCGGCGGCTGCGCGTCGGCGTCTTGGTGCATCGACCCAGTGCCGTGTACGCTGGAAGGGATAGCTCGGCAGCTCAATCCTGCGTCGCTTCTCCCCTGCGAACAGTCCGTCGAATGCAAGCGTCAGCCCCGCCTCGTATGCTCCCGCAACGGCGTCCATGAAGCCATTGTCATGGTCTCGCGGAAGGACATCATCCTTTGATGGACGCAGCATACTCTCAAGGACGAGGGGCTCTTCTGCCTCATTCACCGCGCCAGACCAGACAAGAGATACCAATGGGCCGAGCACGGCGTGCGGACCTACCTCTATGACCAGGTCGGTGCCCAGTTCCGCCAGAATTCCGATGCCCCTGCGAAACTGCACGGTCTCCCGCGCGTGACGGCGCCAGTATCTGCCATCAAGAATCTCGTCCGGCGCCACAATCCTGCCCGTTACATTACTTACCATAGCCACGGACGGTGGCGAGGCCACAACATACTCCTTATACGCCTCTTCTAATGCATCCAGCGCGGGTTCCACCAAAGCGCTGTGGAACGCCTGATTCCTGCTAAGCGGTCTTACGTTAATCTCTTCGGCCTCAAAACGCTCCGACACCGCCTGAACTGCTGCTATGGGGCCGCTAATGACCTGATGAATGCCGTTGTCGACGGCGATGCTCAAGACTGAGCTCTCGGATGACGCATTGTACTCATCAACCGCCGCCGCCACTTGATTCTCCGGGGCGAACACCGCCGCCATTGTGCCTAATTCAGGAACTGACGAAAGCAGGGCGCCGCGTTTTGCAACGAACCTCAGACCTTCTTCCAGTCCGAACACGCCCGCGGCCTGCGCCGCTGCAAATTCGCCGAGGCTGTGTCCGATTACCACGCTCGGAGAAACTCCGATACTGCGCCACAATGCGGTAAGAGCGCACTCCAGGGCATAGGTGGCGGGCTGCGCCCAAACGGCATCGTTAAGGTTGCCTTTGGTGCCGAACATCACATCCAGAAGCGAAGTGCCTCTCTCCTCCAGTATAAGCCGCTCGCACCTGTCGAGAACGGCACGCACTACTGGCTCGCGCTCGTACAGGGGCTTGCCCATGCCCATCCACTGGGCGCCCTGCCCCGTGTACACGAAAGCCACTTTCGTCGTCGCTTCGGCCTCCGCACCCCCGTCATCTTCCGCAACCGCCTTCAGCCCGACGCGCAGCGACTCAGCGTCGCTGAAAACAACACCTGCGCGGTGAGCGAACTGGCTGCGCCCAACGCCTGCCGTCCACGCCATGTCCGAGAGGAGAGGGGAGGAAGCTGAGTCCGAGGGTTCCATGTCCGTAGAGCGCTCGTCAAGCCACGCAAGGTAGCGTTCCGCCAGTTCTCGCAGGGCGTTGTCCGTCTTGCCTGAAAGAGGCAGCAGCCGCATGGCGCGCGCAGCGGGCACTTCCGCCTCCTCCTCCGAGGCCGTCTTTGGCAGGGAGATGGCGATATGCCTTGGAGAACCCGCAGGCCACTTGCTATCGTGCAATTCATTAGAGGTGCGTGACGGCGTACCGTAGCCCTCCACCACGATATG
>LXNJ01001473.1_pt1 | contig 13841 bp, 12 predicted proteins | sample 809081 | NCBI WGS metagenome assembly LXNJ01 (sample SAMN04870510, study PRJNA318959) | sponge metagenome | biome: sponge; feature: marine sponge reef; material: water | host: Petrosia ficiformis | place: Greece: Milos, Mediterranean Sea | collected 2013-05-29 | depth 5-7 m
TACGTGTCCGACGCCGGTGCCCAGTAGCGCGTGGGCCACCGCTTCCTCCACGAAGGGCCCCTTTTCCTCCACGACCACCACGGTCCGCAGGCGTCCTGCGAACTCCCGGATCGTCTGCGGATTGACCGGATAGATCACGCCCAGCTTCAGGATCGGCACCTGGTCCTCCAGGTCCAGCAACCTGAGCGCCTGGACCATGTCGGCATAGCTCTTTCCCGTCGCGACGATACCGAGGGGGCAATCCGATTCCGGGTTCTTCACCGTATCGATTCCATTAACCCGGGCGTACTCGGTGGCGATGCTCAGGCGCACCGTGGACAGTTCTTCTTCGAAGGGGACGGACTGGGTGGAGATGACCACCTGGTGAAAGTGTTTCTCGAAGGGCCGCCCAGGCCGTCCATCAGACACAAAGGGCGGCAGTACCACGCTGGGAAGTTCGGGATTGGCGTCCACCGTTTCGGCGCCGTCGCAGATGGGCGTGACGAGCTTCATCCCGCAGAGGACGCCGGCGTACCTGCTGAGGGCCAGGGCGTGATGGGCGTACGTGATGACTTCCGAAACCGTCGAAGGGTAGAAAACGGGAACGCGGGCGTCGCGCAGGGCCTGTTCGCTGCTGGCGGGGTACCCGGAACTCTTCGCCATGTGGTCGTCCCCGCAGAACAGGACGACGCCGCTGTCCTTGCCCGTTCCCGCGATGTTGGCCAGGCTGAATTCGTCCAGTGCCCATTTCACGCCATGGGCCTTGCCGTACCAGAAACCGTCTACGTTCCCTTCGTACTGGCTCCCGTGCACCGCCGCCGCCGCCGTCTTCTCGTTGACCGCCGCCTGGTGTACGAAAGGCGCGGCCTCGTTGAGCAGGGCGGCCTGTTGACGGAGTTCTAGGTCGAGGCCGCCGAGGGGCGATCCCTCGTAACCGGCCATGAAGCTGCGTCTTACCGGACCGCCGGAAAGGGCGTCGCGCCGCTGCTTGTCCAGCAGGAATCGGACGATGGCGTGTATGCCGGTGAGAAAGACCGGTCCGCGGGTTTTAAGGTAGCGGTCCTGTAGCGAGGGCGCTTGCACGGAGTCGGTAGTCAAGGCCGGGCCTGCCTGGGTGCGAGGCATTTCAAAACGGGTGTCCTGCGCTTCCGGATCATGGCGTTAGTATACGCGGTGGGCTGAGTCGTGTCAACCGGAGCGGGCGGCTGCCGCGCCAGTGTAAACCGGTGAAACGGATTGCCTTGCGGCGGCCCTTTCTATAAGTTTCAGGGAACGGTCCGAGGACAAGAAGAATACCCAGGAAGGACACGCGGCACCCATGTCATATGCCCCTGCCGAAATACCTTTTAACCCGGCCCTGTATGCTTCGAGTCGAGAAGGCGCGCCCGTCGATATGCTGGTGCTCCACTTTACCGACGGCCCTTCGCTGGAAGACTGCGTAGCGATCTTTCGGGATCCGGCGCGGCGCGTAAGCTGCCATTACATCGTGGGACTCGACGGCGCCGTGCTGCAGATGGTCCGCGACGAGGACTGCGCCTGGCACTGCGGGGTCAGCGCGTGGCGGGGCCGGGAAGGCTGCAATCGCTGGTCGCTGGGAATCGAGATCGTGAACTGGGGACGCCTGGAGCGGAAAATCGGGCGTTTCTACTGCTGGCCGGAGGAATACGGAACGCCCTACGACGGACCGCCGCCCGTTCAGGCGGAGGGAGCCTGGTGGGCGCCGTACCCGTCCGGACAGATCGAACAGGTCAAGTCCTTGTCCGGGCTGCTCGTCGAGCGCCACCGGATCCCCCTGGACAACATCGTGCGCCACAGCGATATCGCGCCGGACCGCAAGATCGATCCCGGACCCGCGTTCCCCTGGGGGGAATTCAAGGCGCGGATGGCCGAAGTGATTGCCGGCCGGTGGTGATTTTGAAAAGCAGAAGCCGGAAATCCGGCTTTCATCGGTGACAGCGGTCTTAATGATCGGACTACCCTCCATATCCCATGTCAGACCAGACTGATCCATCCACTCCTGGGCATCCGCCCGGCGCGTTGACGCCCGCCGTGAACGGCACGGGTGTGATCCTCCACACCGGGCTGGGGCGGGCCGTACTCTCGGAGGCGGCGCAGCGGGCCGTGGCCGGCGTGGTCGAGGGATACTGCACGCTGGAGATCGACGCGGAGACGGGCAAGCGGGGTTCGCGCCACGACCTGGTCGCCGGCCTGTTGTGCGCGTTGACCGGGGCGGAGTCCGCCATCGTGGTGAACAACAACGCCGCCGCCGTGATGTTGATCCTGCACGCCCTGGCGCTGGACCGCGAAGTCATCATTTCTCGCGGACAACTGGTGGAAATCGGAGGGTCCTTCCGCATGCCGGACGTCATGGCCGCGGGCGGGGCTCACCTCGTTGGCGTGGGTGCGGCTAATCATACCGATTTGGCAGACTGCCGCGAAGCCATCACGGACAGGACGGCCCTCATCATGGCCGTCCACCGGAGCAATTTCGACCTTGCCGGCCTGGACGTATCGGTGCCTCTCGACGAACTGGCTTCGCTCGGACGTGAAAGGGACATTCCCGTCGTGTACGACCAGGGAAGCGGCGCGCTGATGGACCTGGAAGCCTACGGTTCGCATGACCTGGACACCGGATACACGGTGCGGGAAGCCCTCGACCGGGGGATCGACGTGGTCTGTTTCAGCGGCGACAAACTGCTGGGCGGACCGCAGGCCGGAATCATCGCCGGCCGGAGAGATCTCCTCGATCGGATGAAAAAGGATCCGCTGATGCGGGCCTTCCGCGCAGACAAGATGGTCTACGCCGCCCTGCAGGCCACACTGGAGTTGTTTTCCGATCCTGGCCGGCTCGCGGACCGCCATGCGGTAACGGCCATGATCGCCGCTTCGACCGCGGAACTCGAGTCCAGGGCGCTTCGACTCGCCGAACGCCTGGCGGGCTGTTTTGAACACCGGGTCAGCGTGACCGTGGAAGAATCCTTCGCTGAAATCGGCGGCGGCGCCCTTCCGGTCCAGCAACTTCCGTCCCGCGTCGTGGCGCTTCAGCCGGTTGGATGGTCGAATCGGCAGCTCGCAGCGGCGTTCAGGCGGCAATCGCCGCCCATATTCGGCCGGTTATCGGGGGACCGCTATCTACTCGACCTGCGTACGCTGACGGAACCTGAGTTCCCACTGGTCGAAGCCGGGGCCGGCGAAATCGCGCGTCAGATGGACGGTGTCGCGGCACGGAATGAGAGGCACAGCCCAGAGGGACAAAACCTATGAGTGACCGGTTGAAAGGCAAAGTCGTGGTCGTAACCGGCGGCGGTACCGGCATCGGACTCGGTATCGCGCGCTGCTGTCTCGAAGCGGGGGCCGCGGTGATGATCGCCCAGCGCCGGATCGAGATCGCCGAAGGCGAGGCAACGCGGCTAAGGAACCAGGGCTTTGTCGTTCAGGCCCATCGATGCGACGTGCGCCAACGGGAGGACGTCTCCGCCCTGCTGGACCAGGCGGAGTCTGCGCTCGGTCCCGTGGATGTGATGGTCAACAATGCCGCGTTGACGGGTATGTCCCTGGAATTGCGGCCCTTCATGGAAGAGACGGACGAGCACTGGCGCAGCGTCCTCGACATAAACCTGACCGGGGCCTTTATCGGGACGCAGGAAACGGCCCGCCGGATGATCGCTCGGGGGTCGGGCGGATCCATCATCAACATATCATCCGTGGCCCAATTCGCCGCGCAGGAGGGCGCCGGGGCCTACTGCGCTAGCAAGGCGGGACTGGACGGCCTCACCAAGTCCGCGGCCATCGAGCTGGCGCCCCACGGAATCCGCGTGAACAGCATCGCGCCGGGCGATATACACACGGAGCAAAGCGATCGGCCGAGAGAAGACGCGGTGGGAAGGGGCGCTACGGGAAGATTCTTCCGGGACACGCCCCTGGACCGCCGGGGAACGCCGGAGGAAATCGGCCGCGTGGCCGTGTTCCTGGCCAGCGGCGAGGCGAGTTTCGTTACCGGGGCGACCTGGCTGGTGGATGGAGGGTTTCTGAGTTACTAGCAGGCATCAAAGTCTGGTTACTGGTAGGCCGCGGCGATCAAATGCCAACGGGCCGAGGCAGATGGACGCAGACTCCCCCGTAGCGCCATCTTACTGTCTGAATACCTACCACCTTATCGCCTTCTGCACCGGTCCCGTGTGCTGATCGCTTCGCTCTTCGATCGGCCATTCCCGGATATCCCCGATCAGTTCGACCAGGCCATCCACGGACGCGTTGAAGATGATCTCGCCCTTCTCGGCCGTGGCAGGCGTGGGATCGCCGTGGACTCCCAGGCCCGTCCACCGGCCCCAGAAATCGTTGAATCGCACGGAACCGGTGCTATCTGACGAGAAGTACTTCCCCACCCGGTCCATGTCCGGCGCGGCCTTGTCCATCTTTACGCGTTCGCCGGCCAGGTGAAGGTACAGGGACGTCTCCAGCTCGTCGGCATGGGCCAGCACCTCCGACTCCTTCACCTCGTTGAAGGCATCGATCAAAAACGTGAAATAGTTGGCGGCGAAGCACAGCGACTCCGTGGACAGGACCGTTTTCCGGGCGACCAGGTCGATCATGGGGGCGTTCGAGCCATGGCCGTTTACAATCAGGATCTTCTCAAACCCGTGATAGGCCACGCTCTTGGTGATGTTCACGCAGAATGCGATGAAGACCTCGGGCTCGATGTGGATCGTGCCCGGGAAATCGATGTGGTGGAGGTTCAGCCCGTAGGAGACCGTCGGCAGGATGAGGACGCGGTCGGGGACTCGCCGGCCCAGTTCGTGGCAGACCGATTCGACGAGAAAAGCGTCCGTGTCCAGGGGAAGGTGCTTCCCGTGCTGCTCGGTGGAACCCGTGGGCAGGACCACCACCTTCTGCATGGCGATGGCCTCGTTCATGTCTTCCCAGGTCAGGCGGTTGTACCGGTACTCCTCCCGTACGTTCACTGCCAGACTCCTTTCACCTCCACGCTCATTTTACCCTTCCGGGATCTCTACCGGCGTCCGTTTGCCGACGCTGGGTGGACGCAGCAGGTCGCGCTGCAGGTCGTTGGCTGCCATGGCGCGCGCGTCGTCCAGATGTTCGGCGGATGCCCACGCTGAATATCCCGGCGAATACTTGTACAACAGCGCGCGCCGGCGCTGGGCGGAAGTCCACGTGGTGGTGCCGTGGACGAGCGCTTCCGTGAAGATGAGCATGTCGCCCGCCTTGAAGGACGGATTCACGACGAGATGTGAATCGACAGGCGGTCTGTATCGAAAGTTCGACTTGTGACTTCCCGGTACGCAGATGAAGCCCCCGTCGCCGGGATGGATGTCCTCGAGGGCGTACATGACCACGATGAGACCGTTGTACATCTGACCATCGAACCACTGGTACTGATGTTCGCCATGGTCGTGCCGCAGACCGCCGTGCAGGTTCGGCTTCACATGACCCCGCTCCACGGATTGCCGGTCCATCTGAAGCCCGTAGGCGTGATCCAGCCGCATCCACTCGCCGATCATCGTGCGGATGATCCGCAGCGTACGGGGATGAGTCATGAGTTCCATGAAGACCGGGTTGAGCGTGAGGAAGTTGAAGCCGTGGGTCTCATCGGGAAAGTGCTCGTCGAGGATCCCGTTCATGTGGTCGACCTGGTCCCGGGTCAGCATGTCCTTGTAAACGATGTAGCCATTGAGGTCGAATTCGAAGATCTCGGCTTCGGTCATGGATTACTCCTGCTAGTCTGCATTCCGTCCGGCGGGACGGGCAGTTATGAAGATCCTGTCCCCTGCGCTTCCGGTATCTCTACAGGCGTCCGGGCTTCAATGCTGGGCGCCCTGAGCAGGTCGCGCTGGAGATCATTGGCGGCCAGGGCCTGCAGCTTTTCCCAGTTCTCCGGGATCGCCCACGTGGAATGCCCCGGAGAGTATTTGTAGAGCAGGGAGCGCCGCTTGTTCGACGAGGTCCACGTGTTGGTCCCATGGACCAGTGCTTCCGTGAAGATGAGCATATCGCCGGCCTTGAAGGAAGGATTCACGACGAGATGGGAATCCACCGCAGGCTTGAAGTCCATGTTGGTCTTGTGGCTGCCGGGCACGCAAATGAAGCCGCCGTCACCTGGGTTTACATCTACGAGCGCATACATTACAACGGTCAGGCCGTTGTACATCCTACCATTGAACCACTGGTAATGGTGCTCGCCGTTGTCCTCCAGCGGCCCGCCGTGGAGATTTGGCCTTGTGTCGCCCCGTTCCTCGGAGAATGTGTCCATCTGGAGCCCGTAAGCGTGGTCCAGGCGCATCCATTCCCCGATCATCGTCTTGAGGACGTTCAGCGTCCTGGGCAGGGCCATGACTTCCATGAACACGGGGTCCAGGTCCAGGAAACGGAAATTAAAGGATTCTTCCGTAAGAACCTCGTCGAGGATCCCGTTCATGTGGTCGACCTGGTCCCGGGTCAACACGTTCCGGTACATGATGTAGCCGTTGAGGTCGAATTCGAAGATTTCCGCTTCGGTCATGGTTTCCTCCGGATCCTTCGCCTGCTTCATGCTTTCTTCAGGTTCCCTGGATGTTCCTCCACCGCTGGTGCGCCCACGGCACCGGGAGGCAGGGTATTCCTTCGTTTCCATCGCCTCCGTTCCTTGTCCAACTTTTTCTTCATTTGTTCTTCATACCACGCTTCCAGCGGCACATCCCCGGGTTCGGGCCGCCAGTAGCGCGAGGCCGGATGGGCCGGGTCGCCGTCCTGGTAAACCACGCCGTCTTCCGTGGTATTAGAACCCAGCAGTTGGCGCTGGACAGGGGTGCAGCGGGCCAGCAGCGCCGAGTCCTGGCGGTCGTAGTCCCCGGGGCGCGCCCAGCGATAGTTGTACCCGTAATACAGACACTTCCTGGGACGATTCGACAGGTTGGGCGTCAGGCAATGCCACAGGGCCGTGCGCCAGACCATGGCGGTCCCGGGCCGGACGTTCACCTCGACGATGTCTTCCGGGTCGATGTGGTAGTCCGGATCGTGAATCAGTTCGGGCGAACGGAGGTGGCTGCCGCGTACCACGCAGATGGCGCCGCTGTTGTGTTCGGTGAGATCGGTGAGGTAGTACCCGACCTTCACTTCGAAAAAGGGAATGGCACCGTTGGTGATCGGGTAGCCGTAATTCGGGGCGTCGGCGTGCCAGGGGAAGAAACTGCCGGATACCCCGAGTTCAGTCTCCTTGTAGTTCTTCATCGGCGGCCGGACATCCACATGGGAAGTGCGGATCTGGATGTTGACGCCCATGACGTCCACCACCATCGGCAGGATCTTCTGGTATTCGATCAGCGCGAAAAGCTCATCGTGGAGTGCAAGAGAATTTCGAATCTGGTAGGCGGCCTTCGGAGAGGTACCATGAGCCTTATGGTATTTTTCGTAAAGCTCATCGACAACGTCAATCAACCGGTCGACGTGGTCCGGAGTGAGCGCGTCCTCGATCAGGATGAAGCCGTCTTCGTCGAACTGTCGCCGTTGCGATTCGGTAAGGGCCAGGCAGGGCTCGGGTTCAAACGGTTCCGGCTGTGCTTGGGCAACGGGGATAGACATGGTTTGGCTCCTTCAGAAGGTCAACTCCACAGGCGGTCGTGAGAACGCAGGTCGTTCCACTCGTCGGTGGGTTCAAAGAATCCGGGGTCCTTGTCGCTGATGTGCTCCCTAATGGCCTCTTCATTCAATTCGACACCCAGGCCCGGCGCGTCGGGCACCGCCATGAACCCGTCCTGGATCGCAGGCTTCGGCAATCCGGTAACCAGTTCGTCCCACCAGGGCACGTCCACATGGTGGTGCTCCAGGGCGATGAAGTTCTCGGTGGCCGCGGCGCAGTGCACGCTGGCCATCTGGGCGACCGGCATGGCCGACATGTGGAGCGCCATGGAGATTCCGTATTCCTGGGCCGTATCGCCGATCTTCTTGGTTTCCAGTATGCCGCCCGAAGTGGCCAGGTCGGGATGGCACACGGATATGGCCCGGTTTTCGAACAGGTCCATGAACCCTTCCCGGAGATAGATGTCCTCCCCCGTGCAGATCGGCGTGTCGCAGGCGTCGCGCAGGCGGACGTACTGCTCGGTGAACTGCCACGGCACCATGTCCTCGTACCAGGCCAGGTTGAACCGGTCCAGCGCCTTGCCCAGGCGAATGCAGTCCTCCACGCCGATGTGCCCGAAGTGGTCGACGGCGAGGGGGATCTCGTAACCGACGATGTCGCGGACGCCGGCCACGTAGTCCGACAGCAGGCCGATGCCTTTATCCGTCAGCCGAATCCCGGTGAAGGGATGCATGATGTGGAGGGTGTCGGGCATCCCGGAAGGGGCCGAAAGGGTGCCGGGTATCCCCTTCAGCAGCCCGATGCCCACGTCCATCTTCAGGAAGGTGAACCCGCGGTCCATGCGTTCCTTCAGGCGCCGGCCCATCTCTTCGGCGTCCGGGGTCGATGTCGTATCGCAGTAAATGCGAACCCTGTCCCTGAACTTCCCGCCTGCCAACTGACAGGCCGGCACGCCGTAGGCTTTGCCCGCCAGATCCATCAGCGCCATCTCGATGGCACAGACTCCGCCGGCCTGCCGGGCGTGATGGCCGAACTGGCGGATCTTCCGGAAGACCCTGTCGACGTTGCAGGGGTTCTCGCCCAGGATGCGCGACTTGAGGGCGAGGGCGTAGGTCTTGCTTGCGCCGTCCCGCACCTCTCCGAGACCCTGGATGTCCTGGTTGGTATCGAGCCGGATGATGGTGGACGCGCCGATCGTGACCGTGCGCATGTCGGTAATACGCAGTTCGCTGGGCCGGGAAGCGGTATTGACGTGGCCTTCGATGCTCATGACTGTTCCTCGGACCAGTGCGCCGGCGGTTCGACCGGGCCGTGATCCCACACGGTGGGGAAGAAATGGCCGGCCAGGCGTTCGCCGGGTTCCACGTCGACCCGGCGCTCCATGATATGGCCCCTGGAAGGTTCGTATCTCGTCCATCCGGGCATGTAGTGCACCGCGATGGCCGGCCGGCCGTATTCGGATGGATTGGGCGGGCTGCCGTGCCAGGTGAGGCAGTGGTGGAACATGCACTCGCCTTTCCTGACCTCGCAGGGCACTATTTCGACTTCTTCGTCATCCGGTATGAGGGAAAGATCGGGATCCGGAGTGAATCCGTCTTCGTTCGTCCCGATCGTACCGCCCTTGTGGGGACCCCAGTGGTGGCTGCGCGGCACCATGCGCATGCAGCCGTTCTCGATCGTGGCGTCGTCCAGGGCCACCCAGGCGCTCACCAGATCCGCCGGCTGGATGATGGGCCAGTACGGATGGTCCTGGTGCCAGTCCGTGGCCCCGCCGCGCCGGGGCGGCTTGTACTGGATCTGGTCGTGCCACACCCGCAGCACGTCGGTGCCGATCAGTTCGCAGGCCATGCGGCAGATGTCCGGATGGTAGAGATGGACCCTGAATCCGTCGTCCGCCTGCCAGGTATTGACCACCTGGATCACCACGTCTCTTTCCGCCTCGAGTTCCTCGCCGCGCAGGTTACGAACCGCTTCGGCCTTCCCGCGGGACGTGCCCGCGATGACCGTCATCAGGCGGTCCCGCAACGCGTCGGCCTCTTCATCGTTGTAGACGCGGCCCACGTTGAGAAACCCGACCGCTTTGAATTCGTCGATCTGCGCCTGGGAAAGGGTCATGCTGCGGCTCCTGGCTCTTCTCGCGAGTCGCGAGGATTGATTGGCTTCAGGATCGTGGCAAGAATGGTGCGAACCTAGCGGAAACCAGTTGGATTGTCAAGACTGATGTCCACCCGGATTTCGCTTGACGCCGCCCTTTCCGCTGGTTACTTCCCGGTAACTCCACGGCAGTTCAACGCTCCGCACATAAAGGAACCCGAAATGACGATTCGCATGGCGCAGTACGGCACAGGTCACGGGCATGCCGCAGGCAAGCTTCAGTCCATTTTGACCGACCCCTCAGTCGAGTGCGTCGGGGTCTTTGAACCGGATGAGGCGCGACGGACCGCATTGGTGCACGCCGGGGGGCCGTACGCGGGAATCCGCTGGTTCGACCGCGTGGAGGATATGCTTGGCGACACCGGCATCACGGCCATCGCGTCGGAAGGCCGAAACGACGAAAGCCTGGCCCAGACGGAAGAGATCGTCCGCGCCGGCAAGCATGTCTGGTACGATAAGCCCGCCGGGGACGACTGGCCGGCCTGGCAGCGGGTGGTTGGCATGGCCGAAAGGGCGAATCTGCAGGTGCAGATGGGATACATGTTCCGGTATCACGACGGGTTCTGCAAGATCGCCGACTGGGCCCGGGCCGGCATGCTGGGCAACGTGTTTTCGATCCGGGCGCACATGTCGACCAATGTCCCGGTTTCGTCCCGCGAAGTAATCAGCGCCCACCGGGGCGGCATATTCTACGACCTGGCCGGCCACATGCTCGACCAGGTGGTCTGGATCCTCGGCCGACCGTCCAGGGTGACCGCGTTCCTGCACAACGAAACCGGGGAGGTGCCTACATTCACGGACAACGGACTGGGGGTGTTCGAGTATGAGCACGCCATGGCTACCGTCGATATCGCCGCTATGGAACCGTCTCCGCCCGCCCGCCGCTTCGAGGTGTATGGTACCGAGGGCAGCGCCATACTCATCGAACCCTTCGAACCGGGCACCGAGATCCGGCTGGTCCTGGCCGGGGCACAGGACGGGTATCCCGCGGGGGAAACCCGCGTTCCGGTGAACGGCCGCAGCCGGCAGTTGCTGTATGACCTCGAACTGAAATCGTTCCTGAAGGCCATCTCCGGGGAACAACCGCCGGACCGTCCCCTGTCCCACGAACTGCTCGTGCAGGAAACCCTCCTCCGCGCGACACGGGGCCTGTCGTGAGTCCGCAGGATGTACACTTCGACGCGATCATCGTCGGCGGGGGGGTCGTAGGCGTCTCCGCGGCCTGCGTGCTGGCCGGGCGCGGCATGCGCGTCCTCCTGCTCGAAAGGTATGCTCCCGCCCACGAGCACGGCAGTTCGCACGGCGACAGCCGGATGATCCGTTTCGACTACGAAGAGACCGTGTACGTCGAAATGGCGGCGCGGGCGTTCCGTGCGTGGGAAAAGCTCGCGAAACGCCTGGACAGGCCGGTGTTCAGGCAGACGGGCATCTGCAACCTGGCGCCGGCCGGCTCGGAGGTGCTGGAGACCCTGGAAACCCGGTTGCGGGACTGCGAACTCCCCTTCGAACGGCTGGCCGGTCCCGCCCTTGCCCGCCGTTTCCCCCAGCTGAACATGGCGCGATCCAGCGAAGCCATCTACCAGCCCGACAGTGCGGTGCTTTTCGCGGACGAGGTGGTCCGGAGTCTGTGGGAATGCGCCCGGGAGGATGGCGTGGACGCACTGACGGAGACTGAAGTCGCTTCGATTTCGCCGGGCGTCGACAGGGTGGAGGTCAAGGCTACGGACGGGCGGTCCTGGTCAGGCGCCCATCTCGTGCTGGCGGCGGGTGGTTGGACGGGCCGCTGGCTGGACGCGCTGGGGATTGATGTCCCGCTGGTGGTCACCCGGGAGCTGCTGGCCTATTTTCCTCAGACAGGGACGGTTTCCCACCAGGCCGGCGCCATGCCCAACGTCATCGATTACCACACGCCCGATCCCTTTTACTGCGTGCCCCAGGTGCGGGTGCCCGGAGTCAAGGCCGGGTGTCACCGGACCGGCCGGATCGTGGAGGCCGACGACCCCGAAGCAATCGACGGCGACAACCTCGCCGCGGTACAGGATTTCATCGGCCGGAGATGCCCTCACCTGTCGCCGGATCCCATTGCAGTCAAACACTGCCTCTACACCAATTCAGCGGACTACCACTTCATCCTGGACCGCCACCCCGAACATATTAACTTGGTGCTGGCCGCGGGGTTTTCCGGTCACGGGTTCAAGTTCGGCCCGGTACTGGGCGAGATCCTGGCCGCCAGGCTGTTCGACGAGACGCCGCCAGTCGATACGAGCCTGTTCGGCCTCGATAGATTCAGCCGGCCAGGCGCATTGAGACCCCGTACGATCGCGTAGTTTGGTGGCGGCATCGGACGTCAGGCGGGAAGTCCGGCGCTTCACACGAACCGCCGGCCGTCCTTGAACACGCCGATGATCCGGCGGATGGCGTCGATATCCTGCAGGGGATTTCCGTCCACGGCGAGGATATCCGCGAACTTGCCGGGCTCAAGGGAGCCGACCCGGTCCGCCATGCCCAGCATCTCGGCGGCGCGATTCGTGGCGGCGATGATCGAGCCCATGGGTGAGAAGCCGCAGCACTTGACGGCGATGACCAGGCTTCCGGTGAAATCCTCGAACCGTGTGTCCCGGACACCCGCATCGCTGGATATGACCATGCGGACCCCTTCTTCCAGCGTCCGCTTCAGCAGGGCGAACCTTTCGCCGAGTTCGCTGTTGAGCAGTTCTTCCACTTCTTCCGGGGTACCCGTCCGCGGTCCGGTAATCGTGTGGCTGACGTACAGCCCCTTCTTCCGGATCAGATCGACGGCATCCTCGTCGTACCGGTGGCCTTCTTCCTCCCCCATCCACGAACAGTGTTCGATGCTGTCGGTTCCGGCGATGGCGCAGTTCAAAACGCCTTCGGTGCCGTGGGCATGGGCGGCGACCTTTCTACCCAGGCGATGGGCGTCCTGCACGAGGGCCGTCAGGGTTTCCGCCGAGTACTGGGCGCGGCGGACGTTGCTGTCCGGCGTCAGCCCGCCCCCGGTCGCACATACCTTGACCCAGTCCACGCCCATGGTGACGACCGTACGCACGGCCTTCAGCACCTCATCCGTGCTGTCCGCACTGATCCCCATGTAGTGGAGGTGTCCCGCCGTCGTGGTGATGGGCAGTCCGCAGGCCAGGATGCGCGGTCCGTCGAGGTGGCCCTCGTCGATGGCCTGTCTCAGGGTGAGGGTCACACCAAACACGTCGGCGCAGTCCCGAACGGTCGTCACTCCGCCCCGCAAGGCGCGCCGGGCGTTGCCGGCGGCTTCCACGACGGAATCGACGGCGCTCTTGTGAGCCAGTGAGGTGACGCAGTCCTCCTGCGCGTTCATGACGAGGTGTACGTGGGTATCGATGAGACCGGGGAGGAGCGTGGCCGTGCCCAGGTCGATGACTTCGGCTTCACCCGGTACGGGAAGGCTGTCGCGGGATCCAACGGCCCGGATGCGGTTGCCGTCCACCAGGATCAGCCCGTTGGGAATCGGGGTATCCCCCTTCCCATCTATGATCAAGCCGCCCTTGATGGCCTTTAGCAAGCATCCTTCTCCTGGATTCCAGGTTACGATGGGGCTTCCGCGGTAGGAATTTCATCGAAGGCGCCCATGCTGCTGTACTTCTCCAGCCGGGCTTCCAGACGATCCTCGACGGACTGTTCTCCCGCCTCGTGCAACGCCTTGAGGATGGATTTCCTGACGTTCGCAATGGCCGTTTCATGGTCGCGGTGGGCGCCCCCGAAGGGCTCGGGCACGATCTCGTCTATGACGCCGAACTGGAGCAGGTCGGTGGCGGAAAGCCGGAGGGCCTCCGCGCAGTCGGCCTTGCGGGCGGCCGCCTTCTCCTGGTCCTTCCACAGAATGGTGGAGCAGGGTTCGGGGCTGATCACCGAATACCAGGCGTTTTCCATCATGATGACCCGGTCGCCCACACCGATTCCCAGTGCACCGCCGCTGGCGCCTTCGCCGATCACCATGACGATGATCGGCACGCGCAGGCGTCCCATTTCATAGATGTTCCGGGCGATCGCTTCCGCCTGCCCCCTTTCCTCGGCGCCCGCGCCGGGATAGGCTCCCGGGGTATCGACGAGGGACAGAACCGGCATGTCGAACTTCTCGGCC
>LXNJ01001474.1_pt1 | contig 13838 bp, 10 predicted proteins | sample 809081 | NCBI WGS metagenome assembly LXNJ01 (sample SAMN04870510, study PRJNA318959) | sponge metagenome | biome: sponge; feature: marine sponge reef; material: water | host: Petrosia ficiformis | place: Greece: Milos, Mediterranean Sea | collected 2013-05-29 | depth 5-7 m
CCCGCCACTACCCTCACGTCAGTCTCCTGTGACTGGTCGAACCTCAGGACCCTTCCCCTGCCAGCGGCCATATCGGACACCCAAATCGCTCCGGGTTCGGCCTCGGCGAGACCAGCGACCGACGTCAGCCCGTCATGAAGTGTCGCACCATGCACTCTCCATGCTTCGGTCAGGACCAACTCGCGCTCTTGCTGGTCCTGAACAGCCCGCAGATTCCCGGGGTAGGCCGGGAGGACGACGCCAAGCCACACGAGGACCGCCGTATGAGCGCTGGATGCCGCCCCCCCGCGCCATGCGACGACCATTACTCTAGAGTTGACTGCTGTGACACCAAGATGCGATCCCCAAGCAGACCGATGTACCGCTCGAATCCGTAATGGCTCTTGTAGAAGCGGAAGTCGGCGGCAACGACCCTGACCAACACCCCTTCTGAGTCCTCACTGTATGCCACTCGGAGTTCCCCGTCGCAATCCCAAGAGCCGAAGACGTTGCCCGCGAGCCGAACCAACGGCTGAGTGGCCCCGTCTGCCTCGATGATTCGCCGGTCTTCGGGCTCCACGTTGAGAGCGGTGGTGGGGTTGCAATTGCCGTCGATCTCCCGACACTTACAATCATCGCCCCCCTTGTAGTCACAGGCCTGTCCTCCCCAGTCGCCCGGGACACAGAGGTCGCAAGTAATGCAGTCGGAGCAGTCCTGGTCACCGGGAGGACCCCCTCCTGCCTCCGCTAAGGAAGTCCATGACTTCGCCCCTATTGAGTCCTGATCGAACAGCAGGTCGTGATACGCTTCAAATGCTCCGGCCTGAGCCGCACATTCGGAGGCAATCGCCGCTGAGCGAGAGAACTCACGAACTATACCGGGACGATGACGACAAACGACCACCACTTCATTTGGAAACTTGCGCGCTATGGCTCGCAACACAGGCGCTTGGCGCACGCAAGGGTGCGGAATTCGCGGGCGAGGCCTGCTAGAGTGCGCGACACGAAGCGGGAGTTGGAGGGGCCTTGAGCCACGACCTCTTTCGCTGGGGAGAATAGACGCCGCGAGCCGCCGGTGCGTTGTACAAGGCCGGATCGCGCCAGGGGTCAGAAGGCCCACTCCACCCGGTAGATCACAATCTGTGGAACCAGATCATCGGTGTATTCCAGAACGCGAATCGCCGGCTCACCGCCCAAATTCATGAGCCTGATTCCCGTCAAATCCCAAGTGTAGCTGCCCACATGGCGCCTCCCGTCCAGATCAAAGATATCAAGACGGCTGTCCCGATAGTCATCCGAGCGTCCGTCGGGAATAATAGCCGCGCCCGCTTCGGGCCCCGCTTCCAGTTCGACATCCCGCCACTCCGGATCGGCGGTCCGAAGGGCCATCCAGAGGTGGCCACGCCGATCCAGTGCGATCGACTGTAGCAGGGTGGGAGGCGGTTCGGTGAAGGGATCGGTTGGGCCCGCGACCTCTGGGAACCATGGAAGCTCTCCCTCCATGACCGTCAGCAGCTCGTCTTCCACCGACCACTCCTGAAGTCGGGGACTACCGACCGTGGCCCACCAGAGGGTGCCGGGTCGGCCGAGAACGCTACCGATCACATTCGCCCCATAGCCGCGAATCGTCCAGTTGGCGCTCGCCGCCCCGAAATGCAGCGAAGGTACACCGCTGTCAAGGTCTACCAGATGCAGGGGATTCCCCACAACACTTGGCCTTCGGTCCATGGCAATCACGACCACGCGGTTGCCGCCGATGGGAACAAACGATCCCGCCATAAAGCCGTAGCGGCGCTCGGCCAGGAAATCGCCTGCCGCATCGAAAATGACCCAGGCCCGCTTCAGGGCATCCAGCCCCACGATCCTGCCTTCAACCGCATGGGCATCCACGACCGCTCTAAACTCTCCCGGTCCCTCGCCCGCCCGACCCATCGCCCGAACAAAGCGCCCATCCGAGTCAAAGCGTTGGATCGTGGTGAGAGCAGCCACCAAGTACCCAAAGTCCTCGCTCCAGGAAACCATCGGACTGGCGAGAGTGATCATCCCTGGCCCCTCCGCATCACCCAGCCGCACGACCTCGGTCAGCCGCAGCGGACAGTCCTGGCAGAGTTGGAAGTCCCGCCACCGCACAGTTTCCTGCGCGGCCACGGGGGCCGCGATCACGGCGAGCAGAAACGTAACCATGAAGAAAAGCCGAGGCGGTCTCATCAGGGCGGAGACTCTGTTACAGCTTCTCCAATCGGAATGGACGAATAACATGGTCCCGTATGGTTTCGGATCAGTCAAGGTTGGCAACGGTTGGATTGCAGGCGTGATCCTCGCATGACTCTGGAGTCGCACAGCCATGTTCCTCGCCCGTGTCATTGCCCCCTGAGAACGCCTGATTCACTGTCCGTCGTGGCTGCCTCATCCATTTCGAATGGCGGATCAATTAATAGCATTAACGCCGTTGGCTGGTGGAGTCAAGCGTGATTCCCCGTTCATCAGCAGCGGCTCGGACCGTGATCGCGATTACGCCCCGGCCCGCGCAGGCGCATCGCCGTCACCAACATCACAAGGTCGCGGCGAGCGTGCCGTAGCACTCGGCTAAGCGTGTAACTTCCTCGTCCAGCCACTCGATTCGCCTCTGCAAGGCTTCGATCTCTCCGCCTTGCCGCTCGACGTGCCCTTGCAAGGCTTCGACCTGCTCGGAGTGCCGCTGCTGTTCCGTCTCGTACTGCGCGCACAGCCTCGTCCGCTATGATCGGTCAGTCTGCGTCGCGCTGAGATTCCGAGCGGGGCTTTTCTCGCGGGGCCGATGTTTGACTGGAGAGTAGTCTTCTTGTAGTCAACGCAGGCTGCCTGAAGCGCGCCCGAGAATGCGGAGGTTGGTGTATCGATGCTTGAGATAGCAAAGGCAGGGGCTGCCCCCGAGCGCCTGCCGGTGGTTGGGGTCATGGGTTCTGGCGTCCATTCCCACGAGAGTCTGGCCCGACCACTGGGCCAGGGGCTGGCCCGCATCGGGGTTCACTTGTTGACGGGTGGAGGGGGTGGCGTGATGGCGTCGGTTTCCCGCGGGTTCGCAGAGGTCGAAGACAGGGCCGGGCTGGTGATTGGAGTACTGCCTGCGGCGACAGAGGGCCCCACCCAGGCCCCGGAAGGGTACCCCAACCGTTGGGTGGAGGTTGCGATCCGTACTCACCTGAACCGCGACGGGGACGATTCAGCATCCCGAAATCACGTCAACATCCTGACGTCCAACGTGGTGGTTGCGCTCCCCGGAGGCCGCGGCACCGCTTCGGAGGTGGCTCTGGCGATCCGCTACGGACGGCCCTTGGTTGTGCTCGGGGATCTGCAGAGGATGCGGACACTTCCCGCGTGTGTCGACGGGCCGATGCGCGCGTCGGTGCAGACTGCCGAGACGGCCCGGGAAGCCTTGGGTTTCGTCCGCGAGTTTGCGGAATGCAGGGCGAAATAGCGTCTTGGTGAGGCGGGGCCCCGGGCACTCTGGCCGGGTTTCCTCCTGCCGATGCTCTGCGGGCCTTGCCCCGAGAGCCCTCCCGCCAAACAGAACGGACCCCTCTTGGAGGACTAGAGCAGCGCCTCGGGGTCGCGGTCGATGTCGAGGCGCAACCCTCCCGGGAGCGACAACCGGGCCCTGTCGACTCCGTCGAGGACGCGGCCAAGAGCCTTGGCGCGGGCTGATGCAACCAGAATGTGCCAGCGCCAACGGTTCTTGATCTTCTCAATCGGACACGGGGCCGGGCCGGCTACGTCGGTCCCGAGCAGTTCGTTCTTCCTGATCAGCTGCCGGGCGATCGAAGCGATCTCGCCGGCAAACGCGGACACCTTCTGCTCGGACCGGCCGTGCACGATCAGCCGCGCCAGCCGGGAGTGCGGCGGAAACCCCAACTCGGCGCGGTCTTCCAATTCCTGCTCCACGAAACTGTGATAATCGTGGGAAGCGGCGAACCGGAGGGCCGGGTGCCGGGGGCGCAAGGTCTGAACAAGCACTTCGCCCGGTTCATCCCCTCGCCCCGCGCGCCCTGACACCTGTTCGATCAACTGAAACGTGCGTTCGCTGGCCCGGAAGTCGGGCAGGTTGAGCCCTGCGTCGGCATTGATCACCCCAACAAGGGTCACGCCGGGGAAATCCAGGCCCTTGGCCACCATCTGGGTCCCGACGAGGATGTCGATCTCTTTTCGTCCGAACGAATCGAGCGTGTCGCGGTGGGCCCACTTGGTGTCTGTAGTATCGCTGTCAAGTCGGGCCACGCGAGCGTGCGGAAACGTCTCGCACACCTGGCGCTCCAGCTGCTCGGAACCGACTCCCGACTGCAGAACGCCTGCCTGGCCGCAGTCGGGGCACCGTGCCATGGTGCCCTGCTGAAAGTCGCAGTAACGGCAGGCCATGCGCTGTCTTCGTCGGTGGTACGTCAGAGTGGCCGAGCACCTGCGACAGGTCCACACCCGGTTGCAGCCGCCGCACTCCAGAATCGTCGAGTAACCCCGGCGATTCAGTAGCAGGATGGTCTGTTCGTCGCGCTCAAGCCTGGCGGCGATGGCGTCGGCCAGTTCTTCCGAAAGGACCGACCGGGACGCTTCGTTGCCGGGCGCGCTGACCCGCTCTGCCTGTCCGTCGACCAACTTCACCCCGGGCAGCCCCCGCGGCGTGACCCGGTGCGGCAGTGCGGCGCGGGCGTAGCGGCCGCCCACAGCGTTGTGCCACGATTCAAGCGAAGGTGTGGCCGACCCCAGCACGCAAATCGCTTTGGCAGACCGGGCACGCATCGCGGCAACCGAGCGGGCATGGTACCGGGGTGCCCGGTCCGACTGCTTGTAGCTGGAGTCATGCTCCTCGTCCACGACGATGATCCCCAGTTCCGGGGCAGGGGCCAGCACCGCCGAACGGGGTCCGATGGCGATACGGCGTCTGCCTTCCCGCAAAGCCCGCCAGGCATCGTGCCGCTCTCCGGCCGACAGCCGCGAATGGAGTACGGCCACCAGATCTCCGAACCTGGCGCGAAAACGCCGCACCGTCTGTGGCGTGAGCGAGATTTCGGGGACGAGGACGATCGCGGACCGACCCCTGGCCAGCTGCCGGTAGATGAGTTCGATGTACACTTCGGTCTTGCCGGAGCCGGTAACTCCGTGCAGGAGCGCCGTGCGGCCGGTCCCGTCAAGGCGGTCGATTGCATTGACCGCCGCCACCTGGTCGTTTGAGAGATCGAACTCCGGCCGGCTTCCAACCCCTCCCCCGCGGCCGCCGTCGTCCCCGAACGGATCTCGCTCTACGGGTTCGTCCACCATCTTGGCCAGGCCACGGTCCACAAGACCCTTCAACACGGGTCGCCCGAATCCCAGCCGGCCCACAAGATGGGCCACGGAGGCGGCCCCGCCCATGGATTCGATAACCTCGTAGGCTGCTCGCTGCCGGTGCGCCCTGCCAAACACCTCGACCCGCTCCGAAAGGGTTCCAAGGGTCCGGGTCAGTATCAGCCGGCGCCGGACCTTGGGAGGCGGTTCGCGGCGGGAGTCCTGCCTCCCCAGCATGCCCGGCGGAAGGACCGTCTGGGCCACCAACCCCAGCGGAGCCAGGTAATAGTGCGCCATCCACCGGCAAAGCCGCACCATGTCTTCGTCAAGAACGGGCCGGTCATCGAGCACTTCCCGAATCGCCCGGAGCCGCAACGGACTTGGCCGAGGACGCATCCCCACCCGTTCCACGATTCCGACCGCGGTGGCCTTGCCGATGGGCACCTTCACCCTCACTCCCAGCGAGAGGCGGCCCCGAAGCGAGGAAGGAACTTTGTATGCGAAAGATCCCTGGACAGCCAACGGAAGAGCGACTTCGCAGGTGTCTTCTTCCTCGAAGAACGGCAACTCAATAGGTTTTGGTGGCTTTGGAGGCCGTGTGGAGTCAGGCAGCAGAATCATGGAGAACGCGGGTTATGGGTTGCCTCGCACTTAATGCATCCTATGAGCCGCTGACGATCATCCCGGTCCAACGGGCGATCTGCCTTCTGCTTGACCGCAAGGCCGAGGCCCTTGAGGTGGACGCGAACCGCCCGGTCCGGTCACAGAATCTGCGGCTACAAACGCCGGTAGTGATTCGGCTCGCGAAGTTCATTCACGTGCCGCATCGGTTCCGTCGCCAGGTCAACAATACCTTCCTGTTCGCACGGGACGGTTATCGGTGCGTCTACTGCAAGAGAACGCGTGCCGAGCTGGCCCGCCACGAGTCGCTGACCCGGGACCATGTTGTACCGCTGGCCCGTGGGGGCGGCAACACTTGGGATAACGTGGTCACATCCTGCGGGCGGTGCAACCTTAAAAAGGCGGACAGGCTGCCACGGGAATGCGGAATGACTCTGAGCGTTTTGCCGCGGGAGCCGAACCACGTGGAGCTGGTATGGGCGGTGCGGAGGGTGACCCCGGTTCAGGCCAAATACGTGCGCCTGTTCTACGGCGAAGACGTTTTGGCGGCGCTGAAGCCGGGGGGCCCGGCGAACGGCGCTCACCCGCAGTTGCTGAGTACGCAGTCGTAGAATGAATTTCACCGGAATCGGCTTTGGCGAGATGCTCATTATTGGCATGGGCATCTTGATCGTGTTCGGCCCTCGTCGTCTGCCCGAGGTCGCGCGAATGGTGGGCAAAGGAATGCGCGAGGTGCGCAAGGGAATGAACGAAGTTCGGCGTGAGCTGGAAGAAGCGGGGCGCGAGACTCGGTGGCAACCGCCGCCCGATTCCCCCAAGATCGCCGTCCCGGCCGCGAAGGGAACCCGTCCGGCGCATCGATCTCCCCCGGATTACCTGGACAATGCTCTTCCGCCCGGGACAGCGAAGGCCGGGGAGAGCGGCCCGGAGAAGGCCAACTCCGGCGGTACGGACAACCCGGCAGCGGACGCGGGCAGTTCGGATCCCTCGGATGAAGACAACACGGGCGCGGACGGGGATGGTGAGGACCGGAGCCTGCGGCCGGGCGGCCATCAACCGCCGCCCGTGTCTCGCGACGTGCCGGATCCGGCGCAGGATTTTGTGGAGGGCGCGCAGGGCTGACCGTCTAACCGGCCTCCACCGCCGAAACCGCGGGGGTTTCCTGCTCGCCCAGGAGCGCCGTTACGCCGAGCGTCCGACCCCTGCGGCACGGGGAACACAACACGCCGTCCCCGGCGACCATTCCATCAACGGTCCATTCCCCCCCGACAGCCCGCACCTTGAAACCGTCGAGGTCGTCTGGGATTCGCAGGGTTCCCTCCAGCCGCCCGCTCCCCCCGGCGGCCCTGGTCAGGCCGTCGATGGCGATCCGGCCCCGCAGCGCGCGGTCGATGCCGGCAGACGGCAGGGTCCCGCGAAGTTCGCGGGCCCGGGCGTCGGGCCACTCTGCCCTTAACCGAAGGCGGTCCTGGCGTGCGGCGGCCAACCGGGCATTGCGCAGCGGCACACTGACTGTGAAGGTCCTGGGAGCGCCCGGCCGCAGGCCGGCCAGCCACGAGCGCACCTCTTCTCCCGCCACGTCAATACGAACCGACCCGCCCGTGGGGGCAGGTCGGCGCTGGTCGAAATCACCCCGAACCACTGCAATCATGGCCATTCGCTGAGGGTCCGCCTCAAATCCGTCTTGCCCCGCGATGGCAGACCCTCCTGGTGCACCCGACTGTCGTCCGCCGCCTGCTCCCCGGCCTCCGGGCCGTCCGTCCACGGAAACCGCCCCGCCCCGCCCCCCTCGTCCGGCAGCTGACCTCGGCGCAAACCCGCCCCACGAAGTGACGCTGTAGGAGAGCTGCGCCTCCAGGTCACGGGAGTCCGCGGACCAGGTGAGGCTCTCGACCCGAACGGAATCGAATGTGATCCACCCGTTTGGAAACTGCCGGTACTGCCCCGGAGGTCGGGAGGCCTGCACCCGCACCTCGGCGGGATCGAGAGCCTGGTCGCGGTCGGTCAGGCTGCCCGGATCGCCGGTCTCGCCACCCAGTGAGGCGCTCCATCGCGGCGGGCAGTCGCTGTTGCCGGACATCGCCACAAGGAGAGTGTTCCACCCCGTGCCAAGTCTCACAAGGCCGCCCTCGCGTGGAAGTTCCTGCCCGTTCAGCCACAGCCCCGCGTCGAGGCAGTCGGGTGCATCGAGCACGAGGACGAGCGTCCCGTCGCGATCCGACTCCAGGTAGGCATGCGCCAGCACCGCGCGAGCCCCCGTGGCGTCGCCGCCTGCGCCCGCGGTGTCGGCTGCCGAAAACTCAGACTCCCCGTCTCGGCGAACCAGGTTCCAACGCCCGGGCCCGACGACCAGTCCACGGTCGGGGAACACCGGCCGGGCCGGATCAACCAGTTCGTCGGCCGCCGCCAGCGGGTTCGCGGCGGCACCGGGTTCGACCTCAACGACCAGCCAGCGATCCACCGGCACCCACGCCAGCCCGGCGCTCCCCCGTGTGGCCGCCGGGGCCAGCATTGCAGCCGGCAGAGCGGCGACCGCCGCGACCAGAAGCGCAACCACGGCCGGTCCAGGGGTTGCGAGGCGTTCGGAGTAGCCTGACCTTGCTGTCATGTTCACTACCTTGAATCTGAAGATCAATGGGGACGATCGGTCCGTCGCCGTACCGTCTCATTTTACGCTGCTTGAGACCCTGCGTTACGCCCTTGGACTGACAGGTTCCAAACAGGGCTGCGACAAGGGAGACTGCGGCGCCTGCACCGTGGTCCGGGACGGGGTCTCCGTACTGTCTTGCATTTTGCCGGTACACGAGGCCGAAGGCTGCGAGGTCACGACAGTGGAGGGGCTGGCAGCGCGGTGGCCCGGTGCCGGGCCGCATCCGCTGCAGGACAGTTTCGACCTGACAGGCGGCGCGCAGTGCGGTTTTTGCACGCCTGGCATCTTGTGTTCGGCCTTCGCGCTTCTGGAGGAAAACACCGCCCCGAGCCGGAGCGACATTGCCGATGCCCTGGCCGGGAACCTGTGCCGGTGCACGGGCTATACGAAGATTTTCGAGGCCGTGGAACTGGCGGCCGAAGCCATCCGGGAGGGACGGACCCCCGAGAAAGTTCTGGCGGTCGCGAGCGAGACCTGAACCGGGAACCGCCTCGCGGTCATCCCGGGGGCGACTGGGTCGCGGCCCGCATCCTTTCCAGCGCATCGTCGGTGAGGTCTACGCGGTCACTGTGCACCAGCACGGTCGCGGTGCCTCCGCTGAGGATCAGGTCGTAATTCCGCTCGCTCTGAATCTCCTCCAGAATCGGCAGTACGGAATTACGGATCCGCTCGATGCCCTCGGCCCGGATCTGGTCAGCCTGGCTCTGGGTATCCTGCCGAAACCGCTGGAGCGCCGTGAGCGCGTCCTGGAGATCTCGCTCAATTATCCTGGTTTCTTCGGGCGTGGGATCGGCGGGTGAATCGGCCGCACGGGCCTCGGCCTCGGTCACCGCCTGCTCCAGCGCGACAGCTTGTTGGTCGTAGCTGTTTTGCAGAGCCTGCAGTGCCTCGGCGAGTTCAACCCCGGCGGGGGATTCAAGCGTGATTCGGTCCAGATTGATAACCGCGATGGTCAGCGGGCCACTGCTCTCGGTGGCGGCCTCTTCTTGCCCGGCAAGCGGAGCGGCGGCCGCCCCAAGGCCCAGCCCGACGAAAAGGGCTGTGCACAAAGCGGAACGCAGTGAAGACGAGTCGAATGTTTGCATCAAGGTGCCTCAAATGGGAGCTTCGGGAAGTCGAGCGGTGGGCCGAATCGCTGAAAGCAAGTCTGCCCCGCCCTGAGTGAACAACCGGAAAATATCGCAATCTTGATTATCCCACGCGATGGCCTGCCGGGCTTGGCGGCAAGGGTCCGCCCTTCCGGGGCCGGCTTCCACCCTTCCATTTGGGCCGCACGTGCCTTGATCGCTGCCGGGTTGCCAATGTCCGCACTGGCTTCCGCCCCGGCGCCTGTCCGCGCAGCGGCGCAGGAGGCCCCCGGGCAGGTCCTGTTCACCGGAGGCCTGGTCGTTGACGGGACAGGGAGTCCCCGGCGCCACGCCGACGTTCTGATCGGCGGCGGCCGAATCTCCGAGATCGGTCCTCCCGGGAGTATCGAAGCTCCGCCGGGCACGGAGATCCGCGACGTAAGCGGACTGGTTGTAGCGCCCGGGTTCATCGACATCCACAACCACTCAACCGACCGGATGTGGGACCGTCCACTGGCCACCACCCAGATCGCACAGGGGATCACGACTCTGATCGTGGGGGCCGACGGGAGCTCGCCGTTCCCCATTGACGAGTACCTGGTCAGAATCGATACGCTTGCCCCAACCGTGAACGTGGGAACGTACGTCGGGCACGGGACCGTGCGCTGGGGCGCGATGCAGGAAGACTACAGCCGCCCCGCGACGGCACTCGAAATCGCTCACATGGCCAGGCTGGTGGAGCGCGGTATGATGCACGGAGCCTTCGGCTTCAGCAGCGGGCTCGAATACTCAATGGGGCTCCACTCGACCACCGAAGAGCTCATCGCCCTGGCGAAGGTCGCGGCAGAGCACGGCGGGCACTACGCAACGCACATGCGTGACGAAGAAGAGAACCTCCTCGAAGCAGTGGACGAGGCCCTTGCCATTGGAGAGGCCGCCGGGATTGCAGTCCACATCTCGCACGTCAAGGCGGGCAATGCCTCGGTGTGGGGCGCCGCCCCCGAAGTGTTGCGCCGCATGGAAGCCGCGCGCGAGAGGGGTCTGGACGTGACGGCCGACCAGTACCCGTATGCCGCCTGGCAGTCCGGACTCAGCATCATCGCCCGTTCCCGCGCCATCGATAACCCCGATTCGGTGGCCGCCGGGATTGAGGCCGCGGGCGGGCCGGGCCGGCTCCAGATCGTAGCCTTCAACCAAGAACCATCGCTGAACGGACTGCGCCTGGACGAAATCGCCCGGCGCAAGGAAATGACCCCGGTCGAAACGGTGCTGTGGATTAACGAGTCGGGCGGGGCCGGTGTGATCGGGCACACGATGAGCGACGAGGACGTGGAAACGTTCATGCAGTCGCCGCTGGTAATGACCGCTTCGGACGGCGGTGTCGGGACTGCACACCCCCGGGGAGCCGGAGCCTTCGCGCGGGTGCTCGGCCTGTACGCACGGGAAAAGGGCCTCCTGACCCTGGAGCGTGCGGTGCAGAGGGGCACTTCGCAGCCTGCCCGCCGCCTTGGCCTGACCGACCGGGGTACGCTTCGGGAGGGGGCGATAGCTGACATGGCGATTTTCGACTGGGCCGGAATCATCGACCGTTCGACCTTCGACAGCGGTCTGCGCCCCGCCGAAGGCATGGTCAGCGTATGGGTCAGCGGGGTGGAGGTGTGGTCAGGCGGCGAACCGACCGGAGCCAGGCCGGGCCGGGCCCTGAGGAGGCCCGGCACCGACCAGTCCGGTTAGCCGATCGGACGCCCCGGGGTCCAGGGCGCCCCGGCCGCTTCCAGCGCAGCCTGAAGACGGGCCATCGGTCCCGCGACAAGCGCGGCAATTTCATCTTCCAGACCGGCCAGCTCGGAGGCCGCGATCTCAATGTTGGTCCGCTGCGTTGCCGTGGGGAGCTGGGTGGTGCGCCAGTGCCCGCCCATTACATTGCCGATCCGGCCCGAAACCGTGGGGCTCGACGACTCGTTCAGGCCGCCCCTGACCGGATCGCCGTTCAAGCGCAGCGAGATGCTCGCCACCTCGGCCGAGGCAGCGTCGAGCATTTCAAACAAGTCCGCGTTCGGGCCGTTCACGGCAGTAGCCGCGGCCCGCATGTAGCGCAGATCATCTTGCACCTGCTCGAGTTCGCTGCTGGCGATCCCCGCGCGGCGCCGCAGCTCGGCGACCTCGGCCTGGAACGCGCTGCCGGCGGCCAACACTTCCTGGTCAACATCAAAGGCTGAACGCACCTCGAACGTCTGCGCCTCCCCGATTTCTTCCGTCCCCCCGGCGGTCACCAAGATCAACTGGGCCGAGTATGTGCCGGGCGGTGCCATCGGCCCGATCGGATCCGACGCCCACGGCGGACGAAAGTCGGGGCTGGCCAACGAAATCGGATCAGGCGCCGGACCGCGCAGGTCCCACGCAACCCGGTGGAGCCCGGCCCGCGCCGGCCCTTCGACCAGACGGACCGGTGCTCCACTGGCGTCCGAAATCGCGACCAAGGCGACCGGACCCGATTCGACAGCCTCTTCGCGAAGGCGTTCGTACCCGGGAAACGGCGTGTCTTCCCCCCGCTCCCGCATGCCCCGTTCGGCCGATTGCCGGGCCTGCCGCACAGTCTCGGGCACGTCGGGCAGGAAATAGCTGATCACCGCACCAAACGGGGGGTTCGGCGCGGTGTAGGCATCGGTCCCCAGGGTCGGCCGGCCCCTGGCCTGATTGGTCAGGTTGGGGACGTACTGCCACGCAGATCGCACCGGCCACACTCCGCCTTCGCCGTCGAGCGCGCCCGCCGCGATCTGCCGAAGCGGGTCGTAGTCGTCCAGCACATGGAACCCGCGGCCGAACGTCGCGCCAACAAGATCGCCGTCACGCCGCTGCACTTTCAGGTCGCGGAATGCGATTGTCGGCGCCCCTTTCAGTCGGTGCCAGGTGCTGCCCGCGTCGGGACTGAAGTACAGGCCGTTCTCGACACCGGCAAACAGCAGGTCAGGGTTCTCGTGGTCCTGCTGAATCGCCCACACAATGGCACCGTAGGGCAGGTCGCCCGAGACCGAAGTCCAGCTCGCCCCGGCGTCGTCGCTGCGAAAGACGTAAGGGGTGTAGTCTCCGATCTTGTGCGCGTCGGCCACGGCAAAGACCGTCCGGGCCGCGTGCCGGCCGGCTTCGACATCGTTAATGAATGACCGATCGGGAACGCCCGGCAGCGCGGCGGCCGTCTCCCAACCGCCGCCCCCATCCAGCGTTCGGTTGATCAGCCCGTCGTCGGTGCCCGCGTAGATCGTCCCCGCGGTGACCGGACTCTCGCTGACCGCCGTAATCGTGGCGTATTTGGACATGGCACCGTTGTCGTGGAGCGCGTCCAGCTCCCACACCCGGCCCATGAAAGGCAATTCGTAGCGGTTGGTGTTGGTCGTCAGATCCCCGCTGATGGCCGTCCACGAGTTCCCCCGGTCTTCCGATTTCCACACGCGCTGCGAAGCAAAGTAGACAGTGGCATTGGAATGGGGGCTGATCAACACCGGCGAATCCCAGTTCCAGCGCTCGGGAGGATCGCCGGAGGCGGGCTGCGGCTGAATCTGGATCGCTTCGCCGGTGCGCCGGTCAACGCGGTACAGATTCCCTTGCTGGGTCATCAGGTAAAACAGCTCCGGATCGCCCGGATCGAAATCAACGCCGTATCCGTCTGCGCCCATCGGGAAATACCAGTCGGAGTTGCGGATGCCCTCGGTGGTGGTGGTGCGAGACGGCCCCCACAGAGTTCCCAGGTCCTGCGCGCCCCCCAGGATGTGCGCGAACGGGAGGTGATTCGACACCGCGACCTTGTAGAACTGCGAAATGGGCATGTTGGGGAAGTGCCGCCAGGATCCGCCCTCGTCGAAGGTCTCGTAAAGGCCGGCGTCGGTGCCGGCCAGCATGTGCGAAGTGTTGTCCGGGTCGATCCACAGAGCGTGATTGTCCGAGTGTTTGTCGTGCCCCGATTCAAAGGGACCGAACGTCGCGCCGCCGTCCCTCGTGATTCGCATGAACACATCCATTTGGATTACCAGGTCGGGGTCGGTCGGCGAAGCTTCGATCTCTTGGTAGTAGTGCGGTCCCGTGCCGCCGGAGATGTAGGAGTTGCGGTGTTCCCAGCTCTCGCCCCGGTCCATTGACCGGTAAAACCCGCGTTCGCCGTCGCCCGCCTCGATCGTGGCGTAGACCACGTCGGGTGCGGCGGGAGTCACGGCCAGGCCAATCTTGCCCAT
>LXNJ01001475.1_pt1 | contig 13837 bp, 12 predicted proteins | sample 809081 | NCBI WGS metagenome assembly LXNJ01 (sample SAMN04870510, study PRJNA318959) | sponge metagenome | biome: sponge; feature: marine sponge reef; material: water | host: Petrosia ficiformis | place: Greece: Milos, Mediterranean Sea | collected 2013-05-29 | depth 5-7 m
TTTGATGCCGAATATGTTGCAGCACGCCAGCGGCGTGCTATGTTTATAGAAGTTAGGTTTTCAAGTTCTTGCGCTCCGTAGGAGTGCTATGTGGCTTCAGCGGACATACCGCACCCGCCAAATGCCAAACGCGCATTTGGCGTTGATTCACGGAACAAAGGCACTTGTTCTGATTTTGGTGCCAAGATGAACGTAAACGAAACACAACATTCAAAATTGAATTCTTTTGTCAAACTCACGTTATAATAGTATCATAGGTGGGTTTCGCTATCACTCTATCCATAGCCTCAACTTAGAAAAAAGATGTGCGATGCAAAGTAGTAGGCACATGCCGGGGAATGCCAACAGGCATTCATAGCGTTGATTTATAGGTTTCGCAAGCTCTACCCGACGGACGATATAAACTTTAAGTAACACTCAGTAACTGATAATTCTTAAAACTAATAACTCTGTGTGCAGCGTTGATTTTTCTTGCATTTCTAATCTGTTTCTGATAAAATTCCCAACAAAGTTGAGTTTAAGAAGACAAGGAATTTAATCATTTATAGTGAATTATAAAAATAAGTTAACATTTTCTTGGCATTTGCGACGTTTGTAGTCGCGCAATTTATTGCGCCTCTTACATTCACCAGTAGGTGGTGAATGCCATACGCGCATTCATACCGTTGATTTGGAGGTTTACTAACCTCGCTAGCGCTGAGTGCCCAAGTAATTCCAAAATCTACTATAAGAAGGACAGAACGAATGGCACTTCCAAAAATGGCACGGGTCCGACAACATTTTGAGGCACCAGTTCTCACTGATCTTTCTGCAGCAATTCACGCAGAATTAGATCGGATTGACGCTGCATCTATTGTTCGCCCTGGTGAGACTGTTGCGATTACTGCAGGCAGTCGTGGTGTAGCCAACATCGCGACCACAGTCAAGGCGACTGCGGATTATCTCAAAAGTATTGGCGCGAAACCTTTCGTTGTTCCTGCAATGGGCAGCCACGGTGGGGCAACCGCGGAAGGACAAAGAAGCGTATTGGAGCATTACGGAATTACTGAAGCGACCATCGGCGCGCCAGTAAAAGCGACAATGGAGGTCGTGAAACTCGGTACTTTACAGCATGCAGGAGCAGATGACTTGCCTGTTTTCATGGATAGGTATGCCGCAGAAGCAGACCATGTTGTGCCGCTTAATCGCATTAAGGCGCATACGGATTTCAACGGTTCTATTGAGAGCGGCTTGATGAAGATGATGGTTATCGGTCTCGGCAAGCAACACGGAGCAAACTTCTATCATCGCGCTTTCTTTCAATACGGATTTGAACACGTTATCACAGCGGCAGGCAGTTTCATTCTTGACACTGGTAAGATCGCTTTTGGGTTGGGACTCATTGAAAATGCACATGAAGAGACCGCCAAAGCCGTGGCGATGCCTGCCACACAGCTGCTCCAAACCGAACGCGAACTTCTTGTTGAAGCAAAATCATTAATGGGAAAACTCCCTTTTGATGAACTTGACCTGTTGATTGTAGATTGGGCGGGAAAAAACATTAGTGGGACAGGAATGGATACGAACATTATTGGTAGAATGATGCAGAATTTTGAACCGGAACCTCTTAAACCTGCAATTCTACGTATATTTGTCCGTGATCTCACCGAAGAGAGTGATGGCAATGCAACAGGTATCGGTCTTGCAGACTTCACGACAACACGTCTCGTTGAACAGATTGACCGACACGCAACCTATATGAACGGTATTACCGCGCTTGGACCGCAGAAGTCAAAGATTCCATTTTACTACGATACTGACCAAGAAGCAATTGAGGTTGCCCTTGACACCATTGGCTTGACAAAACCGGAGAATGCACACGTCATCCGTATTGAGAGCACGCTTAGATTAACGGAGCTTGACATTTCTGAGGCACTTCTCACAGATGCCAAACTGCATTCAAGTCTTGAGGTTATCGGTGAAACCCTTCCTTTTGAATTTGACGCAACAGGTAACCTTTCACAATTTGTATCGGAGACACACTAATTGAAGCGGTTGATTGTCGGTATCACAGGTGCAAGCGCGGTTATTTACGGTGTGCGCCTTCTTGAAGTCCTCGCAAGGCGTGAGGATATAGAGGTGCATCTAACGATCTCTAAATCTGGTGCGCGTGCGCTGTGGGAAGAACTAAAGATTGAAGTAGATATTGATAATTTTCAATTAGAATCACTCATTGATACTTCTACAGCAGAAATCATTTACCACCCTGAATCCGACATTGGAGCATCAATTGCGAGTGGTTCTTTCCGCACGGAAGGGATGATTGTAGTGCCGTGTAGTATGGGGACGGTTGCCTCAATTGCAGCGGGTATTTCGCGTAACCTTATCCAACGGGCAGCAGACGTATGTATCAAAGAACGCCGCAAACTTGTAATAGTGCCTCGTGAAACACCGCTGAGTTCCATCCACCTTGAAAACATGCTCAAATTATCACGCGTTGGTGTGTGTGTCCTGCCCGCGATGCCAGGATTTTACCATTTTCCAAAAACGGTGGACGACCAGATCAACTTTGTTGTAACAAAAATATTAGATCAGTTTGAAATAGATTCGGGACTAACACAACGTTGGAAAGAGTAAGCGGTTGATACGAAAACTCAAAATTATCCTTGAGATGATCAAATTTGAACATACCGTGTTCACACTTCCGTTTGCAATCATGAGTGCTTTTATTGCTGCGGAAGGACTTCCATCACTACCGAAACTCGGTTGGATACTTATGGCGATGGTTGGTGCCCGTAGTTGCGCCATGGCGTTTAATCGTCTGGCCGATGCGGAAATTGATAGCAAAAATCCGCGTACGGCAATGCGGGCAATCCCAGCTGGCTTAATCACAAAAGGCGCGGTATTGGCTTTTACCCTCATTTCGGCAGGATTGTTGGTCTTTGCTGCATGGCGATTGAATCCGCTTGCTTTTGCGCTATCTCCAGTTGCGCTTGCCGTGATCATAGGGTATTCGTATACCAAACGTTTCACCGCACTTTCGCATTTGTGGTTAGGGCTTGCGCTTTCCATTTCACCGGTTGGTGCGTGGATTGCAATTAAGGGCAGATTTGATTGGACCCCAATAATTCTCTGCTGTGTTGTGTTGCTCTGGACAGCTGGGTTTGACATCATCTATGCGTGCCAAGATGTCAATTTTGACAGAAAACATGGACTCCATTCTATTCCTGCGCGACTCGGTATCCGTTGGGCATTGTGGGTTTCGTCTGTGCTTCACGGGGTTGCAGTTTTACTTCTTTTTGGCATCCCTCTTCTTACCGAATTGGGACTTTTCTACTACATTGGCGTTGGAATTGTCGTCCTGATTTTCATCTATGAGCATGCGATCGTCAAACCGAATGACCTGTCCCGAGTTAATCTTGCATTTTTTACACTGAATGGTATGATTAGTTTGGTTCTAATGGCACTTTCAATTGCCGATATTCTATTGTAGCAGTGGATTTATGGTAGATTTCAGAATTAATTAGACATTATTGATCTGTAGGAGGGAACTCCGATTCCCGACTATCAAAGCGGTTAGTCGCGATTCGGAGATCGCTCCTGCAGAATTAGTGTCTCATTAATCATAGATTTCACCATATATTACAAACTTTGGAGAAAAGGATTACATGAAACTATCACTTTCTGTTCGTGTTGCAGAGAACGCTTCAAAGAGAGATGCCACCCACACTTTTGTGCAACTAACAGAACTCGCAGCGAACCTTGGCTACGAGGCAGTGTGTATGCGTGCATCCCAAGTCGGGACCCATTCACCTCTGGATCAGATTACCGCTGCACGCAAGCAGGCAGATTCACTTAACCTAAAGATTTCTATGGTGACCGGTGATTTTCCCGTGCCGCTCAACAACGATGAAGGACCTGATGGACTTCGCAATATAACCCCTTATCTCGATTTAACAGAACTTCTCGGTGCTAACCTTATTCGTATCGCAATGAAGGTTGAGGAAGACATTCAATGGGCACAACGTGCATCCGACGAAGCAGCAGAGCGTGGAATTCGTCTCGCGCATCAGTCGCATACACAAAGCCTATTTGAAACGGTTGAAGGTTCAATTGATGTGCTAAAACGTGTTGGTAGAGAAAACTTTGGCATTATCTATGAACCTGCTAATCTTGATTTGTGTGCGCAGGATTACGGCATTGAGACGCTCAAACGTTTTTCGCCATATCTTTTTAATGTCTATCTTCAAAATCACATTCGTCGCCCAGAAGGGAAGACACGTCTATTGACGTGGATTCAAGGCGAGGTTCCGCATGATCCTATCCGTCTACAAGATGAAGGTGGGATTGATTTTTCGTTAGTGTTTCGCGGTTTAGAAGCGATCAGTTATGACGGTTATGTGACGGTGCATCAGGCATTCCGAGAGATCATGGAACCTGAAGATGCCGCAGAACAGAGTTATCTGTATTTAAAGCCGTTTTGTTCGTAATCTATAATTTGCTGAAAACGCGCTTAAATTCACCGTGAAATTGTGGGAGGTAGCACTCATGGCTTTTAGCGATTTCAAGACAATTTCTGAAGTTCAAGAAAAATTTAACATCAAATACTCGTATAATGATTTTTTCGGTGTTGAGGCGAAAAAACCTTCAGAGCAATTTCTGAAAGAACTTGAATTTAGTCAGCAACATATCGATTTTTTTACATCAGAGGGATCAAGATGTGAAGTGGTTATATTCCCTATTTTAAGAGAGGTCTACAAAGATTACGCCGAAAAATATGGACTTTGGGTAAAGAAAACCATTACCTATGATGAGATTTTGAATGGTACGCCAGATTATCTTATTGCTACACGGTCTGAATTGGGCATTACTGTTGTCGGAATGCCTTTGATAATGATGGTTGAGGCAAAAAAGAACGACTTTGAACAGGGGTGGGGACAATGTTTGGCTGAGTTGGTTGCTGCACAAAAAATGAATGACAATCTTGATTTTCCTGTGTATGGTATTGTAACCGATGGAATCATGTGGCAATTCGGTAGACTTGTAGGGGATGCCTTTACCCGGAACAGAACGAACTTTAGTTTGGATAATTTACCGTCTCTATTCGGTGCTGTGAATTCTGTTTTCAAAGCAGTTCAGCAAAATTAAGGCTCTCAATGTCAAAAGAAGAATATCTATGAGTACACAACGTCCTAATATCCTCATTATCACGACTGATCAGCAGCGGACAGATAGTCTCAGTTGCTACGGTTCAACATTTACAGACACACCGCACTTGGATAAATTCGCTTCAGAAGGTGTCTGTTTTGAACGTGCTTATTGTGCAAATCCAGTGTGTACGCCTGCCCGCGCCTCAATTTTTTCTGGAAAGTATGTCAGTCGGCATGGTGCGTGGAATGTCGGTATGAACGTCCCCGACGATGAACCGATGATCTCACATCGGTTATCGGATGTCGGGTATCGCACACATTATATTGGGAAAGCGCACTTTCAACCCTTCGGTGCGTCCCCAGAGCAATCAATTGAAACACGAAACAATACAGATCGGTATCCCGATTTTCGCGGTCCATATTACGGATTTGAGACGATAAAACTTGCGCTGGGACATGCAACTTATGGCATCGCCGGACATTACGGGGAATGGGTGCGATCTCAAGTTTCTGAAGAGACATTTGCAAGCTACAGCAAAGCGAGACGTCTCTCGCAAGTAGGGTTTGGTGGTGGGGCGCACGATTGGGATATACCTCTGAAATACCACAACAGCATTTGGACTGCTGACCGTACGATAGACTTTTTGACTAACCATCCTGCTGATAAGCCCTTCTTATTGGCAGTCGGATTTCAAGACCCACATCACCCACATTGCGTGCCAACCGAATTTGCGGAACGTGTTGATCCTGCAGGCGTTCCATTACCAGACTTTGTTGAAGGTGAATTAGACGATAAACCGCCCCATTTTATGGAAGCGCGCTGCGGACAACTTAGTAAGTCAAAAATCCGTGGCAGGTTTGCAATCGCTGGGCAAGGTGGCGGTGCCGATTTTCGCAAAGTTTCAGAACACGATGCTCGGTTGGGGAGAGCATACTATTACAATATGGTGAAGATTATCGATCAGCAGATGGGACGGATCTTGGAATGTCTTGATACATATGGATTGAGCGAAAATACATTAGTGCTTTTCACCACCGACCACGGTGAACTGCTTGGTGACCACGGACTTTGGATGAAGGGACCATTTCATTACGAACAACTTGTCCGTGTACCGACTTTGATAAGGTATCCTGCCGCCATTCCATCTGGACAGCGCACAAAGGGACTGTTCAGCCATGTTGATATTGTGGCCACTGTGCTTGCCGCTGTTGGACTGCCGATCCCGTCAGACATTGATGGTGTAGATGCAATGCCAATGCTTACGGGAGAAAAGGAGTCTGTACGAGATTCATTGTTGGTTGAATGCGTGGACGATCCACAAGGTTTACGTCTTAAAACTATCGTAACCGACACACGCAAGTTAACATGGTATTACGGACATCCGTATGGTGAACTCTACGATTTAGAAAATGATCCTGCAGAGCGAGTCAATCAGTGGGATAATCCTACTTATGCATCTGATAAAGCAGAACTCATCGGCGCAATTCTTGAGGAAATGGAGACGTTGGAAAGAAGGGTTGAGCGGTTATCCTACGCCTAAAGATGTTGCCTTGATTTATAGTGAAATCTGAATATAAACATTTGCTTGCAGATGTGCATTGTAATGCGCTTACGCTAAACAACGCCAAAAGCACGTACAACACTGGACAAGGCATAGAGTCCACCTTACAATAGTTAGATTCTACCATACCTATTGATATAACTGGCGGTAAAACAAATTACCAAATAGCCTGTTCAGTTTCCCGATCAAAAGGGTGCATCTGATCGTCATCAAAATCCAACCAAATTGTATCCCCAACTTCAACCTGAAATGTAGGATGTGTTCTAACTCGGAGAAGGATAGACTCTTGCGTATCCTGATGTGTTCCGAGTAGCAGGTCAAGGATGTTCACAGAACCAAGGGGTTCAATGAGATGAACATCCGTAGCGATTTCACGTCCAATCGGTTCTCTGGATGCAGAAATATGCTCAGGTCGGATACCTAAAACACAATCTTTCTTCTGAGTATTGGCGTTTAGGTGAGACTGCTGTTGCTGAGAGAGTTCTAACAGCACATCGGTATGACTTAGTTGCAACGCGGTTTTGCCTTCATGAGAGGTGAGCTCGGCATCAAGCAGATTCATAGCTGGCATACCCATAAATCCTGCAACAAAAAGACTTTTCGGTTTGTTATATACCTCATGAGGTGCGCCAATTTGTTGTAGCACGCCTTGATGGATTACTGCAATCCGGTCCGCGAGAGACATCGCTTCAACTTGATCATGTGTTACAAAAATAGTGGTTGCACCGATTTCGTGTTGGAGTCGTTTGATTTCTGCTCGTGTATCAATTCGCAGTTTGGCGTCTAAATTTGCCATCGGTTCATCAAGCAGATAAACTTTCGGTTGGCGGACCATTGCACGTCCAAGCGCAACGCGTTGCATCTCCCCTCCGCTTAGCACACTCGGTTTCCGATTTAAAACGTCAGCTATCTGTAAAATCTTTGCGACTTTTTTAACCTGTTCATCAATCTCTGATTTTTCAACCTTCACTGCTTTAAGCGGAAATGCAATGTTATCGTATACACTCAGATGTGGATAAAGTGCATAGAATTGAAATACGAAAGCAATATCCCGGTCCGCTGGCGACAAATCGTTGACACGATGTCCGTCAATCAGAATATCACCTACTTCAGGATGCTCCAACCCAGCGATCAATCGCAGCGTCGTCGTTTTTCCACAACCCGATGGACCTAAGAATACGACAAACTCCTTATCTTCAATTTCCAAGTTAAAATCTTTGACAGCAACAACATCGCCGAACCGTTTTTCAATATTTTGTAATTTAATATGTGCCATTATCTACCCATAACTGCGCTGACGTTTTCTAATCTCTGAAAGCGTGAGTTCCCTTGAACCCTCATTATATTCAGCATACGTGATGTCAGTTTACCATAAATTATGTGAATTGAGAAGTGAAATCGGGTTTTCCCAGAGCTATTCAATTCTCCAATAATTTCTTCCTTCTTCCTAAAAACTCTTTCTGTAGGAGCGAGCTCCAGCTCGCGACCATACCTGAAATATTGAGAAAACACAAAAACTGAATGGTTTTATGGAGTTCTACCTAAAGAAAATAAAAAACAAAAGACGTTTCTTACGGGCTATGTTTCGTGTTAATAGGAGGTTCGTCTTTTTCTATAAAACGTTCTATTGTGTTACGGGTAGCAGGGCTCGTACGAAAATCGGCAATCCAAGGTTCACGGAAGTATGCCTGCTTCTCACGTGAAAGTCCATTTAGCACCTCTGGCGGAATACGGAGCCTGTGCCAATGCGTTGCAAGATGCGCGTAAGCGTTCAGAATCGCGATGCGCGGGGTTTCACGTTGCCACACGGGGCCAGCATGGCAAAGGTTTTCCGTAAAAAATATCGCACTACCAGCAGGACATTCATAAGTCATTAAGTACGGACTCTTTTTTCCTTCTTCCAATGACATGTGATCTGGATGCATAGGGAAGTTCGACTTATGGCTGCCAACAATAAAATGCGTTGCACCGTCATTTTTAGATATATCCGTAAGTTCAAAGACGACGCGCACCATTCCCGCGTGAATTCTGCCATTATTGACACGGTAACCGAAAATTGGGTCTCCCTGACGGGGACCGCCACCATGGAGTCCACCGTGTTCTTGTCCCTTTTTACGCCACACAGAAAAGGTGCTTTCCATCCGAACATCTGGCCCTATAATTTGGTGCAATACTTCAATCACCTTCGGATGATCAATTAGAACACTTGAAGCACCACCCGGAACAGCGCGGTGTTCTGGCGGCAGCGATTCGCGGTTGTGTCTGATACGATCAAGTTGATCAACGATTGCATCCACTTCGTCCTTGCTGAGAATAGCCGGACGCACGAGGAAACCGGTTAAGTCAAATCTAAATTTTTCTTCATCAGTCATTGTTTACAATCTCCTTTGAGTAGTCTATTTCAAAATTATGAGAGGGTTTTTAGCCCGATTCATTAAGAAAATGTTCCTTAAGAAGATACGCGTTTGTAGTCGCGCAATTCATTGCGCCTCTTACCTTCACTTTAGTTTTCTGTAGGCTGGGTTAAGACTCTGAACGAGCAAATTCGGATTAACGAAATGTGCGCTATAACCTTATTTTCTTAAAAGCCTCAATTTGTGCCGTAATAGCCCGTTCCGTTGGTAACCGCTCAGCACTTGAGGCACCGTAGAATCCGACAACACCTTTGGTATTTTCCAAGACATAGGTAGCATCTTCAGGTTCGGCGATGGGGCCTCCATGACATATTACCAAAATTTCAGGATTGACTCCTTTCGCAGCGTCATGAATGGCTTGCACACGTTTTGCAGCATCTTCAAGTGTGAAAGCAGTCTGTGCGCCGATAGAGCCTTTTGTCGTCAGTCCCATGTGGGCAACGAGAATATCTGCTCCTGCCTCCGCCATCTGTTCAGCTTCTGATTCATTGAACGCATAAGGTGTTGTCAGTAACCCCATCTGATGTGCCGTCCGAATCATCTCTACTTCGGGACCGTATCCCATATCGGTTTCTTCAAGAAGTTGACGGAATGTGCCATCAACCAGTCCCACCGTGGGGAAGTTCTGCACACCTGAAAACCCAATAGCATCTATCTGACTTAAAAAAATATCCATCAAGCGAAACGGGTCGGTGCCGCAGACACCCGCAAGAACAGGTGTATTTTTAACAACAGGCAGCACCTCACTTGCCATCTCAACGACAATCTGGTTCGCATCACCGTAAGGCATCATCCCCGCAAGCGAACCTCTACCTGCCATTCGGAATCTGCCCGAATTGTATATAATAATTAGGTCAATTCCACCACCTTCTTCGCATTTGGCAGAAATGCCAGTGCCTGCACCTGCCCCAATGATCGGTTTGCCCGCGTCAATATTGTTTCGCAATTGCTCTAAAATTTCTTCACGCTTGAATTTCATTTTACTAATTCCTTTCTGTAGTAGACATGAGTCAACAAAATCGATCAGTTCTGAAGCTGCAAACTAACGACGCGCATGTTGCGATTCCGCAGGTGCGCGGTATTCAATGTTAAGATGTGGTGTTTCTAAACGGATATGTCCTTGATGGCGTGAAGTCAAACAACTCTCCAATGTTCCACTTACTAATAAGGTTCGTTCCGCAGGATATGGTGCTACGCCAGTTTCAAAAAGCTCCTCAATCTTGGCGATGAGACATGCCGAATAGGTAACATTTGGGGTCGGTGTCAAGAAAAATTGCGTTGAAATTGGTACAGATTCGTCCCTGAGTTTCGCAGCAAAGCAGTAATCCCGCACCGCGCCATTGAGCATTAGAAGTGTTGCTTTCAACCCATCGTTATATTCAATGAAATAGGCAGATGGGTTTTGCACGAGTCTTTGTAGTTCACTACCATGAGTTGTAGGGCAAGGTCTCTGTGCCTCAGCCTTATCAACGATATTCAGTAAGTTTTGCGTTCTACCATCTTCATCCGTCAAACCGCAAGGTGTATCGCTCCGAGAAAATGCCGCTTCCAACAATTCCAGAGACCAACGCCCATCTTCACCAGCTTCCCAGACTTCCTCACCATCAATCAGTTGGACAGCAGCAACACCTATTTCGCCACCCTTTCGGCGTTCTACCATGCATTGCATTGCCTCTAATGCGTGATAATCCATCGGGTCCGGACCGCCAACGCCTACCATCAACACCTCTTCTATCTCACACTCTAATGGCAATTCAACATCAGGCAATCGCCATGTGACAGGTAACGATGAGCCAGCAAGCACGCCAAAACCGAGGCGGTGTCCATCATCTACCATTTCTTTCGCTTTCTCAAAACTGTAAGAAAGATGTTTGTCGTTGAAGATTGGAACGGCACGTCCATCCTCTTCAAAAACCTTGACGCACTCTTTGAAAAATTCATAACGCGGATAAAGCACTTGGCTTTTTTCATTGATAGGATAGTCGCCGTGTTCTCCAATCAAAAGCACTGCATCCACAGCAAGTTCATCGCCACCACATCGGAGTGCTTCGGCAATGGTAGGATAAACTGCAAAGCCAAATTCTCTGGCACGGTCTTCACTCTGCTCACCCTCCGGTTTCTGGTCAACAAATAAAGAAACGACTTTCATATTTGGACGATGCCATCTACCCTCTTTCGGGTAACCTACGAGAAAACGGTCAGCAAAATGTTGCGCATGCGATAGATAACGATAGATAGTTGTAATAACAGCAATTCGTTTCATATCTTATGTCCTCCAGAAGGTTGGTTCTTCAGTGGCTTGATAGGCAATATCTAAATGCGGCGTTTCTTGCCTCGCACTATTAGCAAAGAGACTATCAACACCTGCCGCAACGAGTCCTGTCGTCAAAAGCGTGCGTTCAACGGGATAGGTTGCCTCGCCAGTCAAAAACATCTTCTCAATATTGTTAACCAACGGTGAAAAGAAGTTCGCCAACGTCGTCCGTGCAGGTGGCATCGGCAGATACATCTGTGTTGAAAGAATTTCGTTTTCCGACCCGATATAAGCGGCAAAGTTAAAGTCCTGCACTAATCCGTTCATCAGAATCATCGTAGACTTGATGCCATCGTTATGTTCATATTGATATGCAATTGGGTCTTTTACAATCTCCTTCATTTCGTCCAACGTTGGAAACGGATTGTTAAACCCAGGACGTGATGGTGTAAGCGTATGACTCCGACAGAGCGCAGATTCAAAGAGTTCTCGCGGCCATAGTTCGGTATGATGCGCTTGCCAAAACGCATCGCCACGATATGCCTGTAGCCACTTCACACCGCTTTCGCCACCTTCGCGCCGTTCTACCATACACTGTAAGGTTTCTAAGGCGTGGAAATCGTAACTATCTACACCGCCGTAGCCGACACACACTGCCTCTGAAACTGGAACACCAAGCGGCATGTCAATTGAAGGCGTGCGCCACGTAACTGGTAACGATGACCCCGCCATAAAAGCGAAGTCCATATCTTGAGAGATGTCGTACATTTCACGCGCCCATTCCCAATTCCATGAAAGATGTTTATCGTTGAATATCGGCACACCACGTCCGCTTCGTTCAAACACCTCAACCATCTGCTTGAAGTGTTCATAGCGTGGATAGAGACGTTGTCCCTTTTCATTGCTGGGATATTCGCCGTGTTCACCGATGAGCAGCACACCGTCAACAGCCAATTCCTCGCCGCCGAGCGTGAGTGCCTCCGCGATAGTTGGATATCCTTTCATTGTGGGAAAACGTTCTAATCGGTCGCTGCTAAGGTCATTCTCTTTGACCTGTTCAACGTATAGCGAGACAAGGTCCATCGGTGGGTAGTGGTGTCTGCTATTCCATCCGTATCCTTCCAAAAACCGGTCAACGATGTGTTGCGCGTGTGAATATTTATGGTATATCGTCGCAATTGCAGCAATTTTTGGGCGTTTTTCCATGCTACCTCCTTTAATTGATGAAATTTAATCTTCAATCCACACTGTGTTGCTAGCGATTGTTTGCATGTCTTTATGGTAGGCATCTTCTGAATCTTCACAACTGATTCCAAAAAATGGACTGTCAGGTTCAAATAATAGAAACCAATCACCTTGAATAGATTTGCAATTTGGGCATGTGTTGACCCAATATTTACTGTTTACAGTTCTCGAATAACGGTATTGAATCGTTCGAGGTATCGGTTTTACTTTCGGCGCAGATTTGTCCCATTCAGAAGTTTTAGGCCAAGCAAACACAATAATTTCTCGTTTACACTTCCAACATTTACAGAATCCATATCGGTAATAACGGTCAGGGAGTTCAATTGCAGTTCGTTTGGCAATTATGTTTACTTTATAGTGAAACTTTTCTTTCGCTTGCTTACATCTCTTACAAAAAAATGGTAAGAAATGGTCACGAACAGGTTCAAAAATTGTAGGGTTTTCTATGACAGCTTGACCATCTAATTCAATAAACGGCACTGGAAGGGATTTTGCTTTATTCTCATCTACAGCATGGGTGACTCGAATTTCTATCGCAGCAGCAGGTTCATTTTCAACCATTAAAGCAACATCTATAATGAAACCATCAGGCATTCTATATTCCAATACTGCATGCTCTACTTTATCAGGCAATGCTTGATCGGTCAATGCACCACAATAAAATCTCGCACAAGACCTTTTTAGTATTGGAGAATTAGTTTTACCTGCCTTCCAATCAGAAATAGCATTAAAAATCAGTTGTTTGGCAATTTTATGGATGATTGTTTCTTGATTGCAGGTCTCACTCACCTTGTGAGCAAAGTGAGCAGTCTTGATTTCACCTTTTCTGAAAATTACAGTATCTTCACAGGCAGGACAAAAATATTCTTTTCCCTTTTCTGCTGTCTGCGGGTCATATAACCTTTTTTCACCATCATAGGCAAATGGGACTTTTAGTTTTTGATTTTTAGACATGGTCATACATTCCTATCGTGAAAATGAACAATATAAATTACTTGCCGCGTTTGCCATAAACATAAACACTACCAAACTCACTCTTTACAACATTATATCACATTATCCAGAATATTTTGCTACATTTCTAAAAACACAGAAACATTCAGTGTTTGGTTTTCTGCATGCAATCACATGCTATGTTTTATAGTAAAATTCACAATTACCTTTACATTGGCGAGGTTAGGAAACCTCGCCAGCGCATGCGTGTGGGAATTGCTGTTCATTGAAATGTGAACA
>LXNJ01001477.1_pt1 | contig 13834 bp, 11 predicted proteins | sample 809081 | NCBI WGS metagenome assembly LXNJ01 (sample SAMN04870510, study PRJNA318959) | sponge metagenome | biome: sponge; feature: marine sponge reef; material: water | host: Petrosia ficiformis | place: Greece: Milos, Mediterranean Sea | collected 2013-05-29 | depth 5-7 m
GAACATCCTCGACACGACCGAGGAGATGTTCGACGTCCTCATGAACGTGAACGTGCGGGGCGTCTTCCTGTGCTGCAAGCGGGCGATCGCCGAGATGATCGACCAGCCCGAGATCAACGAGGTCCGGGGGAAGGTCATCAACTTCTCGTCCCAGCACGGGATGATCGGACCGCCCGACTTCTTCGCCTATGCGGTCAGCAAGGGCGCGATCATCAACATGACGCACCAGCTCGCCGTCGACTACGGACGCCACGGCATCATGGTGAACGCCATCGCCCCGGGGCGGATCCTCACCGGGACCCACGGTGACGTCGAAGACGACGACCATCCGTCGGTCGCCGAGTCGTTCAAGCGCACGCCCTTCCGACGCCTCGGACGGCCGGCGGACATCGCCGGTGCTGCCCTGTACCTGGCCTCGGACGACGCCAGCTACGTGTCGGGCATCAACCTGCTCGTAGACGGCGGCCACATGGCGTACTGATGGCGCCCCAGTTCCTCAACAACCAGGACGACTTCGGGTCGGGGCCGAGCCGCGACTACGTCGGCTACGGCGAGCACCCACCCGAGTTCTCGTGGCCAGGCGGCGCATCGGTGGCGATGAACATCGTCGTCAACTACGAGGAGGGGTCGGAGTACTCGCTGCCGATGGGTGACGGGCGCAACGACATGCTCGGCGAGGTGAACCGCCCGCTCGACCCGTCTATTCGCGATCTCGCCATGGAGTCGATGTACGAGTACGGCTCGCGCGTCGGAGTCTGGCGGGAGATGGGGATCTTCGCCGAGGCCGGCATCAACTGCACGTTCTTCGCCTGCGCCGTCGCCATCGAGCGAAATCCCGAGGTCGGTCGCAGGCTGATCGAAGAGGGTCACGAGATCTGCAGCCACGGGTATCGCTGGGTCGAGCACTATGCGATGACCAGAGACGAAGAGCGGGAGTCGATCCGCCTCGCCGTCGAGTCCTTCGAGAAGACTTGCGGTGAGCGACCGGTCGGGTGGTATTGCCGCTACGGGCCGAGTGTTCATACGCGGGAGCTGGTCGTCGAGGAAGGCGGCTTCCTCTACGACGGCGACTCGTACAACGACGAGCTGCCGTACTACGTCGATGTCGGAGGCACGTCACATCTGGTCGTGCCCTACGCGCTCGACCTGAACGACGTCCGCTTCGTCATGCCACAGGGGTACTCCTCCGGCGAGGATTTCTTCTCCGACGGTAAGGCGGCCGTCGACCGGCTCCGTCACGAGGCGGAACGGAGCGGCGTCGCCCGGATGCTGTCGGTCGGCACCCATCCACGTCTGTTCGGCCGGCCCGCACGCGCTGACGCCCTGGCCAGGCTGATCGACTACGCCCAAGGCACCGGTGACGTCTGGTTCGCCCGGCGAGACGAGATCGCCCGGTTCTGGCTGTCCGAGTTCCCGTCCGGCTGATGGCGACCAAGACCATCACCGCCGAGGCGCTGACCGAGGCGAGCTTCCGGGGGTTCGGGCAGGTCCTCGATCCGAACGCCTCCCGGGAGCCCGACTTCCACGGCCTCGGCTCGGTCGGATGGTTCGCCGACTTCCACTGTGGGAGCAGACCCCAGGTCGTCCTGTTGAGAACCGAGTACTTCGGGCTGCGCGTCAGCAAGCTCGAGCGCCACTTCCAGGTGGCCCAGACGTTCATCCCCCTCGAAGGTGTGCCGGCCGTCCTGGCCGTCGCTCCCCCCACCGAGCGCCAGGAGGCGTCGATTCCCGACCCCGACGACGTGCGGGCGTTCCTCATCGACGGCTCGGCCGGCTACCTGCTCAACGCGGGCACGTGGCACTCCCTCGATCGTCTGCCCATCCGGCCCGGCCACTCGTCGTTCGTCGCCATCTCCGACCAGGCGACGACCGACGAGCTGGCGTCGACTGACGAGAAGGACCTGAAGCTGACCCAGCAGGTCGATTACGAGGAGAGCTTCGATCTCGTCTTCGAGATCGACGTCTCCAGGAGCACCGGGTGAGCGAGCCCAGGAGCGCCTAGGGTCGCTCCGCGCTCGCACGACGCAGATCCGGGGTTGTATGAGCTACACGATCACCGTTGACACCGGCGGCACGTTCAGCGATCTCGTGCTCGCGGACGAGCACGAGGTGCTCGGTCTGTACAAGGGGGCCACGACGCCCGAGGACGTATTCGAGGGAATCCAGGTCGCCCTCGAGCTGGCCGCCGAGGACCAGGGTCAGACCGTCGCCGAGCTACTCGGGGACACCCGGACCTTCGTGTACTCCACGACCCACGCCAGCAACGCGATCATCGTCGGTACGACGGCTCGCACCGCCTTCGTGACCACCCGTGGCCACCCCGACATCCTCGTCTACCGGGAGGGTGGCCGTGACAACTCCCTGAACCTCGCGATGCCCTACCCCGAGCCCTATGTGCCCCGCTCGCTCACCTTCGAGCTCGACGAGCGGGTCCTGCACGACGGGACCGTCCACATCCCCCTGGACGAGGAGGCGTGCCGACGAGTGCTCGCCCGGCTGGGCGAGCTCGAGGTCGAAGCCGTCGGCGTGTGTCTGCTGTGGTCGATCGTCAATCCCTCCCACGAGGTGCGCGTCGGCGAGCTCATCGACGAGATGCTTCCCGGGGTCGAGTACACCCTGAGCCACGAGCTCAATCCCCTCGCCAGGGAGTACCGGCGAGCCTCGGCCACGGTCATCGATGCGTCGCTCAAGCCCCTCATGCGTGCTCACCTCGAGGACATCGACCACCGTCTCCGGGAGCTCGGCTTCCAGAGCGACCCCCTGATGGTGACGCACATCTCCGGGGGTGTCATGAGGATGGACGAGATGACGACCAAGCCACTGCACAGTGTCGACTCGGGGCCGGCGCTGGCGCCCGTGGCCGGCCAGGTGTACGCCGATGCAGGAGGGGCCTCGGAGATCTCCCGCGACGTGCTCGTCGTCGATGCGGGCGGGACATCCTTCGACGTCGGCCCCCTGCGAGACGGTCACATCGTCTACACCCGTGAGAAGTGGCTCGGCGAGAAGTGGTATGGCCACATGACGGGTCTCCCCGCTGTCGACACCCGGTCGATCGGCGCGGGCGGTGGCTCCATCGCCCAGGTCGACCGCGGTGGGCTCCTCACCGTCGGCCCCCAGTCGGCGGGAGCGCACCCGGGCCCAGCGTGCTACGGCTACGGCGGCGATCGTCCCACCGTCACCGATGCGGCTGTTGCGGTGGGGTACATCGACCCGGCCTTCTTCCTGGGTGGGCGGATGCGTCTCGACGTCGACCTGGCCCGCCGGGCCATCGACGACCATGTCGCGTCCCGGCTGGGAATGAGCGTCGAGGAGGCGGCCAGCGCGATCCTGGCCGTCTCGAACGAGAACATGAGGTCCTTCGTCACCGAGCTCACCGTGGCCCAGGGGATCAACCCCAAGGACTGCATCATCGTGGCCGGCGGCGGGTCCTCGGGCCTGGGAATCGTCTCCATAGCGCGGGAGCTGGGTGTGCTCAGCGTGTTCATCCCGAAGCTGGCAGCCGGCCTGAGCGCGGTCGGTGGCCAGTACTCCGACATCACCTCGGTGTTCTCCCAGGGCGTTGCCACCTCGTCGGACAGCTTCGACTACGACCGGGTCAACGCCGCCTTCGCGACGATGCACAAGGCGATGGACGAGGCCGACACCCGCGTCGGGGGGGAGGGCAAGCGGAGCCGCGCCTTCACGGCCGAAGCGCGTTACGCCAATCAGCTCTGGGAGATCGATGTCCCGCTGGGCGATCGGCGAGGCTTCGACGGCCCCGACGATGTCGCTGACCTCCAGGCTCGCTTCGACGACATACATCAGGCCGTGTTCGCCGTGAACGAGCCGGGCGCGCCCATCGAGGTGATCGCCTGGCGCGGTGAGACCCGGACAGCGAGCGCCCGACCGAATCTTCCCACCCTGCCAACCGACGAGTCCCTGAGGGTCGAGGAGCACAGGGTTGCCTACTTCGAAGGGCGGTCGATCGAGACCGAGATCTTCCGGGCCGGGGGCCTGAGGGACGGCGAGATCATCGAGGGGCCGGCCATCATCGAGGAGGAGACCACGACGATCGTGGCACCCCCGGGGTCGACGATCGAGGTCACCGCAGCCGCATACATCGCGACGCCTGGAGGTGAGTGATGGCTTCGACGGCGACAGAGGTCGATGCGGTCGAGCTGGCGGTGATGTCGAGCCGCTTCGAGGGGATCGTGCGCCAGATGGAGAACACCCTCCTTCGGGCGGCCCGGTCGACGACGTTGGCGATCTCCCGCGACTTCTCGTGTTCGCTTGCCACGGCGGACGGTGACCTGATCGCTGTCGGCGAGGGGCTGCCGGTCCACGTGTACGGCGCTTCGCTCCTCAACCAGGCGATGCTCGAGGCCCATCCCGTTGTCCAGGAGGGCGACGCCTTCCTGCACAACGACCCCTATACCGGCGGCACCCACGCGGCCGACTACTCGCTCATCGTCCCCGTCTTCATCGACGGTGAGCACATGTTCACCGCGATCGCCAAGGGCCATCAGGCCGACATCGGCAACTCGATCCCCACGACCTATATGCCCCACGCGCGCGATGTCTACGAGGAAGGCGCCCTGCTCTTCCCCTCGGTGAAGATCCAGGAGAGCTACGAGGACGTCGCCGACATCATCCGGATGTGCCAGCGGCGGATCCGGGTCCCCGAGATCTGGTACGGCGACTATCTCGCCCAGGTCGCGGCGTGCCGCGTCGCCGAGCGCTCGCTGAATGAGTTCTGCTCGAGGTACGGACGTGAGAAGGTCGTCGCCTTCCTCGAAGCCTGGTTCGACTACTCCGAGATCAGGTGCCAGGAGGCCATTCGCGAGCTGCCGGCCGGCCACATCGAGGCGCGCAGCCACCTCGACCCGTTCCCCGGGCTACCCGACGGGCTGCCACTGATGGCCGACATCGACGTCGACAACACGACGGGCACGGTCACGATCGATCTGCGCGGCAATGCCGATTGCCTGCCGGTCGGGTTGAACCTGAGCGAGGCGACCGCGGTGAACGGGGTCATCGCCGGGACGCTGTACGTCGTGAACTCGCAGCGAGAGAGCCGGACCCCCCGGGTCGAGTTCAACGCGGGATCGTTCCGGTGCTTCGACGTGAAGATCCGCGAGAACTGCTGTGTCGGGATCCCGAGATTCCCTCGATCGTGCTCGATGGCGACGACGACGATCTCCGAGCGGCTCTTCCCGCTGGTCTTCTACGCCTTCGCCGAGCTCGTCGAGGGGTGGGGAGCCGCTGAGCCGTGCTACGGGCACCCGCCCTGCTTCGGCGTCGTGTCCGGCTATGACCCCCGCAAGGGAGGCGACTACATCGCCCAGCTGTTCAACGGTACGGCCGGAGGGCCCGCAACGGCCGAGTCCGACGGCTGGCTCTCCCTGGTCGCGATCAACTGCAACGGTCTGCTCTATCGCGACTCGATCGAGGTGGACGAGGCCAAGTACCCGCTCATCATCACCCAATCGCAGATCCGACCCGACTCCGAAGGGGCCGGTCGCACGCGAGGCGCGCCCGGGAACCTCTGCGAATACGGGCCCCTCCTCGACGAGATGCGCGTTCACTACCAGATGGAGGGAATCGTCCATCCCGCCCGGGGTGTCCGCGGTGGCGACGGGCCGACCGTGTGCTCGGCGGCCGTCGTCGGTCCCGCCGGTGGGGTGACCGAACGGCCCGAGGCGGTGGCGGCCGTCGACCTCCAGCCCGGCGAGAGGATCCTGTCCCGGTCAGCGGGTGGTGGTGGGTACGGCAGCCCCCTCGAGCGCGATCCCGACCTCGTGCTGACCGACGTGCGTGAGCGGTACGTCACGCTCGGCCGAGCCCGCGACGCCTACGGCGTCGTCATCACCGGCGACCCGGATCGCTTCGAGACACTCGAGGTCGACCGGGCCGCGACCTCCGAGCTCCGGGCCGGTCGCCTTGGCTGAGGCCGATCAGCACGAAGCGGTCCGTGAGCTTCGGGAGAAGGCGGTGACCGTCCGCGACGAGATGGGCGGAGCCGAGAAGGTCGAGCGGATGCGGACGGAGGGCACGCCGACCGTCCGGGACCATATCGAGGGGTTCCTCGATGGGGGGAGCTTCCGGGAGATCGGGACGTTCAGCCGCTCGATGCGCCTGGAGGACAGGGACCGAACCCCCGGCGACGGCAAGATCGGTGGGCACGGAACCGTCGAGGGCCGACCGGTCGCCGTCTTCGGCGACGACATAACCGTCCTCCGGGGCTCGAGCTCGATCGTGGGGACCCGCAAGGAGTACCGCCTCTTCGAACGAGCCCTGGCCATGGGCGTTCCGATCGTGCACTTCGGCCAAACGGGAGGGGCGCGCATTCCCGACACGATGGGGGCAGAGGGGATCTCCGAGCCCGGCGACCTCTTCACGATGGCCGCCCGCCACCACCAGGTCCCGATGGCGACAGCGATCGTGGGACAGTCCTTCGGCGGCTCGTCGTTTCTGTCCGCGATGTCGGACTTCGTCGTCATGACCGAGGGCTCGTGTCTGGCCGTGACATCCCCGCGCGTGTTCGAGATCGCGACCGGCGAGATCATCAGCTTCGAGGAGGTCGGCGGCGTCGCCGTCCACGCCGAGACGACCGGCCAGATCGATCTCGGGGTCGAGGCCGATGAAGAAGCGTGGGCGGCGATCCGCCGCTGGCTGAGCTATCTCCCGTCGAACGCTCACCAGCCGCCTCCGCGGGGCGAGCCTCCGGGCGAGATCGAGCCCGACCCCGGGCTCGTTGGACTCGTCCCGACCCAGCGAACCAGGGGCTACGACATGTGTAGGGTCGTCACCCGGCTCTGCGACGAGGGCTCCGTCTTCGAGCTCCAGCCCCGCTATGCCCGCAGCGTCGTGAGCGCGCTGGCCCGCATCGACGGCTTCTCAGTTGGCGTGGTCGCCAACAACCCGATGTTCAACGCCGGGGTGCTCGACCCGGAGTCATGTCACAAGATCATCCGCTTGATGACCGTGTGCGATGCGTTCAACCTCCCCGTCATCTTCATCGTCGACGTACCCGGCTTCATGGTCGGACGCCGGGTCGAGCACGACCGGATGCTCCACTGGGGTATGCGCATGATGCAGGCCCTGCAGCTCGCATCGACGCCAACCCTCACCGTGTGTGTGCGCAAGGCGTTCGGGCTGGCGTGGCAGGCGATGAACGGGTCCCAGATGCCGGCCCACGGCGTCTATGCGTGGCCCGGAGCGGAGATCGGCTTCATGGACCCCGAGGTCGGGGTGAACGTCGCCTACGGGACCAAGCTGGCCCAGATCGCCGACGAGGACGAGCGCGAGGCCGAGCGGGCCCGGTTGGTGACCGAGGTGGCCGAGGCGACGTCGCCGTACGAGGCGGCCGGCACGATGAGAGTCGACGAGATCATCGATCCGGCCGAGACTCGCATGATCCTGGCCGAGGACCTGAACAGCCTGGCCAGCCGTTCCTTGCCCCCACCCGAGTCCAGGCCCCTCAGCTGGTGGCCGAGTTGCTGACTCGCGATCGTCTATAGGCTGTCGGTGACGTCGGAGGTTCACCATGCACGTTGGCTATTCGGCGAACTTTCAGAACCCGGCTGATGCCCTTCCCGACAGTGAAGTCTGGGGTAGTGAGCTCGAGTTGATCGACGAGCTGGAGAGTCTCGGTTTCGAGTCACTCTGGACGGTCGAGCATCACTTCACCGACTACATCATGTGCCCCGACCCGGTGCAGTTCCTCACGTACCACGCCGGCCGCACGGAGAGAATCCTGCTCGGCACGGGTGTCATCGTGTTGCCCTGGCACGACCCCATGCGGATCGCCGAGCAGATCACCATGCTCGACAATCTCTCGGGTGGACGTCTGATCCTCGGTCTCGGCCGCGGTATCGCGCGCGTCGAGTACGACGGCTTCCGGGTCGACATGAACACCAGTCGCGAGAGGTTCATCGAGTACGCCGAGATGATCATCGAAGGGCTCGAACGGGGCTATCTCGAGCACGACGGTGAGTTCGTCCAACAACCCAGACGCGACATCAGGCCCAGACCCGAGCATTCGTTTCGGGGGCGGACCTACGCGGCTGCCGTCTCGCCCGAGTCGATGCCGATCATGGCCAAGCTCGGTGTCGGCCTGCTCGTCATCCCTCAGAAACCATGGGACATCGTCGAGCAAGACTTCGCTGTCTACAACGAGATCTACGAACAGGAGAACGGCTGCGCCGCTCCACCGCCGCTGTCGGGTGGGAGCTGCTTCGTCGACGAGTCGGCCGATCGGGCCGAGGAGATGGCGCACCGGTACATGGGGGCCTACTACGCGTCGATCATGCAGCACTACGAGTTCGGCGATGACCCTCACCGCGGCGTCAAGGGGTACGAGTTCTACACGAACATCACGAAGTACATCTCCCGCCATGGTGCCGAGGGAGCCGCCGACGACTTCGTGAAGCTCATGCCGTGGGGGACACCCGAGCAGGTCATCGAGAAGTTCGAGTTCATCAAGAACACGATCAACGCAGCCGGCTTCATGCCCGGATTCAGCTACGGCGGCATGCCCTACAGCGAGGTCGAGCGGAGCGTCCGTCTCTTCGCCGACAAGGTCCTGCCCGAGCTCAAGTCGTGGGACGCGCCGCCGTTACAGGTGCCCGCCCTCGCATCCGCCGCCTGAGCCGGCCGGGTTGGCGCCGATGACCGACTACAGCTCCGGGTGCGCTTGGGTCGACGGCGAGTTCGTCCCTTATGAGGCCGCCACGGTGCCCATCGCCGACACCGGCTTCCAGCACGCCGATCTCACCTACGACGTGGTCGGCGTATGGGGGGGCGCGTTCTTCCGGCTCGACGACCACCTCGACCGGTTCGAGAAGAGCTGGCAGACGATCTGTATGAACCCACCGGTCACTCGATCGGAGATGAGGGAGATCCTCTTCGAGTGTGTGCGCCGCTCCAGTCTCCGCGAAGCGTTCGTCGACATGCTGGTCACCCGGGGCATCCCCCACTCTCGTACCGCCGATCCGCGGACCTTCGTGAACCGGTTCTACGCCTATGCGATCCCGTACGTCTGGATCGTCCCCGCCGAACGTCAGGAGACGGGCTCGCATCTGGTGATCGCCGAGAACACGATCCGCATCCCGCCCGAAGCCGTCGACCCGACGGTGAAGAACCATCACTGGGGCGACCTCATGCAAGGGATGTTCGAGGCCTTCGACCGGGGCGGCGATCTCGTCGTGCTGCCCGATGCCGCCGGCAATGTGACCGAGGGCAACGGCTTCAACGTCTTCGCCGTCGCCGGCGAGCGGCTCTATACGCCCGATCGGGGCGTCCTCGAAGGTGTCACCCGTCGAACGGTCATCGAGCTCGCCTCCTCGGTCGGTATCGACACCGTGGTGGCACCGCTGCCGGTCGACGACGTGAGAGCGGCCGACGAGCTGTTCGTGACCAGTACGGCCGGCGGGGTCATGCCGGTCACGGTGCTGGATGGTGAGACGATCGGCGACGGGAAGCCCGGGCCGGTCACGACCCGTGTACGGGACCTCTACTGGGCGGCCCACAGCGACCCGGCCTACATCACGCCAGTCGACTACTGACACAACCAGACGACAGGAGGCAGCGATGCCACCGGGCACCGATCTCGACGTGGCTGTCGAGGCCGCTCGTCGCCGGTACGCCGACCGTCGGCCCGAGAGCGCGCGCCTCGCAGCGGCCGCTCGCGAGTTCCTGCCCGGGGGGAACACCCGCTCCGTGCTCGACTTCGAGCCGTTCCCGTTCCGTGTCGTGTCGGCCGAGGGGGGACTGCTGACCGACGTCGACGGTCACACCTATGTCGATCTGCTGGGCAACTACACGGCCGGCCTCCTCGGGCATCGTCCCGAGGCGGTCCGGCGGGCGGTGATCACGGCCCTGGACGCCGGGCTGTCGATCGGCGCCACGCACCCGGCCGAGCTCGAGCTCGCCAGGCTGGTGTGCGAGAGGTTTCCGTCGATCGATCAGGTCCGGTTCACCAACTCGGGGACAGAAGCGAACCTCTACGCCATCGCGACTTCGCTTCACGCCACGGGGCGACCGGGCGTTTTGGTGTTCCATGGTGGCTACCACGGTGGCGTCCTGTACTTCGGGCCGACCGGCAGGCCCCTGAACGTTCCCCACAAGTGGGTCTTCGCCGACTACAACGACACCGAGTCCGTTCGTCGTGCCTTCGCCGCTCATCCCGACGACATCGGCTGCGCTCTCGTCGAGCCGATGATCGGCGCCAGCGGCTGTATCCCCGGCGAGCCCGACTTCCTCGCCGAGCTGAGTGCCCAGTGCGATGCCTACGGAGCTCAGCTGATCTTCGACGAGGTGATGACGTCGCGGCTCTCGCCAGGCGGTGCCCAGGAGGTGCTCGGCATCACCCCCGACATGACGACGCTCGGCAAGTACATCGCCGGCGGTCTGACGATCGGTGCCTTCGGTGGTCGTCGTGAGCTGATGGCTGCCTTCGACCCGGCGGCCGGTGGCGGGCTGACCCAGGGCGGCACGTTCAACAACAACAACACCGTGAGCATGGCAGCCGGCGTCGCGGCCCTGACCGAGGTTCTGACACCAGAGCTCATGGCCCGGCGCCTCGGTGCTTTCGTCGCCGAGCAGTCTCGTTCGGTGTAAAAGCTCCCCATGTCCTACGAGCTGACTGGTCTCCAGGATCGAGTGGCGGTGGTCACCGGCGCAGGACGTATGAGGTCGATCGGCCGCCCGATCGCGGTCGCTCTCGCCCGCGCCGGGTGTGACGTCGTGATCACCGGCACCGGACGAGCACCCGCCGACTACCCCGAGGACGAGCAAGAGGCCGGCTGGCGCGACATCGACTCCGTCGCCGATGAGATACGTGGCGAGGGTCGCAGTGCCCTGCCCGTCGTGAGCGACGTGGCCGATCCCGACGCCGTCCAGTCGCTGCTCGCTCAGATCGTCGACGAGCTCGGGCCGGTCCACATCGTCGTGAACAACGCTGGCGCCGCCAAGGGCGCCGATCGTGTCCCCATCGTCGACCTCGAATTGGCTGCGTGGAACACGGTCATGAACGTGAATCTCACGGGCACGTTCCTGATGTCGAAGTACTTCGCGCGACACATGATCGAGCACAGCGAAGGGGGCTCGTTCGTGAACATCTGCTCGGTCTCGCCGCGCATCCTGGCGCCGAATAGCGCCGCCTACGCGACCAGCAAGGCTGCGGTGGAGACCTTGACGGCGTTCCTGGCCCAGGAGCTCGGTCGCCACGGCATCACCGCCAATGCGATCAACCCCGGGCTGATCGACACGCTCCGCCACGACGACTGGGGCCGGGGGGAGGAATGGACCGACTACATCGACAGTCGGATCGCAATGGAGCGGGCTGGAACGGGTGAGGACGTCGCTCACCAGGTTGTCTATCTGTGCAGCGATCAGGGCCGGTGGATCACTGGGCAGAGCTACACCATCGATGGTGGCATGGCGCCCGCGAGCTGATCGTCGGCCTGACCGGCTCAGATGTCGGGGTGCATCGTGTACCACTTCTCGGATTGCTCGTAGGCCCGTGCCACCTGGAACATCGTCACCTCGTCGAAGGGCTTGGCGGCGATCTGGAACCCGGTGGGGAAGCCATCGGCGTCGAAGCCACAGGGAACCTGGATAGCCGGGAGCCCGGTGAAGTTGAAGATGGGCGTATAGATCTCGAACGCCGAGCCGATGAAGTTCAGTCCGGGCGACTCCTCGGGCACCGGCCCGGGCCCCTGGAAGCCGGCCGTCGGCAACATGAGAACGTCACACTGGCTGGTGAGAGCGGCGCAGAGATCGTCGCGGACCTGGGCTCGGCACCGTGACGCCAGCAGGTAGTACGTGCTGCTGACCAGCATCCCCCACTGGAGAAACTGGCGGGTGTTCGGATTGAACTCGTGTCCACGGTTGCGCACATTGCGAAGGTGGATCGCGGCTGCGTCGGCCCACAGCGTCGGCCACTGGATGGCTTCGAGCTCGGCGAGACCGATGCTCGACACCCTGACGATCTCTGCGCCGAGGCTGCGGTATCTGTCGACCGCCTGCTCGTAGACCTCGAGCACCTTCGGATCACACGTCGCCTCGTAGAGGTCGGTCAGCAGGCCGATGCGCATGCCACCGATGTCCCGTCCGAGCTTCGCCGTGAAATCGGGTACCGGGGCGTTCGCCGAGCCCGGGTCGAGCTCGTCGTAGCCGGCCAGCCCCTGGAGCACGAGCGCCGAGTCCTTCACCGTCCTCGCTAGGGGCCCCGGGTGGTCGAGGCTCCACGCGAGCGGGAGTATCCCCCTCCTGCTCACCCGGCCATAGGTGGCCTTGAGCCCGACGTGCAGCAGACACTGGGCCGGCCAACGGATCGAGCCGCCCGTGCACGAGCCCATCGCCGAGTAGGCCATGCCCGCAGCGACCGCTCCAGCCGAGCCACTGCTCGAGCCGCCCGCCTCCAGGGACAGATCCCACGCACTGCGCACCGGCTCGACAGGCGATTCCAGGCTCTGGACGCCATAGGCGAACTCATAGGTCGCCGTCTTGCCCAGGATCAGGGCGCCCGCGTCCTTGAGCTTCTTGACGGCGACACAGTCCTCCTCGGCCACATAGTCCTGCAGGGGCTGGGAGCCCCAGGTCGTGCGCCCCATCTCGTAGATGTCCTTGATACCCATCGGTATCCCGTGGAGGGGACCGCGGTAGTCGCCTCGGGCGATCTCCTGCTCGGCCCGCTTCGCGTCGTCCATGACCTGCTCGTCGAAGACCGTGTAGTAGGCGTGGATGATCGGGTTCAGCTCCTCGATGCGGGTGAGCATGAGTTCTGTCACCTCGACGGGTGACACCTGCCGCTGCCGGATCCGCTCCGACAGGGACTCCATCGAGGCGAACGCCAATTCCTGTCCCGTGCTCGCCATGGCTACCGGTACCTCTCCAGGTCGTGAACCACGATCGGCTCGCTCAGCGGGAACTCCATGTCGTTGCCCATCGATCGGGTCCGGAGCATGTCCTCCAGGACCCGCTGCCACCCGATCAGGGCTTCATAGGCGGGAATGAGCTCCTCGAGATCCTCTTCGCTGGGTTCGATGCCCCACTCGGAGAGCTTGGCGATGACGATCTCCCGGGAGTCCATGGCCGCTCCTTCATCTCTCGTGAGACGGAGCCTATGGGTCCCCGTGGGGTCGAAGTCCGGGCTCTCACAGCCACCGGCGGAACCACTCGCCGCATGCGCCGGCCACCTCCCGCACCTTGGCCTCGTCGCGGTACAGGCCGAGATGCCCGGAGCGGGGCACGACCTCGAGGTGCTTCTTGGGTGTCGGGATGGCGCCGTAGGCCTCGATCTCGAGGTCCCACATCGTGTGGTCATCGCCTTCGGCCACCACCATCATGGTCGGGACGTCCACGAGGCGCTCGACGAACGGGTAGACGCTGTAGGCGAGCAGCATCTCCGTCGATGCGACCGTCGCCCTGTTCTGGTAGTTGGGGGCCCTGTTCTGTTGGAGCCACTCGAAGGTGTCACGCGACGCGGGGAACGGCCATGTCGAGACCTCGGTCTCGGGGGTCCGCGTGCCGTGAGGGATGTGCGAGTGCTCGCCGGTCACGAAGAGCTTCCTCCGGGCGGCGGCAATGGCCTCTTCCAGTCGGCGCATGCCGAGCGTCCCGTGTGCTCGGCGCAGCGTGCGGAGCCCGTCGACGACGGGAACGATCGACACGACGCATCTCACGCGGGGGTCGGTGGCGCCGAGGATGAGCACGTGGCCCCCTGAATAGGAGATCCCCCAGGCACCGACCCGCGCCGCATCGACGTCCGGGCGCGTCTCCAAATAGGAGATCGCATTGCGGTAGTCCTCGATCTGGTCGTGAGGGTCGAGGTGCTGGCGGGGCTCACCCC